>Ga0187893_10002796_pt1 | contig 37254 bp, 39 predicted proteins | sample MA1701074metaG_FD_139574 | JGI IMG/M metagenome (GOLD analysis project Ga0187893, IMG submission 139574) | White microbial mat communities from a basaltic lava cave in the Kipuka Kanohina Cave System on the Island of Hawaii, USA - MA170107-4 metaG ... | reverse complement strand
TTGACCGCCACCGCCCGGCCAAACGCCGGCTGGAACGCCCGGTACACCACCCCCGCACCACCGCTACCGACCTCGACCCCACCCTCCAACCCCGAAATCCCCAACACCACCCCCACGCTACCCGGAGAAGGCAATCGCCGAATCAGTGCCGCTGGTATGTAGGGGCTAATCTCAGGAAATGCGCGCGGACGCGCAATTTCTGGGGGCGGACCGATGTGACTCCCTGGTCCTACGCTATGAACCCACTCTCTTGCGCTTCCACGCGCAAATGCTGCGGGTCTGCGGCATTCAGGCCGCGGTTCCGCCGCGCTCCAACCACGTGATGAGGCGGGTGATGTCGGGGCCGAGGGGGCGGTCCTCGTCGACGGGGGGGACGAGTTCTGACAGGTCGTGGGCGATCGGCTGGAGGCCCGTGGCCGTCCCGGCGGCCCGCAGCCACCAGGCTTGGCGGCAGGCGAGCAGCTCGCAGGCCAGCACCTCGCGGGCGAGCCGGCCCGCGTGGCGGAGGTTCTCGGCGGCGGCGTAGCCGAAGGCGAGCGCGTCCTCTTGGCCCAGTGAGGTGTCGACCAGCCCGACGCTGGTGGGAGTCGCGAGGCGTCGCAGCTCGTGGACCGCACCGACGGCGCGCTTGTGGACGACGACCAAGCCGCAGCGAGGCCCGGCAACGGGCGTCAGCTGGTCGGCGAGCCCGCTGAAGCGGTGGTCGAGCAGGCGGTGGAGGCGGGCGGCGGCCAGCTCGGCGGCCCGGACGTACGCCGCGGTCAGGCCATCCATCGACGCCGCGACCTCCACGGCGTGGAACGCGCCGGTGGACAGGACACCCCCGTCGGTCACGGCCGGCGAGTCCGTGACCGACGCCAGCGCGCGCCGCACGTCCTCGTCCAGCCGCGCCACCGCGCGCTCGAGATGCGTGTGGACCTGCGGGACGACGCGGAAGGACACGGGAGCCTGGCAGCGCTTGCGGTCCGGGGAGGAGCCCTCCAACCACACGCCTAGCCGCGCGAGTACCGCCGCGAGCAGCGGGTCCGGCGCGAGCCGCGCGACCTGGGGGTCATAGGAGTCGAGCGGCGCGCGCAACGCGTCGATCGCGCATGCCGCCGACGCGAGCATCTGCTGGGTGAGCATGCGGGCCTCGCGGAGGCGGCCGATGCCAAGGGCGACGGTGCCTGGCGCACCGGCGAGCAGCGCGATGCCCTCCTTCGACGCGGGCTCGTAGGGCCGCACCCCGCGCGTCGCGAGCCCCTGCGCCGCCGGCGTCCCGTCCACCAGCGTCCCGACGCCGACGAGGGTCTGGAAGGCGTGCGCCAGGGGGATGACCTCGCCGGCGCACCCGATCGAGGTGCGGGGGATCGCGGGAGTGAACCCGTCGTTGAGCCGGTCCGCGATGAACGTGCAGAGCCGCGGGGTCACTCCGGCGGCGCCGCTCAGCAGGTTCACCAGCCGCACGGCGAGCACCGCCCGCGCCTCCCCGGCCGGCAGGTAGGGCGGGCCGCCGACGGCGCGGCCGAGCAGCAGCGCGCGCTGCCGCTCCGCGTGACCGGCCTCGTCTGTCACCTCAAGGTCGGTCGAGCAGTGGAACCCCGTGCCGGTGTTGAGGCCATAGACGCGGGCGCCGTCGGAGACCAACGCCCGCAGGGCCTCCCGCCCCCGCGCGACCCGCGACAGCGCCGTGGCGTGCAGCGTGACGCGGTCGCCGCCCCAAGCGATGCGTTCCACGGTCCCCAACGTGAGGTCGTCCGGACCACGGACCACCGCCGAGGAGCGTGGCGCAGGCCCGGGGAAACCCCCGGCCATTAGCGGTTGGCGCGGAGCTTGAACATCGCTTTACGGGCCGCCTTGGCGATCTTGCGGTCCGCGGCGGCGGCCAGTGCTTCGAGGACGGGCTCGGTGCCGGGGTCGTCGACACGCCAGAGATGCTCGAGCGCCTCGGCCTGCTGGTCGGCGCCCGCGGTCTCGGCGAATACCTCTCGCACGGCCTCGGGGCCTCCCGCGGACAACGCGATCGCGAGCGACTGCACGAACGCGACGGCGGCGTCCCGTGGGTCGATGAAGCTGGGCTCCTCGAAGCCGTGGGCCATGAGCCACATCGCCGCCATCGGGCGGGATTGGTCGTCGTCGAGGAGGGCTCGGACGGCGGGCTCGGCCACTGCGGCGAACCCGTCCAACAGATGGAGCGCGTAGGCTCTGTCGCCAGGGGTGCGGGCGTCGCGGGCGGCGGCGGCCAGCTCGGCGACCGGGTCGTCCCGCGCCTCCAACCAGATCCGCTCCTCGGCCTCGGCCGCCTCCTCTGGCCACTCGCCGATCGTCTCGATCAGGGCGCTGGCGGAGGCGTTGGCAAGATCGCCGGACCCCGTGACCTCATAGCCGCGCTCTTCAAGCAGCGGGCGAGCGAACCAGCGCCCCAGGTCGGTCAGCGCCATCTCCCCACCAGACCGCCGCGTGTACTCCCCGATGGCCTGTTCGACCGTGGCGCCCTCCCAGGACACGACGCCGAGCCACTCGAGGCGGTCGACGAGGGCCTCTATCCCCCACGTGACAGACTTGGGCAACGTCTCGCGAGGCATCTCGGGGAGCGAGGCGAGGTCGTACATCTCGCTCAGCCCGTCGTAGGCGGCCTCGGTGATAGAGGCCAGGGTCACCGGCGTCCCGGCGATCGCCCCGGCGCACAACAGGGCGGGCACGCTGCTCTCGACGTCGCTCGCCCACCAACGCAGCCCGTAATAATCCTCGCGCCCTGCGGTGATCAAGCCAAGGTCGAGCATCGCCGATACCGCGCCGCGCCATGCCTCCAGGGGTGCCTTGGCCAGGCGCGCTCCCCGCTGCGTGCGCTTCAGGGCGCCGCGCTCCTTGCGGGCGAACCGCGCCTTCAGGGCGAGGCGGAACGCCAGGTCGACGCCGGGCAGGTCCGTGGTCGAATGGGTCTTGAAGGTCCGGTCGCCGATGGTCTCATTGAACCGGTCGTCGGTACCGAGCAGGCCGATCAGCTGTTTGCCGTCCGCCAGCTTGAGATGGCCTTTCTGCGTGAGGGCACGGCCTTGCCCCACCCAGTCGACGAACGCCGCGAGCTGGCGCATCACCATCGTGTTGAGCGCTTGGCTGGCCAGCACGCCGTCGTCGGGAAGGATCATGGGTGGGACGCTCGCGGGCAGCGGCACGCCACCAATAATCGGGCCGGGGACGAGTCGGGCACGCTCTTCGTCCGGGCGCTCGTTGAACTCCCGGATCCATGACTCGAGCGCGGCGGGGTCGGTCGGATCGGCGCCCTCGGCGGCCATCGCCGAGAGCAAAGACTTCGCGAGGCCGAACCCACTGGTGTCACACATCAGCTCGCGGAACGACTCGCGTATTCGCTCCAGCGCGGCGAGCAGCCGGGGCAGGGGTTCGCCGCCGCGCGCCAACTTGCCGGTCTCGTGTAGAAAGCGCAAGAACATACCGGCCTGAGGAAGGACGTCGTCGAGGTCCCCGTCCTCCAGGATGACCTTTCGCGGGAAGATCCCACAGAAGATCTCCTCCAGGTCCCCACCCCGCCATCGATACGGTTGGGCGTCCAAGTACTCCCGCTTGAAGTGCAGCATCTGCTCGGCGACCCAGGCATCCTCGGGCAGGCCGCGCGTGGCGAGCCATGCCCGATGCTCTTCGAGCAGCTTATCCCATTCGTCCATAGCGTCACCGACTCTCAAGGGTTACGGGCGGGGGAGGAATCTGGGAAGCATACGCCATGGATACCCCAGCGTAGGCTCGCGATGCCGGGACCACGGATTACACTCGTGGGAGTCAATCTTGTTGACAGGGGAACGATCCTACTGCTTCACTCGGAGCTGCGGACACAGGGGCGGTAGTTGATCAGCTTTGACGCGGTGACGAAACGGTTCCCCGACGGGACCGTGGCGGTGGACGAGTTACAGCTAGAGATTCCCGACGGCGAGGTCGTCGTCTTGGTCGGCCCGTCGGGGTGCGGGAAGACCACGACCATGCGGATGGTCAACCGCATGGTCGAGCCGACCAGTGGCACGGTCAGGTTGAACGGCAAGGACGTGATGTCCCAAGACCCCGCAACCCTCCGGCGGGGGATCGGCTACGTCATCCAACAGATCGGCCTCTTCCCACACCGCACGATCGCGGACAACATCGCAACCGTGCCCCGCCTTCTCGGCTGGGACAAGCGGCGGATGCAGGGGCGGGTCGAAGCGCTCATGGAACTGGTCGGCCTGCCCCCGGAAGCGGCCCAGCGCTATCCCCACCAGCTGTCCGGCGGTCAACGGCAACGCGTCGGCGTCGCGCGGGCGCTCGCCGTCGACCCTCCGGTCATGCTGATGGACGAGCCGTTCGGCGCCGTCGACCCGATCGTCCGGGCGAGGCTGCAGGAGGAGTTCCTGCGCCTGCAACGCGAGGTGCGCAAGACCATCGTGTTCGTCACCCACGACATCGACGAGGCGATCCTGATGGGCGACCGTATCGCGATCCTCGCCCAGGGTGGCCGCCTGCAGCAGTACGGGCCGCCACGGGAGCTGCTCGCCGACCCGGTGAACGACTTCGTCGCCTCCTTCCTCGGTGCCGAGCGTGGCCTGAAGCGTCTCGCCTTGATCCCCGTCTCCGAGGTCACCGCCGAGCCGGGCCCGGTCGTCTCCCCGGACGACACCGCGGAGCAAGCCACCCAGGTCGCGCGCTCCTTCGGCACGGACTGGGCCGTGGTCGTCGACGGGGCCGAAGGGAACGGGCGCCTTCGCGGGTGGGTCTCGCTGCACGAGCTGGAGGCCACGGTGGGCGAGTCGGTCCTCCGCCCGTTCGCGCTTCAGGTCCGCGCGACTGATTCGCTCCGCGTGGCCCTGAACGCGATGGTCACCTCACGCACCGGTGTCGCCGTACGCGTCGACGAAGAGGGTCGCTACCAGGGCATCCTCACCCAAGAGCTGATCTCCAAGGAGATCCGGTGACGCCGCTCGTTATCCTCGCCACGGCCCTGGTCCGCTGGGACTGGATCGCCCGCAACGGCGACGAGATCTGGCTGCGGACCCAACAGCACCTGGTGCTCACCGCGCTGTCGGTCCTGCTCGGGCTCGTGGTCGCGTTCCCGCTGGCGCTGGCCGCGATCCGCTACCCCCGGCTGTATGGCCCGCTGCTCGGGGTCGGCGGGGTGCTGTTCACGATCCCGTCGGTCGCGCTCTTCCCGCTGCTCGGCCCGTTCACGGGGATACTGACCCGCACGACCGCCCTGATCGTGCTCACGATCTACACCGTGCTGATCCTGCTGCGGAACACCGTCGAGGGGCTGCGCAGCGTCCCCGCGGACATCCGCGAGGCCGCCGAGGCCATGGGCTATCGCAGGACCGCGCAGCTGTTCAAGGTCGAGCTGCCGCTCGCCCTGCCCGTGATCATCGCGGGCCTGAGGATCGCCACGGTCACCACGATCGGGCTGGTCACCATCACCGCCGTCATCGGGCAGGGCGGGTATGGGCAGTTCTTCATCGACGGCTTCCTCAGAAACTTCGCGACCGTCACGATTGTGGGTATCGTTCTGTCCGTCGCGCTCGCTGTCGGCGCTGATCTCCTGTTGCTGTTGGTCCAGCGAGCGTTGACGCCGTGGACACGGAGGACCGCGTGATCGAGTTCCTCGGGCAGCTCGCCGCCTGGTTCACCGACCCGATGCACTGGCAGGGCAGCGACGGCATCCCCACGCGCGTGTTCGAGCACGTGTGGTACTCGCTGTTCGCCGCGCTCGCCGCGGTGGCGATCGGCCTTCCGATCGGATTGCTCGTCGGCCACACGAACAAGGGCGGCGAGATCGCGGTGAACATCTCCAACTTCGGTCGCGCGATCCCGTCGTTCGGGATCCTCGTGCTCGCGTTCGCGCTGGCGGGGTTCGGGTACATCCCGATCTTCGTGGCGATGACCGCCCTGGGCCTCCCGCCCATCGTGACGAACAGCTACGTCGGCGTCCGCTCAGTCGACCCTGAGGTGCGAGAGTCCGCGGAGGGCATGGGGATGACGGGGTGGCAAGTGCTCACCCGGGTCGAGATCCCCGTGGCGATGCCGCTGGTCATGGCCGGCATCCGCACCTCCGTCGTGCAGGTCGTCGCCACGACGACCCTGGCGGCGTCCATCGCCGCCGGGGGGCTGGGCCGCTACATCTTCGACGGGTTCACGCAGCTGAACGACGCGGAGGTCGTCGCTGGCGCGATGCTCGTCGCCGCGCTCGCGCTCCTCACCGAGTTCGGCCTCAGCCGGCTCCAGCTCGCTGTCGTGCCGCGCGGGTTACGGCACCACGCGGCATCGGCGGCACTGGACGCAAAGATCGGAACGGGAATGGGCGCGGGATAGCGCTCGAGTGTGGAAAGGATCAAGAGAATGAGGCGGGGATTCCGACTTCGCGTGCTCGTGGCGGGCGTCCTGCTGGCCGCCTGCGCCGCCAATGAGGGCAATAACTCGGGTGGCCAGGCCCAGTCCGGGACTGTGGTGGTGGGGGCGAGCAACTTTACCGAGCAGCTCATCCTCGGCCATCTGTACGCCGGCGCCCTGGAGGAGGCCGGCTTCCCGGTCGACCGGAGCAAGATCGGCGTCGGCGCGCGCGAGATCTACTTCCCGGCGATGGAGAACGGCGAGATCGATGTGATGGCCGAGTACCTGGGTGCCCTGTACGGGTTCCTGTCCTCCCGCGCGGAGGGGGCGGGCGAGCCGGCGGTGCTCACCGAGGTCGACGAGCTGCGGACCGCCGCGATGCAAGCGTTGGAGGCGCAGGGCACCGGGATCGTGCTGCTCGAGTCCTCCCCGGCGCAGGACCAGGACGCGCTGGCCGTCACGCAAGAGACCGCCGAGCGGTACGACCTCCAGACCGTATCTGACCTCGCGCCCGTCGCGGGCGAGCTGGTCGCGGGCGGCCCGCCTGAGGAGGAGACGCGCAGGACCGGTCTGCGGGGCTTGGAGGAGGTGTACGGCATCGTGTTCGGCGACTTCGTCGTCACGGACGCGGGTGGGCCGGTGACCCTCGAGGCGCTGAAGCAGGGCCGCATCCAGGTAGGGCGCGTCTTCACGACCACCGGGTTCATCGCCGAGGAGAACCTGGTGATCCTGGAGGAGGACAGGCCACTGATCCCAGGCGAGAACATCACTCCCATCGTGCGGCAAGAGGTGCTCACCCCAGAGATGGAGGAGGCGCTGAACGCCGTCTCCGCCGCCCTGACCACCGAAGGCCTGACCGAGCTGAACCGGCGCGTCGACATCGACCGGGAGGACCCCTCCGACGTCGCCCGCGACTTCCTCGCCCAAGAGGGCCTGCTGCCGGCCTAGGCCCAGATGGCCTCGGCGGCGTGGACGAGGGTGGCGAGCTTGCGGCGCTGGTCGTCTGGTGTGATCGCGTTGCCGATGACCGAGGTCGAGAAGCCGCATTGGGTGCCGACGGCGAGGCGGTCCATCGGGATGACGCGAGCCGCCTGCCGTACCCGGCCGGCGAGGCCCTCCACGGTCTCGCGGCGCGGCGTCTTGGTGGTGACCAGGCCCAAGACGACGGTCGCGCCGTCGCGCACGAACCGCAGCGGGTCGAAGCCGCCTGACCGCTCGTCGTCGTACTCCAGCAACAGGCGGTGGGCGCGGATCCCGGAGAAGACCTGCTCGGCGATCGCGTCGTAGCCACCGGCGACGAGCCAGCGGCTGCCCTGGTTGCCGCGGCAGAGATGGAATCCGAACGTGACCGCGGGCGCGGTGCTGATCAGCGTGTTGTCCAGCTCGAGCCCGTAGCCGATCCACCGGTCGGCGGTCCAACCCCGCGAGGCGTAGAAGGCACGCCACACCGGGTCGATCAACAGCGGGTAGTGCGGGGCGTCGATCTGCACGTAGGTGCAGCCAAGGCGGGCCAGCTCACGGACGGTGTCGGAGAGGATCTCCAGGACGTCGGCGAGGAAGTCGTCGAGGCTGGGGTACGCGTCGCGTGAACGGTCGGGGTCCCAGAGGTTGGCCATCAGGCTGGGGCTCGGCAGGGTCACCTTCGTCCACGCCGCGGTGAGGCCGCGGAGGAACGTGAACTCCTCGGCCGCGACGGTGCGGCGCGGCCGCAGCGGGGCCACGACGGCGAGGCCGGCCGGTCGTTCGGTGCGGACGTCTCCCACGTCGTCCGAGTGCCAGTCGCCCCACAGCCACGCGTCGATCGTGACGCCCTCGAACCCGTCGACGGCCGCGCAGAGGTCGCTCTGGAACGACTCCCGGCGGAGCTCGCCGTCGGTCACCACCGGGAAGCCGAGCGCTGACTGCATCGTTACCGCCTCGCGCACGGCATCGTCCTCGACCCGCTTAAAGGCGGCAGCGTCCAGGTCGCCACTGGCGTGAGCCTCACGCGCCTCGATGAGCTCCCGAGGTCGGAGCAAGCTGCCGACGTGTTCGGCGCGGGCGGTCACGGGATCGTCTCAGCGCCTAGTCGGCGACCAGCGCCTGACACTGCGATCGCGCGAGGCGCAGGGCCCCGACCAATCCCGGGTCGGCGATCGCCATCGCCTCCTCCCACGCGAACCAGCGGCAATAGGGGCTCTCGCCCGAGGGTGGGGTGCAGTCGACGTCTCCGGCCACGAGCAGGTAGCGCAGGTCGAGGTGCGTGTGGTCCTTCGCGCCCGGGTGTACGTCGACATGGAACAGCAACGGCCGGTCGTGTGGATGGGTGGCGACGATCCCCGTCTCCTCGGCGACCTCGCGGACGGCGGCGTCCCATGGCGTCTCACCTTTGTCGATGTGCCCACCCGGCTGGAGCCACACCCCGAGCCGCTTGTGACGGTGCAGCACGGTGCCTCGTGGCCCGGACACGACCGCTGATGCGGTGACGTGAACGGGGTCGGCGTGCTCGTCGAATGGGCGTTCAAGCCGGTTGAGCTCGGAGAGGAACCGCCGCTTCGACTCGCGGGTCCTCATATCGATCTCGTGAAGCTGGGCGATGTCGGTACGCAGACGTCTCATCCGTGACAGTCTGCATCAGGCGGCGGCCGCCTCACGCGGGAACGACGTAGACCTGCTGGGCGGTGCTCTTGTCGACCTCAACCTTCTCGACTTCGGTGATCGCGACGACCTGGCCGGCCGCGACGCTGAAATCGGCCACGGCGCCGGGGCGGAGGCCGTGCTCGCGCAGGAACCGCATGGCGTCGACGTCGACCTGAAGGTGCTCGGAGATCCGTTGCACGGTCGCGCGACCCCCGGTTCTCGCGGCCTCGGCCATCGTGAGAAGCGGCGCGTCGGTCTCGTCGTCGGCGATCCCCGGGATGGGGTTGCCGTGGGCGCACGTCGTCGGTGAGTTGAGCAGCTTGACGAGATGGCGCTCGACGGCATCTGAGATCACGTGCTCCCACCGGCACGCCTCGACGTGGGTGTGCTCCCACTCAAGCCCGATGACGTCAGTGAGAAGCCTCTCCGCCAGCCGGTGCTTGCGCATCACGCTGGTGGCACGGGCGCGGCCCTCGTCCGTGAGCTGGAGTGTCCGGTTCGGGGCGATGAGCAGCAGCCCCTCCTGCTCCAGCCTCGCGACGGTCTCGCTCACCGCGGGTGCCGAGAGCCCGAGGCGCTCGACGAGTCGGGCGCGGATGGGAGTGATGTGCTCCTCCTCCAGCTCCCACACCGTGCGCAGGTACATTTCCGTCGCGTCGATCAATGGCGTCATGGCCCCTCCTTACGCTGCAATATCATGCTACCGCCGAAGGCGCGAGAACAGTTCTCAAGAGTTCGCGTTCCGGGGTTCTTGTGTACGGCGGAGTACCCTGGGGTCCCATGGCCACCGACCACCGCGCGGCGCTCGCCGAGTACACTCGGCGGCTCGCTGAAATCAAGGAGTACCTTTGACGTCGAAGGGAAGCGCTCCCGGCTGACCGAGCTGCGGCGCCTCTCAGCCGCCGCTGACCTCTGGGATGACCCAGCGCATGCGCAACGCGTCATGGCCCAGCTCGCGAGTATCGAAGATGACATCCGGCTGTTCGACGACTTCGCGAGCCGGTTGGAGGACCTGCGGATCTTCGACGACCTGGCGCGTGAGGAGGACGACGACGAGACCGCTCGAGAGGTCGCCCAAGGCATCGACGGCCTCAGCGACGAGTTCGCCGAGCTAGAGATCCGGGTCCTGCTCTCGGGAGAGTACGACCATCGGGACGCCATCGTCACCGTCCATTCCGGCGCCGGCGGGACCGACGCGCAGGACTGGGCCGAGATGCTGCTGCGAATGCTGCTGCGCTGGGTGGAGCGGCACCGGATGAAGGTCGACATCCACGATCAGCAGGAGGGTGAGGAGGCCGGCGTCCGCTCGGCGACCTTCACCGTCCACGGGACCAGGGCATATGGCTTGCTCCACGGCGAGCGGGGGGTGCATCGGCTCGTGCGGATCAGCCCTTACGACGCGCAGAACCGGCGTCACACCGCGTTCGCGAGCATCGACGTCGTACCCGTGATGGACGAGGCCGACACCGAGATCGTCATCCCCGACGAGGATCTCCGCGTCGATGTCTTCCGCTCCTCGGGCCCTGGCGGCCAGGGCGTGAACACCACAGACTCCGCCGTCCGGCTGACCCACCTCCCGACCGGGTTGGTCGTCAGCTGCCAAAACGAGCGTAGCCAGCTGCAGAACAAGGCGACCGCCCTCCGCCTCCTCAAAGCGCAGCTCGCCGAGCGTGAGCGCGAGGCTCGCGCCGCGCATCTTGACGCCCTGCGGGGTGAGCAGCGCGAGGCGGCTTGGGGCAGCCAGATCCGCTCGTACGTCTTGCACCCGTACCAGCTCGTGAAGGACCACCGCACGTCTGAGGAGACCGGCAACACCGCGGCCGTCCTCGACGGGGACATCGACCGGTTCATCGCCTCCTACCTGCAATGGAAGGCAAAGGATGACGCTGCCGGAGGCGGCGGGCCGGCATGAGCGGGACCGAGTCGCTGTTCGACCGGGTCGAGGTCGGCACCGTAGAGGCCGCCGCGGCCGGTCTTGCGGGGCCGGGCGCGAGGCTCGTCGCCGCCCTCGCCGAGGGCGTCCTGGGCGAAGGGTCTCACCGGCTGGTGGTCGGCAGCCAGCTGCTGCGCCCGGCGGTGTCGGCGGCGCTGCCCTCAGGTTGGATCGACGAGACGGCGGGGCGTGCCCTGGGGGTGGCGTTTGGGATGGCGGCGGCGCTGGGCGGCGCGGAGCGGGTGTGGTGCTTGCTCGATATCGAGTCCTGTGACGAGGGCGGGACATGGGAGGCCGCGCGCGCGGCGGCAACCGCGCCGGCCACGACGCTCACGGCCTGCGTGATGGTCCCAGCCCATGAAAATTTGGCTCTTCGGTCCTTTTGGGACGCGGCGGGGTGGTCAGTTCGTGATATTGATGGCGGAAATGTGTGGGAAATCCTTGGCGGACTCGATCAGGCCCTTGCCTTACGGACTAGACCAATCACACTACTAGTCATGTCCGAGCCACGCGTGCCATGACCCATCAGCTGCTGATCGCCTCACCGCTCGAGGACGCGACCGCTACCGCGCTGCTCACATTGGCGGAAGCCTCCGCGGCCATGATCGTCGTCGGTCGCGAGCCGGGGCCGGCGAGTGAATGCCTGCGCCGCTTCCCCGAGGCGGTCCTGACCGCGCCCGGAATCACCAGCCGCTTCGCCGTCGCGGACGGTGTCCGGCTCGCGGGTCGCCGCGCCATCACCGTCCTGGACGGCCGCGTCGGGACGCTCGCGGTGGCGGTTGACGCCGGGCGCCCGAACGTGCTGCTCACCGCGAGCACCGCGCACCTCGCCGCCGCTCGCGACATTGGCCTCACCGTCGTCCAGCCTGGCTGGCCCGAAGACGTCGAGCCGCTCCTCCGCGCGGCACTCGACGCGGGGGAGCCGGTGCTCATACGGCTTCACCGGCGGCCTATCGAAGCCGCGCATCCGGGGGGAAAGCCGCAGCTCGGCACGCACAGGATCCTCCGCCGAGGGCGATCCGGCCTGATCGCCGGCGCCGGTGTCGGGATACCCGCGCTGCTCCAGGTCACGGCGGTTCTCGCCGCTCGCGGGATCCGGGTAACGGCAGCCGAGATGCACACGATCCGCTGTGGGAGCGGGGTGGACCCCGTCCACACGAACGGCGCGCTGTTTATCGGCCCGGCTGGTTTGGAGGACGCGCGCCACCTCGTGCCTATCCCGTTCGGCTCCCGGTCCGTCGCCCAGCTCGCCGACGCCATCCAGCTCGCGCTCCCTCACCGGTAGCATTGTGTGCTGGATGTGCGCCATATATGGCGCACATCCAGCACACAACCAACACACCGGAGGGACACGCGGCATGGAAACGGAGCGGGTTCAGCTCGTCAGGGCGGGGGAGTGCTCGAGCGACACGGCACAGACTCCTGGTATGCAACGGGTCTCCGCGATCTCCGGCGCGATGGTCGGCTCTCAAGGATTGTGGATGGGGCGGACCGAGGTCTCGCCCGGCACCAGCTCGGGCGTACACCACCACGGCCACTCCGAGACCGGCATCTACGTCGTTAGCGGCACGCCCGCGTTCTCGTTCCACGACGGCGACGGGGAGGTTACCCTACAGGCCGAGCCTGGCGACTTCATCTACGTTCCTCCCTACCTGCCGCACCTCGAGCGCAACCCCTCACCCGAGACCCCCGCCGTGGTCGTCGTCGTCCGCACGACGCAAGAGGCGATCGTCGAGAGCGTCGACGCGCTGTACCCCCTAGAACGCGGCGCGGCCTAGCGGGGTGCGAAGATCTCGGTCGCGGTGACCGCGGTCGCACGTTGTGGCAGGTCGCGGACCTGTGACCGGGCCGCGATGACGTAGGTCAGCTCGTCCGGGTCTCGGGCTACCGCGGCGGCCTTGCGCCGCAAGTGATGCATGAGCCGAGGCGCCGAGACCGCTGGAGTCCACTTCGCCTCACCGGCCAACACTGGCATCCGTTCGCGACCCGCGAGCGCCAATACATCGATCTCGTCTTGGCCGTCTCCTCGCCACCAAGGGCCGACGGCAACCACGCCGGCTGCGAGCCGGCCGGCGGCGCATTCGCGTCGCACGTGGTCCCGGAATGCCTGCTCCCAGGGGCCGCCCAAGTGCTGGTCGAGGCTGTCCATGAGCAGGGGGAGTATGGACGGGCCAAGCCCACGGTCGATCTCGGCCCGGTACCGGCTGAGTATGCCGAGATAGAAGGCGAGAAAGTTGTCGCTGATGCGGTACACGCGCCGGCGCGTCCGGTACGGGTCCTCGGTCACGGGCACGAGGCGTTCGACGAGCCTCAGCTCGATCAGTCGCTCGAGCGTGCGTGTCGGTTCCGCGCGGATCCAGTCCTTGATCTCGTTGTGGCGGGTCTTCCCGTTCGCGATGGCGTGCAGAACGGCGGAGGGACGCTCGCCGCTTTCCGCTTCGGTTGCGAGCACCAGGTCGCCCTCGGTGAGGAGAGGGGCACCTGGCCGGCAGGCGAGCCGGCGGAGGTTGTCCTCGACCGACCGGTCGGCCCGCCACCAGGAGAGGTAGAGCGGCATGCCGCCGATCAGGCCGTACACGAGCGCCTGCTCGGCGGGGTCGAGCGCCGGAAGGAGCAAGGCCGCCTCCCATGGCGCGAAGGGGTGTACGTGAAGTCTCAGATCAAAGCGTCCGTATAACGGCGCCCGCTCCTCTTGCACCGCCCGCATCGTCCGGACCGCGGAGCCACACAGCAGCAACCGCACCCGGCTGCGGCCTTGCGACCGGTCGAGAAACGCTCGGATGACTCCAGGCAACTCGGGGGCTGCGCGCTCCAACTCCGGATACTCGTCGAGAACGAGGAGGAGCGGCTCTGTGCCGGCCGATTCCGTCAAGTGCTCTAGCGCGTCGTCCCAGTCGGTGTAGGGCCGCGTCCCCAAATCCCGTAAGCCGGTCAGCCCTGCTGCCTGTGCCTGCCGTGACAGTTGAACGAGCTCACCGACCATGGAGCGCCCCGCGCCCGTGTGGAAGATCACCCGCCGGTCCCCAGCGAACTCTTGGATCAACGCCGTCTTGCCGACCCGCCGCCGCCCCCAGACAATCGCAGGCCGAGGGTCACGTGCCGACCACCAGTCACGCAGGTCCGCGAGCTCCCGCTCGCGATTCACAAAGGCCATCTCGCCTCCTTACTTACACCCGACGTTAGTAACGTCAGATGTAAGTTACTCGAAGTTCCTTAGTACTCCGCCACAGAAATACGGTGCGCACCGAGGGCGACACTGCGCCCCGCTCGCAAGGCGCGTCTGTCTTGAACGGATCCCATATCCGGAGGTCATATGGAAGCGAGGCGCAACGCCGCGAGCAGGGATGCAGGGTCGTCCGAATGCCACCGTATTTATGAGGCGGGGTACTTAGCTCCTCTGGGCGGGGAGGCCTAGGCGGTCGGCGACCGTGGGGCCGAGGGCGACGAGGTGGCCGAGGCGCGCGCAGCGGCCTGCTTGGGCGCGGATGTCCGCGGGGCTCGCTCCCCTGAACTCGTGGCGCATCCGCACGGTTTCGCGGAGCGCGTGAGGGATCCAGCCTTCGCCGCCGGTGAGGCGGTTGACCTCACCCCACCGGACGGCGCCTTCGACGACCTCGTAGGAGTGGATGGTGGACCACGCGCGCACGGGCCCCGCGCTGCCGTCGACCGACTCGATGGCGAGCACCTGCTGGCGAAGATCGCCGAGGGCATCATCGACGGGAGGGATGGGGTCGAGCATGGACCAGGCGCGGCCGCTGATGGAGAACCTGAGCCGGTCGGGGTCGAGCGGGGCGGCGAGCGCCATCAGCTCGATCAGAGGTTTTTGGTAAGCGCCTTTCGCGAAAGGGCGGACGAACGCGAGGAGGAGCGGAGTCTCGCCGGCGAAGGCCACCAGGCATGGCCGGACGTCTCTCCCACCTTCGAGGTCGCGCGCGGCCTCGGCCACCATGAACTCTTCCATCTGATCCCACTGTTGCATCATCATCCCCCTCAATTCTTGTAATAACATGATTATGCGTCAAAATTGCTGTGAGGGGGAGTGGGGGGCGGTCAATCTGTGGATAACGTTGCGACATCCGGACAAGAGACATCACAGAGGGTAAGGACAGCTTAACTTTTGGGTGGTCACGTTCCACGGCCTGAGATACCCTTGCAACAGCTTCGCTTCTCACGGCAGGTCCGTGACCAGCCCATATGCGGGGGCGCTGTGCACATTCCGGACGGGTGGATCAAGGCGGGTACCGCGGCTGCCAGTGGTGCGGTCTCGTTGGGCGCGGTGAGTGCGTCACTGATCGCGGCCAAGAGCCGGCTGCAAGAGCGCCAGGTCCCCCTGATCGGGCTGGTCGCGGCCTTCTTGCTCGTGATCCAGGCGATCCACATCCCCTTCGGGCCGGGCGTCAGCGCACACCTTCTCGGGGGGGCGCTGGCGGCCGTGCTCCTGGGCCCATGGCTGGGGTTCCTCGTGGTCGCCGCGGTGGTGCTCGTCGAGACGAGCGGGCTTGGGCATGGGGGAGTCGCCACGCTGGGCGCCAACGTCGCGCTGACGGGACTGATCGCGTGCCTCGGCGGTTACTGGCTGTTCCGTGGCCTCCTCGTCCTCGCGCCCCGCACCCGGCGCGGCTTCCTGACCGCCACCGCGGTGACGTCATGGATGACGGTGGTCCTCGCCAGTGCCGTCGGTAGCGCCATGATCACCTACGGTGGGGTGCTAGGAGCGGGCCAGGCGAGGCCCTTCATCGGAGTGATGGTCGTCGCGCACGGGCTGGTCGGTATCGCCGAGGCGGTGATCACGACGGCCGCCGTCGGCGCGGTCATGACGGCTCGTCCGGACCTGATGGCCACTCGCGAGCTATTGCCCGCGACCGGGGCGGCCGCGAGCGCTCGTTGAGCGGGGGAGGCGGTCACGTCGCCAGCATCGAGGCGGCGGCCGCCCTGGACACGCCGGTTCATCGCCTGGACGCCCGGGTCAAGATCCTCGGCCTCGTCGGGTTGGCGATCGTCGCGGTCTCGACGCCGGTCGGCGCGTGGGGGGCCTTCGCCGCCTACTTCTTGATCCTGGGCGCGCTCTGTGCGGTCGCCCGCCTGCCAGCGCGCTACGTCCTGGCGCGGTTGGCGATAGAGATCCCGTTCCTCGCGGCCGCGGCGGTACTGCCGTTCGTGGTGCCGGATGGCCTCGCGCTCGCGCTGACCGTGGTCGCGAAGGCGGCGACTGGTGTCGGGGCGATGGTCGTGCTCAGCTCGACGACGCCGTTCCCGGTCCTGCTGCACGGGTTCGAGCGGCTCAAGGCGCCGCGGTTGCTCGTGATGATCGTCGCGTTCATGTGGCGCTACCTCCACGTGATCGGCAGCGAGGTGGGGCGAATGAAGATCGCGCGTCAGGCGCGCGGCTACGAGCCTCGATGGATCTGGCAGGCCGGCGCCATCGGCCAGACGGTCGCCGCGCTGTTCATCCGCTCGCTCGAGCGCGGCGAGCGCGTCTACCTCGCGATGGCGAGCCGGGGGTACGAGGGAGGGACACCCACCGCGCTCGTGCCGGCCCAGGCATTGCGAGCCGCTGACCTGGTGTTCGCCGGCGCGCTCGCCTCCGCGCTGCTGCTGGTGAGGCTGGTGGTCGCATGACGGAGGGCCTCGCGATCGTCTGCGACGACCTGCACTTCGCCTACCCGGACGGGCATCCGGCGCTCGACGGGCTGTCCCTTGAGGTGGAGCACGGCGAGCGCGTGGCCGTCCTCGGCCCCAATGGGGCGGGCAAGTCCACGCTGACCCTGCACCTCAACGGGATATTGGAGCCGCAAAGAGGCCGGGTGGAGATCAGCGGGCTCCCGGTGACGCGAGCGCACATCCGCGAGGTCCGCCGGCGGGTCGGCGTCGTGTTCCAGGATCCTGACGACATGTTGTTCATGCCGACGGTCGGCCAGGATGTGGCATTCGGGCCGGCGAACTTCGGGTGCGGCGAGGCGGAGGTCGCCCAGCGCGTCCTGCGCGCGCTCGACATGGTCGGTATGAGCTCGTACGCGGACCGGCCTCCCCACCACCTGTCCTTCGGCCAGCGAAAACGGGTGGCGATCGCGGCGGTGCTCAGCATGGGCCCGGAGATCCTGGTGCTCGACGAGCCCTCCTCCAACCTTGACCCCCGCAGCCGGCGCGAGTTCGGCGAGATCCTCGCCAAGCTCGAGCAGACGATGCTGCTCGTCACGCACGACCTGCCGTACGCGCTCGGGCTCTGCGACCGCGCGGTGGTCATCGACCGCGGCCGCATCGTCGCGGACGGGCCGATCCGCGACGTGCTCGCCGACGACGCGCTCCTCGCGGCGCACGCGCTCGAGCTGCCCGCAGGGTTCACTGTGACCTCTTTTGACGCATAATCTCCGCGTTTCGCGGTTCTCCAGGCCCGGCGTTACCCTCGTGGCCCCGCCCTTCCCTGGAGGCGTTGCGTTGATCCGTCTCGATCAGGTCTCGAAGACGTACAAGAGGGTCGTGCCCGCGCTGCGGGACGTGTCCATGGACATCCAGAAGGGGGAGTTCGTCTTTCTGGTGGGCCCCTCGGGCTCGGGCAAGAGCACGTTCATCAAGCTGCTGCTCAAGGACGAGGACCCGGACCGCGGGGAGATCTTCGTCGCCGGCAAGCGCCTCAACGGGATGAAGAGCTGGCGGATCCCCGGGCTGCGGCGCGAGCTGGGCTGCGTGTTCCAGGACTTCAAGCTGCTGGAGAGCAAGACCGTCTTCGAGAACATCGCGTTTGCCCTGGAGGTGATCGGCAAGCCCCGCCACTCGATCATGCGGACGGTCCCCGAGGTGTTGGAGCTAGTCGGCCTGCGGCACAAGACGGACGCGTACCCGCATGAGCTGTCGGGCGGAGAGCAACAGCGCGTCTCCGTCGCGCGCGCGTTCGTGAACCGGCCGCGCATTCTGCTGTGCGACGAGCCCACGGGAAACCTCGACCCAAAGACGAGCGTCGGGATCATGAAGCTGCTCGACCGGATCAACCGGACCGGGACGACGGTCGTGATGGCCACACACGACAAGCACATCGTGGACTCGATGCGGCGGCGGGTGATCGAGCTCCACGGCGGCCAGCTCGTCCGAGACCAGAACCGAGGAATGTACGGCTATGGGGCCTAGGTGGGGGTACCTCTTCAACGAGGTCGGCATCGGCCTCCGCCGCAACCTGCTGATGACGATCGCCACGATTGTCACGGTCACGGTCAGCCTCGCGCTTCTCGGCATGGGCCTTCTGGTGCAACGGCAGGTCAGCTTGGCGCAACGGGTGCTCTACGCCGAGGTCGAGGTTTCGATCTTCCTGCTCGACGACGTCAAGGAGAACCAGCTGCGCTCGCTCGAGTCGGAGCTTCGGGCCAACCCCGTGGTCGCCGACGTGATCTACGTGTCCAAGGAGCAGGCCTTCTCCGACTTCCAGCGGATGTCCAACGGCGACGAGGTGATCGCGGCAAGCGTCGGGCCCGACGTCCTCCCGGCGTCGTTCCGCGTGAAGCTCACCGACCCCGAGGAGTACCCCGTGGTCGCGTCGCAGTTCGCCGAATACCCGGGCGTCGAGGAGATCGTCGACCAGCGCGACACGCTCGAGAAGTTCTTCCAGGTGATGAACGCCCTGCGGAACGGCGCCTTGGCCGTCGCCTTGCTCCAGCTGATCGCCGCCGCCGCGCTGATCTCGAACACGATCAGGGTCACGGCATTCGCCCGGCGGGAGCAGACCGGCATCATGAAGCTTGTCGGGGCGACAAACTGGTACATCCGGCTTCCCTTCGTCGTGGAGGGCATCATCGCCGGCGTCTTCGGAGCCTTGGTCGCGGGCGGCCTCTTGCTGGTAGGCGAGCTGATGCTGCTCGGCCGCCTGAAAGGCGCGCTCCAGTTCATCCCGTTCATTAATTTCTACGACGTCCTCGCCACGATCCCCATCCTCGTGCTGATCGGCGCGTTCATCGCCTCGTTCGCCTCCATCATCTCCCTCCGCCGCTTCCTGGCCGTCTGAGCGATGCGTCCCCAGCCAGCGCCATGGCAGGCTGACGGCCATGAACCGTTCCCGCGCGTGGGTGCCGATCACCTGCTTGCTGGCCCTGGAGCTCTTGGCGGCGCTCATGCTGTACAGCTACCGGGTCGGCCTGGAGCGCGGAAGCGGTCCGAGGCTCCCACCGGAGTTCGCGGGCGTCTCGGAGCTGTACCAGCGCATCCAGCGTGAGGCCGTGCGGGCACCCAGTGACGAGGTGCTCGCGAAGGGCGCGATCGAGGGGATGATCTCCACGCTGGGCGACCCTCACGCCGCCTACTTCGACGCCGAAGAGCTCGTCGCGTTCACCCAGATGCTCGACGGGGAGCTGGAGGGGATCGGCATCCAGATCCAGGACGGCGATCTCGGTCCCGTGGTCGTCAGCGTCATCGACGCGACGCCGGCGGCCGAGGCGGGAATCGAGGCGGGGGAGCGCATCGTCTCCGTCGACGGCAAGGACGTGCGCGACGTACCGACCGAGGGCGTCGCCGGGCTCATCGGCGGTCAGCCCGGCAGCATCGTCACCCTCGGTTTGGACGGCGGCTCGGCTGGGCTGCGCGAGCTGAAGATGACCCGAGCGCACATCGAGCTGCCCGATGTCGAGAGCCGGCTGGAGGATGGCGACATCGGGTACCTCCGCCTCGTCCAGTTCTCGCACCTGGCCGGCCGGCGCGTTCGTCAGTCCGCGCTGGACCTCGCGGCGCGAGGCGCTCGCGGGCTCGTGCTCGACCTGCGCGGGAACCCTGGGGGATTGTTGGGCGAGGCGGTCGACGTCACGAGCGTGTTCGTCGAGGACGGGGTCGTCGTCAGCGTCCGCGGGCGCGGTGAGGCCCCGCTGGAGGGCAGGGTCTACGAGGCCGCCGGCGACGCGTTGGAGGACCTCCCGCTCGTGGTGCTCGTCGACGGATGGTCCGCCAGCGCGAGCGAGATCGTCGCCGGTGCCGTACAGGACCTCGGCCGCGGCGAGATCGTCGGCGAGACGACCTACGGCAAGGGCACGGTCCAGACCGTCCAGCTCTTGGAGAACGGCAGCGGCGTTAAGTTCACGACCGCGGAGTACTTCACGCCATCCGGTGACTCCATCGAGGGCGTAGGCGTCGTCCCGGACCGCGAGGTGACCGGTGAGGACGCGCAGCTCGCCAGCGCGCGCGACACGTTGCGGCAGTTGCTCGCCGCTGGCGGTGCGACGCGGTAGCGTTCGCGTGATGGCGAGGAAGAAAGCCGACGGCAAAGACACGATCGCCGTCAACCGGCGTGCGCGGTTCGACTACGACATCAGCGATGTCGTCGAGGTTGGGCTGGTGCTCACCGGCACCGAGGTGAAGTCCCTCCGTGCGGGCAGGGCGTCGATCAAGGAGGCGTTCGCCGCCGTTCGCGGGGGCGAGCTGTGGCTGGTCCAGGCGCATATCGCCGAGTACGAGTTCGGCAACCGCCAGAACCACGACCCCACCCGCCAGCGGAAGCTGCTCGCGCACTCCGACGAGATCGCCAAGATGGCGCGGTTCACGCAGGAGCAGGGCCGGACCCTCGTGCCCATGCGCCTCTACTGGCGCGACGGCATAGCAAAGCTGCAGCTGGGCCTCGGCACGGGCAAGGCGCACCACGACAAGCGCGCCACGATCGCCGAGCGCGACGCCAAGCGCGACGTCGCCCGCGCCCTCCGCGCCCGCCAACACGAATGAACGCGGTGAAGCGATGGGTTTCGTTGGACCCGGACATTGCCAAGGCTGTAGAAGAGGCAGCCGCCGGGGACGGGGTCTCGTTCAGCCTGTGGCTATCGGAGGCGGCCCGCCATCGCTTGCGGATCCGCGACGGGCTTCGCGGGGTGGCGGAGTGGGAGGCGGAGGCCGGGCCGCTGTCCCCTGAGGAGATTGCCGCGGGGGCGGCGCTCCTCAATGGGTTGCTGGCTGGCCAGCAACCGGCACAGCGCTCCGCAAGAACGGAGAGGGATCGACCTATGACAGGAAATCGCTGATCGCGGCGGAGCGCGACGACTGGCTGCTGTGGTCTTTGCATCGCGCGGCGCTGAAGCGTGGGCTTTCACCCGTCGTCCCGGCAGGTGTCCTTGCGCAAGGCTGGCGCGGCGAGTAGGCACGTTGGCCGCTGAGAGCGGCATCGACGACGCCACCGACGTCACGGTCGTCGAAGGTGCGGTCCGCCGAGGAAATGCGGTCGTCACGTCGGATCCGTCTCACCTCCAGATCGTGGCACAGGCCGCCGGCTACCCGCTTATCTTGCGTGTCGTGTAACGCCCGACGCGACGACGACGCCCGCGTATACTTGACCGTCTGACAACCGCATACGGTTTCAACGGGGGTGACTGGTTTCGACGGATGCCGGTCGGTCCTGGGAGAGCGAGCCGAGTACTCCGGGTCATCTCGAAAATCTGCCCGGAAACCTCAATAGGTGCCGAAGACAACTTCGCACTGGCGGCCTAACTAGGCCACCCGTCCGCCCTCACTCGCCTGGGGTGAGGGGCCGGGCGTCGCAACCAGGCTCAACCCGCCGGTCGCCCGCCACCGGCCGGCGGGGAAACCTCAGTGGCGGTAAGGCCACACCGCCCGGTCCCGGGGTTGGTGGCCCGACAATCTACCGGGACCTACGCTCGTAGTGCTTCTCGGGCTGAGGTATTCGGACCCGGGGTTCAATTCCCCGGCACCTCCACTTGGGTCTTGTGGCCAGGGTTCGGCACGCATGCGTGCCGAACCCTGGCCACAAGCCGTTTCGCTGGCATACGCCGTGGCCAATGAGGGAAAGGACTACTCATCAGGACACGCGTGTACGAAAGACGCTCACATGGCCAGGAACGCAGAGCCGAGTGTGACACCCACGACCGAGTCATCCCGAGACCTATCACGCGGGCGGGCGAAGACGAGCGCGGCGGCGGTGTTCGCGCTGGTGTTCGGACTGTCTGCCCTAGTGAGCTGGCTGTTGCCGCCCTTGGCGATCCTGTTCGGGATCATCGCGCTGATCCTGGGGATCGCGGGGGTCAGCAAGGCGGACGGCTACCGTGTCACAGGCAAAGGTGTCGCGGCCTCAGGTCTCGTTCTCGGCTTGCTCGGAGCGTTGCTCGGCCTCGCCATCATCGCGGGGCTCGCAAACTTCCTCACGAACGAGCAGAACCTGCAGATGATCGAGAACGAGATCCAAGACCTGCGCGGCGAGGTCGAGCTCCCGTCACCGTAAGCCGGTCCTCCACCGAGCTCGGGTCGTGACCCTATCCGTGCGGCTCGGTGCCCTCGGGGAGTACCTCCGCGGATCGCTGTGGTTCCTGCCCGGGGTGTCGGTACTCGCCGCGCTCCTTCTCGCGATTGCCCTGACAAGGGTGACGGTCGAGGACTCTTTTCCTCTGGCCGCGCTGCTGCTCGGTGTCGGCGCCGACGGTGCACGTGGAATGCTCCAGGTTGTCGCGGGCGCGGTCATCACGGTCACGGGGCTGGTCTTCTCATTGACGGTGGTCGCGTTGCAGCTGGCGTCTAGCCAGTTCTCGCCTCGACTCCTCCGGACGTTCCTCCGGAACCTCGGCAACCAGGTCGTGCTGGCGATCTTCCTCGCCACCTTCGTCTACGCCCTTACGGTGCTGTCGACCATTCGCGGCGCCGAGGACGGCCGCCCAGCGTTCGTGCCGCAGGTCGCCGTGCTGGTGGCGTTCGCGTTCGTCCTGGCGAGCGTGGCGGCGCTTGTGTACTTCATCCACCACATCGCGCAACAGATCCGCGTGGACGTCATGATGCGAGAGGTTCACGCGGACACGCTCGAAGCCGTCGACCGCACCCACCCCGACCCGCTCGGTAACGGCGAGGACGGCTGGCTCCCTGACCCACCGGCGCGAGCAGCCGTCCTCGCCGCCCGGCGGTCCGGGTTCGTCCAGGCGGTCTCGGTCGCGCCGATCACGAGCTGCGCGGAACAGGGCGACCTGGTGGTGCGCTTCGTTCCCGCGGTCGGCGACCACGTCCTTGCCGGCGGACCACTCGCCTGGTGCTGGGCACGGGAGCCAGGTCAGCCCCGGCTCGACGTGGACGCCTTGACCGGCGAGGCCAACGCCGCGGTCCAGGTCGGCTTCGAGCGCACCTTGCGGTACGACGTCCGCTTCGGCATCCGCCAGCTCGTCGACATCGCGGCTAAGGCGCTCTCACCGGGGGTCAACGACCCAACCACCGCGGTGGACGCGCTCGGTCATCTCGCGGCGTTGCTCACGGTGCTCGCGCGGCGCCGGATCGTGCCCCAGGTGGGTCTCGACGGGGAGGGAACGCCCCGCGTCGCCGTGCCATCACCGGACTTCGCCGATTACCTCGACCTGGCGTGTGGCCAGATCCGGCGCTACGGATCCCGCGAACCCGCCGTGATGGCGAAGCTGCTATGGCTGCTCGGCGAGGTGGGCTACGCAGCTCCCGAGGCGGGCCGAGGCCGGCTCGCCGCCGCCCAAGCGGACCTCGTCGTCTCCGCCGCCGAGCGGGACATCGACGAATCCCACGACCTGAGCTGGGTGAAGGCGGCGAGGGTCCAGGTCGATCGGGCGCTCCGGTGATCCTCCCATAGGTGACACTGTCGGGGATGGACGTCGATCTCTACGCATCCCGGTTGGCGCGGCTGCCGGTTCTGGATCCCGATGGGCTGGCTGTGGGCCGTGTGGCGGACATCGTGGTCGGCCCGCCGTCGGCCGGCCGGCCTCCGCCCGTGCTCGGCTTTGTCGTGGTGGTGCCTGGCCGGCGCATCTTCGTGGGAGCGGGAAGGGTGGAGTCGCTGGCCGCGGAGGGGCTGCGGTTGACCACTGGCACGGTCAACCTGCGGGGGTTCGCCGCCCGACCCCTCGAGACCCTCGTCATAAGGGACCTGCTGGGGCGGAGGCTGCCCGGCACCGACGAGATCGTCAACGATGTGGGTCTTGCCGCGGCGGGACGCGGGTGGGAGATCGTGGCGGTCCACGTGGCCCCGGCCAATCGGCGCTCCCGGCTTCCCCGCCGCCACGGAAGCAACCGGCCGTGGACGGCGATGGCCTCGATGCTGGGATCGGAGCAGGACACCTACGCGCACCTTCGGGAGCTGCACCCGGTCGAGGCGGCGGCGCAGGTCCGCACCCTTTCGCCGCACGAGCGAGGTCGCGCCGCACGCAGCCTCGACGACGAGCAGCTCGCCGACCTCTTAGAGGAGCTGCCCGAGGACGTCCAAGCCGAGCTGTTGGGCCTGATCGACGTAGATCGTGCCGCCGATGTGCTGGAGGTGATGCAGCCGGACGACGCCGTCGACCTTCTCGGCTTCTTGAGGGGAGAGCGGCGCACGACCCTGCTCGCGGCCATGGACCCCGCCGAGGCCGAGCCGCTGCGGCGCCTGCTCAGCTATGAGGGTGACACCGCGGGCGGGTTGATGACGCCCGAGCCGATCATCCTGGCGCCGTCGGCCACTGTCGCCGAGGCCATCGCGCGGGTCCGGGATCCCGAGGTGCCCGCGGCGATCGCCGCCCAGGTGTTCGTCGTCGAGCCTCCAACTGAGACGCCGACGGGCCCGTTCCTCGGGGTGTGCAGCATCCAGCGGTTGCTGCGAGAGCGGCCCGGCACCGCCGTGAAGGAGTGTCTCGAGCGCGGCAACCAACCCATCCCCGCGACCCTGGCAGAGGTCGAGATCGCGGAGCGCCTCGCCGCCTACAACCTGCTCGCCCTGCCAGTATGCGACGAGCATCGCCGGCTGCTCGGCGCCGTGACCGTCGACGACGTCCTCGACCGCGTGCTACCGCAAGGCTGGAGAGAGCGATGACCCGCAGAGCCAGCGCCTTGTCCGTCCCCCGGGGAGGGGTTCGCCTCAGCGCACACTACGACCCCGACCGGTTCGGGCGGTTCTCCGAGGCGATCGCGGGCTTCTTGGGCACCGCGACGTACCTCGTCGGCCAGACGGTCCTGGTCGCCATCTGGATCACCGTCAACGTGGTGGCCGTGCGGCTGCGGTGGGATCCATACCCCTTTATCCTGCTCAATCTCATGTTCTCGACTCAGGCCTCGTACGCCGCGCCGCTCATCCTGCTCGCCCAGAACCGGCAGGCCGAGCGGGACCGCGCCCAGGCCGAGCGCGATCGTGAGGTCAGTGACCGGACGCTGGTAGACACCGAGTACCTCGCGCGAGAGCTCGCGTCCGTCCGGCTCGCCATCGCCGAGCTGCCCTCGACCCAGGACCTCGCCCGTGAGCTCGCGCTCTTCCGCGACGAGCTGGCGGTTCTCGGCAGCAACCCTAACCGGGCGGATTCGCAGGCCACGTGAGGGTGGCGAGGAGGGGGAGGTGGTCGCTGGTGGCGCGGGCGCCGATCGTGACGTCGTGGACGGCGAGACCGCCGGTGACCAGGACCTGGTCGGTTTGGATGCGGGGGTCCCATGCGGGGTAGGTCGGCGCCCCACCCGCGTGCGTCCATCCGGTGCCCGCCAACGCGAGGCGAGTCCCCCACGCGGGCAGGTTGAGGTCACCGATCAGCGCGCTGGGGCCGCCGCGCGCGGCGAACGACGCCGCCGCCCGCAGCTGCGCGACACCACGCCAAGGCATATAGGACAGATGGGTCGTCGTGACGCGGACCGAGCCCGAGCCCAGCTCGACGGATGCGGCCAACGCCACCCGCGGCTCGTGGTCCCAGCCGGGGTTGGATGGTGAGGCGCCGGGGCCGCGCTCGCCGTCGCCCCCACCGGGCAAGAGGAGCTGTTCGACCCCTTGGAGTGGCCATCTGCTCAGCAGGCCCACGCCGTACGCGGGTCCCTCCTCGACGCCGGGCTGGTACGCCGTCCACCGCGTGTCCGGGTCGCCGAGCAACGCGGCCGCGAACGCGCCGTGCCACCCCAAGCGCTCGGCCAAGTGGCGCACCTGGTCGACGTACCCGGTCCGCTGGAGCCCGCGGTCCACCTCCTGGACCGCGACGACGTCGGCGCCGAGCCCGGCGATGGCCTGGCCGACGGCCTCGAGGTCGACGCTCCCGGTCCTCAGGTCGATGCCATGGAGCAGGTTATACGTCGCGACGCGGAGGCGCTCAGGTCGTCTCATGGACCCTAAGGGTCCGGGCCATAGATGCGTAGACGGGCCCGAACTGCAGGACATACACGTTGGCCGCGAGCCGGGTCATCGCCCGCCACCAGGCCGGATGCGACTCCATCAGCACTTCCGGCACCAGAAAATCCGCTGCCTCGGGCTCGTCGCTGTCCTCGTGGGCGCCGACCACGTCGTAGCCGAGCAGCTCGATCGCCTCGGCGTGCTCGGCGGCAAGATCGTCGGACGGGAAGGCCACCGTGACGCGATGGCCGCCCGGGACCGGCGGCAGGCTCTCTGCCCAACGCTCGCTGTCGATCACAACCCGGGCGAGCGCACCCCGAAGCTCGTTCACCCTCACGCTCCCCCTGTCCTTTTCGGCATGTTCGCGCATTGTGGCGGTCCGGCGTCCTCCAGTCACGGATGTTCGACGGCTAACGACACAACGTTGACCCCGGTCACGAAACGTGGTCCCCTCCTGGCGGGACGGCTACAACTGGTGCGGGTCGGTTCCCTACGGCGGAAGGACCCAAAATGAGGAACCGCGCCGCCACGATCGGAGCCCTGCGCCGCGCCGGATATCCCGACCGGACGGTCAAACAGGAGATCGCGGTCAATGCGGCGAGCCGCCTGCGAGCGGGGCGGCCGCTGGTGGACGGGCTCGTCGGCTTCGAGGATACGGTGCTGCCCGCGTTGGAGACCGCGCTGCTTGGTGGGCACGACGTCATCTTGCTGGGGGAGCGGGGCCAGGCCAAGAGCCGGATCTTGCGCTCCCTGGTCACCCTGCTTGACGACGAGGTCCCGGTCATCTCTTCGAGCGAGGTCAACGACCACCCGTACCACCCCTTCTCGGCGACAGCGCTGGCGCTGGTACGCGAGCACGGTGACGCCACGCCCGTGAGCTGGATCGGGCGGGACCACCGGTTCGCGGAGAAGCTCGCGACGCCCGACATCGCGGTCGCCGACCTCGTCGGGGATGTCGACCCGATCAAGGTCGCCGAAGGCCGCTACCTCGCGGACGAGCTGACCGTCCACTTCGGGCTCATCCCTCGCCACAACCGGGGGATCGTCGCGATCAACGAGCTGCCCGACCTCGCCGAGCGCATCCAGGTCGCCCTGCTGAACGTGATGGAGGAGCGAGACATCCAGGTGCGCGGGTATTCCCTGCGCCTGCCACTCGACCTGCTCGTCGTCGCCACCGCGAACCCGGAAGACTACACCAACCGTGGTCGCATCATCACCCCCCTGAAGGACCGGTTCGGCGCCGAGGTGCGGACCCACTACCCGGTGTCGCTGACCGCGGAGATGGCGGTGATGGTGCAGGAGGCGTCCTGTCCCGACGCCGCGGCGTTGGGGCTCGGCGGCCCGGTCGTCGTCCCCACCTTCATGGCCGAGGTGCTCGCCGCCTTCACCCGCGCGCTGCGCGGCGCCCCCGAGGTCAACCAGCGGTCCGGCGTCTCGGTGCGCTTCTCGATCGGGAACTACGAGACGCTCGCGGCCTCGGCGGTCCGCCGCGCCGTCCGTACCGGCGAGGAGCGCGCCGTCGCTCGGCCTTCGGACCTCGCCCAGGTGCTGTCCGCCGGCATCGGGAAGGTGGAGTTCGAGACGTTCGAAGAGGGCCGCGAGCCAGAGATCCTCGAGCGGTTCGCCCGCCGCGCGCTGCTCGAGGTGTTCCGGCGCCGCACCAGCCGGGTCGACCTGTCGAAGCTGGTGGCATGGTTCGACTCGGGGGGAGCCGTCGAGACCGGCGACCTCGTCCCAGGCGGGGAGCTCCTCGCACAGCTCGACCATGTGCCCGGTCTCGCGAAGCTGCTCGTCGCGCTGAGCGTCGGCGAGGAACCCGCATTGGCGGCCGCCGCCCTCGAGTTCGCGCTGGAAGGACTTCACCTGTCCCGCAAGATCGACCGGGACGATCTCGCTCCCGGCGCGTTCCGGTACGCGGCGCGATAAGGACCCTGCGATGAAGATCCGGTACGCACGCTGGTCCGGCACACAGGACCCCTTCCCCGCCGGGGTGTCGGCCCAGGACGTGATGTCCGAGCTGTCCGACGAGCTGCTGGGCGATACCGGTGCCGATCGAGCGCTCCGACGGTTGCTGCGGCGCGGGTTGTCGGGGCGAGTCGCCGGGCTTAACGAGCTGCGCCGCCGGGTCGAGGAGGCTCGCCGGCGGGAGCTGTCCCGCATGGGCTTGGAGGGACCGCTCCGCCGGGTCGCCGAGCGGCTCGAGGCGATCCTCGAGCGCGAGCGCACGGCGTTACGGTTTGACCCAGACGAGGATCGCGCCGGTCAGAAGCTCGACGCGCTCGACGCGTTACCGGGCGACATCGCCTCGCGGCTCCACGCACTGGAGCGGTACGAGTGGACTGACCGGCAGGCAGGTGAGGACTTCCGCGCGCTGATGGAGCAGCTGCGCCGTGACGTTGCGCAGGCGACGTTCGGGCGGTTGGCCTCGGCGCTGGGCTCGATGTCGGCCGCGGATGTCGAGCGCATGCGCGACCTGCTCGCCGATCTGAACGCGATGATCGCGAAGCGGGACCGCGGTGAGGACGTCACCGAGGACTTCCAACGGTTCAAGGAGCGGTACCCGGAGGTCGCCGGCGACGCGGAGACATTGGACGAGCTGCTCGACGAGCTCGCCAGGCGCATGGCCGCCATGTCGAGCCTCATGGCCGGACTGGACGCCGAGCAGCGGGGGCAGCTCGCCGCGATGGCCAACCAGCTGCTCGGCGACATGGGCCTCGCGTTCGAGGCGGCACAGCTGCAACGTTGGATGCAAGGCCAGTATCCCCAGATGGGCTGGGGGGTCCCACCGGAGGGGGCGTGGCAGGTGGGCAACGAAGAGGGATCGCTGTCCGACACGGTCGATTGGGTCGAGCGCCTCCAGTCCTACGAGGACCTGGCGCAGGCGCTCGGCCAGTCCTATCCCGGCGCCCGCCTCGAGGACGTCGACGAGGAGGCCGTACGCCAGGCGTTGGGGGACGAGGCCGCCCGTGACCTCCGCGGACTGCGCGAGATCGAACGCATCCTCGAGCAGGCCGGCGCCACCCGCCGCCACCAAGGCCGCCTAGAGCTGACCCCGCGCGGGATCCGCATGCTCGGTGAGCGCTCCCTCGCGAAGATCTACGACCGAGCGGTCAGCGGCCTCGCCGGCTCGCACCGGACGCCCGTCTCGGGAGGCGACGGCGAGCTTACCGGATCGACACGGGAGCTGCGGTTCGGCGATCCCTTCCGCCTTGACGTCGGGCGGACGATCCGTAACGCCATGCTGCGCCAGGCCGGAGAGCGCCAGGGGACCACCCCCGTGCGGCTCGCTCCGCGGGACTTCGAGCTGGCCGAGGCCGAGCGGCGGGTTCGCGCGGCGACCGTGTTGCTGCTCGACATGTCGTTCTCGATGCCCTTGCGCGGCAACTGGGTGCCGGCGAAGCGGGTCGCGCTGGCGCTGCATTCCCTGGTGGCGTCCAAGTTCCCGGAAGACCGGTTCTACGTCGTCGGGTTCAGCGACTACGCCCGTGAGGTCGCGCCCCGCGACCTCGTGGCGACGGGCTGGGAGCGCGTGTACGGCACCAACATGCAGCATGCGTTCATCATCGCGCGCCGCCTGCTCGGTGCTCACCTGGGGGCCGATCGCCAAGTGATCATGGTCACGGACGGTGAGCCGACCGCGCATCTTGAGGGCGACTCCGCCTACTTCGCCTGGCCGCCAGAGCCGAAGACGCTGCGCCTCACGCTTGCCGAGGCGGCGCGCCTTTCCCGGACGGGGGCGACGCTGAACGTGTTCCTTCTCGATCACGACCCTGGCGCCGCCGTGTTCGTCGAGAAGATGGTCAGCGGCTACGGCGGGCGGATCTTCTACCCCGATCTCGACAACCTCGGCGCGCTCGTCGTGCGCGACTTTCTCAAGCGTAAGAGCGCGTAGCCGCGCTTGTTTCAGGATCCAGTGTTCTGGGGATAACGGAGAGTCAAACCGGGGACGTGGAGGAACTATGCGCAAGAGTACGATCACCGCTGCCGCACGAGAGCGAGCCGAAGAGACGGCCTGGAAGCTTCGCAAGGCGGAGATAGGGCAGCGCGCCACTGAGTTCGGCGCCAAGCTGCAGGCGCGCGGGGCAAAGCTGGCCGCGAAGGCACAGCCCAAGCTCGAGGAGCTGACCGAGAAAGCCCAGGCGAAGGGCGAGGAGCTGGCCACCAAGGCACAGCCGATGGCCGAAGATCTCGCGGCCAGGGCACAAGCGAAGACCTGGGAGCTCGCCAACAGCGCGCAGGCTCGCGGCGAGGAGCTCGCCGACCGGGGCCTCCGCCAGGTCGGCGGACGCCTCTCACGCGGGCGCGTCGCCGAGCGTCTCGGCATCCAACCGGCCACGCGGACATTCCCGTGGTGGCTCGCGGGGCTCATCGGCATCGGCGCCGGCTACGCGGTCGGAGTCCTCACCGCACGGCGGCTGGCGAAGTCCGGCCTGGATGTGTCCGCCGCCGCGCGCCCCTTGGCCGACACGATCCGGGCGGAGATCACGAAGGATCCCCGGACCGCCGGATTACCCGACCTCCGTGTCGACGTGAGCAATGGCACCGTGTTCGTCCGCGGCACGGTCCCTCACGACTTCGACCAGGACACCCTCCGCGAGGTCATCGAGCTCGTCCCCGGCGTCCACGACGTCGACCTCCAGGTGTCCGGCCGCTAACCGTCCGGCCGCTAACCCACCCGACCCAACCCGAGGATCCGTCACCGCTGTGTGACGGATCCTCGGTTTTGCCGGCGTACAGAACCCAACGGACATGAAAACGTAACAAGAGCTATGCTTGCGTGTGGGTGATGTGCGGGGCGTAGCACATCGGGGCGACGTGCACTAGGTACAAGGTAGGGGGCGGCGGTGGCGCGGGAAATCTACATCTATGACGATTATGGCATATATCTCGGAAAGGTCGATCGAGACGATTACATCTATGATCATCTCTACCGGTATGCCGGAAGGATAGACTTCGGCGGGTTGGGTGTGGGACCGCGAAGAGAACCTGTTCGGGAAGGACCGGAAGAAAGACCCTAAGAAGCTACTCAAAAGCTATCTAAAGAAGCAAAGCGCGTAACCAACCGCTGCCCCTGTGGGTCGCCTGGGCGGAGGCTGTATTTGGCGGACGACTCTTACGCCGCCGACCAGCGGGGGAATCGAGCGCATGAGCGTGTGGCCGCCGGACTGGGCTGACCTTATCTCGGGCACGAAGTGCCCCATGTGCAGCGCAGGGCGACCCGAGAGCGACACGTTTGGGGTCCGTGTGTACGCCGGCGTCTACAGCGATGCGTACCTGCAGCGCGCGGCGATCCAGCGCGGTTACACCGTCGTCATCTGGCGGGGTCGGCACGTGACCGAGCCAACTGAGCTCAGCGCCTGGGCGAGAATAAGGTTTCTGTTCGCTGTCTTGCGCACATGCCGGAAACCGATGTGCGGTTGCGGGCGCATGCGCCCGCAACCGCGCTCGCCTGGCTGCCATCCCCGTTGGCGATGGGTTCGCGCCGCCGCACACCTCGGGTGTGTCGACTGAGTCACCATATAGACGACTCAGTCGACACACCCCGGGAGGAGATACGGGTTGCCCTGGTTGCCCGCTTGTCATCCTCCCGGGTGACGCCGCCAGCCAGCACGAGCTGCCAACTCACCAGAAACGCTATTCCTGCCCGAAGCCTTAAGTGTCGCGGCGCTGGAAGCGGTATGGGCCGCCATCGCCACCCGGCATCCCGAGGTCCCACCTGCTGTGATCGTCACCGCCTCGGGAACAGACGGCCGCAGGCCGGTCAAGCCCGGTGGGAGCACTTCGCCGCCCTGCGCTGGGTCCAAGGACACACGCACCGCCGCACTGAGCGACTCAGCCCGCGTACCACAGAGAAGGGACGAGCGGGACGCACGTTAGACTCCCGGTGTACGGCCTGTTACCGTGCGAACATAGTAATCCACCCTTCACACCTATGGAGGTACTAATGGGCGTAAAACGAGCTCTCGCACTGGTCGCGACGGTAATCGCGCTGGCGAGCCTGGCGCTGCCCGCTCACGCGGGTATCGGCGCCTCGGGTCCGGCAGTGGGCGACCCGTGCGGTGACAACGGCACGCTTCAAGAGGTTGACGGGCGGCTGGTTTGCGTGGGGGAGCCTACTGGGGGCAGTCCCGATGACAGTGCCTAGCGCCGGGATGACGCCGGCCTCAGCCTTCTGATGCCATCCCAGTCACCGTAGCGTGGCCGCGCCGGTCATGCGGGTCCGGAGTGCTGAGGGATGTCAGCGCCTGAGGCGAGGTGGACGTAGTTGGCCAGCGACGAGACGTTGTGCTGGACGTAGTCGATCTGCACGTCTTGAATCACCGCGCTGCCTGGCCACGCCCCGATGAGCGCGTCTGGGTTGCGGAACAACCCGGTGTTGGCCCGCGTGTACTGGACCCGCATCTGGAACTGGACGAGCCGCTCGGCGGCGGCGCGGATCCGGGCGATCATCAGCGTGTCACCGCGGTGGGCAGCCAGGCTCCACGCCGCCATCAGCGCTTCGCCTCTGGTCGCCGTGGAGGTGTATGAGATGCCGGCGTCGTCGCGCAGTGCCCCGATGCGCTCGGGGGGCGTCTCGTCCGGCTGGTAGAGGCTGCCGAGCATGCTGCTGACCTCGAGGTCCATGACCGTCGCGTACTCAGGCCGCGGGTCGAGGCGGTACAGCTCGGATAGCGCGATGCACAGCCAGTGGTCCTCCCGTGGGATCCGACCGGTGGCGGGGATGTCGAAGTCTTGGCGGCGGATGATGAAGTCCGCCAGCTCGCTGGCGCGCTGGAGCCACGGCTGATCGGTGAACCCCTGCGCGGCCAGCCGCGTCATCGCGAGCAGCGTCTCGCCGGGGAAGAACACCACGTGCTCCTCCGGGATGAACGTGCCGGTCTCGTGGTCGTACGCGTGGGAGTACTCGCCGGGTCGACCGGGGACCTGCATTGACAGTAGGAACGCGCTCAGGTCGCGGATCAGGCGGTCATAGGCACGGTCGCCGGTCACGCGGCGGCGTTCTAGCAGCGCGACGAGGGCGAGCGCCTGCCCGCCCAGCTTGACGGACCCGTCATAGACATACGCCCGGCCTGGGCGGCCGTGACTGGGGACCGATTGACGCTCGATCCAGCCGGCCGCTCCCTCCGCCGCCTCGAGCATGCGCGGATCGCCGACTATCCCGATGACCTGGTACAGCGCGTACGTCGTGCCCGCTTGGCGGACCTCGCTGTCGAAGACCTCCTCGAACGCGTCGCTATACGGATGATATTGGTAGAAGAACGCTCCCTCCGGACGGACCGCACCGGCCAGCCAACGCCCCCCGAGCGCGACGCGCTCACGCGCAAGCCTCACCAGCGCCTCCGATTCGACCGGCGCCTGACCCGACAACAATTCCTCGAGCGGCGGCGATGACGCCACTTTCGAGTGGTCACCGCAACCCGTCGCCATCAACGCGAGCGCCAGCAGCGGGCACAACAGCCTGGCACGGTAAGCCTCCAACACGACCGACTCCTCCCCTACGACACCAGCGTCTGAGCTGTGGTTCTCTCTTCCGGTAGCTGCCCTCGGGCCCTTAGGACCCAGGATTAAATAACGTTCCGATTTGCCCGGCTCGGGCGACCGGCAAGGCTGGCTGACGGCGTCTGTGGAGCATCCACGACCCAGGCGTCGCGAATGCTCCACACACCCCGCCTCCGGCGGAGCAGGTATGCGTTGGCGGGAACTCCTACCCGAGCATGCACATTACCCGCCACGCGCCCGCATCACGTAGGCGCGAATATCACGAAACTCGGTGACTTTCGCTCGGCTGTGAGCTGCGAAACTCTTGTGGGCATGGCGCTTGGGGGCGTGAAGTTCCCAAGCTCGCAATGGGGGTTCGATTCCCCTCACCCGCTCCATACTGCGGCGCTGAGCTGCGAAAACACAGCGATGGTGTCCGGTTGGACCCCTGTTGAGCAACATCGTGCCGGAGGTCTTCGATCTCACCTTTACACGATCGTCACGGGGCCGCAGGTGGCTGAGCACAGCGCTCGTTCGTCACGAGTCTCTGACGGGTTAAGACCCGAGCGTGTGGCGCGCCCGGACGTGGTCCTTATCTGTACAACTTGATCAACATGTGCATGTCGGGTAGGCTCTGTGTATGAGCGAGCGGTTCAAGTTCTCAGACGCCAGGCGCGAGTTCTCGTCCGTCTACGACCGAGTCTCCGGGGAGGGAGCAAGCGTTGTCGTGGAGCGACGGGGGTCCCCCGCGGTCGCGATCGTGCCCCTCGACCAACTACGGGCCGACCTGGCGGCCCTTTATCGGTTCGCCTCTGAAGTGATGTTCGAGGACGACGGCTCGGTCTCGGTGTGGCTGCCGGAGTTGGCGCTCTATGGACGGGGCGAAGACCTCGACGACGCGATCGACGACCTAGTCGACGAGGTCGAGGACTACATCGAGGACTGGTACGCCCGCCTACGGCACGCGCCCAACCATGCCGCTCGAAGCGGTTGGGTTCGGCGGACCGAACTGGCGGAAGACCGCAACGAGCTGCGCGGCATGCTGTTCGAGCCGCCCCCCGCGGCGATGACCGACACGGGCGATTCTGTCAATGCCGCATGAGACCGATCCGTCCTGATGACATCCGACGCTTCTGCGAGGTCGACAACTGGGAGAGCAAAGACGCGAAAGCCGGCAAGAAGCGCCGTGATCACGACCGGTTCTTCAAGACTTTGCCGGACGGCTCGGTCCTGCGCACCAAAGCCTCGCGAGGCAACAAAGAGCTCGGTGGCGACCTGGCTCGTCACATTCTCCGGGACCAGCTTCGCGTCACCGAGGCACAGTTCTGGGAGGCAGTCGACCAGGGCAAACGTCCCGCGCGAGCGGGACAAGGACCACACCCACCGCAGCGCCCGACGTTGCCGGGCTGGCTCGTGGCCGTCCTCGTGCACAAGGTCGGCCTCCCTGAGTCATGCGTGGCTGGCATGAGTGAGGACGCCGCACTGAAAGCCTGGCAGGAATGGACAGCCTTCCCACAAGAGGAGGACAGGCGCAGCGAATAGCTCCCCGCGGCGGCAAGCGAGAGCGTGGCGAGCTCATCACGAAACTCGGTCGGTTCCGCTCGGTTGTGGGCTGGGCTGGTGGGCGCAGTGTTCAGCGTCGTGGAGTTCCCAAGCTCGCAATGCGGGTTCGATTCCCCTCACCCGCTCTTTATCCCCTCTGAACTGCGGAAACGCGGTCGACTTCAGACGCCGTGGAACCGCCGGGATGGTCCGGGGGTTGCAGCCATCGTTGACCGCGCGAGGCGTGAGCCCGAACCTCCGCGTAGGGCGCACCGGTGTACTTCGTGGACAGCTGGTCGATGGTCTCCCACGCCGCATCGCCCTCGAGCCATTCGACGACCCGCCCACGGACCACAGCGGGCTCGAACGGGTTGTCGATTGGCGCGATGGACAGCGCCATCCGAGGGTCGCGGCGCAGGTTGCATGGTTCGCGCGAGCCCGGACCGGTGAGGATGACGATTCGGTCGCCTCGCCGTGGGCGCCGATCCAGAGGCGAACGGTATGGGGCGAGCCGTCTGGGAGGACGGGGGCGAGGTGAGCGATCGAGGTGCCGTCGAGTACGCGGCGCACGTCGGGTCAAGCATGTGTGCTCGTTCAGCGGGGATTGTCGTCGCGCCACGCGACGTAGTCGGCGACCGCGGTGGCGACGTCGAAGGTCGGCGCGAAGCCGGTGTCGTGGGTGAGCCGGGTGGTGTCGAGGTAGGGGTCGTCGCCGGGGCTGTCCTGCCGTCCGGGCAGGAGGTCGAGCCGGAGGCCGGGGGTGATCGCCTGCAGGGCGTCCGCGAACTCGCGGTTGGTGACCGGCCGGCCGCTGGAGACGTTGTAGGTGTCGTGCCGCAGGGTCTCCGTGGTCATCAGGAGGGCGATCGCGCGCCCGGCGTCGGGTGCGTAGCAGCGCTCACCGCCAACGTCGGCGTGCAGCGACCGCGGCTCCTCACCGCGGAGCACGGCGTTGAGGTAGGAGGGGATGGGGAAGAACGGTGATTCCGGATCGACGAGCGGTCCCCAGATGGTCCCGATCCGGAGCACGACCGGCTGGACGCCGCTGCCCTGGAGGCTGTGCGTGGTGAGTGGCTCGACGGCCTTCTTGAAGGCGACGATCAGGTGTGGCAGCTCCGCGGCGGGTAGCGCGAGCTCCTCGTGCCAACGGGTCTCGGTCCGGCCGGCATACACGCCGATGCTGCTGGCGACGGCAAACCTGCGGACGCCCCAGGTGCGGGCGGCGTCCAGCGCGTTGAGCAGGCCGGTCGTCTCCGTGCGGAAGAAGCAGACCGGGTCCTCGTCGGGAAGGCTGCCGGCGAGGTGGACGATGTCGCTGATGTCGTGGCGATCGGCGAAGGCGAGGAAGGCGTCCCGGTCGGTGACGTCGAGGGGTTCCACGGTGACCCGGCCGTCGAGGAACGGCGGGACATCGGTCCGGCGGTGCGCGGTGACGACGACCTCGTGTCCAAGGTCGATGAGTGCGTGGGCGGTGTGGGCGCCGATCATGCCCAGCCCGCCAGTGACGAGGATCATCGGACCACCTCGTAGCGGAGGTGGATCACGGCCGGCACCGGCAAATCCACCGCCCTCGAGGTCGCCCGCCACTGCTTCGACGCCGCCGGCATCCCCGTCATCGGCGTCGCGCCGACCGCCAACGCCGCCCGCCAACTTGAGAAAGCCTCCGGCATCCCCGCGTGCACGCTGGACAAGCTCCTCGTCGAGATCACCAACGGTGTCCGTGACCTTCCGTACGGGGTGGCCGTCGTCCATGACGAAGCGGGCATGACGGCGACGCGGAACCGGCTGGCGCTCCAACAACTCGTCGACAGCGTGGGCCACAAGGTCGCCGACGTCGGCGACCACCGCCAGATCCCCTCCGTCGACACCGGCGGCGGCCACGCCGTCCTCGCACGCGAACTCGGCGCCATCACCCTCGGTATCGACCACCGCTTCAAACTCCCCGCCCTGCGCGACGCCGCTGAGCTGGTCCGCGACGGCCACGCCGACGCCGCCATCGCCGTCCTCGCCGAACTCGGCATGCTCCACGAGTACTGCCACCCCGACCAGCGCGCCGAGGCGATGATCGAGGCCTGGCTCGCCTTGCGCGACGAGGACGAGCACCACGACGTCCGCATGCTCGCCACCGAGAACGCCGTCGTGGAGCGGCTCAACCTGGCTGCCCGCGCCGCCCTCATCGAACGTGGCGAGGTCTCTTTGACCTGCCCCACGTTTTCCGGACAGCTACTTATGGTTATTTCATGCTGCGAGCTGCCGGTTCACCCACTCGTTGTGGACCTCTAGTGGAACCCTGTAACCCAACCCCGAGTGGAGACGCTTC
>Ga0187893_10002795_pt1 | contig 37278 bp, 29 predicted proteins | sample MA1701074metaG_FD_139574 | JGI IMG/M metagenome (GOLD analysis project Ga0187893, IMG submission 139574) | White microbial mat communities from a basaltic lava cave in the Kipuka Kanohina Cave System on the Island of Hawaii, USA - MA170107-4 metaG ... | reverse complement strand
GCGCGATCGCCAGCAGCGGCTGCGCGACGAGACCATGGTCCGCGCCCGGCAGGCCGACGACCTGACCCCGGAGTTGAACCGCGCGCTCGCCGATCTCGAAGCGCTCGCCCACGCCGCGCGCACCGCGGAGGGGGAGTCCGCCGCGCGGGCCGGCGCGGCGGCGATGCCGGAGAAGGCCCGGCGGCTTGCGGAACGGCAGGAGCGGCTCGCCGCGGAGATCGCCGCCCGCCAAGCGATCGAAGAGGCGCTTCGCGCGATGGCGGACAACGGCGAGGGCGAGTACCAGCAGGCGCTCGAGGAGGCCGCGAAGCGAATGGAGGGGGCCTTGGGGGAGAAGGTAGCCGCCGCCGCGAAGGCGCCGCAGGATGCGACGCTGCGCGAAGCGGGACGGCGCGCCCTCGAAGAGGCGCTCGCTGCCGCCCCCTCCCGCGAGGCGCTCGCCCGCGACGAGGCGCGGGTCGCGAAGGATGCCGCCGATCCCGCCATGGGTGCGGCGCCCGAGCCCGCCGCGGAGGCGTTGCGGGAGGCGGCGCGGAAGAGCGCGGAAGCCTCGCAGAGTCTCGAGAAGGGATCCTCCGCGGTCGAGGCGGCCAAGGAGGCCGCAGGGGCGCTGCGCCGCGCCGAGGCGGCCCTCGAGGATGCCGCGAGGGCGAACGCCGATCCGATGGAGCGTGACGAAGCCGGCGCGCGGCGCGAGGCGACGGCGCGCGCCGCGGAAGAGGTCGCGGCGCGGCTCGCCGAGCTCGCCTCCCGCAAGCGTACGCGCGACTCCGGTCTGGGCGGCACGCTGGACCACGCCAAGGCGGCGACCGAGCGCGCGGCCGCGGAGATGAAAGAGGCGGCCGGAGCGTCGATGCTGGGCGATGCCGCGCGTGCCGAGGAGAGTGCGCGGTCGGCCGCCGAACGGACCGAGCAGGCGATGCGCGAGCTGAAGCAGGCGCTGCAAGAGCGCACCGACGTCGCCGAGCGGCAGGGCCGCGTCGCCGCCGACCTGGCGGGTCTCGCGGAACGGACGGAGGAGGCCGCGTCGAAGGAGCGGGCCCAGGCCGGCGCCGCCGCGGCGCAGCAGGCCCAGCAGGAGTTGCAGAAGGGCGCCCATGAGGAGGCGGGCGCGCGGCAGCAGGAGGTCCTCGCCGAGATCGAGAAGATGCTCGAGAAGGCGAAGGGGGAGGTCGCCGCCGCGAGCGAGCGCCAGAAGGCCGCGCTGGAGCGCGCGAAGGGGGCGACGGAGGCGGCGGCCGCGAAGGCGGGCGAGGTCGGAAAGGCGCTCGAGGCGGGCGCCCGCAAGGCCAAGGAGGCGGACGCGTCGCGCAGGATGGAAGACGCGGAGGCCGCCGTCCGGAAGGCCGAGGAGGCGCTGCGCCGATCGCTCCAGCGCCTGTCGGAGGCGATGCCGAAGGGCGCCGAGCAGGAGCGCCGCGAGGCGCAGGAGGAGATCGCGAAGGCGAAGCGGCAGCTCGACGGACTTCGGGAGTCGCACGAGAACCCCGACGCCAGGTCGCGCGACGCGATGAGCAGGATCGCCGAGAAGCAGCGGGCGCTCGAGGAGGAGATCCGCCAGCTCGAGGAGCGGATGAAGAAGCGGGGCGAGAAGTCGGGGCAGGAGCGCCTTGGGGACGCGGAGTCCGCGATGCGGGAGGCGCGCAACCGGCTGGAGCGCGGCGAAGCCGACGATGCCGAGCGCGCCCAGGAGCGCGCCGAGAAGAGCCTCGAAGAGGCGCGGAAGGAGCTGTCCGAGGAGGAGCGGCGCTACCGCGCGCTGCGCGAGTACGAGATGCTCTTCAAGCTCAAGGAGGAGCTGAAGGGGTTCCGCCGCGCCGCGCAGGCGCACCTCGAGTCGCTGCAAGCGATCGACGCGACGGCGCGCAAGGAGGGACGCGTGAGCCGCGTGCTCGCGCGCAACCAGATCGATCCGCTCCGCGGCAAGGTCAAGACGCTGCAGCGCGACATGGCGGAGAAGGCGGGGGCGATCCGCGAGGAGGGGGCGAACGTCTACACCTATCTGCTCGATGGCGCCGCCGCCGACCTCGGCGAGGTGGACGCCCAGCTCGGGCTCAAGGAACTGGGCGTCATTCCCCAAGAGTTGCTCGGCGAGGTGGTGCGCCGCATCGAGATGGCGATCCGCGGCCTCGAGCGCGACCTCAGCGAGCGCCGGCAGGACCAGCAGCAGCAGGGGCAGCAGGGAGGCGAGCCGCCGGGCGGAGGTCAGGCCGGGGGGAAGCCTCGCCTCGTGCCGCCGGACGCCGAGATCCGCATGGTCAAGGTGCTGCAAGATGCGCTGAACGGCGAGACGGCGAACTTTTTCGCGGCACGCCCCGACCTCGGCCAGCGCGCCCCCACCGAGTCGGAGCGCGCCCGCATCGAGCGCCTCTACCACCAGCAGGGATCGCTGGCGGAGCTCTTCGATTCGCTGCGGCAGTCGTTCGTCGGCGAGACCGAGGAGCTGCCCTTCCCGGGCGGCGAACCCGGGCCGGGCGACGGGGAGGAGCGGGGGGGACAGGGCCACGACAAGGAGCAACCGCGATGAGACTCACGATCCAGGCGACCCTCGCCCTCCCGATGCTCGCGCTCTTCGCAACCCCCGCGGCGGCGCAGGAGGGGGATCCGCGGGCGGAGATGAAGCAGAAAATGGAGGAGATCGCTCGCCTGATGCGCGAGAGCGAGCGCGGCCTGCTCGACATCAGCCGCTTGGGACGCCTCCTCGAGGAGCAGGCGGCGATCGTCGAGAAGCTGAAGCAACTCGAGCCCCCGGAAGCGGGCAGCGCGGCGGCGAGTGCCGAGAAGACGCCGGAGCAGGCGGAGCGCGAGAAGCAGCAGCAGCGCCTGCGGGAGCGGCAGCGGGCGGTGGCGGAGCGCCTGAAGAAGCTCTTCGAGGACCAGAAGGGGAGCGCGGAGCGGAGCGTCGAGGAGATCGAGAAGCTCTTGCAGGCGCTGCCGCGCGGCCAGCAGCAGGGCGGCAGCGAATCCGGCGAGGAGGGAATGCGGCCGAAGCCGCGCGAGGAAAGGGACCGCCGCCTCGACGCGCCGGAGGAGCGCAGGCAGGAAGAGCCGAAGGATGGCCGGGAGGCGAAGGAGAAGGACCGCGAGCCCAAGCCCGGTGCGGGCAAGAAGCCCGAGACGGAGGCCGAGGCGGCCGAGCAGCGTCGGCGGATCAACGCATGGATCGCGCGCCTTCCCCCCGAAGTGGTCGAGCGCCTCAACCGCAACGACTACAGCGCGATCCCCGCCCGCTACCAGCGGCTCGTGCGCGAACTCACCGCGCTGCGCGCGAAGCGCGAGGCGGAAGAGACCCCGGAGCGGTAGGATCTAGGGGTGCCCCCGAGCCCCCGCACTTGCGCCGGCCTGATCGCCGCGCTCGCGCTGCTCGCGCCCGCCGCCGCCGGCAAGGAACCCCGCACGCGGACGGGGGACGGGGCCCGCGACGCGCTGCGCGGGGAGGCGATCGAGGAGGCGCTGCGCTATCTGGAGCGGACCCAGAAGCTCGACGGCTCCTGGGGCCGTCCGGCGGAGGGGGGCGTCGGCATCACCGCGCTTTGCCTGCTCGCCTTCTTCGCGCAGGGCCATCAGGAGCACCGCGGGCCCTACGGCTCGCTGCTGCACCGAGGGGTCAAGTACCTGATGGCGAAGAGCCTTCCCCCCAGCGAGCGCGACCCCGCGCTGGCCGGCGGCGGAAAGCCGACCGGCTACATCTTCGACCACAACGACCGCGATTCGCGGATGCACGGGCACGGATATGCGACGCAGGTGCTCGTCCTCGCCTACGGCGCGGGAAGGGCGCAGGACCCGCACACGCACGAACTCAAGCGCAAGGTGCAGCTCGCGATCCGCGTGATCGAGAACAGCCAGACCTTCACCGGGGGGTGGGGCTACGAGCCCTCGCACTCGACCTTCCACGAGGGTTCGGTCACCGTCACCGCCGTCCAGGCGCTGCGCCTCGCCCGCGACGCGGGGTTCATCGTCGACGAGGCGGTCCAGAAGCAGGGTCTCGAGTACCTGAAGCAGTCCCAGAAGGACGACGGCTCCTTCAAGTACAGCCTCGGCCAGGACCATACGACGAGCGCCTTGACCGCCGCCGCGATCACCGCCATGTACGGCTTCGGCCAGTACTACGGCGATTCGATCCGCAAGGGGCTGTCCTTCCTGCGCTCTCAGTACCGCCACCCCGACTACGTGGACTGGCCCCACTACGGCAACTACTACGCGGCGCAGGCCTTCTGGCGCAGCGGAGGCCCCGACTGGGACCTCTGGTCCGGTACGGTCATCCCCCATCTGCTGCGCACGGGCATCCGCGACAGTGAGCGACCCGGAGTGCTCTGCTGGGACGACTCCGATTCGAGCCGCGCGCCGCGCAGCCACGGCCGGGACTATGCGACCGCGCTGACGGTGCTCGCGCTGTCGGTCGAGGACGGCTACCTCCCGATCTTCCAGAAGTAGGGATTCATCGAAGGGGGCGCGGGGGATCGCAGGAGTCGAACCCCGCGGCGAGGACGACGCCGGCGATCCGCAGCGCCATCGCGCGCGCCCGGTCCATCTCGCCCCTTCCGATCTCCACCCGCGCGTGACGGTCGTCGCAGCGCACCCGCAATTCGCGGAAGCCGAGGCCGCGCACCGCCCTCTCCGCCGCGTGGATCCGCGCGAGCCGTTCGCGCGTGACCGCGAGACCCGTCGGGATGCGGGAGGCGAGACAGGGCTGCGCGGGCTTGTCATGCACCGGAAGGCCGTAGGCGCGCGCGAGGCGTCGCGAATCCGCCTTCGAAAGGCCCGCCTCGCGAAGCGGATGCAGGACGCCGTGTTCGGTGGCCGCGACCACACCGGGGCGATCGGCGACGTCGTCGTCGGCGAGCAGACCGTCCGCGACATGGGGGAAGCCGAGCCCCCCGAGCCCCCCGTACATCGCCTTCCGGCAGTGGTAGCAACGGTCGCCGCGGTTCGCCCGGTAGAGCGGATCGTCGATCTCGCCGGTCTCGACGACCCTGTGCGGCACGCCCAGCATGCCGGCGATCAAGGCCGCCTCCTCCACCTCCTCCTGCGGCACCGCCGGCGAAGAGGCCGTCGCCGCGAGCAGCGGCCGACCGCGCAGAGCCCGACTCGCGGCGCCGAGAAGCGCCGCCGAATCGACGCCGCCGCTCAGAGCCACGAGCAGGGAGGGAAGACGACCAAGCTCCCGCTCGAGTCTCGCAACCCGCTCCGCGAAGTTCATGCGCAGAGGATAATGGGGAGGAGGGCTGAGAGGTTCCCGGCCGCCTCTCTCTCGATCACACTCTCTCTATCGTCGCACCTTTGGGGCCGCGTCCGGGCGCGCTTGCGCGCGCCCGGACCTCTCTCGGTCTGCGGTCCTGTTGGCGACCTCCGCGACTCTCTCGTTTTCAACTCTCTCAGCCCTCCTCAGGGCTGGCCCCAGCGGGCTGAACTCTCTTTAGCACAGACCTTGCCAATCGATCACAAGCTCATGGAATCCCAAATCCTCGGCCTGGGAGGCCGAGAGATTGGGCTCCAAGCGGTGCGTGCAGGATCGCACGCGGCCAAGCGAAGCCGAACTCCCCGTGCGATGATGCACCGGAGGTTCAATAGCGCACGCGGAGGGCGGTCGGGCGGGTCCATGCGTTCCAATGGGGTGATGCGTCTTGCCGCGGCCGCCTTCTCTGCGGCACTTTTCGGGGGGTCTTGGGCCTTTGGGCAGGAGCCGCTCGATGCTGCGGCATCCGACCGCTGGGAGGAGCGGTGGGCGGCCGTGCGCGTGCTGGCGCGCTCCGGCGACCAGAAGGCGCTGCGGCTCGCCCTGCTGCGCGACCCGCGCCCCCGGGTGCGCGAGGCGGTCGCTTGGGCCTGCCTGCTCGAGCCGGGCCTCGGCGATGCGACGCTTCTCGGGATCGCGCTGAGGAACGACGGGGAAGCCGCCGTGCGCGCGGCCGCCGCTCGCGCGCTCGTCCACTTCCGGGACCGCCGCGCAGTCTCGGCTCTGGTGGAGGCGCTGGCCAAGGAGGGGGAGCGCCGCACACGCCTCTGCATCGTCGAGACGCTGCGCGCGTTGACACCCGCCCCCTGCCTCCTCGACGCCGACGCCTGGGCGGCATGGTGGCGGGACCACGAGGGCGACCCCCGCTTCGAGCCCGCCGACGAGGCGGCCCGCAAGGGCACATACGAGGGGATCGTCCTCGAAACGCGCACGGTCGCCGCGGTGCCGGGCGAGGGGCGGAAGAGCCGCCCGCCGATCCAGGTGCTCGTGCTGCCGCAGTTCGGCTGGAGCACTTCGATCTTCGGCCCCTACCTGCTGCCGCTTCGAGAGCGCGCGACGCTGACCTGGGTCGGGCTCCCGACCGTGCAGGACCTGACGGGAAAGAGCGGGTTTGGAGACGACGTCCCGACCTACCCGGTCGATCGCCTGGCCCGCGCGCTCGAGCGGTTCCGCGAGAGCCATGCCATCGAGCGCTGCCTTCTCCTCGCGGAGGGGGCCTCCGGATGGTTCGCGATGCGCTATGCGCAGCTCTACGGGCCCCGCTGCCTCGGACTCGTCCTCATCGACACCGCGCTCGACCGGCAGGCCTACGGCGAAGCGCTCCGTCGGGGCGCCCTGCGCGGCACGCCCGGCGAGAAGTGGACCGCCAAGACGCTTCTGCACGAGAACGGCGTCCCCTTCAACGAGGCGACGCTCGACCGCATCCAGGCGATGGGACTCTCGCGCGCCTTCCGCGACCCCGCCGACCTCGAGATCGGCAGCCTCTTCGATCATGCGCGCGTCCCGCAGGGATTCGCGACCGTTCCCGACCTCGTCTGGGGCAAGCGCTCCCAGCTCGACACGCCGACGCTCTTTCTCTACAGCGGCGGCAGCGTCTTCTCCGGCCACGGGGACATGATGCGCATCGGAGAGCACTTCCCGCGCTCGCTCGTGGCGCCGCTGAAGGAGGCGCGCGCGCTCCCCTTCATCGAGGCCAACGCCCGGTTCCACGAGGTCATCGCCGCCTTCCTCGACAAATTCGGGCTCGATTGACTCCCGTCGCAGGATCGACTACACAGGCCGCCTATGGACTTGCTCTGGTTCATCCTGATCGGTGCCGCCGCGGGATGGCTCGCCGGACGGATCCTGAAGGGCTCGGGATTCGGCATGGTCGGGAACATCGTCGTCGGCGTCCTCGGCGGCCTGCTCGGCGGATGGCTCTTCCCGAAGTTCGGGATCTCCTTCGGCGGCACCGTGGGCACCCTCGTGATGGCCACCGGCGGTGCCGTGCTGCTCCTCTTCCTTCTCGGCCTCTTCGGCTCCAAGGGCCGCCGCTAGGGGTCGGTCACCCCCCCCCGCGCCCCGCTCCGGCCACCGCCGCCGCGCCGTGGGTCGCGCCGGTCCGGCCCTGCGCGGCTCCGCACCCTGCAACGGGCCCTTCGCCGGTCGGGACCAAATCCCTAGACTTCGAACTCGCAGCCGAGCGATCCGAGGTTCTCGCAGCCGCCGGCGGTCACGAGCACGTCGTCCTCGAGCCGGACGCCGCCTACGCCGGGGTAATAGAGCCCGGGTTCCACCGTGACGACGTGGCCCTCCCGCATCACCTCGTGGACGCGGGAGAGGCGCGGCAACTCGTGGACGTCGAGGCCGAGTCCATGGCCGGTGCCGTGGAAGAAGCCGACGTTGCGGCCCCCGCGCAGCCCGGTCTCGAACCCGGCGTCGTCGAACGTCTTGCGGACCGCGGCGTGGACGTCGAACCCGTCGATCCCCTCCTTGAGCATGCCCTCCGCGCGCGCCTTCGCCTCCTTCACCGCGTCGAACATTCGGCGCGCCTCCCCGGAGGCGCGGCCCCTCACGACGGTGCGGGTCAGGTCGCCGTGGTAGCGGTTGCCGAGGTGGCGCGGGAAGACGTCGAGGATGATCGGCATGTGGGCCGGCAGCGGGCCGTGGCCCCGCTCGTGCGGGTCGCACCCCTGCTCTCCCCCGGCCACGATGATCGTCGGGCAGAAGCAGTTCCGCTCGAGCAGCGAGCGCGCGATCGTCGCGCGCACCGCCTCGCTCGTCAGCGGGACGCCCCCCTCTTCGAGCTGCGACCCCCGGATCGATGCGCCGCGGATCCGATCGATCCCCGCCTCGATCGCCGCTTCGGTGTGGCGGATGGCCTCCCGGATCCTCGCGATCTCGTCCTTGGTCTTGACCGTCCGCTCCGGGACGAAGGGACTCGGGCGCCAGTGGACGCCGATCCCGTGACCCCGCACGACATCGGCGAGCCCCACCGGGAAGCGCGCCGGCACGTCGAGCGCCGTGATGCCCCGGTCGCGGGCGATGTAGAGCACGTGCAGCCCGACGCGGGGCACGGGCTCCGCCGGAGGCTCGGGATGGTCCTTCTTGATCCGCTCGGTGATCTCCTCGAGGCGGACGACCTCGTGGATGCGTCCGCCGGGGCCGGCGAGGGGGCGCGCCCGGTCCACTTCGAGATCGCTCAGGAAGAGGGTGCGCCTGCCCGCGCACTCGAGCAGCAGGAAGGGGTCGCCCGCGAGAAACCCCGTCAGGTAGTAGAGGTCGGAATCGGTCTCCGAGTCGTCGTAGAAGAGCCGGGCGGTCTGTCCCATGCGAGTACCTCGTCGATGCGGTCGAGCAGCAGTGCCGTCCACGACTCGAAACCGGCGCGTTCGCGACGGTGAAGGTCGAGGATCCCGCGCGTGGTCGCGAAGGCGCCCGTCATCGTATCCTCTTCGCGGACCCGGACCTCGCCGGGAGGCGCCTCGATCACCGCGACGACGCCGACGTGGACGGCGCCGACCGGCGTGGAATCGTCGTTCAGCAGACCGACGATCCGCGCCCCCCATCCCCCGGGAACCACCAGCTCCTCGTCGACCTCCCGACGCAGCGCGTCGCGAACCACGTCCCGCCGATCGACCGGGTTCACATGGCCGCCGACGCCGATCGAGCGGAGCCCGTGCAGGCGCCGCTCCGCCCCTCCGCGGGCGCGCTGGAAGCAGAAGACCTCCCCGCCGCGGACGACCAGCGCGTAGGGGATGACCTGCTTCAGCGAAGGGTCCTCCTCCACGCGGGCGCGCTCCGCGAACCACCCCTCCCGATAGATGCGCGGCAGATGCTCCTCCACGCCGCGCACGAAGCCGTGCGGGGCCCCACCGGGGAAGAGGCTATCGCGCCTCACCACGTAGACCTGCTCCGTCACGGTCGTGCCGCGGGACCTCGGTCCCCCGCCCCCTCCACATAGGCCCCGAGCCGCTCCTGCTCCCGCGCCGCCCTCGCGTCGCCCATCTTCTCGAGGCAGCGGGCCAGCGCGCGGTACCCCTGCGGGTCGTTCGGCCGCGAGCGGACGTAGCGCCGCAGGTCGGTCGCCGCCTCCCGCGGATCGCCGCCGCCGAGATGCGCGCGCCCGCGAAGGGCGTAGCCGCGGGGATCGTCCGGCCGCAGGTGCAGCAGCTTCTCCGCGAGCGCAAGCACGCGCGGGTAGTCCCCCCGCGCCAGGTGCGCCCGCGCGAGCAGGTCGATGCTCTCCTCCTCCGCACCCCCGCACCGCCCGGCACGCGTCGCGAGCGCGATCGCCTTCGGGATGCGCCCGAGGCGCAGGTAGGACTCCGCGAGACAGAGCGTCAGCCCCGGATGGCGCGGCAACGCCCTGAGCCCCCGCGAGAGGAGGGCGACGGCGGCCTGCGGTCGCCCCTCCGCGAGCGCCGCCTCGGCGAGAAGGCCGTGCGGAACGGCCTCGGCGGCGAACTCGCGCGCCGCCTGCTCGAGCACCGTGATCGCGCGGGCGCGCGCCCCCGCCGCGAGCAGGGCGCGGCCCATCCCGCACCGGAACTCGGCCGACCCGGGCTCCAGCTTGACGGCGCGCGCAAAGCCCGCCGCCGCCCGCGCGGGCCGACCGGTCTCCTCGAAGAGGCGGGCGCGCTGCGCATGCGCCTCCGGGTCGTCGCGCGACGCGCGCACCGCGGCGCGCATCGTCCCCCTGGCCCCCTCGGGATCGCCCTGCGACAAGAGCGCTCGGGCGAGCGGCAGCGCCAGTTCGCAATCCTCCGGATCCTCCCTCACCGCGCGCCGGAGATGGTCGAGCCCCTCGTCGGAGTGACCGTGCGTGCGGCAGAGCACCCCGAGGCGGCAACGCACCCGCGCGAGGCCGGGATCGACCTCGAGCGCGCGCCGGTAGGTCAACAGCGCGCTCTGCCATTCATCGCGAAGCTCGTGGACCTGCCCGAGATCGGCCAGTGCGAGGGCGTCGCGCGGCTCGGCCTTGAGCAGTCGCTCGAGGCGGCGGCGCGCCTCGTCGAGCTTCCCGTCGAGGCGGTCGCAGGAGGCGACCATGCGCGCCGCGTCGGGGTAGCGGGGATCGAGGGCGAGCGCCTTCAGCCATGCGGCCCGCGCCGCGGCCACCTCCCCCCCCTCGAGATGCAGGAAGCCGACATTGAAGTGGGCATGGGGGCACTCGGCGTCGAGGCGCACCGAGCGCCGGTAGCAGCAGAGCGCCCGGCCCGGCAGGCCGAGCGCGGTGTAGCAGAGGATCAAGTTGTCAAGCGCCTCCTTCTGGGCCCTGTCGAGGCGCAGCGCCCGCCGCAGGTGACGCACCGCGAGGTCGAAGCGAAGCCGCCGCGCCGCCAGCACGCCGAGGCCCAGATGCACCTCCGCACGTTCCGGCTGGGTCCGCCGCGCCGCCCGGTAGTGCGAGAGCGCCGCGGTGAGGTCTTCGCGGTCGAGAGCGCAGTGGCCGAGGTAGAGGTGGACCTCCGCCGAGGCGAAGCCGAGGGCCAGCAGCGCGGTCAACTCGCGCTCCGCCTCGGCGAGGCCCCCCTCGTGGAACCGCTCCATCGCGCGCTCGAGGCGCTCCTCGGGGTTCTCGGGCTCCATCACCATGTGGGGGCTAGGTACCAAGCGCTCGGGACAGGATCGGCCCTGGCCCCCCTCCCTGAGGGCGGGGGGGGTGCGTGGGGGGGCGGACGCCGGGCGCCCCCCGGAATTCGCCCCCCTTCACTCCCCCCACTGGACTTTCCGATGTGCTGTGGTCCAATGCGTGGCTTGTCGGTCGCCGGTGCCATCCTGCGATCGATTGTGTCTTTATGGCCCCCTTCATGGGAGCAGATGGCGCCGTGACGACGAAAGCACTTCCCGCGACTCCCCCTTCACCGGCCGATCCGGCGCCGGCCCCCGTACCCCAGTCCAAGGCCCGCAACGGGCGAGGCGATGCCATGCAAATGCACCGCAACGTGGGCATCATGGCCCACATCGACGCCGGCAAGACCACGGTCACCGAGCGCATCCTGAAGGTCACCGGCCGCATCCACCGGGTCGGCGAGGTCCACGACGGCGCCGCCACGATGGACTACATGGAGGAGGAGCGCGCCCGGGGCATCACGATCACCGCCGCCGCCGTCAACGTGCCGTGGCGGGACCACACGATCACGATCATCGACACCCCCGGCCACGTGGACTTCACGATCGAGGTCGAGAGGTCGATGCGCGTGCTCGACGGCGCCGTCTGCGTCTTCGACGCCAGCGAGGGGGTGGAGCCGCAGTCGGAGACGGTCTGGCGGCAGGCGGAGCGTTACGGCGTCCCGCGCCTCTGCTTCATCAACAAGATGGACAAGCCGGGGGCGGACTTCCACAAGGCGGTCCAGAGCATCCGCGAGATGCTCGGCGCGCGTGCGGTGCCGGTGCAGCTCCCGATCGGCCGCGAGTCGGCGTTCTCCGGCATCGTCGATCTCGTGCGCATGCAGGCGTGGCACTACAAGTCGCTCGAGGAGCGCGTCGAGATCCCGATCCCGGAGGGGATGAGTGACGAGGTCGCGGTGGCCCGCACGGAGCTCCTCGAGGCGGTCAGCGAGCGCGACGAGGTGCTTCTCGAGAAGTACCTCGGCGGCGACGAGGTCACCGTCGAGGAGATCCAGCGCGTGCTGCGTGCCGCGGTCGTTTCGAACGAGGTCCAGCCGGTCTACTGCGGCTCGGCGCTGAAGGACAAGGGCATCCAGCGCCTTCTCGACGGCGTCGTGGACTACCTCCCGTCGCCGCTCGACCTCCCCCCCACGCCGGCCACGGACCAGAAGGGCGGAGCCGTTCAGCGCGAGGCGAGCCCCGACGCGCCGCTCGCGATGCTCGCGTTCAAGACGATCCACGATCGCACCGGCGATCTCACCTTCCTCCGCATCTACTCGGGCACGCTGAACCGCGGCGACGCCGTCTGGAACACCCGCAAGCACTGCATGGAGCGGGTCGGGCGCCTCTGCATGATGAAGGCGGCCGAGCGCGAGGCGGTGGACAAGGCGATCGCGGGCCAGATCGTCGCGGCGATCGGCCTCAAGGAGGCCACGACCGGCGACACCCTCTGCACGAAGGACGAGCCGATCCTCCTCGAGTCGATGGATTTCCCCGACGCGGTCATCTCGATGGCGATCGCCCCGAAGAACCGCGCCGACCGCGACAAGCTCGGCGAGGCGCTCGCGGCGCTCGGCCGCGAGGATCCGAGCTTCCGCTACTTCACCGACCCGGAGACGACGGAGACGGTCATCGCCGGCATGGGCGAACTCCACCTCGAGGTGGTGACGAACCGCCTGAAGGGCGAGTTCAAGATGCCCGTCGACGTGGGCGCGCCGCGCGTCGCCTACCGCCAGCGCTTCCGGCGCGAGTGCGAGGTCGAGGGGCGCCACGTCAAGCAGTCGGGCGGCCGCGGCCAGTACGCGGTCGTCAACATGCGCTTCGGCGTCGGCACCGAGAACGAACTCGAGTATGTCGACGGGATCGTCGGCGGCACCGTGCCGCGCGAGTACATCCCCGCCGTGCGCAAGGGCATCGCCGCCTGCTGCGAGCGCGGCGGCAGGACGGGCTTCCCGTTCGTGCAGGTGAAGGCGGAACTCTTCGACGGCAAGTTCCACGCCGTGGACTCCTCCGAAATGGCCTTCCAGGAGGCCGCGCGCCTCGCCTTCGAGGAGGCCGCCGCCCGCGGCGTGACGATCCTCGAGCCGATCATGCGCATCGCCGTGCAGATGCCGACCGACCACATGGGCGACATCATCGGCTCGCTGAACGCGCGCCGCGCCGAGATCGAGTCCATCGAAGAGGCGCGCGGCAACTTCTCGCAGGTGAAGGGGCGCGTGCCGCTCGCCGAGATGTTCAACTACGCGACCTACCTGCGCAGCATGACCGCCGGCCGCGGCACCTACGCGATGGAGCCGCTCACCTACGCGCCGGTCCCCGAGAGCATCGCCGAGACCGTCGTCAAGGAGGCGCTCGCCCGGCGCGAGAAGAAGTAGGGAAACCGCGCGGGGGCGCGGTTTCCCTCAGGGGCGGCTTCGGCGTCGCTGGCGCTCGCCCACACCATCCGTCCCGGCTCCTTGACCGGGGCGTTGAACGCCCTCTCCATCCTCGGGTGGTTCGGCTGGACCGCGAGCGCGTTCCTGCCGTCGAGGCGGGGAGCGCGCTCCCTACCCGCGCCGCCTACCCCTTCGGCAGGAACGACAGCGAGATGTGCATGATCGTCCAGTAGGGGAAGGCGTCGCGGGAGAGGAGCAGGTGAAAGGCCGTCCGTTCGGGGCTGTTGCGGAAGCCGTAGGCCCAGAGCGCGGCGCCGAGCAGCACGGCGAGGAACAGGCCGATGTGGAGGCAGGAGAAGCCGCGCGGCGTCGTGCGCACCCATGTCCAACTCCAAGGGCGGGGAGGGGTCGCCGGGGAGGGGCGCCTTGCGAGCTGGTGCAGCGTGAATGCGTACCACGCCGTCACGTGCAGCGTGATTAACGCGCGGACGCGTCCATGAAGCAGCAGGTCGAGCAGGATCAGCAGCAGGATCCCGACAAAGACCGTCACGAGCGGGCGGTGCGCCCGCCAATAGGCGAGCGAACGTCCGCCGCGCCCGAAGCGGTGCCACCCCCAGAGCAGCGTGGCGACAAGGGGCAGGCTCCCGGCGACCTGGCGCACGGCCGCCGGAAGATCGCCGAAGATCGCGGTGGCGTGGGTACCGGCGCGGCCGATCCCGAGCGTGACCGCCAAGAGGTAGCCGGTCGCGCCGAGAAGGAGCAGGAGCGCCGGCAGCAGCAGCACCTCCCGCGAGAGCCGTCTCGGATCGACCCCGCTCGGGGCGTCGCCGTTGGCGACGTAGAACGAGGCCTCGTCGCGGAATTCATGGACGAGGAAGTAGAGGAAGAAAAGCGTCTTCGCCAAGAAGGCCTCGCGCCCCCCCGCCTCGCGAAAGAGCAGGCAGAGCCCCACCCCGGCGGCCGCGAGCATCAGGAACCGGCCGGCGGTACCTGGGCGACGAAGCCGCCGCGACGAGAGCGTGAACATGATCGCGATCAGGAAGTGCGGGATCGCGAGGAAGCGCATCGACGTCTCGACCGGGTGGTAGACGAGCCGCTCGGTCTTGTAGCGTCCCGTCCACGCCTGCTCCACCCAACCGATCAGCGCAAAGAGGAGGATGCTACCGACCACGAGCGCCGCCGCCCGGAGCCAGTTCCGTTCCGTTACGGTCGCGCGCCGCGGCAGTTCGAGGGATGCGGTAGCCTCCATCCGCGGCCACGATAGCCGGGACCGGCCCCTATTCGCCGGTGCCGCGCCGCCGCCGCTTCGTCTCGCCGCGGCGCTTCTTGGACTCGAGGCGCCGCTCCCGCGAGGCCCGCGTCGGCACCGTCTTGCGGCGGGGCGTGGGCTTCCGCCGCCGCGCGGCCAGCTTCTCCTCGAGCCGCTCGAAGGCGGCCTTCAGGTTCTGCAGGCGGCTTCTCCGCTCGGTCGCCGTGACGATGAGCCCGGTCGGGAGATGGAGCAGCCGGACGCCGGTCTCGGTCTTGTTGCGGTGCTGGCCCCCGGGCCCCCCCGCCTTGAAGAAGGTGACGACGACGTCGCCGCTCACGAATCGATGCGGCTGTCGAAGAGCGCGAGGAACTCGTCGTTCGACTTCGTCTTCTTGAGCCGGTCGAGCAGCAGCTCCATCCCCTCGATCGGCTTCATCTTGACGAGCACCTTGCGCAGCGCCCACATGCGCTTCAGCTTCTTCTCGTCGACGAGCTTCTCCTCCTTGCGGGTCCCGCTGCTCGTCACGTCGATGGCGGGCCAGATGCGGCGGTCGGCGAGGTCGCGGTCGAGCACAAGCTCCATGTTGCCGGTGCCCTTGAACTCCTCGAAGATGACCTGGTCCATCCGCGAGCCCGTGTCGATCAGCGCGGTCGCGAAGATCGTCAGCGAGCCGCCCCTTTCGATCTTGCGGGCGGCGCCGAAGTGCGCCTTCGGCTTCTCGAGCACCTTCGCGTCGAGGCCGCCGGTCAGCGTGCGCCCCGAACCGCGCGCCTCGATGTTGTAGGCGCGGCCGAGGCGCGTCAGCGAGTCGATCAGCACGACGACGTCCTTGCCCATTTCGCAGAGCCGCTTCGCGCGCGCCGTGACGAGTTCCGTCATCGCGACGTGGTTGCTCGCCGGCATGTCGTTCGTGCTCGCGTAGACCTCGCCCTGCACCGCGCGCTTCATGTCCGTGGCCTCCTCGGGGCGCTCGTCGACGAGGCAGACGAGGAGGCTGACGTCGGGATGGAAGTGGTGGATCGATTGCGCGATCTTCTGCAGGATGACGGTCTTGCCGGTGCGCGGCGGTGCGACGATCAGCGCGCGCTGGCCCATGCCCGTCGGCGTGACCAGATCGATTACGCGCATCGTCATGTCCTGGAGCTCGCCGCCGACGAAGGTGAACGCCTTCTCGGGGTCGATCACGGTCAGATCCTCCATCTTCGGGATCTCGAGCGCGCGCTCCGGGTCGAGCCCTTCGACCTTGTCGATCTGCGCGACCATCGGCGCCGGCCCGCGCATCGCCCGGCTGATGTGCGCGTCGATCGCCTGCCCCTCCCGGAGGCCCCAGCGCGCGATCAGGTCGCGGTGCACGAAGGGATCCTGCGCCTGGATCTGGCAATCCCGTTTCGGATTGCGGAGAAAGCCGTGCCCCTCCTTCGCCGCCATGGCGAGGATCCCGCTCACCGGCTCCACCGGGGTCGGGTCGAACTTCGGCCCGGGCCCCGGACCGGGGCCGGGGCCGCCGCCCGGACCGCCGCCGGGGCCGGCACCGCGCCCGCGGCGCCTGCGACGCCTGCGGCGTCCGGGTCGTGAAGACTGCGAAGGATGCCCGTTCATTCGTACTCCCACAGAAGCCCAAGAGCGCGTCTGGCAAGGCAACGCCCGTGGGGACCAGCGCCGGCAGCACCGTAGGGGGGGGCCCTCGAGGCAACGCTCCCTTCGAGCGTGCGCAGCGGGGCCTCCGCTGCCAACGTGGAATCGCCACTGAAGATAAGCGCAACCACCCACAAAGCAAGGTTTATCCGGCGATGCCCGTGCCACGCGCGGCCGATTGCCGGCTGGAATCGAAGCAGAGGGGCATGCGGGGCCGGTCGCTCGCCGCGCGGGCCGGGGGCTCCGAGGCTTGACCCCCCCTCTCGCCCACCTACACTCTGTCCAACGGTGCCGCCCCGGCACGCCACCCCTCCGATGGATACCCCGTCAGCCATGGAATTCCAGATCGAGCCCATCGGGCCCTGTCGCAAGCGCATCTCCGTCAAGATCCCCTCGGCTCGCGTGACGGAAGAGTTCGACAAGTCCTATCGGAATCTGGCGAAGAGCGTCCCCATCCCCGGCTTCCGCCAGGGCAAGGCGCCGCGCAAGCTCGTCGAGAAGCGGTACGGCGAGCAGGTGACGGGGGAGGTCCGCGAGGCGCTCCTGGGAGCGGCGTTCGAGGAGGCGGTCCAGAAGAACAAGCTCGCGCCGATCGCCGATCCGGAGATCGATGTCGAGAAGATCGAGGTCAAGCCGGCACAGGATCTCGGCTTCGAGTTCACGATCACGGTCAAGCCGGAGTTCGAGCTGCCCGATCTGAAGGGTATCGAGGTCTCCGTGCCTCCGGCCGTCGTCGCCCCGGCCATGCTGGACGAGGAGTTGCTCGCCCTGCGCAAGCGCAGGGCGACGCTGCGGCCCCGCGACGAGGGCCCTGCGCAGCCGGGCGACGTCGCCACGCTTCGCGTCCGCGGCGCCGCCGATGGCGAGGAGGTCATCGCCGACGACAGCATGCCCTATGAGATCGGCTCGCGCCTGCTGGGAGATCTCGTGACCTCCGACCTCGACGCCGCGATCCTCGGCAAGGGCGCGGGCGACGTCGTCCAGGCGACCGCGTTCGTGCCCCCCCACTTCGAGTCGCACCCGCTCGGCGGCCGGGAGATCTCCATCCACGCGGAGATCCTCGACGTCAAGTGGCATGACATCCCCGAACTGGACGATGCGCTCGCCGAGTCGCTAGGCGCCGACAGCGCCGACGCGGTGCGAGAGCGCGCCTCGACGGAGCTCCGCGCGCGGCTCGAACGGGTCCGCGAGCGAGCGATCGAGGAGCTCGCGTTGGGCCAGCTCCTCGAAAGTACCGCGTTCGAGCTGCCCGACGACCTGATCCGGAAGGAGATCGACGACCTCGCCCGCCGTGCGGCCTACGACATGCAACTCGAGGGCAAGCAGGAGGAGGAGATCGCGAAGCGGGTCTCCGAGATCCGCACGCGCCGCGCCGAGGAGTCGACCAGGGAGATGAAGGCCTTCTTCATCCTCGACAAGCTCGTCGAGAAGGAGCGCATCCTCGTCACCGAGACCGAGGTCAAGAACGCCGTCGCGATGCTCGCCGCCTACAGCCAGAAGGCCCCGGAGCAGATGTACGCCATGCTGCGCGACTCCGGCCGCCTCGCGAGCCTCCGCAACCAGCTCCGCGAGAACAAGGCGCGCGCGCGCTTGCGCGCGAAGGTCAAGGTCACCGAGGCCGCGCCGCCGCCCGCCGGGGCGCCGGCCTCCCCCCAGCCCCCCCAACGTCCGAAGAAAGCGTAGGAACGACCGCATGAACCGCACTACCGGAGTCTTCATCCCCACCGTCATCGAGAAGACCGGCCGGGGCGAACGCGCCTACGACATCTACTCGCGCCTGCTGGAGGACCGGATCGTGTTCGTCGGCACGCCGATCACGGACACCGTCGCGAACATCGTGATCGCGCAGCTCCTCTTCCTGCAGAAGGAGAACAAGAACCAGGAGATCAGCCTCTACATCAACAGCCCGGGCGGCTACGTCAGCGACGGGCTCGCGATCTACGACACGATGCAGTTCGTCCAGTGCGACATCGCGACCTACTGCATCGGACAGGCGATGTCGATGGGGGCGCTGCTGCTTGCGGCCGGGACGAAGGGCAAGCGGTTCATCCTTCCGCACGCGCGGGTCATGCTGCACCAGCCGAGCGGCGGCGTCGGCGGCACGGCCGCCGACATCGAGCGCCACGCCGAGGAGATCGTGAAGTTGCGACGCGAGATGAACCGCATCTTCAGCCACCACACCGGCCAGCCGGTCGAGCGCGTCGAGCGCGACAGCGACCGCGATTTCTTCCTCGACGCCCCGATGGCGAAGGACTACGGCCTCGTCGACGAAGTGATCCAGCCGACCCCGTAGTCGCGGTCGTCGGCTAGACTGGTTCCCGATGACGAAAGCGCGCAAGACCTATACCGAGCGCTGCACCTTCTGCGGCAAGTCGCGCCACATGGTCGATTCGCTCGTGGCCGGCCCGCCGGACGTCTACATCTGCAACGAGTGCATCGAGCTTTGCAACACGATCCTGCTCGAAGAGACGCGAAAGGGGGGGACGCGGGGGCCCGCGGCGATCGCCGGCGGGCTGCAACTGCGGCGCCCGAAGGAGATCCACGAGTTCCTGAATCTCTACGTGATCGGGCAGGAGCGCGCGAAGAAGACGCTCGCGGTCGCGGTCTGGAACCACTACCGCCGCGTGATGACGAGCTTCAAGGCCGAGGAGGTCGAGCTCGAGAAGTCCAACATCCTGCTCGTCGGTCCCACCGGCTCCGGAAAGACGCTGCTCGCCCGCAGCCTCGCGCGGCTGCTCGACGTGCCGTTCGCGATCGCCGACGCGACGACGCTGACCGAGGCGGGCTACGTCGGCGAGGACGTCGAGAACGTGCTGCTGCGGCTCTTGCAGGCCGCGGACTTCGACCGCGAGCGCGCCGAGCGCGGCATCGTCTATATCGACGAGATCGACAAGATCGCGAAGACCCAGAACAACGTCAGCATCACCCGCGACGTCTCCGGGGAGGGGGTCCAGCAGGCCCTGCTGAAGATCCTCGAGGGGACGCTCGCGAACATCCCGCCGCAAGGGGGGCGCAAGCACCCCGAGCAGCAGTACCTCCAGCTCGACACGACCCGCATCCTCTTCATCTGCGGCGGCACCTTCAGCGGCATCGAGGAGATCATCAAGAAGCGCGTCGGCAGGAAGCGCATCGGGTTCACCGAGTCCGCGGAGGAGGCCGGCGGGGAGCCGCGCGGCCTGATCGGCCAGCTCGAGACCGAGGACCTTCTCTCCTACGGCATGATCCCCGAGTTCATCGGGCGCCTTCCCGCCGTCACGACCCTCGACCCGCTCCGCGAGGAGGAGCTCGTCCGCGTGATGATGGAGCCGCGCAACGCCATCATCCGGCAGTACCAGAAGTACTTCGAGATGGAGGGCGCCACGCTCGAGTTCGACGCCGAGTGCCTGCGCGAGATCGCGGCCCAGGCGCTGAAGCGCGCCACCGGCGTCCGCGCGATCCGCTCCCTCGTCGAGGACTTCGTCCGCGATCTCCTCTACGAGCTGCCGGAGAAGAAGGACGTGGCGCGCTACATCGTCACCGCCCGCGCCTTCCGCGGCGAGGAGCCCGTCAAATGCCTGCTGCGGACCGATCCGCAGGCGAAGCCGCAGCGCCGCGAGCCGGCGTAGGCGAAAGCCTCTGCGGCTTCGATCCGGACGCCACTGCGGCGCTCCTCGGCGAGCTCGGCGAGCCCCCCTACCGCGCGCGCCAGCTCTTCGCCTGGGTCCACGCGAGGGGTGCCCGCGACTACGCGGCGATGAGCGACCTGCCCGCCCGGGCGCGCGACGCGCTCGCGCTGCGCCTCCCGGTGCGATGCACGTCGGTCGCCGAGGCCCACCCGGGCGCGGACGGCACGACGAAGCTGCTCCTCGCCCTCGCCGACGGCGAGCGCGTCGAGTGCGTGCTGATCCCCGAGGGCGAGCGCCGCACCGCCTGCATCTCGACCCAGGTCGGCTGCGGCGTCGGCTGCGTCTTCTGCGCGAGCGGCGCCGACGGCGTCGTCCGCAACCTGACCGCGGCGGAGATCGTCGAACAGTCCTACGCGCTGCGCGACCTCGCCGGCACGCGACTGACCAACCTCGTCGTGATGGGCATGGGCTAACCGCTGCACAACGTGCCCGCGCTGCTGGACGCGCTCGCGATCGTGCAGGATCCGCAGGGGATGGACCTCGGCGCGCGGCGGATCACCCTCTCGACCAGCGGCCCGGTGCGCGGCTTCGAGGAGTTGCTCGCGCGCGCGCCGCGCATCAACCTCGCGCTCTCGCTGCACGCGGCGACGGAGGAGTTGCGGCGGCGCCTCGTGCCGAAGGGCGGCACCGCCTCCGTCGGGGGGATGCGCGCGATGGCGCGCCGCTGGTTCGAGACGACCGGCCGCGACGTCACCTTCGAGTACGTGCTGCTCGGCGGCGTCAACGACGGCGACGCGGACGCCCTCGCCCTCGCGGCCCTCTGCGATCGCCACACCAACGTCAACCTGATCCCGATGAACCCGGTCCCCTTCGCCCCCGACCTGCGGGCCCCCGAGCCCCCCCGGGTGGAACGGTTCGCCGACCAACTCCGTCGCCGCGGCGTCGTCGTCAACCTCCGCCGCCAGCGCGGCGACGACGTCGCCGCCGCCTGCGGCCAGTTGCGCCGGGCCAGGAGCCCGTCCGGCTAGCGGGAACTCCCGGTCGTCTGTTCGCAATGGCCACCGTCCTTACTACGACAGGTCCGCGGGTGGTACAAACCTGACCATGGCGATCGACCGTGACGAGGTGCTGCGCATCGCGCGGCTCGCGCGGCTGCACATCGATCCGGCCGAGGCGGACGCGCTGGCGCTGGACCTCGCCCGCATCGTCGCGCACATCGACGCGCTCCGCGACGTCGAGATCCCGCCGGAACTCGAAACGCTCACCTACTTCGGGTCCGATGTCGTCCGGGGCGACCGCCCGGGGGACTGCCTGCCCGCGCCAGAGGCGCTCGCCAACGCTCCGCAGAGGGAGGGGAGCCACTTCCTCGTGCCCAAGGTCGTGGACAAGGAGGGCGAGGCCGGGGGGGCGGGGGGGGGTGCGTGACCGCGCTCCACGAACTCGGGGCGGCGGCCCTCGCCGCGAAGGTGCGGGCGCGCGAGGTGACCGCCCTCGAGGTCGCCGAGGCCCACCTGGAGCGCGCGCAGCGCCTGAACGCGCACCTCAACGCCTTCCTCCACCTCGACGCCGAGGCGGTGCGGCGCGAGGCGCGCCTGCTCGACCGCCGCCTCGCCGGCGGGGACGAGGCGGGCCCGCTCGCCGGCGTCCCGGTCGCGATCAAGGACAACATCAGCGTCGCCGGGTCGCCGACGACCTGCGCGTCGCGGATCCTCGCGCCCTACGTCGCGCCCTATGATGCCGACGTGGTCGAGCGACTGCGCGCCGCCGGGGCGATCCCGTTCGGCAAGACGAATCTCGACGAGTTCGCGATGGGCTCGTCGACGGAGAACTCCGCCTTCGGGCCGACCCGCAATCCGCACGACCTCGCCCACACGCCCGGGGGCTCCTCCGGCGGCTCCGCCGCCGCCGTCGCCAGCGGTCTTGTGCCGCTCGCGATCGGCAGCGACACCGGCGGATCGATCCGCCAGCCGGCGGCCTTCTGCGGCATCGTCGGGCTCAAGCCCACCTACGGCCTCGTGTCGCGCTACGGCCTCGTCGCGTTCGCGTCGAGCCTCGACCAGATCGGCCCCTTCGCGCGCAACGTGGAGGATGCGCAGTTGCTGCTCTCGGTGCTGGCCGGCCACGACGCCCGGGACGCCACCTCGTCGCCGCGCGGGTTCGCCGCGACGGGGGGGGAGGCGCCCACGAGCCTCTCCGGGCTCCGGATCGGCGTGCCGGAGGAGTGTTTCGCCGAAGGGCTCGCCCCGGAGGTGCGCGCCGCCGTCGGCGCGGCGATCGCGTCCCTCTCGCGGCTCGGCGCCGAGATCATCGACGTGAAACTGCCGCTGACGCGGCTCGGCATCCCGGTCTACTACATCGTGGCGCCCTCGGAGGCGTCGTCGAATCTCGCGCGCTACGACGGCGTGCGGTACGGCCTGCGCGGGGCGGGCGAGGGGGTCCACGGCCTCTTCGCCGCGACCCGCGGCGAGGGGTTCGGCCGGGAGGTGAAGCGCAGAATCCTGCTCGGCACCTTCGCCCTCTCCAGCGGCTACTACGAGGCCTACTACGGTCGCGCGCAGCGCGTGCGCGCCGCGATGCGGAACGAGGTCGACGAGGTCTTCCGGTGCGTCGACCTGCTCGCCTCCCCCACGACCCCCACCGTTGCCTTCCGCCTCGGCGAGAAGTCCGAAGACCCGCTCGCGATGTACCTGAACGACGTGTTGACCGTCCACGCGAACCTCTGCGGCGTGCCGGCGATCTCGCTCCCGTGCGGCCGCTCGACCCACGGGCTGCCGATCGGGCTCCACCTGACCGGCCCGCGGTTCGGCGAGGCGTCGCTGCTGCGCGCCGCCCGCGCGTACGAGGGCGCGAGCGGCGAGGGGCACCGCTGGCCGCCGGAGCCGACTTCGTGACCCCCACGCCGCCGGACCACCGCGTGCTGATCGGCATGGAGGTCCACCTCCAGCTCCGCACGGCGAGCAAGATGTTCTGCGGCTGCCCCGTGCGCTTCGGCGCGCCGCCCAACACGCTGGTCTGCCCCGTCTGCCTCGGGCTGCCCGGATCGCTGCCGGTCCCCAACCGCGATGCGATCGTGCTCGCGCTCTCGCTCGCCACCGCGTTCGGCTGCGATCTCGCGGAGCGGACGAAGTTCGACCGCAAGCACTATTTCTACCCCGACCTGACGAAGGGCTACCAGATCAGCCAGTACGACCTGCCGCTCGCGAAGGGCGGGGCCATCGAGATCGTGACCGAGGGCGGCGAGGCGAAGCGGATCCGCCTGCGGCGGCTCCATATCGAGGAGGACGTCGGCAAGAGCCTGCACGACGACGCGTCGGGGCTCTCGCGCCTCGACTTCAACCGCGCCGGCACGCCGCTGGTCGAGATCGTCAGCGAGCCCGAGATCGCGTCGCCCGAGGAGGCGCGCGCCTACCTGAACGCGCTCCGGGCGGTCGTGCAGTACCTCGACGTCAGCGACGGCAACATGCAGGAGGGCAACCTCCGCTGCGAGCCGAACGTGAACCTGCACATCGACCGCGGCGGCCGCACCATCAAGACGCCGATCATCGAGGTCAAGAACCTCAACTCCGTCCGCAACGTCGAGCGCGCGATGCAACAGGAGATCGAACGCCACCTCGAACTCTGGCGGACGCTCGGCGATCGCGTCGCGGACCTGCCCCGCGGCACCCGCGGCTTCGACGACGTGCGGGACACGACGTTTGAGCTGCGCGAGAAGGAGGAGGCGCACGACTACCGCTACTTCCCCGAGCCCGACATCCCGCCGATCACGTTCGGCGCGACCTGGCGCGCCGAGGCGGGCGCCCGCGTGCCGGAACTCCCCGACGCGCGGCGCCGTCGCTTCTCTACCGCCTACGGCCTCACCGCCTACGACGCCGACCTGCTCTGCCGCGAGCGCGCCACCGCCGACCGGTTCGAGGCGGTGGTCGCCGCGGGCGCGCCGCCCAAGCCCGCCGCCAACTGGCTCCTGGCAGGCGGGGCCGACATCGCCCGGCTCTCCCCCGCGCGTCTGGCGGAGTTCGTAAACCTCGTCGAGCAGGGCCGGGTGGCCCGCCAGGCCGCCGCGCGCGACCTGCTCCCGCGCATGGCCGAATCCGACAGTCCCGCGGCCGAACTCATCGCCGAACTCGGCCTCGCGCAGGTCGAGGACGCCTCGCTGCTGCGGGAGGCGGCCCGCCGCGCGATTGCCGCAGAGCCGCAGGCGGCCCGCGACGTCCGCGACGGGAAGCAGAAGGCGCTCGGCGCGCTGATGGGCCACGTGATGCGCCAGACGGGCGGCAAGGCGAGCCCGCAGGCCGTAAGATCGGTGCTTCTCGATCTGCTGAAGGAGCCCTGATGCCCCTCTCCCGAGCCCTCACCCTTCTATTCCTTGCGACGCTCGCCGCGGGAGAGGAGTCCCAGATCGAATGGGTCTCGACCTGGGAGCGCGCCTTCGAGATCGCGAAGGAGCAGAACCGTCCCGTCATGCTCTGCATCAACAGCAAGGACAAGGAGTCGGCGAACGAGCGCGCCGCGCGGGAGACCTACCACGACGCCGACTTCGTCGCGGAGTCGCGCAAGTTCGTCATGCTCGTGCTCAGCACGCTGTCCCACCGCGCGAGCGGCGTCTGTCCCCGCTTCGGCATCGTCACCTGCGAGGAGCACCTCGCCTGCTGGAAGGCTCTTGCCGCGGCCCACGGCGAGCAGTTCTCGTCGTCCGCGGCGAAAGGAGAGATGATCTCGCCGCAACACGCCTGGTTCCGGCCCGACGGCACGCTGCTCCGGCGCCGCGAATATGAAATGACGAAGGCGGAGCTGCTCGACGCGATGCGGGCGGTCCTCGCGGAATTGTCGGGGGGCGCGGGGGCCGGAACGGATGTGCCCGGAGCCCCCACGGGCCGCGATGCGCCGCTCTCGGAGAAGGACCTCGCCGAGATCGAGCGCGCACGCACGGCGACCGACGCCGAGTCGCGCGCCGCGGCCCTCGGCAACGTCCTGTCGACCGGCAAGATCGCCGCGGTCGCGGCGCTGGTGGACCTGCTGCAGAAGGGCAAGAGCGACCTGCACTGCGCGATCCTCCGCGCGTTCGGAAAGGCGGGCGCCCTCGACGCGCGCTTCGCCGTCGAGGATGCGCTGAGGGACAAGGACGAGATCGTGCGCTCCTTCGCGGCCGTCGCCCTCGAGACGATGGGCCGGAAGGAGTCCCTCGAACCGCTCGAGAAGCGGGCGAAGACCGAGAAGGACACGCAAGCGCGCAAGAACATGTACCGGGCCATCGGCCGGTGCGGCGGCGGCGTGCCGGACGAGGCGGCGGCGAAGGTCCTGCTCAAGGCGATGGAGGGCGACAAGCAGGCGGCGCTGCGCAAGCACAGCGTGATCGCGATGCGCTCCTACGAGGGGCCGGGCGCGAAGTTCGTGCTGAAGCCTCTCGAGCAGGCGGCCCTGAAGGTGAAGGATCCCGACATGCGCGGCGCGCTCGTCTACACCCTCGCCTACATCGGCAACTCCGAGACGACGGTGCCGGTCCTGCAGGAGGTGATGGCGAAGCTCAACGACGACCTGAGCCGCGCCTTCGTGCAGACCGCGATCAACATCTGCAAGGGGCGCGGCGGCGACTTCGGCCGCGCGGCCTGGTGGATCTTCGCGGAGGATCGCAACGACCCCGCGAGGCAGTAGACGATGCTTCGGATCGCCATCCTCCTCGCCCTCTTCGCGGCGGCGGCCTCCGCGCAGGGGTGGGCCGACCGCTACATCAAGGAGGCGGAGGAGAAGGCGCGCGCCGACGACTTCCTCGGCGCGGCGGCGATCTACGCCAAGTCCTTCGAGCGCGCGCAGGACAACGACGACCTCGAGACCGAGGCGCGCCTCGGCCGCTCGCTCCGCGCGAGTTTCGCCCGGCTCTGGAAGCGCGAGGCGCCCCCCGACGGCGCGGGGCGCGGCGGCCTGCGCGAGACCCTCTTCACGCTGATGAAGCCGCTCGACGCGGAGCGCGGCGGCGCATGGCTCTCGGCGCATCTGCTCGCGGGGCAGTTGCTGATGCGCGCGACCTGGGCCGGGGACTTCCGCTACGTAGCCGAGGCGGCGAAGGTCCTCGAGGCGCGCGCCGGCGCGAAGAACCCGGGGCTTGGCGCCGGCACGATGCTCTCGTACGCGCGCGGCATGCTCGCACTCGAAGCGAAGCGGGATGCCGAGGCCGGCGACTCCCTGAGCCTCGCGGTGGAGACGATGGTGAGGGAGGGCTGGAGCGATCTCGCCTGCTTCGCCGGGACCGAACTGGCCGCGCTCCACGTCCGCACGGGGAAGGAGGGCGCGGCGTCGGAGGTGATGGCGCGGATCGCGTCGCTCTGCCCCGCGGAGGGCGATCCGCAACTGACCGAGATCTGGGAGCGCGTCGTCAAGGCGCGCCTCGGCGGGGCGCCGGCGGCGGTGAGACGCCCCTGCGAGGCCGCGCTCGAGGCGCAGCGGAAGGCGGGAAGCACCGGTGTGCCGCCCGGGGAGGAGGGTGAGGGTGCGACCGGCGGCGCGACGGCGACCTCGCTTCTGGGCCGCCGCCTCCCCGGCCTGTCGAAGCGCAAGCCGATCATGCAGGCGGTGCGCTCCCCCGCGGGATTCGGCCTCAAGACCGAGTTCGACGACCGCTTCAAGTTCACGCAGCCCTACCTGCCGGGCGTCCGCCACCGCGGCAACCAGGGCATCTCGCTCTCGTTCTTCGGCGCCGCGGTCGCTCTCGCGAAGTTCGACCTGACCGGCAAGGAGGACGACCCGAGGAGCTATCCGCTGCCTTCGCCCTTCGAGGCCTTCTACCACCTCGCCAACGGCGAGGAGTGGCGCATCACGAAGGGCGGCGCGGTGACGGTGGAGAGGTAGCCCCGGCCCGCGTCGTCCGGGAGTCGGATGCGGCGCCTCCAATCCCGATCGGGGCCGGTGCGGCGCGCGCCTGTCGTATCTGGGTGCGGCGACCGGGGTCGCACCTCCGGACCTCCCTGTGACGCGTCCGGGAGCGAAGGAGTCGGCCCGACCGCGGACATGCGACTGGCGAAGGGGGTCCGATGCGCCCGCCATGACGGAACCGAAGACCTTCGGGACCGCGAGACGCTCATCGTCTGCCGCCGCGACCGGGAACTCCCTCCCCTCGCGCGGGCGGCGGCGGACCTCGAACGGCTGCAGACGGCGTTCGCCCGATTCGCCGCGGCGGAGTCGTCGAGCGGATCGCCGCGCGCGGGATAGCCTCCGAGGCGACGGAGCGGGAGGTGACGGTCCTCTTCGCGGACTTGAAGGGGTTCACGCCACTTGACGGATCCCTCGGGCTCGACAGGGTTGTCGATCTGCTGAACGGCTGGTTCCGGGAGATGAGCGCGGCCATCGTGGCCCACAACGGCCACATGGCGAAGTTCTTGGGGGATGGCCTGATGGCGCTGTTCGGCGCGCTCGACCGGAACCCGTGGCAGGCGAGGGACGGGGCAGAGGCCGCCCTTGCGATGCGCGAGGCGCTTGCCCGCTACAACTGGACGCTTGTGGTGCGCGGCCTGCCGGCGCTGTCGTTCGGCGTCGGTCTCCACCGCGGCCCCGTCATCGCGGGCGTGATCGGCGGCGACGCGTGGATGGAGTACACCGTCGTCGGCGACACCGTCCATGTCGCGTCGCGGATCCAGGGGCTCACGCGGATGCATCACACGGACACTCTCGTCAGCGAGGTGGTGCGGTCTGCCCTCGGCGACCGGCACCTAGCGCGGGCGCTCCTCGCGGCGCCAGTGCGAGGGAAGGCCGAGCCGATTCGTACCTACGCGGTGGAGCGGGCGGGAGCGTCGTGATCCCCGGCGGTTCAGCTCGATCCATGCCGGAGCAGGCCTCGGGTCTACCGCGGCACCGCTGCCGCAGAACGCACGCCTAACCTGCTTCCCCACAACGCGTTACGTCGGGAGGAGGGGACCCCAAGTGCGGTGCCTACTCCCACTCGATGGTGGCGGGGGGTTTGGAGGAGATGTCGTAGACGACGCGGTTGATGCCGCGGACCTCGTTGATGACGCGATTGCTGATGCGCGTCAGCAGGTCGTAGGGGAGGTCCGCGACCTCCGCCGTCATCGCGTCGAGGCTCGTGACGGCGCGCACGGCGATGACCTCGTCGTAGGTGCGCTCGTCCCCCATCACGCCGACGCTGCGGATCGGGAGCAGCACGCCGAAGCTCTGCCAGAGCTTCGTGTAGAGCCCCGCCTTGCGGATCTCGTCCTGGATCACCGCGTCCGCCTGGCGCAGGACCTTGAGTCGCGCGCGGGTGATCTCGCCGAGGATCCGCACCGCGAGGCCCGGCCCGGGGAAGGGTTGGCGCGTGACGATCCGGTCCGGGAGCCCTGCGGCGCGGCCGATCGTCCGCACCTCGTCCTTGAAGAGTTCGCGCAGCGGCTCGACCAGTTCGAAGCCCAGCTCCTTCGGCAGCCCGCCCACGTTGTGGTGGGTCTTGATCGTCGCCGTCGGCCCGCCGTGGGCCGCCACCGACTCGATCACGTCGGGGTAGAGCGTCCCCTGGGCGAGGAAGCGCACGTCCGGGAACTCCCGCGCCTTCTCGCGGAAGACCTCGATGAAGCTGTGGCCGATCACGCGGCGCTTCTGCTCGGGATCGGTGATGCCCTTCAGGCGATCGAGGAAGAGGCCGGTCGCGTCGACGAAGTGAAGCGGGATCGCGAAGTGCCGCGCGAAGGTCTCGCGCACCTGCGCCGCCTCGTTCATGCGCAGGAGGCCGTTGTCGACGAAGATCGGATGCACCTGATCGCCGATCGCGCGCTCGAGGATCTTCGCGACGACCATCGAATCGACCCCGCCACTGAGGCCGAGCACCACCCCCGCGGCCCCCACCTGCTCCCTCACGCGCCCGACGGTCTCCTCGATGAAGGAGCCCATCTGCCAGTCGCCGCTCATCCGGCAGACCCGCGTCAGGAAGTTGCCGAGCATCTCCCGCCCGCGGTCGGTGTGCGTGACCTCCGGGTGGAACTGGATGCCGTAGAGGGCGCGGCCGGGGTCGCGCACGGCGGCGTGCGGCGTGTTCGTCGTCGTCGCGATCGTCTGGAACCCGCCGCCGGGGTTCTCGACGCTGTCGCCGTGGCTCATCCAGACCTGGGTCTGGCTCGGGAGTCCCGCGAAGAGCTCGTTCTTGTCGACGATGTCGAGTACCGCGCGGCCATACTCCCGCTTCGAGGCGGCGACGACCCTGCCGCCGAGCAGGTGGCACATGAGCTGCATTCCGTAGCAGATGCCGAGCACAGGCACGCCGAGATCGAAGAGGCGCGGGTCGCAGCGCGGCGCCCCCGGCGCGTAGACGCTCGCCGGGCCGCCGGTCAGGATGATGCCGCGGGCGCCGCGCAGCCGTTCGGGATCCGCCGTGCAGGGCAGGATCTCGCAGTAGCAGTGGTGCTCGCGGACGCGGCGCGCGATGAGCTGCGCGTACTGCGCGCCGAAGTCGAGGATGCAGACGGTCTCGTGGCGCCGCACGCTCAGCGCTCGATCCGGTAGTTGGGGGCCTCCTTCGTGATCTCGATGTCGTGCGGATGGCTCTCCGCGACGCCGGCGCCGCTGACCCGCAGGAAGCGCGACTTCGTGCGCAATTCCTCGATGTTGCGCGTGCCGCAATAGCCCATCCCCTGCCGCAGCCCGCCGACGAGCTGGTGCACGAGTTCGGGGAGCCTGCCCTTGTAGGGCACGCGCCCCTCGACCCCCTCCGGCACGAACTTCTCCGTCGCGCGGATCTCCTGCTGGCCGTAGCGGTCCTTGCTGCCGCGTGACATCGCGCCGAGGCTGCCCATGCCGCGGTAGGTCTTGAAGGTGCGGCCGCCGTAGAGGACGGTCTCGCCGGGGCTCTCCTCGGTGCCGGCGAAGAGCGAGCCGACCATGACCGAGTGGGCGCCGGCGGCGAGCGCCTTCACGATGTCGCCGCTGAAGCGGATCCCGCCGTCGGCGACGACCGGCACGTCGCGGCCGGCCAGCCCCTTCGTGGCCGCGGCGATCGCGGAGAGCTGCGGCACGCCGATGCCGGCGATGACGCGCGTCGTGCAGATGGAGCCGGGGCCGATTCCGACCTTGACCGCGTCGGCGCCGGCGTCGGCGAGGTAGACCGCCCCGTCGGCGGTCGCGACGTTGCCCGCGATCACGTCGACGTCGTGGGTCGCCTTCAGGTACTCGACGATCCTCCCGACGTTCCGGCTGTGTCCGTGCGCCGTGTCGACGGCGAGCACGTCCACCCCCTGCTCGACGAGCGCCGCCGCGCGCTCCCGCGCATCCCCGACCGCGCCGATCGCGGCGCCGACGCGCAGCCGCCCCTTCGTGTCGAGGTTGGCCTGCGGGAACTCGAGCAGCTTGTTGATGTCCTTGATCGTGATGAGCCCCTGCAGCCTCATCTCCTTGTCGACGAGCAGGAGCTTCTCGACCTTGCTCCGGTGCAGGATGTCCTTCGCCTCCTCGAGCGTCGTGTCGATCGGGCCGGAGATCAGGTCGTCCCGCGTCATCACGTCCGCGATGCGGGCGTTGTCCTCGGTGCGGAAGCGCAGGTCGCGGCTCGTCAGGATGCCGACGACGCGCCCCTTCTCCAGGATCGGGATCCCGCTGATCTTGTTCTCCTCCATCAGCCGGCGCGCGGTGCCCACCGACTCGTGGGGCGGCAGCGTGACCGGGTCGTAGATGATCCCGTTCACCGACCGCTTGACGAGATAGACCATCTTGACCTGCTGCTCGATCGAGAGGTTCTTGTGGATGAAGCCGATGCCGCCCTGCTGCGCGAGCGAGATCGCGAGCGCCGACTCGGTGACGGTGTCCATCGCGGCGCTCGCGATCGGGATGCGCAGCCCGACCCGGCGGCTCAGCCGCGTCACGACATCGACGTCCGACCCGAGCACCTCGCTGTAACCGGGCAGCAGCAGCACGTCGTCGAACGTGATGCCCTCTCCTACGATGCGGTCCTGCATGCGCACCTCTTCTCCCGGGGGGCGGGAGGGGCCATCGCACGCTCTGCGGGGCGCTCTCCCACGCCCGGACTTGAAGCCCGTCAGTGTAGCGCGCCGGGCGACGATTTCTAGGAAGACACGCGGAGGGATGGCTGGGGGGGCGCGGGGGGGCGCCCCCCCCTACGTCGACCGCCGGTAGTACCGCCCGAACGGCGTCGCCATGAAGGCGTCGTAGGAGACCTCCTCCATGCGGACGAAGCCGCGGGCCGGCAGCGTGCCGTCGAGCAGCAGGTGCAGCACGCCGCAGATGCCGGCGGCGGTCGAGACCTCGATGCCGGTGAAGAAGTGCGCGCCGATGCGCTGGCCGTCCACCTTGCGCCAGAAAGTCTTCTCCGTGTATCGGCCGCCGGAGGTGCCGAGGCCGCGGACCGAGACGATGACGAAGTCGTCCACCGTCGCCGGGATGCTGCGGACGAAGATCTTGACGAGTTCCTCCGGATGCTGGCCGAAGCGGAGGTCCTCGATCAGGAATCGGATCAGTTCGAGGTGGCCCGGGTAGCGGATCGTCTTGTAGTCGAGGTGGCGGATCCGGCCCTTGTAGGTGTGGCAGAGCGTGCCGACGCCGCCGGAGGTCGTGAAGGCCTCGTAGGTGACGCCGTCGATGATGACGACCTCCTGCCCCTCGAGGGGCGGGACCATCGTGACCTCGCCCTCGCGCAACGCCTCGCAGGGGTGGAGGTACTCGTTGACGAGCCCCTCGGTGGACCAGGTCAGGTTGTACTTGAGGCGGTTGTTCGGCTGGTCGGGAAGCGCGCCGACCCGCAGCGTCAGCGTATCGACCTCGTCGAACTGGTCGATGATGTGGACCCCTGCGAGCGTGACGAAGCCGGGGGCGACCCCGCACTGCGGGATGAAGGCGGTCTGCGACTCCTCGGCGAGTTCCTTGACGAACTGCGTGACGGCCACGTCCTCGGTCAGGTCGAGGTAGTGGACGCCCGCCTCCGCGGCCGCCTCGGCGATCTGCGGATTGGCGGCGAAGGGGGCGGCCGAGACGACCGCCTGCCGGCCGCGCATCGCCTCGATCAGCGCCTCCTTCGTGTCGACGGGCTTCGGCCACGCCCGCGCATCGGGCACCTCCGCGGCGATCCTCCGCGCCTGCTCCGGCGTCAGGTCGCCGATGCCGATCTCGTACCCCCCGGCCCCCCCCAGCATGTGTACGATGGTGCGGCCGACGCGCCCGCCACCGACGACGAAGACCTTCTTCATCCGGGGGATTCTCCCCCGCGCCGGAAGGAATCCCTAGCGGGCGACCGCCACGCGGATCGGGTCGCTCTCGCCTCCGCTCAGGTCGAGCGCGCAGTCGAACTTGACGTTGCCGTCGAGGTGGATCGCGACGTTCGTCCAGCCCCAAGTCGCCTTCGGCAGATCCGCGCGGTAGTAGGCCTCGCGGCTGCTCACCTTGCGCGCCCGGTCGAACCTGACGGTGGTGCCGCCCGGGAGGACCGCCGTGACCTCGGCGGGCAGGCTCCTTCCGCTTCCGCCCCGCTCGATGCGCACGAGCACGCTGGCGCGCGGCGCCGCTTCCAGCGTCGCCCGCGACACGTAGTCGGGAAGGGGCCGGTCGAGGCCGATCTCGTAGCCTTCCGCGCGCAGCACGACGTGCGTCCACGGCGGGAAGGGGAAGTCGATCTCCCCCTGACGGTCGGTCGTGACGAGGAGCGGCAGGTCGTCCCCGCGGCTCCGTCCCAGCCGGTCTCCGAAGGGCGCCACCTCGACTTCGACGCCGCGCAGCGGCCGGCCGTGCAGGTCGACGATCCGCACGCGGGCCGTCGCCGCGCGGTGCGACGCGATCGGCCCGAGCCCCGGACGCTCGTCGCTGGTGAGGCAGTGGAGGAACGCGACGAGATCCTCGACCTCTCCGGGAGTCAGGTCGAGCGGGCGGATCCGGTGGTCGAGGTTGGAGTTCGCCGTGCCTCCGCGGTCGTAGTAGCGGACGACCTCGGCGAGCGACGCGAAGGAGCCGTCGTGCATGTAGGGGGGCCGCAGCGCGACGTTGCGAAGGCTCGGCGTCTTGAACTTGCCGTAGTCCGCCTCGGCGAAGCTCTGGTTCCCGAGCCCCTCGTCTCCGGTCACGGTCTTGCGGAAGCCGATCGTCGCATGCTGCAGCGCTACACCGGTATTGTGGAAGCTGCCGTCGGAGAGGGCGGGCGGGCGGCCCTCGCCGGTCGTCGCGTGGCAGGCGGCGCAGTTCGCCTTCCCTTCGAAGAGGCGGAGCCCCCTCCGGGCGGCCTCCCCCATCGCCCCGGGATCACCGGCGAGATAGCGGTCATAGGCGCTCGGCCCCGACTTGAGGCTCAGCAGGTAGGCTTCCATCGCGTCGATGACCCGGTCGTTCGTGATGGCCGTATCTCCATAGGCCATCCGGAACCCGACGGAGTAGTGGCCGAGTTCGGCGAGGCGCTCCGCCACGGTGACGGACGGCGGCGTGCCGGGGGTGAGCGGCTTCTGCGGCCCGTAGTAGGGCGGCGTCAGGTCGGCCATCCGCTTCTCGAAGGTCGGCCGGTCGACCGGGCCGCCCCGGGCGAGGGAGGCCGCCATGTGCGCTTCGAGCAGTTCGCGCTGCTGCGTCACCGCCTCGGCCGGCGTCGCGATCCGCGCGACGAGAAGCTGGCGGACGGTGTCGAACTCGCCGTCCCAGTGCATCCCCTTGCCATCCACCAGGTCGGTCACCGGCTGGCTGTGCCGGCGCGACGGGCCGTTCTCGTCCACGCTGACCTGCCGTGGATCGGAGAAGCCATGCTCCGGATGGTGGCAGGAGGCGCACGACGTCCGCCCCGTCTGGCTCACCGCCGGGTCGAGGAAGAGCCTTCTCCCCAACTCGACCAGCGCAACCTCTTTCCTTCCCGCCGCCGGGGCCGCTGCGAGCGCACCCCCGAGAACCGCACTACCGACCAGTCCAAAGAGCCAATGACGAGCCGACATCGCTGACCTCCGGAGATTAGAACGGGAGAGAGGGCACCTTTGAATGCCCCCGATGGGATGAGGGGGGCCCGGCGAGGAGCGCGGCCGGGCGCCGAAGCCGGGCGGTCACGCGGCCGGTGGAATCCCGGCGGATGCCGCGCCCCGGTATTACCCCATCCCCCACAGCGTCATCGTGTTGACCGGCTTGCCCTGCAGCTTCAGGTAGTAGAAGAGCTGGGACTTGTGCGCCGCGAGGTGCTTCGCGCACTCGAGCATCTGCTGGCCGAGCGGCTTCATCGTCGGGTCCCACGGCGCGGCGACCTGCTTGCTGGCGAGCGCCTTCTCGCCCGCCTCGACGATCGTGCCGAGGGCGAGCTTCTTGTCCGCGGCGAGAGCCTTCTTCGTCTCGGCGAGACTCGACGTCGTCGGCAGCTTGTCGGCCGGGGGCAGCATCTCGTCCGGGCTGGCGTCGGCCGGCATCCCCCAGTCCCCGGTGACAAACCCCTTGCACATCGCGCCGCAGGAGGTCTCGAGGTGCTTCAGGAGCTGCCCCGTCGTCATCCAGTTCGAGCCCGTCGCGGGCTTCCAGTTGAGCTTGTCCTTGTCGACCAGCGCCACGAGCCCCTCCGTTGCGCGGAAGGCCGCCTCGATTTCGCTCTTCAGAAGTTCGGTCCAATTCATGATGTGTTCTCCTCTTGCGGGGGACCCGCCCCCGAAGCCCCCGATTATCGCACCGCCGGGAGCTTGCGGTTTCGCTGTTTGATCGATGATTCGTAAAGTTTCTTCGCCTCCGGCATCCACGCGCGCATGTTCTCGATCCGGTTCTCCGGGTTGGGGTGCGTGGAAAGGAACTCCGGCGGCCGGCCTCCGCCCAGCGCCGCCATCCGCTCCCAGACGCCGATGGCCGCCTCGGGGTCGTACCCCGCCCTCGCGGCGAGCATGAGGCCGTAGTGGTCGGCCTCGCTCTCGTGGGAGCGGCTATAGGGGAGCAGCACGCCGACCGTGGCGCCCGCCCCGAGCGCGGCGACGATCTCGTTCTTGTACTTGTGGTCCGAGAGGCCAACCGACGCGCCGGCGAGGACGACCTGCGTCGTGAGCCCCTGGCTCATCCGCTCGTTGCCGTGCTGCAGGATCGCGTGCATGACCTCGTGGCCCATCACGATGGCCATGCCCGCCTCGTCCTCGAGGATCGGGTAGATCGCGGTGTAGAAGGCGATCTTGCCGCCGGGCATGCACCAGGCGTTGACCGTCTTGATGTCGTCGATCAGCTTGAACTCCCATTCGTACTCCGGCTTGTCCGCCGCCGCGGCGATCGCCGCGCCGACGCGCTGGAGCGGGGCATTCAGCACCGGGTCGGTGTTGATGCGCGTCTCCTTCGACTTGAAGACCTCGGTGTAGGCCTCGGCGCCGAGCTTCGACATGTGCTCGTCGGAGTACCAGAGGTGCTGCTTGCGCCCGGTGACCGGGTTGGTCTTGCAGGTCGAGAGCAGGAGCAGCAGCAGGAGCAGGGGGATTCGCTTCATCCCCGCATTCTCCCCCGGAAGGGCCGCGTGGTAAACCTGTGCCATGCGCCCCTACGGCACCGCCGACGACGCCACCCCCAGCGACGGCCCGCTGGCCCCCGACCTGACCCGCTCGACCACCTTCCGCCACGCGACCGGCGAGCGGCTGCGGGCGGTGGGAAGCGGCGAGGTCGCCGGGGAGTTCTACCCGCGCTACGGCCACCCCAATGCCCGCGAATTCGAGGGGGCCGTCGCGCGAATGGAGGGGGCCGCGGGGGCCGTCTCGTTCGCGTCGGGCATGGCGGCGCTGCACGCGGTGCTCTGCGGGCTCTGCAGCGCCGGCGAGACCGTCGCCGCCTCCCGCGACCTCTACGGGGGGACCGCCGCGGTGCTCGACCGGGACCTGCCGCGCTTCGGGATCGACGTGAGGCGGTTCGACCCCTTCGAGCCGGTCGGGCTGCCGGTGGCGCCGAGGCTCATCGTCGTCGAGACGCCGACGAACCCGCTCTGCCGCGTGCTCGACCTCCCCGCGCTGGCGGCGATCGCGCGCGCCACCGGCGCCATCCTCTGCGTCGACGCGACCTTCGCGCCGCCGCCGATCGGCCGCGCGCTGGCGCTCGGCGCCGACCTCGTCATGCACAGCGTGACGAAGTTCTATGGCGGCCACAGCGACACCCTGGGCGGCGTCATCGCCGGGCCGCACCGGATGCTCGAAAAGCTCGAGGCCTTCCGGCGGCGCACCGGCGGAGTGCTGGGCCCGGACGCCGCGTGGCTCGCGACCCGCTCGATCAAGACCCACGATCTGCGCGTGCGTCGCGCCGAGGAGAACGCGGGAAGGCTCGCCCGCTTCCTCGAAGGCCGCGTGCGCCGCGTCTTCTACCCGGGGCTCGCCAGCCACCCCGACCACGAGATCGCCCGCCGCGACATGAACGGCTTCGGCACGATCATCTCGTTCGAGGTCGCGGGCGGCCTCGACGGCGCGCTGCGCGTCTACGACCGCCTGAAGCTGATCGCCCGCGCCGTCTCGTTGGGCGGCGTCGACTCGAAGGCGTCGCTGCCTCTCCACACGAGCCACGCCCCGGTCTCGGCCGATGATCGTGCCCGGTCGGGGATCCCGGACGGGCTGATCCGGCTCAGCGTCGGGATCGAGGATGGGGCGGAACTGGAGGCGGACCTCGCGCAGGCGCTGGCGTAGAGTGCGGGGTGGCTGGATGCCCCGCCCGAACGGCCGTCGCATGGAGGCCGCCTCGCCTTGCGCGGTCGCCCAACAGCGCCGCACCGGCCACAGGCGCGGCGACGCGTGCGGGCTGCCTACCGCCGTGGAGGTGACTCCGGGTCCAGTCCGAGCGCCTCTCTGACGAGTGAACGCTCTTCGCTCGCAACCTGTAGCAAGACCCCCTCATCGCGCGCCGACAAGAACTCGACACCCACGCGAAGGAGGCGCAGCGGAATCTCCAGTTCTGCTGCGCCGGCCCCAGCCACGGTCCATCCGTCAACCCAGCCCTTGAGTCCCTCTGCTCCGGTCGCACTTGTCTGCACGATGCCCAGATGGCGAACAAGCGCGGCACCGAGTGCGGGCAAGGTAGCGTGCCTGTCGTAGAGCGCCACAAGCTCCCCGGCACGCTCCAGCCAGACCTCCGGCCGCGTCACCTGCCGGAACACTGCTGCGATGGCCGCCTCTGCTACCGCGCTCGCCACTTCGCCGGATAGCGCATCGGACTTCGCCCCGCCGCCGAGGAAGGAGAGGGCCTGCGACCATCGATCCGCTTCGAGGCTTGCGATGGTTGCGTGCCCGCGCGCATCAATGCGCAATTCGCGGGGGCAATCGGGGAGTTCGAGCACCCGCCCGTATGCCGTGAGCGCCTCTTCGATCCGGCCCGCACTCCAGTGAGCCACGCCGCGGTTAAGAAGAGCCATCGCGACCGGTTCCATGGGAGCGCCGGGGAGATCGATCACGCGTCCGTAGTCCGCGAGTTCATCGTCGGTCCGGCCCGCACTTCCGTGAGCCAAGCCGCGGTTAAAAAGAGCCATCGCGACCGGTTCCACGGGAGCGCCGGGGAGATCGATCACGCGCCCGTAGTCCGCGAGTTCATCGTCGGTCCGGCCCGCACTCCCGTGAACCACGCCGCGGTTAAAAAGAGCCATCGCGACCGGTTCCACGGGAGCGCCGGGGAGATCGATCACGCGTCCGTAGTCCGCGAGCTGCTCGTCGGTCCGGC
>Ga0187893_10002792_pt1 | contig 37327 bp, 41 predicted proteins | sample MA1701074metaG_FD_139574 | JGI IMG/M metagenome (GOLD analysis project Ga0187893, IMG submission 139574) | White microbial mat communities from a basaltic lava cave in the Kipuka Kanohina Cave System on the Island of Hawaii, USA - MA170107-4 metaG ... | reverse complement strand
CGAGAAGCGACTGGAGGCCCGGCTTCAAAAACAGGCCGCGCAGCGCGGCTACAAACTCGTGCCTCTGGAGCCGGCCGCCTAACTCACTGATATCGAGGGTTCACCGTAGGAGTTCCTCAAAAGCGGACGAACCGGCTTCTATCTGGCGGTCACGCGCGAAGGCGAGGTTGGAGCCGGCGATGAGATCCTCTCGCTCAGCCGGGATCCACAGGCTGTTTCCGTGTCCACGATTACTCGGTTGTATGTGGCGAAGACCTACGGAGGTGACGACGTTCTGCTAGTGCGGAAAGCGCTCGCGGTGAAAGCATTGCCCGAGAGTTGGAAGGTTTACTTTGAAGAAAAACTTCACCGTCTTGACCGTGAGTAACGTTCACTCCCGACTAGCACGGGAAGCACAATAGCTCTTGGGGGTCTAAGCCCACGAGGAAGAGTTCACTGGCACGACATTGCGTTACTGGTAACAAGTATCTACAGAAACTGCTTCTAACGGCACTCGACAAGCGGGGGCACTCCATTAGAGTCCCCTTCAGATCAAAACGTCGTCAGCACTCTCATTGCAACGCGAGCGAGAGTTGTAACCCCTCAACGGACGGCGATGTAAACGCCGGGTTGAGAAGCAGCCTCGCCAACAGTCACAACGATTGGCACCTTTGTCCTACTCGCGATAGCGTCAGGAACTCTGGCATTAACTTGCATCACGCCAGTAGTGCCAGGTGCTTGACCTCGAAACAGAATCTCGGCGTCGATGCCGCCTATGCAGAGCACGGTCGCCGCGAGTGGCTCAGGGAAAATATCGTTCGGATAAGATCCTGTTCGACTCGATGGATTTGTCAGTCCTTGCCCAGTTGCGTAGAGGACGACGACACTTCCAGGGCTCGCCGGATTCTCAGCTGTGTTGACAGATCCATCTTCGTTCCAAGCTCTAGGGAACACTCCGGGGTGTGTGGCGCGTATGGGTAACGTCATCTCGGTCGACTGACCATTGACCGTGACCCTCAAACTCGCGTTAGGGGTACCAGCGAGTTCGTAAGGGACCTGGATGTTGAGTTGCTCGGAATGCACATAAAAGAGGGGTGCGGGAATACCGTTCAACGTAACGTTCACACCAGGGCCCGACGTAGGCAACTGCCCGGTTTGCGAATCAAACTGGTGCGCTACGCTGACCAGCGGCCCGAGACCGCTCCCGTAAATCGACACGATTTCACCCGGCGCGATTCCTCCCCCTTCGCCGCTGAACGCATTTACGATTCCGCCTGGAGAGATGTTGGGCGTGCTGGCCAAGAACCCTGGACCAAGCATCCACAGATCATTTGTCGATCCCGTAGAGGTCGAACCACCGAAGAAATAGATCACACCGCGATCGGCAGCGTATACGGCTTCATGCCGACTTCTTGGATTCGGAAGCTGCCCTGCCACCGTAGCCTGACGCCAGCTGGCGGAGCTTGGGTCGAACTCCCAAGTGTCGTTCAGTAGTCCGCTGCCACTTCCGCCAAATACCAGCAACTTTCGCCGAACCGCATCGTAGGCCATTCCATAGTGCTCCCTCGGCGGCGGACTATTCTGCGGCGTGCGTTCCGTCCATCGATTAAGGGCAAGGTAGAATGACCACAAATCGCCTTGCGGACAAGGCCCAGATCCGCTGGAACAACCTCCATAGAGATACATCTGGCCGCGCTCACTGTCGTAGGCTGCGTGATGCAGACAGCGACGAAGGGGCCGCGTACCAGAAGGGCTTAGATCCCGCCAGGTGTTCGTGCCGAAGTCGAAAGCCCACGTGTCATCGAAACGTCCCGAGTTCGTGAAGCCGTGCGAGATTACCATTCGGTCGCGAGCGCTTTCATAGATCGCCGAGTGTCCATAGCGCCGGCTCGGACCGACGTTGTCAGCGCTCAACTGCTGCCACGACGTCGAGGAAATGTTGAATGCCCACACATCACTGAAGAAGCCTCCGGCTTGGCCGCCGAAGAGAACGAGGCGCCGGCGGGCGGAATCGAAAATCAGCGTGTGTCCGAACCGCGCAGGCGGAACTGCGCCCGCAACCTGAATCTCGATCCATCGCCTCTGGGCGAGCGAGTAGGCCCAGAGGTCGTTTCGAGGAACTGAATCCTGTCCCCCAAATAAATAGATCTGGCGACCCGCCGGATCGTAAGTAATAGTTCCATCGAGCCGGGCCGAGGGCTTCGATTCGGGGGACTCAAGGAGCGAATACGATAGCGTCTGCGCCTGGGCCGCCACGCTCAATAAGCCTGCCAAAACAAAGCGGCTCATTTGTGCAGACCCGGCCAGTTCTGATCCGCTTTGCGAATGCGAGCTTCTGGCTCCTTCAAAAACTGCCGCTGAACACTCTGGCTATAGTTCAGATAGAGTTTTCCACCAATGATCTTCCATGCATCCGGATCGATATCGACCGTGTGCCCTTCACTGACACCGTAGGCGCAGTATCCGCCATATTGCGGAGCGTATTTCTCCGGATCGCCAGCGAAAAGTGTTCGATGTTCCGCCGAAGCGAACTGCCACGCCGCGCCGCGCCAGGCATAGTTGAAAGCTGCATTGCCCTTTACGGGCTTGGAATCCGTGAAGTAGGCGACCGGATCGTATCCCCGAATCGCCATCCCGCCGCGATTATGATTTACCGGGTCGGACTTGGACTCGGCGTTGACCTGCAATGCAGCAAACAAGCACAAGCTCGCAGCAATATTGGTTTTGAAACTCACGGCCGCACCCCCTCGATGTTTAACCGCATTTTGTAGAGACCACTCTGCGCACAGAGGTAGAGTGTTTTTCCGTCTTCGTCGCCCCACGCCATGTTGTGCGGGTGTTTCGGGGCGATGATCGTCCCGAGGTGTTTGCCGCTTGCGGATAGAATCCAGAGCCCGCCCGGACCGGACACGTACAGATTGCCTTGCCGGTCAACCTTGATTCCGTCGAGCGCGTCCTCACCGGGGGCTGACGTCATGTCGAAGAACACACCGCCGCTCTTCAGCAAACCTTCGGGCTGGACCTCGTATCGCATAATCACCTTCTTCTTTTCATCCCAGTTGCCCACGTAGAGGTATCTCTCATCGGGCGAGAAGGCGATACCGTTCGGCCCCTTCAGGTCGGTGCTGACGAGTTGCAGCTTGCCGTTGTAGATCGAAAAAACCCCGCTGTAAGGCAGTTCCTTGCGCGGATCCTCGAAGAACTTCGGCAGTCCGAACGGAGGGTCGGTGAAGAACAGGGTTCCGTCAGAGCGATAGACGAGATCGTTCGGACTGTTCAGTCGCTTGCCGTCGTACCTGTCGGCGAGAACGGTTACCGTGCCGTCTTTCTCCAGCCGGCTTACACGATGATTGCCGTGCTCGTTAATCGTGAGTCGACCGTTCGCGTCGAGGGTCAAGCCGTTCGAGCCAGGCTGGCCATATTCCGAGATATCGGAGCCTGAGTAGCCACTGGGCTGGCGGAACACGGATAGCTCACCGGTTACATTGTTGGGCTGCGGATTGTACTTGTAGATGGTGTTCGCGTTCGGATCACTAAACAACAGGTGACCGCCGCCCCTTACCCAGACTGGTCCTTCCGTGAACTGAAATCCCTCAGCCAGCTTATAGATCTTCGAATTCGCCGGGACGATCGCATCGATGGCGGGATCCACCCTCGTTACTTCCACGTTCACTTCGCTGGGAGTGATTGCGACAGGTCCGGGAGCTAGTCGATAAAATCCGAGCTTCGCGTGCCTCATAAAGATATAGTTCGTCGGCGGATTAGAAATCGGTCCGTTGATGCCGAAGATGGCGAGCTGTATTTTCTGGCCAGGCTTCAGATTGCGCCCGATCGTCAGGCGATTGCCGGCGTTCCATCCGCTGATCACCGAGCCGCCGCTTTGGCCGAGCGCTCGAGTGAGCTCGCCGTCTACCCAGATTTCCGCGTAATCGTCGATCGATGTCTCGAAAACCACTGTGGCGCCGGTCGGATCCAAGGTGCCGATCCGGTCGGGAATCGTAATTGCCAGTCGATACCAGTTGAAGCTCAGGCGTCCATTTCCTCGTCGTTGCTCGAGCGTGTTGGCGTTGATCCTCTCCCAAGCCGAATCGTCGAAGTCGGCCCCGCCCGCATGCGGGGTGTAGTCGTAGGTCTTGACCGGCTTGCCTGTCGGCTGGCCATCTGCTCCAGGCACGCGGAAATCGGCCTCAATGATCTTGGTGTCGTGGTATCGCCACTCGCCCCGCATCAGCTTTAGTCCGTCCTCGGACGCGAGATCGATGGTCGCCTCCGGCGGGCCGGACGGCAGATCAGTGGATGGTATGGTTGCAGCGGTCAGAGCGATTAATCCGGCAATCGCTACTCCGACTGCGCCGATTCGAGCGAGGGATCTACTCATGGTTCATTCCCTCCGCCGTAATGGCCGCTGCGGCTGCAGCCGCGCCTGCTTTCGCCACGTCCTCGTCTTCCTGCGGGCTCTCACCGCTCACGCCGATCGCTCCGATTACTTTTCCGTCGAGGACAATCGGTACTCCGCCCTGCAGCGGAGTGGCTCCGGGAAGCGCGAGCGCGGCAATTCGGCCTTGCTTGATCTGATCCTCAAAATCCTTACTAGGGCGCCGAAATATGGCGGCGGTTCGCGCTTTGCCGATACCGACCTCGACGCTCGCAACCTGCGTGTTGTCGAGCCGGTGGAGCAACAGCGGGTGCCCGCCGTCGTCCACGACGACGATTACCGCCGTGAGGTGCCGTCGATTGGCTTCTGCCGCGGCTGCCTCGGCGATCTTCTTTGCGACGTTCAGCGTGATCACTTTCTTCGCGGGAAGCTCAGCGCGAACGGCCGGTGCGATCACAAGGAAAAGGGATAGTAATCCGCCTTGTAATTTGCTCATGATGATTCTCCTTAGCGGGCCTTGACTACGTAATAGAGGAATGGGTTTGAGACCTCTTTGAACCAGTGCGGAACGGTGGCGGGCACCACGATCACATCGCCTTTGGAGAGTTGTCGGGATTCGCCACCCTCGATCCTGTCGCCGCGGAACTCGCCGGGCGCGGTCGGCTTCGCATTGACGGCTTTTCCGCCGGTGACCAGGGTCGCCGTGCCTTCAAGGACGTAGACGATGTCAGCGTCTTGCGTATGGATTTCCGCCATGCCAGCTTGCTCGCGTCGGCTGGCGTGCACCATGTACTTTTCACCGCGGTCGAACAGCACAGAGCCCTTGGCGAACGCCGTTTTGACGTCGTCCTTGGGGAAGTAGGTCACAGTGGGAGTGGCGTCCAGCGCGTTGGCGCCTGTGATCGCCAGTTCTTCGTCTTCCTGCGCTGTGGACGCGCCGCTCACCCCCACAGCGCCGACGATCTGCCCATCGACGCTGATCGGCACGCCGCCCTGAAGCGGCGTAAAACCGTCCAGGGCCACCATCGCGGTACGGCCCTTGTTGACGGTGTCTTCAAAGAAATGAGTCGGCTTCTGGAAGAGCGCGGCGGTTCGCGCCTTGCCGATCGCAATGTTTGCGCCCGCGGCGAAGGTGCCGTCGATGCGCTCCAACGCCATGAGATTTCCTCCGTTGTCGACGACGGCGATTACCCCTGTCGTCTTCTTTCCGTTCGCATGAGCCACAGCCGCGGCGATTACAGTTCGGGCTCCGTCAGAGGTGAGCGACTTCTTCTCTGCTACCTGGGCTTGCAGAGTGGTCACGCTAAGCAGAGCCAAAATCGCCAAGCTGGTTCTTAGTGCCTTCATGATGATCTCCTGTTCGCACTCTTGATCCCGCCGGCTACTCGTTTATTCCAGATCTGAGCTACCAGACTTTGAATACCTTGTGGCCGACCTCCCACGCGTGAAAGACGCCTGCGATCGCAAGCGCGCCAGGAGGCTTGGCAGCGCCGTAAGGTGCTCTGCAAGCGCCAGCCGGGTTAGGAAAGAAGAACAATGGAGATTGCAGATAACAGCCGTGATCACGCCGGGACAATAGCCTCGCGTAAGTATTGAGGCGCTCACGCGAAACAAAACATTCCACAGAAGGACCGGGGCGAGGGATAGCGCAAAAAGTAGGAGTGCGATCGTGGGATTCGGTATCGACGCGGCCAGCGCCACAACGAACGTGCTTGCGATTCCTGCCGTATGGATCAAATCGTAGTCACGCTGGGTGTACTTCTTCGAAGCATACCGTTGAGCCCATGCTGTGAATGCAGGACGTGTAAGAGAAACGCCGGACATAGCAGCCATACCGCTTGGGCAAAACTGAGGTCCATAGTCGCTACGCGTGTGCCAGGGCGGCTTCGGTGCGGCCTTCGAGTTCGTAGATATCTTCCACGGCTGCACGAAGCAGCTCCGCGACACTCCAGGCCTGGGCGGCGCAGCCTCTGGGTTCATGCGGTGAATCCGCATCGGCGATTTCCGCGATATGACCCAGCATCCCGGCTTGCAAATGCTGTTCAAACGGCTCGAGCATCCGCTTCGTTTCGCGGAGAGTGCTTTCACTGCGCTTGTGGACCCTTACATAGGCCGAGATGAACGGACCCATCAACCAGGGCCACACCGTGCCCTGATGATATGCAGAGTCACGCTCGACAACACCGCCCTCATAGTGCGGGCGATACTTCGCGTCGCGTGGAGAGAGGCTTCTCAGGCCCAGCGAAGTGAGCAGTTCGGATTGAATCACCTCTACCACTTCGCGCTGGCGTTTGGCCGAGAGCATGGAATGATGCAAGCTGACAGCGAAGATCTGGTTGGGACGTATCGCCGCATCAACGGTGTCTCCCTCGATGACGTCGTAAAGACAGCGCCCCTCGGTGTTCCAAAACTTGGCGTTAAAACTCGCCTTTGCTTGTTTCGCAAGATCACGCAGGAGCTTCTCAGTATCTGAATCGCCGACTCTTGAGGCGAGCTCGCCGAGGATCCGAAGGGCGTTGTACCAAAGCGCCTGGATTTCGACGGGTTTGCCCGTGCGTGGAGTGACGACCCAATCCCCGATCTTCGAATCCATCCAGGTCAGTTGGACACCGGGTTCGCCACACGCGAGCAGCCCGTCTTGATCAACACGAATGCAGTAGCGGGTTCCTCGAAGATGCCAATCGATGATCTCTTTCAATTTTGAATAAAGCTGTATACGGACGAACTCGTAATCGGCCGTGTAGTGCAAATACGCGCGCACCGCCTCGAATAGCCACAACGTGGCGTCGACGGTGTTGTACTCTGGAGTTTCTCCCACATCCGGAAAGCGATTTGGAAGCATTCCCTGATCCGCGCTTTGAACGAACGCCTGGAGGATGTTCCGAGCGATATCAGGTCGTCGGGTCGCTAGCGCAAGACCAGGAAGAGCGATCATCGTATCGCGGCCCCAGTCGGCGAACCAATGATAGCCGGCGATGATGGAGTTCAATTCGCCGCGTTCCACAATAAAGTGGTTTGCAGCGGCCGTGAGCTGCTGCACAAGCGGGTCATCTGAGGGAGCACCGCGCACGATCTCTTTCCGGCGTTCAATTTCGCGTTGGCGGAGAGCGGTCGCGTCCTCGACCGATCGGCGTTGCGTTGAGGCGATCACAGCCGCGCGTGCACCAGGTTGTATGGTGAATCGCAGCAGAAAAGGGTTGAACAAGTCCTCGTGAGCGTCGAGCCCTCTTTCCTGCTCAACCGCATACTCGAAATTGAAGTACCAGTTCCCGGTTGCCTCGATCGAATTGGCGTTGTGGCCGAAATGAAGCTCAGGTAGGCCCTCATACGGTGCCACCGTCACGACATCTCCGTCGCATCGAACGGAAGGATTTAGCGCATCGTTTTGATGCGTAGTCGAATGATAGTCACGGAACGCGATCAGGGGGCGCAGTTCGATCGCACAGACGCCGGCTGGCGGGATGGAGCCGCTGATCTCATATTCGACTATTGTGCTGTTCTCGCCATGCACCATGAAGACGCGCTTTTCGATGCGAATTCCTTCGATCTCATACACGACCACCGGAAAAGGGTCCAGACGAAACTCGGTCAGGTAATGGTGTCCTTGCGGATGCACGGCTCCGGGGTACTGATTGGTCGAGAGATCCCAGCGACGATCGCCGACGACCAACGTCTCTTCGATTTTCGATAGAAGAACGAAGCGGCCGACCGGAGGCTTCGTCGCGGCCGTCAACAGGCCGTGATACCTGCGAGTGTTGATGCCGATGATCGTGGAGGAAGCGAACCCGCCCAAGCCGTTCGTCTCCAGCCACTCGAGCTTCCGCGCCCGATCCAGATCGCGGCAGGTGGATTCTTCTACGCGAATCATGCGGCCACCTCTTCGACAGGTCTTTCGATTTCAATCGGGGTCGTCCTCGACTCCGGTTCACCACTCTGCTGCAGGAGTTTCGCAACCAGACCAGTCCAGCCTGTCTGATGGCTGGCGCCGACGCCTGAGCCATCATCGCCGTGGAAGTATTCGTGGAACAAGACGAGGTCGCGCCAGTGCGGATCCTGCGCGTAGAGTGCACAGTCGCCGTGAACTGGGCGCGTTCCACAGTCGTTTCTCAAGAAGATCCGCGTGAGCCGCTGCGATAACTCCGCGGCCACTTCCGACAAGGTCAGATACTTGCCAGACCCCGTCGGACACTCGACTTTGAAGTCATCGCCCAAGTAGTGGTGGAACTTCTGGAGCGACTCGATTAGAAGATAATTCACGGGAAACCAGATCGGGCCCCTCCAGTTGGAATTCCCGCCGAAGAGTCCAGTGCTGGATTCCGCCGGCTCGTAATCGACTCCGTACTCCATGCCATTGACGGGAAGACGATATGGTTGGTCCTTATGCACACGAGACAACGCGCGGAGGCCGTAGGGCGAGAGAAACTCGTTTTCATCTAGCATGAAGCGGAGAACGCTCCGCAGTTGATCCGCGGTGACGATCGACAAAAGCCGCCTCTCTCCCATGCCCTTGGTCTGCATGCACGCGACGTTGGCCGTCAGATCTGGCCGGTTCTTGACAAACCACTCCAGGCGTCTCTTGAACCCGGGCAGGCGGTCGACAATGTCCGGCTCCAGGGTTTCCACGGCGTATAGAGGAATGAGTCCCACCATGGATCGGATCTTGAGCGGAACGTGGCCGTCGCCAGGTGTGTGCAAGACGTCGTAGAAGAAGCCATCCTCTGCATTCCACATCCCGATTCCGTCATCTCCGAGATGATTGATCGCGTTCGCGATATGGAGAAAGTGTTCCCAGAACTTGCTGGCTACGTCCTCGTACGACGGGTCTTCTCGCGCGAGTTCCAGTGCGATCGCCAGCAGATTGAGGCTGTACATCGCCATCCAGCCCGTGCCATCGGCTTGTTCCAGGTGTCCGCCCGTAGGGAGCGGCGCACTGCGATCGAACACCCCGATGTTGTCCAGACCAAGAAATCCACCCTGAAAGACGTTGCGTCCTTCGGCGTCCTTCCGGTTCACCCACCAGGTGAAGTTCAGCAACAGCTTGTGGAAGATCCGCTGAAGAAAGACTCGATCGCCCACGCCGCGGCGCTTCTTCTCAATCTTGTACACGCGCCAGGCGGCCCAGGCGTGAACCGGCGGATTCACATCGCCGAACGCCCACTCGTAGGCTGGAAGCTGCCCATTCGGATGCATGTACCATTCGCGCACCATGAGCATTAGTTGTTCCTTGGCGAAATCGGAATCGATCAGAGCCAGTGGCACACAGTGGAACGCCAAGTCCCACGCCGCATACCAGGGATACTCCCATTTGTCAGGCATCGAGATAACGTCGGCGTTGTACAGGTGCTGCCATTCCCGATTGCGCCCATTCTTTCGCTCGTCCGGAGGTGCAGGTTGACCCGGATCACCTTCCAACCAGTCCCGCACGACATAGTGATAGAACTGCTTCGACCAGAGCAGACCGGCGAAGGACTGCCTCATCACATTGCGCGCATCGGCTCCGAGATGCTGGGGAATGATCGTATCGTAGAACTCGTCGGCATCCTCGCGCCTCTGGGCGAAGACTCGTTCGTACTCGGATCCGAGCATTCTTGCCGGTTTGTCGGGATCCGGACTGACGTCCGTAAGCCGCAAGCGGATAGTGGAAGCTTCTCCTGGCTTGAGAGTGAGCTTGTAATGCGCTGCCGCCTTTGTACCCGCGCGGGCGGGATTGATCGCGTCGTGCGCGCCATGAACAACACAATCGTTGATGCCGTCTTTCGCGAATCTTGGTCCGCCGTCGTAGCCGTAAAGGCGCCAGGCATTCGTCTCGTTATCTGTGAACAAAGTCTCGGGTCCGTCTTCGCAGATGAGCCACCGTTTGCCGTATTGCGGTTCATCGATTTCGATCACGCCATCCGACGTCGCGCGTAGCTGGGGCCGCTTGAGTGTTCCGCCCCAGGACCACATGTTTCTGAACCAGACCGTCGGCAACACGTGAATATCGGCGGGCTCCGGCCCGCGATTAGCGACGGTGATATTGATGAGTAGGTCCTCGCACGACGCTTTTGCGTATTCGACAAAGACATCGAAATAACGATTCTGATCAAAGACACCGGTATCGATCAGCTCGAATTCCCGTTCGCCGCGGCCTCGCCTGCGATTCTCTTCGACAAGCTGCTGATAAGGAAACGCGGCTTGCGGATATTTGTACAGGTGCTTCATGTACGAGTGCGTCGGCGTCGAGTCCAAATAGAAGTAGCACTCTTTGCAATCCTCGCCGTGATTGCCTTCGTTGCCGGTCAGGCCGAAAAGTCGCTCCTTTAAAATCGGATCGCGGCCGTTCCAAAGCGCGACGGCGAAACAGATCTTCTGATGCCGGTCTGAGATTCCAGCGATGCCGTCTTCGTTCCAACGGTACGCCTTCGATCGCGCGTGGTCGTGGGGCACGTATTCCCAGGCGGTACCCTGAGCGCTGTAGTCTTCGCGCACGGTGCCCCACGCGCGTTCGCTGAGGTACGGTCCCCAACGCTTCCAGTGTGATTTGCGATCTCGGGCTTCTTCGAGTCTCTGATGTTCAGCGGTCACTCATCGCTCCTTGCTGATTGCTTCTGCAAGGATGTAAGCCGCGAGAACCGAAGAGTATTCCCGTCTAGAGCTCGAGTTTCGCGAGGAAATTCTTCACGTCCGAAGCGACCGCGAGCATAAGGTTCGTGTTCTGCTCTTTCGGCAGGTCGGAAATGAAGTACACAAGGTGGTCCCGGCTTTCAAATGCCGTGATCTGAAAACGCTGCACGCCGGACTGATACATGGGAATGCCCGCTTGGGTTAAGGCCGGCAGCATGTCCTCCGTTCGGAAAGACTCACCTTCGGTCTTGTGCGCGATCACGAGAGACAGAAGGTTCGAATCGTCCATTAGAGACAAGTGCACGAATTTCCGGCCGTGATACCGGCATTCATGCGCGAGCATCATGCGATAGTTCGATGGCACGCGGTCGCGCACCAGCGGTATCAGCCCAGCGTACTGCGGAGTCATCTTCTCAACGAATTCCTCTGTTTTCGGAGGATTCTTCGGGTACTTCCGGAATACGGAGCAATGAATGTGGTCGCCAAGCCCGACTCGCATCAACGTCGAGATATGGTTCGTAACGGATACGATGTAGGAGTCCTGCGAACTGGTGGTGAGTCTGAGGTGACCGAGTTGATAGGCGACGACACCCACGGCACACACCGCCAGCGCGGCTGCTGTCGGCGCAACTCTCCAGGCACTCCACCAGGCGGCTTGAGGCTGTTCCTTCAGATGGGCACGGATCTTGCCTTCGAGATAAGGCGGAACATGCGCGCTCTCAACAGCTGCTTTGAGTCTGGCATTCATATCGGGCGTCTTATTCATGTCCGTTCTCCCCGTCAGTTTTTATGATTCCATACGAACGCGCGACGTCAGAAAGCTGATCCTTCAACAACTTCCTTCCGCGGCTCAGACGCGACATCACAGTCCCGATTGGAATCGAAAGAATCTCTGCTGCCTCCTTGTAGGCGAATTCCTCCACGTCGACCAGCAGTACTGCAGCGCGGAAATCCGGCGGTATTTGATCGAGGGCCGTCAGGATATCCTGATCTGTCAACTTATCCGGCACTGACTCGACCGCGGCAAGATTCGCTTCAAGGAACTCCTCCGTCTCTTTGAGCAGAGGGAAGCGAAACCAGCGCCGGCGATGATGGTTGACGCAATGAAAGAGGATCTTGAATAACCACGCACGACAGTTCGTGCCCGGCTCAAACCGATGGAACGATTTCCATGCCTGCAGATAGACCTCTTGAGCCACATCCTCCGCGCGAGCCGTATCAGCCAATATTCGGGCAGCCGTCCGGAAGATATCGTTCAAGTGAGGCATCGCCTCAGCTTCGAAGCGCTCGGCGGCAGATCGCGCTGGTACCGCGGAGGCCACTGCTTGAGGAAGGTCATCGGTCATCCACTCTGCGACCTCGGGAACGGGCATGCGCTTCTAAAATGCCTTGAGGGAGTTGTTTCATTCCCGCCTTGCGGAGTTTTTTTGCGCGGAGTTTGGAAACCATAGATAAAACATGGCTTAGATGCAAAAGCGGGTGCGTCCAGCTCGCCGGACCGCACCCCAGGAGGGAAGAACTCTGTGTGGCTTTTAGCTGACCGGGGAGGGAAAGGACGCCTCGCCGAGCAGGACTTCGGCCCACGCGCAGTAGACCTGAACCTTAACGATGTTCGGGACGTAGGAAGGCACCATCACTTCGCGCTTTTCGTTGTTGCCGCCTTTGATCTTGAAGGCGTCGAGCGTGTAGATGTTTCCCTTCGAATCCACGACCCGCCAGGTGGGCGCCGGCGTATCCGGAACCTTGAAATCGGCGGACACGCGCAGGATCCCCTTGCCGTTCTCTACAGTGTGGGTCACCGTTCCGGTGTTGGCTTTGGGGCCCTCGAACTTGGAAGAAGTGTGTGGGCCCTTGGCAGCAAAACTGACGCTGGCGGTAATGAACATCGCCACCAGCGCGAAGACAGACAACATGCGATTGACTTTCATTTCAGTTCTCCTTTGACGTTTTGTTGATCTATTGCTCAGTGAAGTGGATGGCGTGGCCATCCGGATCGCGAACAATCATCGACCGTTGCACAACTCCGGTCGAAACAAACGCCGACCGGAACTTCCGGAGAGCACGCTCAGCTTCAGGCGCACTGCTTCCCAGGAACTTGGTTTGCCAGTGGATCAGGTCGTTCGCCTTCTCCTCAGGCGGATAGGGCCTGCCATCCCGCGGTGCGAGGTACTCCAAAAACTCGATCCCCGGTCCTGACGCTGCCCGTAATGCTGTGATGCGCAATCGCGCGCCGAAAACGTTGTTGAGGCGCTCCTGCTCCGGCCCATAGTTCTCGCTCTCGCCGGCGACTCGAAGGCCCAGAACGTCCCGATAGAACCGCAGACTCGCATCTGTATCTGAGATGACGATGGCAGTATGATCTATTCCGAGGAACACGGCATCAGTTCTACCGGCGCGATGCCATTTTCGATCGCCCTTATCCGGCGGGAACGCGAGAATTTCCAGAAAGTGCCCATCGGGGTCGCGGAAGTAAAATGCCTGAATGCCACCCGCGTTTTTGTTCCAGTCAGGCAGGCGTTGCGGTCCGGAAGACGCGTGCTGGACCTTATTCTCGCGCAGCCTCTTGTACGCGCGATCCATGTCGCTGGTGATGAGAGCGATGTGCTGGAACCAGCGGTCATTCGCTCTGGCATCCGGCGGTGCAGGACGTCCTCGTGGCGCCAGAAATTCAGTCAACTCAATGAATTCTTCTCCGAGACGCATTCGAGCGATCCGCATGCGCAGGCCGAAAACACCTTGCAAGTGCTCGTGCTCGGGCCCATCGACCTCAGTCTCCGACACCTTTTCGAAGGACAACACCTTTGAATAGAAGTCCACTGAACGGTCCAGGTCTGAAACGGTCAACCCGATGGAGTCAACGGCCGTCACCAGCGGGGCGTGATCCGCGCCAACCAACGCCGCGCAGAAAAAGACAAGAGAAAGAACAGTTCGTCGCAGCATCTTAGTTCATCCTGTCGATCAACTGCTCTCCGACGCGCAGCGCATTCGCCATGATGGTTAAAGCCGGGTTTACGGCAGCGCTCGACGGAAAGAAACTGCCGTCCACGACGTACAGATTGTCCAATTCGTGAGCCTTGCAGTTCACATCCAGGGCCGACGTTTTCGGGTCGCGGCCAAAGCGAATGGTCCCGTTCTGGTGCGCTACGCCCGCAAGCGGAATTCGATCACCCACGAAGAGATTTCGCGCGAACAATCCCTGATGGCATTCGTGGCCGTGAACGGAACAGCCGCTTTGTATCTTTAGCAGCTCCTTGAGCTTGCCGTGGAGCCGCTTGTGTCCCTCTTCGTTGTTGGGCTGATAGCTGAGCACGATTTTGCCGTCGCGATCGAGCGTCACACGGTTGTTTGGGTCGGGGAGGTCCTCGGAGGTTAACCAGAAATCCAGCGAGTGCTTGCCCATGATCTCCAGCGTGAACCCCGGCGCGATCGCCGGCGCGCCGCCTCTCAACGCATCGCGATCCAACTTACCTACGAACGAAATGTGCCCCATCGGATACGGGAAGTCCTGCGATCCGAAATAGAAGTCGTTCAGCGACAGTGTTTTTTGAAAGACCGTCGGGTTGGGACACTTCGAAATCGCCAGCAAGATGGAGTTGGTGTGTCCCATGTAATGGCGTCCGACCACATCAGAACCATTGGCCAAGCCGTTGGGGTGACGGTCATTGGCGGATCGAAGCAGAAGAGCGGCCGAGTTGATCGCTCCGCACGAGACCACTACGATATCCGCAGAGACTTCGTCCAAGACGCCATTCTGCTTGATGATGACCTTCGTCACTTCTCTGCCGGATGCGCTCGTTTCGAGCCGCTCAACGTATGCGTTCGTGAAGAGACTGACGTTCGGGAAAGTTAGTGCAGGATCGACACCCAGTACCTGAGCATCGGATTTCGCGTGCATAAGGCAGGGGTACCCGTCGCAGGTATTGCAGCGAATGCACCGGCTACCCTGGGGGGCGTTCTCGTCGAGCATGACGCCAAGCGGGGTGTGGAACGGACGCAATCCCTGTGTAGCGAAATCCTCCGCCAATTGTTGCAGTCGAGGCTCATGGCTGACCGCTGGATGTGGATATGGACAACGAGCGGGCGGCTCAGTCGGATCTTCGCCACGCTGGCCGTGGACGTGGTACTGATTCTCCGCTTGCATATAGTATGGTTCGAGATCCTCGTAGGAAATCGGCCAGGCCGGCGAGATGCCGCCGTGGTGCCGGATCTCGCCGAAGTCCTCTTTTCGCAGCCGAAACAGCGCTGCACCGTAGAATTTCGTATTGCCTCCGACGTTGTAGTTCGTGTGCGGATGAAGGTCCTTCCCACTGCGATCCTTCCAAACCTCTTTCGTGTTGTACTTGGCTTGGAGGTTGACGACAGCGGAGTTCCAGTTGTCTTTCTCGCGTGGGACGTAGTCTCCCCGCTCAAGAAGCAATATTCTCTTTCCCGTCGGAGCCAGTTTGGACGCCAGGGTGCCACCTCCAGCTCCGGTCCCAATGATTACAACGTCGTAGTGATTATTTTGCATTAGAGTTCCCCGAATCGGCATCGAAAGATGCAACGCTGATTGTTGTGATGATGGAGTTTTGCGCAGAACACTTGGTCCGATCCGCGCCACAGGCGGTAGAACAATGAGGCCGAAAGCATCGCCAGTATCGGAGCAGCAAAATATGCCCAAACCGCGGTCCATTGGCCGGCACTCATCCCGGAGCCGACTGTTCGAGCCGGGTTCATGCTCATTCCCGATAGGGGTGCTTCGAAAGCGATGAAGGTCGCGATCAGGGTGCCAGCGAAGATCGGAGTAAAACGGCTTAGCCGTCTGGAATTCGAAACCCAGAGCACCATGGACATCATCAGTGCCGAGATCACGAACTCCGCAACGAACGCCACAGTAGAACCGCCTGGACCGGGAGCGGTCACGACATAGTTCACTGCGGCGTGCTGTAAGGGCGGGCCGATCAGTAGCAGTGCGAGCGCAACTCCAGCGATGCTACCTGCAAACTGAAACGCAATGTAAAAGAGCGCGTCCCAAGTGGCGATCTTCCCTAAGGACCAGAACGTCAAGGTGACGGCGGGGTTCATGTGAGCGCCGGAGCGTTTTCCCCAGGGTGAAAGAAAGATGGCAATCGCCGTTAAGCCCATCGCTATGCCGCCCAGCGCGCGCCGGAGAAGGGCTTCATCAGTTAGCCATTGATTCAATGGTGAACTTGGATGTTCCAGTAAGACACCGAATACACAGGCTGAAATCATGAACGCACCCAAGGCCGCAGCTTCCATAACGTATTCGGGCCAATGGTTCCGCAGGGCATCGCCAGCCGTGACATGCTTGCTGATCGGCTGACGAGATGCATGAGTTTGTGAAACAGTGGTGGACATGCGTTTACGCTCTTGAATCCCGGGACGGTGGCCGCCTATTCCCTAGCTCTCGCGACATTGGTCGCGACGTCAGCACGTGTTGCTGTCAGGACGAATCGAAACAGCATTTCGTTCTTAGTCCCGATCGTTCCGAGTGCTGCCTTCGGTGGATTCAGGTTGAAATCCGTAAGGCGGACAATTGCACTTCCTTCCAGAGACAGGGCTTCGCCTGGACCCGAGCTCAGCGACGCCATGACGATAACTGGCTTTGTCACTTCGCGGATAGTCAAAAACCCCTCGACTCTGTAGCGGCTTTGGTCCGTCTTTGTCATTGAGGCAGAGCGGAACTTGATCTGGGGATATCTCGCCCCCCGCCAGCATGTCGTTCTGTGCATAATCCTGCACCTTGCGAAGATCCTTGGCGGACAGCCACGTATCGTGACAAAGGATGCTGTTGGATTCGATCGAGATGGCCACTGTGGACGATTCCAGTCTTTCGCGATCGAACGCGAGCGATGCCTCGAATCTCGAGAACGTAAAGGCGTGCTTCTTGCCGCTCAGCAGCCCGGTCTTCTCAACAGTGAGTTCCAGACGATTTGAGCCTCCCGGGCGAATCTGATAAGGGACCGCCTCGGCCGACGTAACCCCCGTCGCAATCAAGAACATGAGGAAGGCAGGTAGAGTGTATTTGGCCGTCACGGGAACAAGATCCATACAGAGTCTCCGGGTATTCCGGAATAAAAGACAGGCGCGGTGTGATCTTGACGAGTGAATGGAAGCACGGCAATCGAAAACCGACGGCAATCGACCGCTGATCGTTGCCAATGTCAATTGGCTGAAACAAGCCCTGTCGCTGATCCAGCAACTCGACGACGATGGGTACATCCGCTCGCCCAAGGGTCTCGAACCGCATCGCGTGGGCAGTCACCTGAGGCACGTGTTGGAGTTCTATGAGTGCTTCCTGGACGGGTTAGAATCTTCCCATATCGATTACGATGCGCGAAGGCGCGACGAAAGCATCGAGAAAAGTCGCGTCAAAGCAGCCGATAAGATCAGGACGCTGATTCACCGTCTGATGGAGGATCCAGCCGTCCGAATGGATCCCATTGTATTCGTGCGGATGGAACACGCAGAGGGTGAACCGTCCAGTGATCCTTGCATGTTCTCTTCTGTCCGGCGTGAACTCCAGGTACTCAGCATTCACACGATCCATCATTTCGCGCTCATCGCGGTAACGATGAGAGCTCATGGTTTTGACGTCGATCCCATCTTCGGTATGGCTCCTTCCACTTTGCGATACCAAGCCGAGAAGTTGGCTTCCGCTGCTGAGGCAGCCTGATGTGCACAGTAACGTGGCTGCGAGCGGATGACTCCTACCAAGTCTTCTGCAACCGCGATGAGAAGCTCAGCCGCAGGCCATCCGCGTCACCTAGACACGGCACCCGCTGCGGTGTAGGCTTTGTGGCTCCGATCGACGGGGATTTCGGCGGTACCTGGATCGCGACGAATGAGTTCGGCGTCACGCTATGTCTGCTAAACGGCGCGAATCTCAGCGGCATTGACGCAACAGAGAGGAAGGATAGCCATCGCAGTCGAGGCTTACTGATTCCCGCACTGGTCGGCGCTCGTTCAGTTGATGATGGTGCGCTGAACGCTACCACGCGCGACTTGTCGCAATTCGCCCCGTTCACGCTGGTGGTTCTAGAGCGAGCCCGACTGCCTGCAATCGTCGAATGGAATGGTCAACAAACGCTAGTTGAGTTCGACGGCGACGCTTATCTACCCCTAGCCTCATCGTCGGTGAATGGCGAGACCGCTCGAAAGAAGCGGCAGCAGGAATATCACCGCCTGGTCGGCCGGGGTGTTCAGCCAACGGTTGCCTCCCTACTTGAGTTTCATCGAAGCCACGGTTTGGGCCCAGGCCCTTATTCGACCTGCATGCATCGCGACGACGCTGAGACCGTCAGCTTTACCCATGTTCGGGTCACGGCGTCGCAGGCAACGATGTTCCATTCGCGATTGGCGCCTTGCCGGCAGGTTCCCGGTACAACCGCGAAGCTCAATCTTTGCGAATAGCTGCCTCCATGCTTCCGCTGCTCCTACTACTCGCCCCGGGAGCCCTCGCATCCGCAGGGCTCCTCGCTGCTTTGATTCTCGTGACGCCACTGGTGGTGGAGTCGACTGTCCTTTTCGGGGATCGATTGCTCCGATACCTGTTCGGCTCAAGCAGCCATCCGCCGGTGGCGCATGCTGCCGCCCCAGGCGCCTTAACGGTAAGTCCGGTTCTGTCGCAGCAGATTCTTGGGTACGCGCGTTGGCGACAGCTGGTCGGACATCTGAAGCGAGTCGTCCGCTGGGAGTTCTGGCCACCTTGGTTGGCGTATCTGCCCGTAGTCCCCTATCTGCTTTACCTCGCAGTGCGCCACCGGTCGTTGACGTTATTCACTGCGGCCAACCCCGCGATCCCCTCTGGAGGGTTTGCGGGGGAGTCGAAGTCCGAGATTCTCATGCAACTTCGTCGAGCATCCGAAGCCATCGCAAAGTTTGATGTGATTCCAGGCGGACTGGAAAATGGCGCTCGGATCAAGACTGCATTGGACATAATCGCGAGGCTCGATCTGTCCTATCCGATCGTGCTGAAACCGGATGTTGGGGAACGAGGGTCAGGAGTGGCAATCATTCGCTCGCAACTTGAGATGGAGCGCTACCTGTGCGAGGCACCAGGAACCGTAATCCTCCAGCAGTATATTGACGGATCTGAGTTCGGCGTCTTCTATTATCGATATCCGGATGAAGATCGCGGACGGATCTTTTCGATCACTGAGAAGCGTTTCCCGGAAGTGGTCGGAGATGGTCGCCGATCGCTTTCCGAATTGATTCTGAGTGACTCCAGGGCGGTCTGCCTCGCTTCGGCGTACGCGCGGGCGAGTAAGCGTCCGTTATCGGACGTGCCCGCCCCGAGTGAAAGAGTGAAGCTTGTCGAGCTTGGTTCGCATTGCCGAGGAGCGATCTTCCTGAGTGGCGACCATTGGCAAACACGGACGCTGGAGATCGCCGTGGATAGAATCTGCCAGGCGTATCCGGGCTTCTACTTCGGGCGCTTTGACGTCCGAGCTCCTTCACCCGAAGCATTGGCGCGCGGCGTCTTCACCGTGCTGGAGCTGAACGGAGTAGCGGCTGAAGCGACGCACGTGTACGACCCGGCTGTCAGTGTGTTCGAAGCCTACCGCGTCATGTTCGAACAGTGGCGAATCGCTTTCGAAATCGGCGCCGTCAACCGGGCTCGAGGAATGGCGCCGATGCCACTCCCCGACCTGGTGCGAATGCTGTTTGCGCGGTTCAAGCAACAGAACGCCGCAGTGGAAAGAAGCGCGGCAGCCCGTCGCGATGCATAACGAGAAGGATTGCCGACAGCACAAAAACGATCAGTGCTAGGGCGAAGAGTTCTCCCCGATCATCCACGGCCGGCAACGAAATACCCAACACGGCAAGATGGAAAAAGATCGCACCGCCGATCACGCCTAAGGAAAGGATTGCTCCTAAAGCGACGGTCGACGGTACCAGGATCAGAACGGAGGCGATCAATTCGGCAATCCCGCTTCCGATGCGCCCCCAAGGCTCCATAGCATCGATGCCCATCCAGCGGCCAACAGTGGTGAAGATGTAGACCGACTCTTTCGCCGCTGTGAACTTGAAGAACAACGTCTGAAGCAGGATGACCGCTACAACCGCGCGCATTGTCCAGCTTGAGATGATGAAAGGTTTGCTATGTTTCATGGTCTCCTCTGTGGTATTTGAGAAACTTTGCTGTCTCCGCTTTGCCCAGATAGCGCTCGAGAAGCCTCGGCTCGGTTTGAGTGAGATCGACGATAATCAGCCCATCCAAGACGTTTGAGAATTCGGGATCGACGTTGAAGCCAAGCAGCTTGCCGCCCAGTTTGAGGTAGTGCCGCAGCAGTATCGGGATACCAGTGCGCGTCGGTTCAAGGTCGGCTACACAGTCGGACAGATCCTCGATATCGAGTCCTGTGGGAGGTACCGGGGCGTTTGAGCGCCTGCGTCTAAGCGGGTTCCGCTGGACAACTAGCTCCGCCCATTCCCGTAGGGAAGCATAGCGTTCGAGGAAATTGACCATCAACTCGCGCGAAACAGACTGATACTGGTTACTAATGCTGACTGGACCGAACAACGTCTTGTATCTCGGATTGCGACTGACGTAAACTCCGATTCCCCTCCACAGGGCCAGAAGAGGAGCGAGTGTCCGCTGATACTCGGGGCGGATGAAGGAGCGGCCGAGTTCGAGCGCCGGCCCGAGCCTCTCGAGAAACTTGTCGTTGTACTTGAAAAGAGTCGCCGTGTACAGGTCGCGAATGGCGTCTGTACCGGCCAGACGATAGGCGCCCACGATCTCGCACTTCACCCGGTTCCACGCGAACAGGTGCACGTAGGTTGTGTCGAACCGATCCAAGTCGGTCGAGTTTCCAGTTCCTTCACCGGCTAATCTAAACGTGGTCTCGCGCAGCCTGCCAATTTCCTCCACGCACGTTGGAACCAGATAGGCAGCGGCCGCAACGATGTCGAGGTCTCCCGTCTTCGATAAGAAGTGCTCCGAAGACAGCGCGGCGATCTCTAACGCGAGGACTTCCTGGCTGGCCTCACCGCGCACTTCCTTCGGCGCCGGCCGCCGGCTCCGGTTCAGAAGGGGCAGCGATACTCGTGGTTTGTATTCGTGGCGATCCGCTAATAAGTATGTACGCCATCGCAGGTATTCGGTTCGGTCCTTCGCGTTCGGAATCGCCAGCAATTTCGTGCTGTTGATGGGACGGCCAATTCGGATCTCGATCAAGCTGTTCTTTTTGTTCAGCAGTTCGCGCGCCAGCAAAGCCGTACGAATTTGAGGATGGATCGCTCCTGCGACATAGAACGCCAGGCTATTAGCGCCACGGATATAAACAGGCACCGTGTTCACCGCTATCTTGTTCCGAGATAATGCTTCGATCATCCGCACGACGGATGTGTCCCAGCTTGGATCGATGATTTTGTGCGCGCGCAATTCGAATCGCGATACCTCTCCCGCAGGGAACACGACTAAGCATCCACCCTCGCGGAGGAATTGGATTGATCTACGTAAGCTGGCTAGATTGTCGTGAGCGGTCCCGCCGAGCACATCCACCGGGAACAGCAGATCGCGAACTTCTGGGATTCTGCCGAGCAACCGATTGGCGAGGATCCGCACGTCAGGCCGAATGTTTCGGAGAATCGTCGCGAGTACGATCCCCTCCAAGACCCCGAATGGATGATTCGCAACGATGACAGTCGGACCAGTGCGCGGTATCTCCTTGAGGTCACGGTCACCGGCACGGTACGTGATTGACAAGTGCTCAAGGACACGTTCCGTTATAGGTTTTTCTCCCGGAGCGGACCGGATTGCGTTGTAGAGCTGCTCTGCCGCTTCGAAGCCCAAGAGCCGAGCCGTTATTCGACGTAGGGGCCCCCGAACGAATGAGCTGCGGGGAACAAGATCGCCGACCAGCGGCGCAAGGTTTGTGCTTTCCACCGATAGTCAATGCTGCGCGGGGCGGGATTTATTCCGATAGGCGGCGAAACTGGCTGGGCTCGGTCTTGACGATCAGATCGGTTCCTTTGCGCGCCAGCGTGCCCGACACTTCAATGGGCTCGGCAACAAAGGGCAACACTTCGCGGTTCAATCGTCGTCCATCCTCCCCTATCATCAGAAGAATCCTGGCATCTCCAGATCCGTCACGGGCCACCAGTGCGGGAGGCAAACCGCCGCTAATGCAACGCACTGCGCAGTCCCGATGGACCTTACGTTCACCCGGATTCATAACACCTAGATAACACTTCGTGTCCACGATCTCGCCACGTAGCGTGACGTGCCCCAAATCGATGATGGGACGAAGCCTTACGGGTGGCGCGGAACCTACCTGAATCGATCCGGACTCAACTTCGAGCATTCGATCAGGCGCTCGTTCAATAAGGGATCCCCGCAAACGCACAGGTTTGCCCTGTAAACCTTTGGCAGACAACCCATGCTTTCCGGGAGCAACCAATAGAAATGTCGCGTCCTCGGTGACGAGCATAGAGTAGGGCCACTCCTCGATCGTTCCGGCGTATTCTCGATAGACTCCGTACTCGAATCGGCTCGGCGCGAATGGAGGCTGGTTGAGAATGAGAGCGGCGGCTATGACAGCGCCAGCTAGCAGAATTCCGCTCGCAACGAACGCAATCCTTCTCCCCAAGCCGGCTGGCGCCTTCGGTACGTAGCCGACGTAAAAGTCTTCGTTCATACTTCTCCCGCGACCTGGTCAATCCGCGAAGGCTCGATACGTTCGCCCGGGGGATGTGGGCACGAATGAACGAGAACTTTTGTGCCGCTCAGCTGAGTTCGATACGTCGGCACCCTGTCTGTAAATGGCGGCGGGGACATTCCGGAATCCGGCAAATACTGATAGCCATGCCAAGGGCAGGTCACGCATCCGTCGATGATGCGGCCTTCTCCTAGCGGTCCGTTCTGATGGCGGCATACGTTCGAAATAGCGGAGATCTTACCGTCGTAGCGGAAGACAGCGATTCTTTCGCCGCCGATCGTGACGACTTTTGCACGCTTCTCCGGGATCTCCCGGACGTCGCAGACTTCCACGAAGCCGTCCTCCAAAACCTTGGACGTATTGGTATCGGCGCGACGCTCTTTGTGGGCTGCGATTAGATGCAGCGTGGAAACCAGAACCACTCCCACACCGAGAATCGCCGCAAGCGCGACATTCGAATCGGATTGTAGGGCTCCCAGCGCCACATGAGCGACCACCAACCCATACGCCAGGTAGACCATCATATGGAGCCGTTTCCAAACCGGCGCGGAGAGATTGTGAAGCCAGAAATCGTGGCTCGTGGCAGCCATAAGAAAGAGGATGAGGAGGGCCGCGGCGCCAAGAACCTGGAATGGGAAGTTCGCCAGGCTGGCATATGAGGTGTTACTGATGAGGACACTGATCAAAGGGGAAACATCCCCAAGCGTGTGAAACTGGATGATCGAAAATACTCCATGAACCAGAGCAATCAGAAACATTGAAACGCCCAAATGGCGTCGATTGTAGAGCATTGGCAAGAAACGCCGATCCAGCCTGCACAGCGGGCCTATACAGAGGACGACATGGAGAAGTAGCAGGGCCAGGGTTCCAAATCCGCGGATCAGGAGCGTTTCAATCGTTACAGTGGGATAGAGGAGTATACCCGCCCCGACGAACAGCGCCAGGTACGCGAGGGTTCCCGCGCCAATCACCGAGTCGTAGATTCGTTTTTGGCGGTTCCACAGGACTGCTTGATATTGAAGGCTCATTTAAATTCCCTCCAATAAACACTCGGGTTCGTCAGCGTCGTCGGCTGACGCGTTGCAAGACCGCCTATGAACAGAAGGAAAAGCAGCGCTGGCAGGAAGAGCCAAATCCAGTAGTGAGTTCGCCGTAATGGACGAATCATGTCGACGCTCCTGTATTTCGAATCCAACGGACTGCCAGCAGCGGCCAGAGCGCAACGACGCCAGGCAGAATAATCAAGCGAAATCCGAGACCCGAGTCCCTCGCGACCGGATCCACCTTCTTGATCCCCGTCCCGACAAACGCGATCGCGAACAGCACGCCGAGTGCAGCATAAACAGTCAGCAGGTTGACCACCCATTCTGCGGCCGTGATCGTGAACTGTTCCACGCTACGCCTCAGTGCCGTACACGGGAATGACCGCCCCGTTGATCTGAGAAGATTCGTCAGACGCCAAATGCACCAGGAGCTTCGCGACCTGACAAGGCTGAACCCATTTCGAATGGTCAGCCTGCGGTTCGGTCGCACGGTTCGCAGCCGTATTCATGGTGCCCGGTAACACGACGTTTGCGGAAATCCCGTGTTCTGAGTTTTCCCGAGCAACGGTCCGGATCAGCGAAACGAGTGCGGCCTTCGATGCTGCGTATACTCCCGCGAGTGGTGCAGGCTCGGTAGCCGCTTTGCTCCCAATCGCGACGATCCGGCCCGCATTCTGCCAGCGCATGATGGGAAGCACGGCACGGATCACATGAAACGCCGACCGGAGGTTGAGGCCCAACATCCGTTCGAATGTTGCATCGTCAGTCTCAGAAACCAAACTTCCGCCGGCGAAGCCTCCAATAAGGTGGACCAACCCGTCGAGCCGTCCCGAGCGTGCTACCGCGGTCTCCATGAGTTGGCGGGCCGCCTCGCCAGTCGAAATGTCAGCAGCCATGGCTGACAACTTTGGATGCGGCGAACTGGAGTCGGTGATCGCCCTTGAAACCGCAATCACTCTGGCTCCGGCCTCAAGAAACGAATTCGTAACGAAAGTTCCGAGGCCGCCATGTGCTCCTGTAATTAGGACGACCTTTCCTTCTAGTTTTGCCATCGTTCATCCTCGCGTTCACAACTGATCAGGCGCCGAAGGTTCTGGTGCAACCAGACCGGCACTTCCATACTCAACACACAGCCCCTGAGCCTACGCTTAAGCGCAGACTTCTGCACTACGACTGACGCGCAGAGGCCACAGGTCTCTAAGTGAGATTGAACCTCCAGCCGCCGTGTCGCAGGAAGCTCGCCGTCGACGAAGAGATCCGACATGGCCACTACGTCGCCGCAGTGGATCAGCCGGAATAGACTTGCGCTCATGGCTTTCAAGGTCCTTCATCGCGAACGGCTCGACCGCTTCCATGCGATAAATCCGTCGCGGCCCTCAGGTTATTCCACTGTTTGAAACAGCGGGAATAACCACTCCTGCGCCTGACATTACCCAGGCATGAGAAATGTACTTCTGGTTATGATCGGTATCGGCATTGCTGAAATCGCCGGTGCGCAGGAGATTCCCGTAAAGCACGAGATCGGTCTGACGCTCGGTGGGCTGTTCAGCACGCAGCGCAACGCCGGACCTACTCGTCTTGATCTCGGGTCTGGCATGGCACTTCAGGCAAACTATGGGTATCGCTTCTTTGGGCGTGACACTGCGGCCCTCTATGGGGAGGTTCACTTCCTCGCAAGTCCCCTTCGCGACGTTGCATCGGCCGACCGCACACTGACGCGCGATGTCGCTACGGCCTTTGTAACCCCAGGGATTCGCGTGAAGTTCTTTCCGAATCGTGATGTTTCGCCCTATGTCGCCGTCGGGGGCGGTTTGGCTGTTTACGAACAGAGCACATCGACTCTCGACGGCAGTCCAAACTCCGCCTCCCGGACCGTCAATCACGGCGCGTTCAATTACGGCGGCGGCGTTGATTTCAAGTTCTGGCGATTCGTCGGCCTTCGCGCGGAGATTCGGGATTTCTATGCGGGTGGGCCTTCCTATAACGCCCGCGCGATTGCTGGCGGTCAGCACAACGTCGTCGCCGGTGGCGGCATTGTGTTGAAGGTCCATTAAAAGGAGGAGACACCATGATGAGAGCTGTTGCAGTCTATCCAGGAAAGCCGAACAGCGTCCACCTCGCCGAGATGGCGAAGCCATCGGTTGCGGATATTCCCGAAGGTCGGGGCGTTTTGGTAAAGGTGCTTCGAGTAGGAGTCGACGGAACGGACAAGGAGATCAATGCAGCCGAATACGGAGCTGCTCCGGACGGGTTTGATTTTCTCGTGATCGGCCACGAGAGTTTTGGACGTGTAGAAGAAGTCGGACCCAATGTGACGGAATTGGCGCCCGGAGACTACGTGGTGGCGATGGTGCGACGGCCTGGCTTCAGCATTTATGACCAGATCGGATTGCAGGACATGACCACAGACAGCACCTACTTCGAGCGAGGCATCAACCTGCGCCATGGTTATCTGGCCGAGTACTACGCGGATTCCGCCGATTTCCTGATCAGGATTCCTGTTGGTTTGAAAGAGGTTGGCGTACTCCTTGAGCCGATGACGGTTGTCGAGAAGGGTATCGCTCAGGCTTATGAGATCCAACGCCGGCTTAAGATCTGGCATCCCCGGAAGGCTGCGGTCATGGGAGCTGGTACGATTGGACTCCTTGCCGCCCTCGCGCTGAGGCTTCGTGGGCTGGACGTTACCGTATTCAGCCGCGATCGCAAACCGAATCGCAACGCAGATCTGATCGAGATGACCGGTGCGAAGTATGTAAGCGTGCAGGATACGACCATTCTGGACGGTGCGCGAACCATCGGCCCCTTCGATTTGGTGTTCGAAGCAACCGGGTTCTCGCCCGTAGTTTTCGACAGCATGCAGGCGCTGGCAAAGAACGGAGTCTTGGTGCTCTCCAGTATCACCGGCGGCGACAGGAAAGTGGAAGTTCCCGCCGATCGCATTAACTTGGATTTCGTTCTTGGCAACAAGGTCATGGTGGGTACGGTGAATGCCGCGCGCGAGCATTTTGAAGAGGGCGTGCGCGACATGGCCAAGGCCGAAGCGCAATATCCGGGATGGCTCGGCCGGCTCCTGACCCATCCCGTGAAGGGCTTAGAGAATTATCAGCAACTCTTCCAAGCGTTGCTGAATGGGAACGGTGCAATCAAGGTCTTTTGCGAAGTTGGTGAGCTGTCTTAGCGGCGCTACTGCTCGACGCGTTGCGGCCGGGTATGTGGCGCTACTCGCTGCCTCCCACGTTGTCGAGCACGCCTTCCCAGCAGTAGAAGCAACCCAACTCCACGTCACTCGTGTGCAGGCGATCAGCGGCGGCCATCTCGAACGGCAGATGGTCCAGATCGCGTACCGGGATTCTAACCCTTCGTCCGCCAACATGCCTGTCTTGCTCGTGCATGGGAGCCCCGGTTCCAGCGCGGTACTTCAGAAGTTGGGCGATCTGCTCGCCCCCTAGTTCCGGGTCATCGTCCCAGATCTTCCCGGATTTGGTGCCTCCACCCACGATATTCCGGACTACTCGTTCCGCGCGCACGGAGACTACCTCCTTCAGCTTCTGGATGCGCTGAACATCCGCCAAGTCAAAATTGTTGGTTTCAGTATGGGGGGCGGTGTGGCTTTGTCAATTGCGGACCGCGCGCCAGAACGCGTCCACTCAATTGTGATGCTTTCGGCGATCGGCGTTCAGGAGTACGAGCTCACGGGCGACTACAGTCTGAATCACAGTTTGCACGCCGCCCAACTCGGTTCACTGTGGCTGGTCAGATACGGAGTTCCGCATTTCGGACTGGTTCGGCCGATGCCTCTCACGATCGAGTATGCCCGCAATTTCTATGATTCAGACCAGCGGCCGCTACGATCCGTCCTGGGGCATTATCGAGGTCCAATGTTAATTCTTCACGGTCGACAGGACCGAAACGTGCCGATTGCAGCAGCGCACGAACATCATAAGCTTGTTCCCCAGAGCCAGCTTATCGAGTTAGAAGGAGATCATTTCCTCGCGTTCATGCGGCCGCAAGTCCTTCTAGAACCTCTCGTGACCTTCTGAGCCAGCGCTAAGGAACAGAGCTTCGGCGCGGTCCCGGTGCTGATTGGGCGCCGACTTCCGCGACTTGGCCAAAGACCGAAGATCAGTAGAGGCCCACCGGAAGACTGCACTACTCTTCGTGGTTCCGTCTCATCACGCTGTCTTCGTGACACCGAACTTCCCTCTGCGTCAGTTCGGCGAATAACAGGGAAGGAAGGTTCGCGAGTTTCGAACGCTCATATGTTTTATTTCAAAGCCGCGAATTTTGCGTGAGTCTGCGTCTTGCGTCTGCCGCGAAAAATGTTACGCAGGCGGCGTAGCCGTCTAAGGAATTTTCTAGCTTCCACAAGGCATTTTTCTGTACAGCGAGGTTAACGAGACGGTCGCTACGGTCGTGGCCGTCGGAGTCGCGACGTTTCCATTCAGCCTCGCTTGAAGTGTGTCGACTCGCGGCAACGATCGTGGGGCCGTTAAACCCATCGTCCTGTTCAACCTCTGGAGGTCACGAATATGAAGCAGAAACCGAATAGGCAGTTCGCAGAGGCTGCGAATCGACACGGGAGCACCCCGGCGTCGAAGGCCCAGCATCTGTTCATGAGGCAGTTGACCCGCGCGGGATCAGCCGGGCTGCTGCATTTTCCCTAACGTACGGAGTCGCTGCCGCCCAGGATAATGGCGCCAGCCCCACTCAATTGCGTCGTTTCATTGCCGACCAGGTGGATGGCATCGATAAGCTAAAGGTCCCCGCGAAGGATGCGGACATTCCCGTACCCAGGCTCCCGGATGGGACCGTGGCATATCGCTACCAGACCACCGAGGCAAAGCGCTACCTCGGAAAGTTGCTCTTCCACGACCCGGTCCGGACCGCACGCGTCAACATTAACACGGGCCAGCCTCTTGATCTGCCCGCAGGGACCGCCTTCGGCGGAACTGTGAGCGCGTCGGATCCATACGTCCAGGCGATCGTCAATGCCACGCGGCAGACTGGATCGTGCGGCAGCTGCCATATCGGCGAGGCGGCGGGCAAGGCCGGTCAGCAGCTCAACTTCAACACTGGCGGCGAGGGCCGCGGCTACACCGACGAACGCGGAAACTTCTTCCCCCGCCGCCGGCCCCAGCCGATCCTCACCAAGCTACGCACGCAGCCCATCTTCTCCGGCGATGTTCTGGTCGATGCGCTCCAGACCCTTACCGACATCTACACGGTCGGCGGCCAGCGAGAAGACACCACACCCGCCCGATTCTTCCACCTGCCTCCCGTGAGCGGGCTGCTCGCGACCGGACGGCTCGACGAATTGGACAGCGTGGCGCGCATGTCGATGGCCATGATTGGGTTCGCATTCAACAACCGCCTCCTCTTTGGCGGCTTCGCAGGAGAGCCGCAGTCCACGCCGGGCTCGCTCAACCCGTTCAGCGACCCAGCTCAGGAGAATCTCACACTCCTGCTCCTTGACGCCCACCGGATGCTTAACTTTCAGTCGGCGGAGCTCCTGAAGATCCCGGCTTTCGTGAAACTGTTCCGGGATGCCTTCCCGCAGGAAGCCGCTATGGCCGACGCCAAGAAGGACATGACGCTCCTCGTAAACGACGACACTGAGTTCCGAGCGCAGGCGACCTTCCTGCGCACTGTGGTCACCCGGAACACGCCCTTTGACCGGTTCCTGGCCGGTGACAATGGTGCGCTGACGGAAGGCCAACGGCCTGGCGCCAGGCTGTTTTTCACTCCCGCCACAAACGGACAGGGCGGGGCGGGCTGCTTCGGGTGCCACAGCGGTCCGATGCTGAACAAGCAGCCGAATGATCCGGATGTCACCGGGCGTGGGGCGTTCGTCGAAGAGAACTTCTTCAATGTCGGCATTGGCGACCACCCGGTCCAGGCGCTGAATGCGCTGACGAGGGGCCGGCTCAATCCCGCCGGACTGGGCAATGACGGCTTCCCCTACCACGCCGAGGATACCGGGCGGCAAGAAATCACCCACAATCCCGACGACGCGTTCAAGTTCCGCACCTTGACCCTGCGTCAGCTCAGGGACGGGCGGAACTTCTTCCACAACGGTTCGTTCACGAAAGTCCGTGATGTGGTGGAGTACTTCAACGCCGGCGTTCCCCAGGACCCCACCGCCGGACAGGCGCCCACTCTGTCGGCCCGGTTCACGAATCCTCGTGGGCTTGGTTACTCGAGAGGTCTGGGCCTTTTGCAACGGCAAATGGACGATCTCACCGACTTCCTGGAGAATGCTCTGTACGATCCTGCGTTTGTGCACTTCGATCCCAGGTCCTCCACCGATACCCTTCAGCCGAACGAACGCGACCTGACTTACTCAAGGTACCGCCCAGACCTCGCCCTGCTGGGAGCGGACGACGGGTTCATGCTCAGCGGCCTGGCGATCGATTCCAACGATCCCCTTTCCCGTCGCGATCAGGGACTCGAATTCCTGGACGTGACCTCACAGGCGTTCATTGAAAGGATCGCTTCCAACAGCAACGGCAGGCGGCAGACGGACCAGTACAGAATCACGAACACGAGCCAGTCGGTGATCGACACGCATCTCCTTGTTATCGTGCGAGGACTCTCGCATGAAACGGAGTTGGAGAACTCCAGTGGAACTACCGGCGCGCGCAATCCCTACGTACGTGTTTTCTTACCGAATGGAGTGCTCCAACCTCCAGAGCATTGTCCAAACGTTAATCTTCGAGCGGGAGGACAACCGCAGGGCTCAGCCGCTAAGTTACGTTATCCAGCTCCTCTCGGGACAGGGCAAACCGTAGTCCCGAGACGTCCGGGAATTGTTTCCGGCCCTCGGAATCAGTTCGGCCCTTCGGGGATTGAGTTGCAGGCCCGGGTCCCCACTGCCAGCGGGTTCTCGGGTCTGCGGCTTTTGACCTCAGTCTAGGCTGCCGCTCAGTTTTGGGATCACCGCCGAGTTCGCATAGCTTCTTGCCGGAAAAACGGAATCGTTCACCCCTCCTACGAGCATTGGGTTAACGATCAGATGGCGTGCGGATCCACAGCCAGCGTATAGAACTAGTGGCCTTCATGCGCCGGCAACTCTTATGAAACCTCTGGTGACCTTGTTGAGCCAGCGCTAAAGAACAGAGCTTACCACTGCGTCGGATTCCTTCGAAGGAAACCGAACCTTCGACGAGTCGAAGTCGGGCACGGTTCCCAGACCGAAAGAAACGTAGTTCGCGAACTTCGCCAGTCCAACGAGTAGCACCGCTTCGAGAACCTGCTCCTCGGTGTAGCCGAAGGTACGTAAAGTATCGACATCCGTCTGCGCAATCTTGGTAGGCGTGCTATTTAGCTTCGCCGCGAAATTGAGGAGAGCCTTTACCGACAGAGGGAGATTTGTCGAGGTGTGATCGATAGCGATTTGTTCCGGCTCCGGCCCTTGGATGCCCAGAATGCGTACGATCTCGCAGTGTGCCGTCACGCAATAGGTGCTGAGGTTTGCCGCTGAGCACACCAGGAAAATATACTCCTTTAATTGCCGCGCGAGACCGCTCTCCTTGATGAGAAGCTCATTCACCAATTGGGCTTGCGCTTCGATCAAGTCCGGGCGTTCGGTCTGGGCGCGATAGAAGTTTGGCACAAAGCCGAACGCGCGCTTGACGTCCGCGAATAGCGGGTAGTTGGTCTCATCCAAGTTTCCGCCACGAAGATAGCTCATCTCTTGTCCGCCTCCCGTATACGCGCCATGACCTTTTCGGCGATTGGTTTAAAGGTCACCTCCGGCAAATCGAATGAACCGGCATCCGTCACGATCTTCAGGGTCTTGCGCGTGGAATCGACCAGCACGGTGCACGTCTGGCAGTGTGCGAGATGGTGCTCCAACTGAAGCCGGACCTCCTCGGCTATCTCACCATCCAGGTAGTTTCCGATTTCGGCCATGAAGTCCGCGCAGTTGATCAACGGGTCACTCCCTTCGCGCTTCCCCCGGCCTTCGAGGAGGTGAAATGAGGGGCCAGAGCCTCGCGCAGCATGAGTCGCCCCCGCAGCAAACGAGCTTTCGCAGCCGATATCCCCAGGCCAAGAGCGGCCGCGGTTTCCTCGATCGGCATCTGCTCGATGTCTCTCAGCATCAGTACCACGCGGTACTTACCGGGCAATCTCGTGATTCCGCGCTCAATCAGGCGGCGCATCTCCGTCTGAGAGTATAACTGCTCTGGGTTGTCATCCCATGCCTGAAGCTGCCGGGGACGGAATACGTCCTCGGAATCCGATCCGGCCTCATCCAGGCTCTGCTCCGACTTCCGATCGCGCAACCGCTGAATTGCCGTATTGCTCGCGATACTCAAAAGCCACGTCGAGAATTTCGACCGCCCCTCGAAGCTGCCCAGATGTTGGAACGCCTTCAAGAAAGTGTCTTGCATCGCATCACGAGCGTCATCGGGATCGCCGAGAATCCCGATCAGGGTACGGTAGACACGTCTGTGGTGGCGGTTCATCAATTCCTCGAAGGCATCCAGTTCGCCCGCCTGGACTTGAGCCACGCACTCGGCATCAGGGTCTACGGTTCCAACGGTGTGACGGGGTTCGGGGGCTGAAAGATGCGCTTTTTTCGCGGTGATCAGGTGTTGGAGGGACTGAAGGCGGACCGGCAGAGCGGCGTCCTGAGCTGCACCGAGGCCTAAGCGCAATACACTCAAGAAGTTGGCGAAGGCAGCCGCAGCCACTGCTTCCAGAATCTGTGTTTCCGCGAATCCGGCTTGGCGCAGCGGTTGATCGTCCAACTCGCTTCCGAACTCGATGACTGCCCTTTCGGATTCCGTAAGGTGGTCCGCATCGGGCATCGCCTCGAGACGCGAAAGTTCCCTCTCACAAAGCAATGCCTGGTTCACGTCCTCATTCGCCAGGGACACTACGAGGCGAACAAAGTCCTTCTGATCGCGTCGAAGCGCTCCATCGCCGGCCAGCATCGATCCGACAGCTTCGATTTGGTCAGACAGGCCCGCCGGTGTTGGGATCTGCAGTCGCCCGTCACTGGCGTTGGAATGCGGTGGTCTTTGTCTCTGCGGCGTTTGGATTCGAGGTGTCGCGAAATCCGGGTCGGCTCGCACGCCTTCCGCCACCGTCCGAAGAAAATCGCCTAGTGCCACTACATGAACAGCTTCCGACACGGCTTCATCTGCTAACCCGGCCCCGTGCAACGCGGCTACATCGCCAGGTGTAGCGGGTGCGCCGGCATAGCCGATCTTTAGAGCAAAATCTAGCAGCGCAGCGTTCACCGCCTGCAGGCCCGCTCCATGATGGTCTTCCAGGATCTGGTCGAGCTTGTGTGCGGGCACTCCCAGCAACTGCAATGTTTGGTAATGCCAAGCCGAACAATATTTATTCCCGTGCACCGCCGCGAGCTTTAGCAGGATGCACTCCTTCTGGATTCTGGACAGCGAGCCTTTCTTCAGAAGCAGCGCTTCGAGAAGTGCCACTTCAGCTTGGATCAGAACCGGCACCGGGGCCTGAGCGCGAAAGACGTTGGGGATGAATCCAAAGTGCTCGCGAAGAGCGGCAAATGGCTGAAAAGACACACCCAACTCGGCATCCCCGAAATCCCGCATGTTCCACCAGTCTAGACGAATCCCGTTGTTCCCGTTGGGCCGAGAGATTCTGCATCTTTCTTCCCGGCAGCCCGTCAGACAGGAAAACGAACAGATCTGGAAGGGAGGAGAACATATGGCAGGCGCTTTGGAAAACCACTCGGCTGAACAACCGCTGGCCGCGTTCGAGATGGAAGCCCTTCCGCACATGAATGATCTGTTCCGGGCGGCGGCGCGTCTGTGTCAGGATCAGAACAAAGCAAGCGATGCCGTTCAGGAGACCTTTCTCATCGCTTGGAAGTCCTTCGGCAAGTACGAGCGTGGTTCGAATTGCCGCGCGTGGCTGTTTCAGATTCTGTTCAACGTCGTGCGCCACGAACGTCGAAACTGGTTCAAATGGATCACAGGGCGTGAAGAGGACATCGTCGGCGCCCAGTTGTCCGCGCCCGCACTGGTACCAGAAAGTCTGACGGACGGCGACATTCTGGCGGCTGTGGACAACCTCCCCCTGCAGTTTCGCGAGGTACTGCTCCTCGTCGACGTCGAAGATTTCTCGTATAAGGAAGCCAGTGAAATCCTGCGCGTCCCTATCGGAACCATCATGTCCCGCCTGAGCAGAGCTCGCGGGATCTTGAAGGCCAAGCTAGCGGATGTGGCCCGCTCGTATGGAGTGCTGTCTGCCGGCGCTTAATGAATCGGCCAGCCCTTATCGCTTCTTGAGCACATTCAGAATCTCGATCGCAGTGGTGCGACCTCCGTGCTCGCGGCTCATCTTTGCGAAAGTCACGACGCCCGTTTGATCGATCACAAACGTGGAGGGATACGCGGTTTCATTGGGCGCGTTCCACCGGAGGTCGTAGAGTCGCGTGAAACGGTAGTCCGGATCGAGTAGCAGTTCGAATCCTTCCGGAAACGGCTTGTCGCGTACGAACTCGTTAGCGCGCTTCTCGAGCCCCTCGGCCGCGCCCGGATATACCATAAGAACTCGCACGCCAGCCTCTTTGAAGCCCTTGGCGTTGGTCAAGAAGTCCTGCGCTTGGCGATTGCAGAACGGACACTGATACCCAGGGTAGCCGCGAAGCACGACGAGCACGATCTTGCCTTTGGCCAGTTCGGAGGAAAGCTGCACCATGCCGCCTTGGAGCCGCTGCAATGAAAAATCCGGCGCGCGTTGCCCTGTAGCAGGCGGCGCAGCTAACAGGGGCACACTGACAAGAGCAAGAAGGGCTTTTGCAACCTTGTGATTCATTGAAAACAGAGACAACAGACATTCTCCTTCAACTTTGGACTTTCGAAGCCGTAGGGCGTCGATTGGATAAGATCTCTCCATAAGCGCGGTTTATTCCCGTACCGAACGGGAATAACGGCGGCTCACCCGGTCATCTTGTGAGCGGTGGCGGAAAAAACACTGTGATGGACCCGGGCACGCTATGATCCCGCAAGTCCGACGACTTGTCGAAGCCTTACCGGGGAAGCGAGCTGCACTTGTGGCCCTGACAGGCATCGACGGGTGTGGAAAAGGATACTTGGCCGCGCGACTCGAAGGCTGCCTCCGTCGCGAGGGTTTCTCTACTTCTGTCATTAACGTTGACGCCTGGCTCAATCTGCCGCACATCCGCTTCAGCGAACGCGAACCAGCCGCTCATTTTTATGACAACGCCATTCGGTTTGACGAGATGTTCGGCCGGCTCGTGTTGCCGCTGAAGCAGCATCGATCGATCTCAGTGGAGGCTGACTTCGCTACCGAGACGGCTCATACGTACACTAAATATCATTACTGTCTTGAGAATGTGGACGTAATTCTCCTTGAGGGCGTCTATCTTCTTAAACGGCGATTTCAAACCGTCTACGATCTGGCAGTCTGGATCGATTGCACCTTCGAAACCGCTCTAGAGCGAGCTGTCGTACGCGGCCAAGAGGCATTATCTCGGGAAGCGACAACCAACGCGTATCAAACGATCTATTTCCCGGCCCAGATGCTTCATTCCGTGCGAGACCGTCCGCGTGAGGCGGCTTCTCTGATCGTCATCAATGACCCTCGCCTCCAATTCTTAGGAGTCCAACGGTGACAACCGAACCTCGGCCTTACGAAATCCGCTGTGCCGAGATTTGGGGTGGAGTCTCAGTTAAACAGGATGAAGTTACCACTCCAGGAGTACACGCCGCGATCTATTCGAGCGCGAGCGGAGCCGATAAGGGCGGCGACCTGTACTACTTTAGTGTCTGCGCCTACGATACGTTGACGCGTATCGCGATCGCGGATGTGCGGGGGCACGGCCTTGCCGCGAGCCAGTTAAGCGAGTGGCTATACGAGGCGCTTGAGGTTCGGATGAACGATTCCGACGGGGCCGGAGTCCTCACAGATCTGAACGACATCGTTCGCAGTCGCGGATTTGAGGCGATCACGACGGCTGCGATCGCTACGTTTCACCGCAACAAACGCAGACTCTACTATGCCTACGCCGGGCATCCGCCCTTGATGCTTGGCAGATCCGGACATCCGTGGCGGGAATTAGCCGCACCGACGAGTCAAGGCCCGGCGAATTTGCCGCTCGGCGTCCTGCCGAATGCCCGCTTCGTGCAGGAGGAAGTTGCCATCACACCCGGCGATCGGCTGTTTCTGTATACAGACGGCGTTCCCGAATGTCCGGCCGCAGGATCGAGCCCTGAGCCAGAACTGTTCGGCGATAAGAAAATGTGCGAGGTGTTGGATCGGCACGCAGCCCGATCGCTAAGGGAGGCGCGCCAAGGGATTCACAATGGACTCGTCACGCATGCCGGTGGTGAGCTTACCCACGACGACTGCACCTTCATGTTCGTTGAGGTTCTGAAACCTCCCCCTATCTGGAAGCGTCGACTCCTGCCCGCGAAGCGCAGCGCGGCCGCGAGTTCTCACTAAGCAAATGGATTCTCATCCGCACCTCAGTCGTCCGACGCTCCCATGCTGGAATAGCGTTACGCCATCGCGGCTACCGGAACAAACCCGACTGTTTTCCATAAAGAGTGTGAACCGTGCGTACAAAGGCGAGCGCGCCCCAGTATGCCGCCAATACGCCGATGCCAACACGTACTCCCAACGTGAGCAGTCCGTACTGGATGCTGCTCCCGACCAGGTAATTGAGAGGGCTGAGCACCCACCGGTGCACTTGTATCCGGGCCAAGTCTTTGAGCCCGCGCGGTCCTGGTTGGCGTACAGATGAAGACTTGCAAAGATGGCGAGGCTAATTGCGCCATCGATCAGCGCCGTAACCGTTACGACTGCGAGCGGCGTCGGCAGCGTCGTGTGAACACGATCCATGATGAGGGCCGTGGCGCCTGTGGACAGCACATCGGCAACCTCTATGTTGGCGTTGATATTCCACATGCGGTCGGTTTTGTAGCGGCTCAGCGGATGCGCCCAAAACCGTTCCAGAGTCGGAAGCATATAGTTGATTTTACGGTGAGCGCCGCCGTTCGGGGCGCCGTCTAAACGTAATGGATTTCGTTCTACTGATCGCTACTTATGGCTACTGGATCGTCCTGGGCGTCGCCTTTGTGGATCAATTCGGCGCGCCTATTCCAGCGATCGCGATTTTGTTGGCCGCAGGCGCGGTAGCTGGCGAGGGTCAACTCAGTATGGCGGGTGTTTTGGCTGCGGCCACGGTCGGGACGGTAGCTGGCGACCTGATTCTCTATCAGGGCGGACGGTGGCGCGGCGGACCGGTTTTGCACCGGCTATGTTCTTTCTCTCTGGCGCCGGACACCTGCGTACGCAAAACGGAGCTGTCGTTCCAGCGCAGGGGCTGGAAGGCGCTCGTGATCGCCAAATTCGTTCCAGGACTTGCTTTCCTAGCAGCACCGGTGGCAGGGGTCCTGAGGATGCCGTGGAAGCAATTTCTCCTGTTCGATTCTCTGGGCGCGCTCCTCTACAACGTGGTCGTGGCGGGACTGGGATTTCTCCTTCACGCTCAACTCGACCGTGTCATCGGTTGGTTCCGGGAATTAGGTGCTGCCGCAATTCCCGTGGTCGTAGGAGCAATTCTGCTCTACTGGGCTTGGCGAATCTATGACAAGCGCCGGATCCTTCGCCTGCTGCGCAGCAGGCGCTTGACGCCGGATGAACTG
>Ga0187893_10002791_pt1 | contig 37332 bp, 25 predicted proteins | sample MA1701074metaG_FD_139574 | JGI IMG/M metagenome (GOLD analysis project Ga0187893, IMG submission 139574) | White microbial mat communities from a basaltic lava cave in the Kipuka Kanohina Cave System on the Island of Hawaii, USA - MA170107-4 metaG ... | reverse complement strand
GTACCGTGTGATTGGCTCGGGACGCGGACGCTTTCGCGATGACGCCGCCTTGTCCGTGACTGCGGACGTCGTCGTACTGGCAGGTGGCTCGCTCGGTTCCACCGAAATTCTGTTGCGCTCGCGCGAGCACGGCTTGCCAATATCGCCGCAACTGGGCAACGGATTCACCGGCAATGGTGACGTGCTCGGGTTTGCTTATAACGGCGATCGCCCCGTCAATGCGGTTGGGCTCGCACGGCGAGATCCCGCAACCGCGGATGCTCCGGGGCCCTGCATCACCGGCATCATCGACGTGCGCGATACCGAGAACGTGAAAGACGGCTTCGTGCTCGAAGACGGCGTATTGCCTGGTGCCGGAGCGAAGCAATACCCAGCGATCTTCCGTTTGGCGGCCGGATTGTTTGGCACGGACACCGACAGCGGCATCATGGATGCGGTTCGCGAGCGCAGCCGGGAATTTGCGAGTCGACTGGTCGGCAGCTACGAAGGAGCGCTTCAGCATACGCAGACCTATTTGACGATGGCACACGACAGTGGCACGGGCAGCATGCAGCTCGAAAACGACGCCTTGCGGATCCGTTGGCCGGGCGTGGGGAGCGAACCGGTATTTCATCGCGTGAACGATGCCTTTCTCGCTGCGGCAAGCGCAAACGGCAGTACGCTGGTACCGAACCCCACGTGGAGCGAGCTGCTCGGCAATCGCCTCGTCACGGTACATCCGCTGGGCGGATGTGGCATGGGTGACGACGCGAAGGCCGGCGTCGTCGATCACAAAGGGCGCGTATTCGCGGGCGATGTCGGCACAGCCGTGCACGATGGTCTGTACGTCGCGGATGGGGCGATTTTCCCGGTACCCATCGGAGTGAATCCACTCTTGACCATCTCCGCGCTCGCGGAGCGGATCTGTGTGCTTCTGGCCGCCGACAGAGATTGGACCATCGACTTCGCCTCGTTGGGAAACGTTTCGGATCGCGCGATGCGTGCTTCAGTGGCCGGCGTTCAATTTACCGAAACCATGAAGGGATACTTTTCCATCAACGAGAAGACCGAGTTCCAACACGGCTTCGACTGCGGCAAAGTCGAGGGATCTGTATTCTCTTTTTTGCTCACGATTCGTAGCGAGGATCTCGATGCCATGCTTGCCGATCCATCCCACCCGGCACAGATGATCGGCACGGTCGAGGCCCCAGCGTTGTCGGACCGACCGCTCATGGTCACCAATGGACACTTCAACTTGTTCTCGCGTGCACCCAATGGGGAGCCGGGCCGCCGCATGGAATATCGCATGAACCTGACCACAGAAAGTGGCAGAAGCTACCGATTTTATGGCTACAAAGTCATCCACGACGATGTCGGTTTGGATACCTGGCGCGATACCACCACGCTCTACATAACCGTGTACGACGGGACATCAGAGGACGCCCCAGTGCTCGGCAAAGGCATCCTACACATCGCTCCCGAGGATTTTGCGATCCAGCTCACGACCATGAAGGGCATCGGCGGAAGGAATGTCGCCGAACGCGTGGCTGCGTTGACACGCTTCCAGGCATTCTTCGGTCGCGAGCTATGGGACGTCTACGTGGCACCCTAGCGGGCGGATTCCCACACGAAGCTCACGGTCGAAACTCGGCCAGGTGAATGGCGGCGAGTTTTCCGGACGCGTCGAACGAGAACGACACGTTTGCAGTATCCACAGTGTCGACGATGCCACGTTCGTCGAGCTCCGCGAGCACCCGCTGTCTGAGATCTTGGACGATCGCGGGGTCTGGGCCGCTGCCGAGCTCGACATCGAGGTCGACGATCGATAGAACGTTGTCCGCGGCGTCGTATTGCACGAGCAACTCCGGATGATCGAGCATCGTACCACCTCTCGTGGCGGCAGCCCCAAGCGTCTCGCGAATCTCGCTGTCTTCGATGGCTGCGCCGAGCATGATCTCGACCACCTCGCGCGTGCGAACCACCAGCTCGGTACCCACTTCTGGGATCCCGTCGACCTCAGCCGAACGCGTGCCGCGATAGTCCACCGGCTTGTTGTCCGGCTCCGGACTCACACAGCCCAGAGGGGCCTGGAGCAGCACAAACGTGATTGCGGTGGTGAGTCTGATGTGGTTGTGGTCGATCATGATCGATACCTCCAGGTTGAGCTGGACGTTACGCGCTCGTGCAAACGTGCGTGAGCAGTCCGTTGCAGGTGTTGACATGTGCGAAGCACATGCGATGTGTGGTTCTTTTGGGTCGCTACGAGCAGGTGGACGTACACGGCGGTCGTCCCTCACCTCGAGCCGTTGTGTGAACCTGTAACTTCGACAGCGAACCGGTCACGCTTTTCCGGGTCCGTTTACGCAATGGCGTTCCAGGGCCTCCGATAGGCCTGTTCGGCACTCGACGTATCACGAGATACGCATTCGGCTCCCGTCTCCACGGATAGTTTCGCAAGCGACACCCTTGGCCGCAAAAAACCCGCAAAACTCCACGAACGTGCCCCGATTGGTCGCGATCAACCCTCCGGAACGGTTACGCCGTGCAGATGCCGTAGCGCGGTAGCACTTCATTCAGCAACGAGAACCGATGGGCCTGGAGGGCATCGTGAAAACGCTTCCAGTCGCACTCGAGAAACGCGGGGTCGTAGGCAAACGTTTCGTCGAAGCCGTCCCGCTCGGACGTGGTGGCCAGCGCGAGGTGCTTCCACGAGCCGGCGCCTTTGGGCACGTATTGCAACGAAACCGGTCCGAAGCTGAAATGTCCATCGGCGATGTGTTCGAGCCACGTGCGATGGCGCACATCACCGTTTTCGTGTGTGATGGTACGAAACATCGTTTCGATGTTGGATCGATCGGGTTCGGGTAGCCGCCCTCCACCTGCTACGACCATATCGGGATGACCCTCCACATAACGAACGACCGTACAATACAACTCGTCGGCCGCACTCATGAAATCGCGTGGGTTGTCACGTTCGACGATGTCTCCACGATGGTCGCGATAGCGCCACGTCAGAAACGGTCGATCGGGGTACGAAAGCGCCGCGCCATGCCCGACCGGTAACGCTTCCCCCACGAACGTGCCGGTGGCGTGATCGAACAGATCGCCAAAGAACCCGCTGAGGCGCTCGCGCAAGCCTCGATTGCCCTGCTCTTCGTCTTCCAAACAAGCAATGCGGTTGATTTCATGACTGACTCCCGCGAAACCTTGATGCGCCCAGGTATCGGCGTACACGTGCAGCGTGATTCCGAGGCGATGTAGGCCGTACGGCGAGTTTCGATCTTGGAACGCTGCACGAACCATGTCGCGGGCGACGTAGCTGTCAGGCCGGCACACGAGTTTTTCGATGAACCCTCCCTCGGGGTCCTGTCCTGCTGGTTTGCCACCGTTGCCTGGCAGGAAATGAAACGGGATCCATACGCGTTGGTTCGCCAATGCGGTGAAGTTACGGTAGTCCAACATCTTGTGTGCGGACGCAATGCGATAGTACATCGCACCGATGTCGAAGCGAATCAGGCCATCGTTGGTTGCATCGTCGACATATTGCGCCGAGTGGGCAACGATGTTGGCCTGTGGATGATCGAGGCCGCCCAATCGGGCAATCACGTAAGTAGCCGCGTGGTGGAAATCGATCTGCATGGTCAGCACGAATCTATACCAAGACCGCCAGGAACTTCGCTGTGGCCAGCGGATCTCGATCCGTCCTGGTCGCGGAAATAGCGCAAGGCGAGATCCCGACCCTGGGTGCGTTCCCGATGTGCGTTGCCATCACCCTTTGAACCTGGCCAAGAACGTGTCTGCCATGGTCAGCATCGCAGCCGCGGTCATCTCCTCGCGTGTCGCGACGTCGTAAGCCTCACAAACTTCCTTGGGCAACTCCGACAAGAATCGACTCGGCGTACGGGCAATCTCCCGACCGCGTTCGACCCGATTCGCTGCACGCGTCAGGAACAGTTGCTCCCGTGCTCGCGTGATGCCCACGTAGAACAAACGGCGTTCTTCTTCGAGGTCACCTCCCATCGCGTCCGTTGCACGTGGAGACGATACCCGACGATGTGGCAGAACATCGTCCTCGCAGCCAATCACGAACACGACGTCCCACTCGAGTCCTTTCGCGCTATGCAGCGTCGCTAGCGTGATCTTGCCGAGCTCGCCATGTTGCTCGTGCGATTCCTGCTCACGCGAGCCCAATGCAACCGATCCCAAATATTCGTGCCAGCGTGGCTTGCCCCCGAGCTGACGCTGTTCGAAACGAGCGACCCCGTCGAGCAATGCCTCCACCCCATTCCAACGGGCCTGGGTTGCCTCGCTAGAGCCTGTCTCCTTTTCGATCTGTGTGCGCAAGGCGATGCGGCCGAGCACGTGCCGGATGGCGCTCGCTATCGATCGCTGTGCGCGCGCGTGAGCCCTGGCCTCTGTCAGCAACTCGCCAAAGTTGCGCAAGCTCGCAATCTGCCGAGCGGGCACACCAACCAGTGCCTCGGCATGATCGATCGCTTCCGACAGTGTCATGCTCATCATGGCAGCGTGCGTCGCCAAGCTATCGAGCGTCTTCGGACCGATGCCTCGTGGAGGTGTTTCCACAGCACGACGAAATGCCAACTCGTCGTTTGGAAACACGAGCACCCGCAGGTACGCCAGCACGTCCTTGACTTCTTTTCGGTCGAAAAACGGCTGCCCACCCAATACTCGGTACGCGATGCCTTGCTCGCGAAGCTGCTCTTCGATGGCACGGGACTGTACCACGGAGCGATACAGCACTGCGATTTCATCCGCGCGCACCCGATCGGTCAATAGCTCGCGAATCTTCCTTCCCACCCAACGGGCCTCCTGATCGCCATCTGGGGTCACGACGGCGACTGGCACCTGGCCACCGTCTTTGCTGGTGAACAGTGCCTTGTCATGCCGACCCGAATTCTGGCGAGCAACGATGTTGGCGAGCGTGAGAATGGGAGCACGCGAGCGATAGTTCTCCTCGAGCTTGAGGATCTTTGCCCCGGGAAAATACATGTCGAACCCGAGAATGTTGGCGACCTTGGCACCGCGCCAGCCGTAGATGGCCTGATCGTCGTCACCCACGACACACAGGTTGCGATCGGGGCCCAGCAATGCCTGGATGAACTCGAGCTGAGCACGATTGGTGTCTTGATATTCGTCGACCATCAGATACGAAAACCGTGCTTGCCAGCGGCTGCGTGCGATGTGGTCGCGTTGCAGAGCCAGCACGATTTTGCACACGAGGTCGTCGAAATCGACCGCCCCCAGGCCGGCAACCCGTTCGAGGTAAGCAGGATAAACGGCCGCTGCAACGGCATCGTAGTCGGGACCTTCCTCACGCTTTGCCGACGTACGCTGCAGTACTTCCGGAACAACGAACTCGTTTTTCCATAGACTGATCCGCTGGGCGATCGCACCAATGTCGAAGCGGCGATCCGCACCATGGCCGTGATGACCGTACTCCTGCAAGAGTCCCCGCACGAGCCCGTAGACGTCGCCCTGATCGAGAATGGAAAATCGACGCGACGTCAACCCAAACGTGTGCGGTTCTTGGCGCATCATTTGAGCCCCGAGGCTGTGAAACGTACCGAGCACGAGCCCTGCTGCGGTGTTCGTTCCCACCATCGTTTCGATACGCTTGCGCATTTCCTCGGCAGCCCTGTTGGTGAAGCTGAGCGCAACGATGGCGTCCGGTGGCACGCCGAGCTCGAGCAAGTACGCGATGCGATGAGTGATTACGCGTGTCTTGCCCGAGCCAGCGCCAGCCAGCACGAGCACGGGCCCGTCGATGGTGAGCACGGCGTCACGTTGAGCAAGATTGAGTCGCGCGAAGAGATCCAAGGGTCAACCGCCGTGGCTTGGTCCGTGCTCGTGGACCGACGCTCTTACATCGATGCCGTACGCGCAGCAAGGCGGCCGATCGGACCGGCGATCCTGGAAACGTCCCGGCCGGCACGCAAGGGGTTGTTGGCGCACCGCACCTGTGATGAACTGCCGCCGCGTGGACTCGGGCTCTCCGCTGGAGATCGTCCAACTCGAAGTCGGGTTGTTGCAGAACTTCTGCGAGGTGATCGCATGCCCGCGCACTGGTCGGGCAGCGCTCGTGGATCCCGCGTTCGAGGTCGATCGCCTGTTGCGCGAAGCCGACCGACGAGGCTGGGTGGTCGACACGATCCTCATCACGCACACGCACGACGATCACGTCGCGGGCCTCGACGAGGCATGGGAGCGCACGAGGGCGCTCGTTCGTTGTCACGCGAGCGAGCTCGAACGGGTCCGCACGCTTGCAGCTACCGTACAACCGGTCGGCGATGGTGAGCGGTTGAGCTTGGGTGACGGAACGATCCAAGCGATCCATACGCCGGGCCACGTTCCGGGTTGCATCTGTTGGTACGTGCCGAATCCAGGGGCGATCATCACAGGAGACGTTTTGTTCGTCGGATCATGTGGCGGCGTGAGTTATCCAGGGTCGGATCCTGCCGCGATGGTGCATAGTCTCCAACACAAGCTTGCCACGCTGCCGGAACAAACGCGCGTGTATCCCGGGCACGACTACGGCCCGACGCCCACCAGCACGATTGGCTGGGAAATCACACACAATCCCGCCCTGCTGGCGGACACGCTTGCGGCGTTTTGTGCGTACAAGCGTGTCCCGCTACCCAAGCAGTGATAGCACGATCGAGATGCCGGGGACCGACGGTGTCGTCACTCCGATATGAACCCGATCTTGTTGTGGGTTCCATCGCAATACGGTTTGTTGGAGGATTGTCCACACCGACATAGTGCCGTTTTGGTCAGGCGGTTGATGGTTCGCCCGGTCCCAGAAACAATCTCTACGTTGCCTTCCAGCATGACCGGCCCGTTCTTGCGCGGCGTCAACTTGACCTGCCCGGCACGCGAAGACAACGGCTCCGACGTAACCGTGGCAGGTTCGCCAGTAGCCGTGAATCCAACGGTCGCATGCGCTCCATCGCAAAACGGCTTGGCCTTGGATGCACCACACCGGCACAACGTGGCACGGAACATCGCTCCATGCCCTTCGACGAGCATGTCCGCATGGACGGCGATCGGCCCGTTCTCACGCACGCGTACGAGGTTCACGAGCGGTGCCGACTCCTGCGGACCACCGTCGAGGCGTTCGTACGTGATCGCACCCGATGGGCACGAGAGCGCCAGCGCAGCGATTTCCTCCGGCATTGCACGATCGGGATGAATCCACTCACCGTCGACGTTCGGTACGAACACATCCGGACGCGCAAGCACACATTGCCGTGAATGAATGCACTTCTTGCCGTCGAAACGGATGAGCGTTAGCTTTCCCCGACGTTCCTCTGGACTGCTCATCGGGACAGCATACACTCAATGAGGACAACCAGCACGACACGATGTATCCCCGAGTGGATGCTCGCAAGCGTCACGGAGCGTGAGAACCTGAGCCGGACATGACACACATCTTCATCCGTACGGTCCTTTGGTCGAGCTCGCTGCTGGCCGCTTGCCAGAGCACGAAGCCGCACGGCGACAACGCGACCAACGAGCTCTGGCGCGAGCTTACGCAAACGCGTGAGCTGGTATTTCCACCTCCGCTGACGGATCGCCGGCCGAGCAGCGCCATGCCAGCGAGATATTCGCGTGTGCGTGAGCTCGCGGCAGCACACGTGATGCATCCCCAACTCGACGATGTGGGTGCATTCGAGCTCGAAGGGCAGACGCTGCGCTTGGACTTCGACCGACCGATGGTGCAGACCAGGCACGGCAAACCGACCTCGTCCCCGCCGCGGGACCTGCTTGCTGTGACCCCCCCAGTGGCGGGCAAGTTGCGTTGGGAAGACCAAGACACGCTCGTGTTCGTGGCCGCCGCGCCATTCGACCCGGTGGTGACGTATGAAGCTCGGCTAGCCAATGCCCACGCGTTGGACGGCCTTGCGACCGAAGCGTGGTCCGGAAAGTTCACGGCGAAACCTTGCATCGAGCTCGCCGGCAAAATACTCGACTACCTGCCCACTCCTGGACAGCCGAAGGTCGTGGTCGTGGAGCCACCTGCAGGCGCGCGCCTCGGACGAGCACGGACTCCGGCGGTGTTGTTCGACCAACCTGTCGAGCCAAGCGACGTTCACGATTTGATCGAGCTAAAGGACGCCGATGGTAAACCCGTTTCGTTCACGCTGAAGCATCCGAAACATGATCGCTTCGACGGGTTGCGCGTGGATCGACGCCTCGTGGTGGAACTAATGATGGCGCAAACGCGCCAACCCGGGGCCACGTTCGAGCTGACCGCACGAGATCGTATTGCAGACAACCAAGACCCGAAGCGCAGCGATTTTAGTATCGCCGAGCCGCTAACCCTCGAAACGGTCGGATGCGAGCCAGCCAACGAGTCGGGTGAATGCGCGCGGAAGGACGGTGTCGTGCACGTGCAGGGCCGGGAGCTGCTCGTCACGTTCAACAATCCACTACTTGGGAACGACGAGACGCTGCTGCGATCGATCCACGTCACACCGCAGCCACCGAATCTCGCGGTGTGGAACTCGGGCGAATGGGACGGCACGGGGAACATGGTGATCTCCGGTGGCTTCATGCCGTCATCGCGCTACCAGGTATCGGTCGCGGGCATTCGCGACGTCTATGGAGGTCGCGTCCGTGAGCCGATTACGTTCGAGTTCGAAACCATGCCGTTGCCCGCTAGCGTGTCTGCACCGGAGGGTACATTCGTACTCGACGATGCCAACACGCGAGCGTTTCGTGTGACGACGCAAAACGTCGCGGTTGTCCGACTGCGTGCGTGGCCACTCGGCAACGATCCCGCAGCCTGGCAAGCTGCACGAGCGAAACAACAAGTCGGCCAGGTTCTCACGCTACCGGCACCCGTGAGCGTTTCGATACCGGTTCGAGCCCAACGCGACACACTGGTGGACACCACAATCGACCTCCGGCACACGCTAGGCACCGGTCAAGGTTACTTGGTTGCGTTCAACGCGGACACACCAGCGTTCGGCGCACAGCCCGTGATGGCGGGCAAGGCCGGCGATGGGCGCGATCACGTGGTCTTGCTCGTGCCTGGCGACGCCCAGGCAGTCAGCGCACACGCACGCATGCTCGACGATGCCACCATCGTGGATGTTGCTCGAGCACTCGACGGCTCTCCCATCGCTGGGGCCGACATCAGCGTCGACGTGCTGCCCGACAACCGCGCAACCACCGACGTCGACGGTGTCGCAGTGTTACCCGTACGACGCGATCGCGTGGAGCATTCGGTGCTTCGCATCGTCGTGGACGGACGAACCACCAACGTTCCTTTGGGTGATCATGCAATCCATGCCGGCGAAATCTCGCCAGAGCTCGCGCGCGGTGACGAGAGCCCGTCAGCACTGGTTCGCGGCATGTTGCTCACGGATCGCGGCATCTATCGTCCCGACACGGCCATACAGGTCAAGGGCATTGTTCGTGCGGACCAAGCGGGCGAGTTGATCCCAATCGGCCTACTGCCGATACGGATTCGCCTGCTCGGCCCAACAGGGGAAGTTGTCGATCAGGCGTTCGGCGTCACGGACGAATACGGTGCCGTGGTGGCAAAGCTCGACGTTCCAGCCCACGCGCGGCTCGGTAGGCACAACCTCATGCTCGACGCTCCGCTCGGCGAGCACGGGGCGCTGGCGAGCCTCGTGCTCCAGGTCGCTAAATTCGAGCCGCCACGTTTTCTCGTCGACGTGGAAGCGCGCACACGTGCCAACGGTCACGTCGCGGCATCGGTGTCTGGTCGCTATGGCTTCGGAGCGGCTATGCAAGGCGCATCGGTGAGCTGGGCCATGTATCAGCTCCCTGCGCACATGCCCGACGGCACGCTGGTGCGTGCAGGATTACGTTTCCGCGCACAATATCCGTCTTCGTGGGATGAACCACAACGTCACGTACGCAGTGGAGAGGGTGTGCTCGACCGTGACGGCAAATTCGACATCGTACTGTCACCGTCGCTGGCCGACGCAAGCGGACCGCAGCAGCTCGAGATCGAAGCCGACGTTGTCGATGCGTCGCAGCGCCATGTGGCCAACCGTGCGATCACCATCGTGCATCCTGCCGCTCACTACGTCGGGCTACACGTCACAGACGGCTGGGTTGCTCCGAACGAGCGGGTGCGCGTTGGCCTCGGTGCAATCGACAACAATGGCCGCGCCGTGAAGGGGCTAGCGGTATCGGCGGTGTTGGAAAAGATCGAGTGGCGTTACACCAGCATGCGTGGTCCAGGAGGCTCGACCGACACCGATTGGCACGCAATTCGGATCCCTTCTGGCCATTGCGACGTCGTGACGGAACAGGCCGTTGTGTCGTGTGAGGTCACCCCGAACGAAGAAGGTTCATACGAGATCGTGGCCACGCTGGACGGGGTGCGTGGTGGTAGCTGGCCGATCTGGGTATGGCGCCCCACCGGCGGCGCACGAATCACAGTACCTACTCGGGGGCGCACGCTCGAGCTGTCATCCGACAAGCCGCACTATATTCCTGGCGAGACTGCAAAAATTCTCGTCAAAAACCCGTTCGCCAAGGCACGTGCGCTCGTCACGATCGAACAGGGATCACTGCTGTCTCATCAGAGCATGACACTCGACGGCAACGCCACCGTCGTGGAGATTCCCGTACAAGCGAGACACACGCCGTGGGTGCACGTTGGCGTGACCCTGTTTCCACTCGACGCTAGCGGGTCCGAGCGATTCGATTGGAAGCTCGGTGCCGTCAGGATCGCCGTCGACGACGCACCGATGCGTCTCGGCCTCAAACTTGCTAGCGATAAACCGACGTATGCCCCCGGCGAGTCTGCGACGATCGACGTCGTGGTCGAGCGATCCGATGGTGCACCGCAATCGCATGCAGACGTGGCCTTGTACGTGGTGGACGAAGCAGTTCTCCGCCTCACCAACCATCACGCGCCTGATCCGGTGCGATCGCTCCGACCAGGTCAACCCCTTCGCTTCATCGCTCAGGACACGAGAACTGCACTCGGCAAACTATGGATGGTAAATCGCGCCTCTGGCGACGGGGCGGGCCATGGAACCGCTAGCCTCACGGATGCACGCAAACGATTCGTCCAAACTGCGCTTTGGGAGCCTCGACTTCGCACCGACGCCAATGGACATGCTCGCGTGACGTTCACGTTGCCCGACAACCTTACGCGCTTTCGTGTGATGGCCGTCGTGCTCGACCGGGTTGGTCGTGGTGCGGCTGCCGAACACGCCTTCGAGGTCCGCAAGGACGTCATGTTGGTACCCGTATTGCCTCGTTTCGCCAGCTTCGGCGACACGCTCGAGCTACCCGTGATGGTCCACAACGCCGTTGGGAAACCGGTCGAGGTACGCGTTCGACTCGGCAACGAGGTCAAGGCAGTCGATGTGCCAGCAGGCGGACGCACTCGCGTAGCATTTTGGAGCACCGCTAATTACTACGGTAAGAGATCGCTCACGTTCACACTGGAGGACTCACGAGGAACCGTGCTCGATCGCGTACAAACGTGGCTCGAGGTGCAGAGTTCTGGCGTCGCTACGCGACCGCACCTCGAGGGAGCATTCGTCGGCACACAGGACATTTTGCTCGCCGTTCCGGCGGGCGTGCAGGGCCTTGCCGGCCCGGATGACGTCCTTTTGGTGCGAGCCGGCCAACACTTGTGGCCCGAGCTGACCAGTGGCCTCGAATTTCTCGTGGACTATCCCCACGGATGCGTCGAGCAGACGACCTCGGGTGTGCTGCCTTTGTTGGCACTTCGCGAAGTGCTTCCGCGTCTCGGTTTCACCCGCTTTTCGGACGTGGAGTTACGCGAGCGCATTCGAGCGGGACTCGAACGCTTGGCGGCCATGCGGACGGATACTGGGGGGCTGTCGTATTGGCCGGGTGTGAACGAGCCCGACCTGTACGGTACTGCCTACGCAATGCGAGCCGTCGTGTTGGCAAGCAAGGCAGGCCTTGCCATGCCCGAGGGGCTGTCCGACGAGATGTCGAGATTCCTCCACGAACGCCTGTTGGCTTCCGATATCGAGCCGGAAATACAAGCCGCGATTGCTCAAAGTCTCGCCGAGCTCGGCAAGCTTCGCGCGAGCGTTGCGGACGCCCTATTCGACCGCAAGGACAAGCAAGGATTGTTCGGGATCGCGAGTCTCGCGATCGCCCTGGGAGAGATCGAAGGGCACAGTGCCCGCGTCGAGGCCTTGCTCGACACGCTCGAAGCCGCAATCGATCCCACGGGCGAGCTGCTCGTGGCGCAAAAGCCCAGTGAGCACGCTTATTTCGGTTCACCGACTCGTACACGCGCACAGGTCACCATCGCACTGGCTCGCCTGCGCCCACGTTCGACACTCGTACCCGTGCTCTCGCGTGCGCTGGTTCGCACACGCGAGCACCATACCACGCAGGCAACTGCCTACCTGTTGCTCGCACTGTCAGAGCAGCTCCACGAAGACACCTCGAGCGCGCCATTTCCAATCATCACACTCGATGGCGTTTCGCAGGAACCCACGCGAGTCCTCGAGCTCGGAGGCGTCGAGCTCGGCATTCCGCTTGCAGAACTATCTGGCATACAACGCACGCTGCGAATCGAAGCGAGCGGCGACGCTCCAGTAACATTTCAACTTTCGGCGGGCTGGCGTGCCAATGCGGACGATGACTCGCTCGCGTCGTCGAGCTCGACGACGGGTCCCGACGTGTATCGTGTGCTCACCGACGCGAAAGGAGGTCCCGCACCACTCGATCGGATTTCTGTGGGGCAGCTTCTGCGCGTGTCGTTGCTCGTTCGCATGCCGAATGCCATCGATCCGGAACGCTCGCGCTTTCTCGCGCTGACAGATCGACTCCCCGCTGGTTTCGAGCCGGTTTCGACCGATCTGTGGACCGTTGCGCGCGTGCCGGATCTCGCCGCCGTTCACCCGTTGTACGCGCTTCTGAACGACAGCGGAAACCATGCCAACCACCTGGAGATGCACGACAATCGCGTCGACGTGTATTTCGATCGCGTATGGGGCAAAGAAGTCGCTGCCAGCTATCTCGTACGTGCATCGACAGCGGGTACGTTCGCGTTCCCGCCCCCTAGCGCCGAGCTCATGTACGAAGGTGGAAGCATCGCCTACGGAGCGAGACAGCAAGTGACGATCCGATGACGCCGGCTCGCCCTGGATCGACACGGCGATATCGATACGCCGCGATGATCGTTGGAGCCTTGGTCATGTTTGCGCTCGGGCTCGCATGGACGCTGCTGCGCGCGCACGCCGGTGCACCCACCGATGGCATGGATGATGATTGGCATCGTGGCGTCCGTATGCTCGCGCGCGATGGTCGAGTGTTACGCCAGCTACCGTCGTCGGTCGGTGGTGGTGGCGTGGAGCTCGAGCTCGGGGCCCTTGGTCACCGCATTGTTCGCGCGACCATCATGTGTGAAGACAAACGCTTTTTCGCGCATGACGGCATCGACGAGCTCGCGCTCGTGCGTGCGGTCGTGCAAGCGGTTTTCGAGCTTCGTGTGGTTTCGGGTGCAAGCACGATCACCCAGCAACTCGTCAAGCTAATTGACGCTGGTGGCGCTCCTCGGCCGCGGGATGTGCTCGACAAGCTCATCGAGGCCGCTCGTGCTCGCAATCTCGAGGACTCGAGCTCGAAGCACGACATCTTGGGTGGCTATCTCAATCGCTTGTCGTACGGACACGGCATCTTGGGGCCCGAAGCGGCGGCACGGGCGTACTTCGGCGTGTCTGCCAGACATCTCAGTTGGGCACAGGCAGCTTTTCTAGCGGTACTACCACGGGCACCTTCACGTCTCGATCCCTACCGCCACCGAGATCGTGCGCTCGCGCGCCAGCGCACGCTGTTGGCGGCGCTCCTGCGCTCGGGGGATCTCGATATGGAGACCTACACACGTGCACTCGCGGAGCCGATCGAACCGATACCGTTGGTGCGTCCGTTCTTCGCGCCGCACCTCAGTGAATGGCTGCGTAACGACGTGAACGAACCGCTCGACGAAGCGACCGTTCAAACGACAATCGACCTGACATTGCAACGCGACGTCGAGGGGCTCGTGCGAACCCACATGGACACGCTTGGTGGTCTGGGTGCCCATGACGCTGCGGTGCTGGTCGTCGACAACCGCACTGGGGAAGTGCTCGTGTACGTCGGCAGCGTGGATTTTTACGAACCACGCTGGGGACAAGTCGACATGGTCCGAGCACGCAGGCAACCCGGGTCCACCCTCAAACCGTTCGTCTACGCGGCGTGGTTCGCACTTGGCCATGGTTCTCCTGACCTGCTGGCGGACGTGCCATTGCAACACGTCGAAGCCACGGGAACGGGGTATGCACCCGAGAACTTCGACCGTTCGTTCGTCGGACCGGTATCGGCTCGCGTTGCGCTGGCACAAAGCCTCAACGTGCCGGCGGTACGTGTGGCCAACGAGCTCGGTCCCGCGCGCGTGCTCGAGCTACTTCGGACGTTCGGCTTCGTGCTCGAGCGTCCAGCCGAGCACTACGGTCTCGCGCTCGCGCTCGGGAGCGGAGAGGTGTCCCTGTGGGAGCTCGCACACGCCTACGTGACACTCGCCCGTTTGGGCGAGCACGTCGCCCTTCGTGTCAGGGCGTCGTCGACCATGACTGCAGGTTCGGCACTTGGCTCCGAAGCCACTGGCATACGGCAAGTCATCGCTCCCGACATTGCCGCCTCGGTGGTCGAGATCCTCGCCGACCCGACGGCACGCGTCGGTTTGTTGCACGGGCGTGTACCGTTCGATTTTGGCTTCCCGGTGGCTATCAAGACGGGAACCAGTTCGGGTCATCGCGACGCGTTCACCATCGGGTTCACCCACGAACGTACCGTGGCAGTTTGGGTGGGAAATGCGGACGGCACCGGCATGCACGGTTTGACCGGAGCCAACGCTGCCGGGCCACTATTCGCAGACGTGATGCGTCGAGCGATGCAAGACGTGACGCGCCGGCAATCTTTATGGGAAGACCAGCTTCTCGACGTGCGCGAAGTCTGCTCACTTTCTGGCCACGCCCCCACGTCGGCATGCCCAGAGATCGTCACGCGACACATCGCACACAGCGCTCCCCCACCCGTTCCATGTACCGTGCATGTTCGTGCCACGCCCGATCGCGCTGGTGGAGCTTCCGGCCGCTGGCGCTGCTCCTCACGTGGACGACCCGTCGTTCGCCTGCTGCCGGTGTTTTCGGACTGGCTGGCGACGCATGACCGTGAGCAGGTCGACGCCCACGGACTCCCGTGGTTGTCGCACGTGGACGTGACCGGCTGTGACGGATCTGGCAGCGACATCGCCACCTTGACCATCACGTCACCGCCGGACGGCGTGCTGATCGAGCTCGGATCGAGACCGAGCGACAGCGTGGTGGTGCTCAAAGCTGCATTCGAACGCACCAGTTTGCCTGGACATGGCGTCGACCTGGTGGATTTCGTGCTCGACGGTCGTGTCGTGGCTCGCTCCGGAGCCCCGTTTCGCGCGGTGATCCCCGCCACTCCAGGTCGTCACGAAGTGTTCGCCCGACCGGCCGATCCCGAGATTCCAGCGGCCTGCCCGTCCCGCACGTTTCGCGTGCAATGAGGTCCCGAGCTCCCATACCCGGACAGCCCCGAGCTTCGAGTTGGCCACCTCAGGCGAGCAGCTCGCTCAGAATACCCTTGGGCAACATCGGATCGCCGAAGTCGTCGAGGTATTCGCCCGCGGCGTTGCGCACACCCACCGCGCTGCCGATGGTGTTCAGCATCTTGGCGTGATTGGCCTCGTCGGGATCGTTTGTCGCGATGTACATGCCTTGTTTGAAGAAGCCATTGGCGCTGCCGCCGAGCACGAACGGAATTCGGTCCGCCGAGTGGCCCGGCCCCGTTCCATTGTCGTTGTACCAAACCGCGACACCGCAATCGAGCAGCTTCTTGCCGTTGGGCATATCGTATTCGGTCAAACGATCGAGCAAGTACTTGAACGCCTGAGCGAATTGACGGTCGACCTTGTGATGCAAGATGTCGGCGTTCGGGATCGGTTCACCGCTCGAGTCGTGAGACATCCGACGATGGGAGATGTAGTGGAAATTTTCCATCATCTGGCCCGTGTCCGGATCGCGGAAGCGCGTGCTTCCGTCGTTTCCGCTACCTAGCTGGATCGCGACCGATCGCGTGTACCCACATGCGACTGCGAGCGCGGAGATGTGCATGTGAGCATGAATAGCGGCAAGGATCTCGTCACCATCGTCGCTCTCGTAGCCCGGGCTCATGCCTTCGAGCATCATGACCTCGTCGTCCGCGAAGTTGCAGGCAAGCGAGGTCTCGAGATCCCGAATGCTCTGCATGTGCAGATCCAACCTGCGACGGTCGTCGCTGCTGAGCTTGGGATTGTTGAGCAACGTCTGCATCTGCTCGCGCACGAGATCGTTCACGCTTTTTTGCCGCAGACCGATCTCCTGCCCGGGCCCGGTACCGGCGTCGAAGCCCATGATGGTCTGATATGCAGTCATCGGATCGGCCAGAGCGGAGCGTCGGTTCGCCGGCCCGCGATACGAGATGCACGCACCACCCAGCCAGCCACCGTCCGGGCCAGCGTACAGAAACAGGGAATCACGGCCATCCTCGTTGAGCTCGGCCCCAATGCGATGATCGATCGACTCACCAGCAGCCTCGGAGTCGCCCCCCGCCCCGGGAACCGTGGGTCCCTGAGCCGTCAACCCCTGCAACGCACCGCGTGCGTGACCATCGTCGTAGTCGAAGTTGTACATGTTCACACCGCCAACCACGAGCAGGTGAGGCAGGTGATCGGTCAGCTCGTCGAGTGCACGCCCGGATACGTTGTCGGCCGTCAGGGCACCGAGGTTCTTGGGCCAAAAACGTTCGGGCTCGTTGTCTTGCTCGGTCTGAACGCCGTTGGCCTGACGAAAGAAAATCGCGAACGGTGGAACGCTTTCGTCCTGCGCCGACACGCGACGAGGCAAAAACGATTCGAGAAAGGGCAACGCGAGCACGGCTCCGCCCGTGCCCGCAAGTACCATGCGGCGACGTATCTTCATGGCAGCTCCTGGGTTGCGCGATTGAGGAACGGTTTCGAGGACACCAGCGCGACCAGCATGTTCTTGACCGACACATCGTCCACGAGCGAGCCCTGACCCAGGCGGGCCACCAGTGGCTGTTCCTCGGGAGCAATCGGGCGACCGTTCGCATACTCCAGCCAATGTTTGGCATAACACTCGTGCACGCTGGGACTGGCGGCGAGTGCCTGAGCCAATTCGAGCGCGTTGGCGACTGGAACGGGTGTGCCGTCGAGAAGCACAGTGGTGCTCGCATCGATTGCGAACCCGTTGTCATCAGCGCGATATGCGCCAATCGCATCGTAGTGCTCGAATGGAAACCCGAACGGGTTGATGATGGTTTGGTGGCATCCCTGGCAGGGCGAGCCGGGCTGCTGTGTGTGATCTTCCACGGTTTGTCGGTTGCTTTTGCCATCGACCGGCGGCAGCGGCGGAACACCGTCGGGAGGCGCAGCAATCGAGAGACAGGCCAGGCGTTTCGCGATGAACACGCCCCTGTGAATGGGATCGGGCTGATTCGAAGTGTCGGCCGCGTTGACAGCCAAGAAGCCCACCTGTGTCAACAAGCCACTGCGTTGCGCGGGATCGAGGGTGACAGGAACGAAGCTATCCCCGAACGTCCCAGTGAGCCCATAGATGTTCGCGAGCTCGGCATTCACGAACGTGTCGTTCGACGTGAGTAAGTCCGCGTATGACCCATCGCTACCGAGCACGACATGATCGATGAAACGTTGGTACTCCTCCAGGGCGTATTGGCCCAGCTCCGGTGATGTGTCGGGATAAAACGCCGGTGCGGGGGCGACCCCCGCGAACTTCTCGGCCTCGAACACTTGATCGTGGAAATGCGCCACCACATCGGTCGCCCGTACATCCGCGAGCAAGCGATGCGCGTGCATCTCCACTTGGCCGGCGTCCGTCAAACTGCCCAATTGCGCGGCTTCGAACAGCGGGTCGTCGGGCATCGTGTTCCACAAGAAATACGACATGCGTTGCGCCACTTCCCAACCGTCGAGCGGAACGACGTCGCCCACCACCGCAACGCTTTGCTCGATGCGGTAGATGAAGTGCGGGGATTGCAACACACCGTCGATCACGTGTCGCACACCCGCGACGAATGGATCGCTTGCGGTGTACATCGCTGGTGCGTCCTCGAATATCCCCACGTACGCGTCGATTTCTGCGCCCGTCGGCGCCCGGCGAAACGCCCTCTGCAAAAAACTCGTGACGAACTCTCGCGCCCGCGCAGATGCATCCCCGGTATCGGGAGGGAGTATGCTATCGAGCGTGGCTTGGTCCGACGTGACGAGTGCTGCGACCTGCCCTGCTGCCACGCGGTAGCCTGTCCACTGGGCCTGGTCGACCTCCAACGTGAGCGCGTTGTTGTCGAACAGAAATCCCGCCTGCGCGGGGTCGTTCAGGAACGACGAGGAATACCCGGTAATGTCGTCCAGATAAAACAGGTCGCGTACGGTGTTCTCCCATTGCGCATGCGTCAACCGAAAGAACCGTACCGTGGGCGCCGGAAGCTCGGGTCCTCCTCCTTCGTTACCGTCTTCGCCCCCGTCCTCGCCCCCGCCTTCGCCCGCAGTTGCGTCGCCAACATCCTCACCAGGGGTCCCGCCGTCGCTCGCCCCTGGGTCCGTACCGGCGTCAGCAGAGCCCGAGCCATCGGCTTGTCCTCCGGTCCAGCCTGCATTGTCGCCGGTGAGGCCCCCGTAGCAAGCGGAGAGCCCGAACATGCCCACGAGCACGCAGTGGGTGGATGGTTTGGCGTGGATCATGTTAGCCCCAGGCTAGGGTTACACCTTTGGTGCGTGCCACTCAACGGAAAAACACTGACATCAGCGTTACAGACCTTACTATTTTTGCGTATTGGTTTTGCGTATTGGTTTTGCGTATTGGTTTTGCGTATTGGTTTTGCGTATTGGTTTTGCGTATTGGTTTTGCGTATTGGTTTTGCGTATTGGTTTTGCGTACCGCTTCGTTGGGTCGAAAGGCCGAAGCATGCGGTTCAAATCGGACATGTCGCGTTCGGCCTTGGCAGGATCGCTCGTGCGCTTGGCTACACTTGGTTCGTGAGTCGATGGATCGAGTGTGGGCTTCTCTCTCACACCACGGGTTGCTTGCCATGTTAGGCCGAGTAGCGATCGAAGTACTTTTCCAATAGCCACCGGCGAAACCACGCGGTCACGGGACCCAAGTCGAACCACATTCGCCCGTACGCGACCATCGAACGATCGCCCAGACTGATGCCAAACGGAAAGTCCTCACGTAGCTCGTGGGCCAGTAATCCGGGCATGCCGCTCGTGTAGTCCGGAGGCTGGGTGGCGAGCCGTAGAACGTTTCGCGCAACCACGTCCGCTTGCCACAGGCACTCGATCGCACGCTGCATCGTCGGCCACGTGCCCATTCCTCCAACGATACGCACCGCGTCGCCACAGGCGAACAGCTCACGCTCGCTCGCTGTCCCGCCCGGAAAACACTGCAAGGTAGGGCCGACACGGAGCCAGCCACGTCCAGCTCCGTCGTCGACGAGGGGCAGACCGAGCCCGCCAAACACCGGCGCGGGACTCACCCCGCCCGCCCAAAACGCCAATGAAACCGCGACGTCCTCCCGTACACCACCATGCTCCAACCTCACACGCTCGACGTCCACCTCCACCACCCTGGTGGCGAGCATCAGCTCGACTCCCGCAGCCGCCAAGCTCGCGCGAGCGTGCTCGCTCGCACGCGGCGAAAGCTTCGGGAGCAGTCGCTGGCCCGCGTGGACGAGCACCACACGATGACGATGCGCTGGTACCGAAGCGTCGACGCGGGACGAACGTAACAGCCGTGCGAGCTCGGCCGCGAGCTCGACGCCCGTGATGCCACCGCCAATCACCACGAGCGTCGACGCCTGCGAGCTTGCGAGCGCACCGACGAGTGCTTCGCGAGCACGCATCAGCTCTGGCGCAAACTTGTGCACGAGCAGGTGTTCTCGCCCACGGAGCGTCGACGGTGGGGCGAGCACCGATCCGAGCGCGACGACCACGAATCTGGCATGCAGACGACCCCCGCCGGCAAGCTGCACGATGTGATGCGCTGGGTCGAATCCCACGACCTCCTCGTGAACGAAGTGCGCTCGCGCGTGTCGCTCGAGATACGCTCGCGTATCCAGCTCGGTCGCACCGAAATCGATGCGTCCGCACAGCCGCTCGTGAACGAGCGGTATGTAGCCATGGGTCGCTTGGCGGTCGACCACTGCGATGGTCATGTTGCGTCCACGTACGCGCCGTCGTACCCCGCGCACGACCTCCAGGCCGGCAAAGCTCGCGCCGAGCACGAGCAGGTCGAAACTGTCACGCACCGAACACATGGATCTTGTCCCGGACCGCTGCCGGAAACCTCGTACGCACGATCTCCTCCACTTGAGCACGCCCGTGCCGCATGCTGCGGTGCACCAACACCAGCGCTTCTCCCTCGAACGCTTCGACGCGCGTGATCAGTTCCTCCACGTGCGTATGCCCCCATGCACGCGTCTCCTCCACGCCACGTCGATCGTCCCAACTCGTGACTTCGTGAACGAGCACACGTGAGCGCCTGGCGAGTGGTTCACGCTCGAAGAACTCGATGCGCGTGTCTCCGCTGACGCACAACCATGGTTCGATGCGTGGTTCGGTCACCGGCACGCCGCTGGCTTTGATGCGTGCGATTTCGGCCCCGTCCAAGCCGTTGAATTCCGGCTTGAGTTTGCGATGTACACGATGGACCACCCATGCCAGTGAAGGTACTCGGTGGACCGACCGCAGGCACACCGCGAACAAGTCACGACCGAGCTCGACGCGATCTCCCGGCTCGTGCGCCCGCAGATCGACGCACAACTCGTAGCCTTCGATGCGCGCCCATGCTTCGACGATGCCCGCCAAGAGCTCCACGATCTCACCAGGAACGTGCACCCGTACAGGTGGCAACCGCATGAGATGCCGCTGCGAGATCAGATAAGGCAAGCCACCGAGATGATCCTGATGGCCGTGGCTGGCAAAAATCGTGTCATATTTGAGCGCGCCAGGCGGACAGCGCCCGACGTCGAACATGGCACGTAGCTCAGGCACCATCAGACACGTCTCGATCCCACCTTTTGCCAAGCCAACGAGCGTCAGGCCGCCTACCTGGACTCGGGCCTGCGAATCGCTCTGCACGAGCGGCACCTTAGGCGGCGCGTGAGAATTAGTGATCCGCTTTTTGGGGCTCCCCATCGGTTGACTCGCTACGCGTGGGTTTCGAAGCGGTAGTTTCAGACTGGACGGACGCGGGCGGGGCGCAGGTTGATGGGGCGCTTCACGCTCGTGATACCCGTGTGACCGACGAGCCACGCGGACGTAAAAGAGATCTCCGTGTCAAGGAGTGATCACACCTGTGTAACAAGACCGTGACAATACACAGGCTTGTGACGGATCTGACACAAACATGACATGGCGCTGAGATACTGCCCGACCATGATTCACGCGTACGATGTTTCACGGATTCGACCCCCATGCAGGGGATCAGATCTTCGTCGAACGGCGCCGCGGCCGTGCGTATCTGCTGGCGTTTGTCATCTACATGGGTGTCGGGGCACTCGGAGTGTGGCTTCACTACCAAAAAGAGCATGCCCTCGAGGTCGAGCTCGAACCGGAGATCAAGGACTTCGCCGTCGAAGAGGCGCCCGAGCCTGAGCCCGAAGAGCCGCCTCCCCCTGCTCCCAAGAATGTCGAGACCAAGAAGGTCAAGCAGCTCAAACCCTGGCCCGAGCTGGCACCGCCCGACAAGATCGTGATCGAGCCACCGAAGGAGACGAGCCAAGACAAGGTCGTCGAAGTGGCCGAAGGTGGTGTTCCAGGGGGCACGGGCGATCGGGCGAAGCCCACACCCAAACCGGTCGGGCCCAAGCCTGCCCCGGCTCTCCAGCCCGTCCACGAGGGACCCAAGATCGATCCCGAAAAACCGGTCGATCGTCCTGAAAAAGCGAGTGCACCGAAGCCCGATGCCTCGAACAAGCCGCCGGACTATCCGGCGGAGCTGCGCGACAAAGGCATCACGGGCGAGGTCGTGCTCAAGGTGCACGTGCATCGTGACGGCTCGGTGCGTGGGGTAAAGATCCTCAAGACGGAGAACACGGCGACTAGCGCAGAGGACCGCGAGCGCGCCAACAAGTTGTTCAAGTCCTCAGTCATCGAAGTCGTCCAAAGCTGGAAATACACGCCCTCGAAGCTCGAAGGCGAGGCCATCTCAGTCTGGATCATCGTGAACTTCCCATTTCGCCTCAGTACCGACTGAGGCACGGAACCCAAACCAGGATAACAGTCATGGAACTCTCACTGGTCGAAATCTGGCAAAGCATGGGCCTGTTGGCGCGCGGAGTCGCCGTCGCGCTCGGCGCGATGGGCGTGGCGAGTTTAGCCGTGAGCCTCGATCGCTGGCTCGTGCTCGGCCGCACCGGTCGCCTGTCCGCGACGTTTGCTGCTCGCTCCAAACCACTCCTCCAGGATCGTGATCTCGAGACGCTGCTCATGCTGACGCAGCAATACGAGCGCTCTCCGCTGGCCAGACTGGTTCGTTCCGGTTTGGAGACCTACGATGCCAATCGTCGCGACGACGGTGTCGATCCCGTCGAGATGGCGCGCCGTGAGCTCGGCCGCAGGCTCGAGCTTTTGGCGGCAGAGTCTCGTCGAGGCATGGGCGTGTTGGCTTCGGTGGGCTCCACGGCGCCGTTCATCGGCCTGTTCGGCACCGTCATCGGTATCATCACGGCCTTCCAAGGCATTGCAGCCTCGGGTGGTGGCGGCATCGCGGCCGTATCCGCCGGCATTGCAGAAGCGCTCATCGTGACGGCGGTGGGTCTGTTCGTCGCGATCGCGGCCGTATTGTTCTTCAACTACCTGGCAGGCAAGTTCGACAAGCTCGACATGACCATGCAGCACGCCGCCAGCGAGCTGCTCGATTACCTGGAGTCGCACGATGGGCGCAGCGATCCAAACCGGTAACGCCGGCAAGAACAAGCTCAAGCCGATCATCAACGTCACGCCGCTCGTCGACGTCGTGCTCGTGCTGCTCATCATCTTCATGGTGATCATTCCTAACATGCAGGAAGGCAAGACCATCGAGATGGTCCAGGTGAAGAACCCGGACGACGGATCGGATCAGCAAGAACCAGTGATCGTGACGATCGATCGCAAGCAGGTGTACACACTCGACGAGGCCGACATGACGCGCGAGGCCGTGTTGACAGAGCTGCGCACGCTCCATGGCGCTGCCCCCAAGCGCAAGATCCTGCTTCGCGGCGACGCCACGCTCCGGTACCAGGTCATGCGCGAGTTCTTCCGCGAAGTGCAGGAAATCGGATTCGGCGGTGTCGCGCTCGCGGTGGCCGTAACTCGCGAATGGACACCCGCGGAGGAGGGCTGAAGCCATGGCGATGGATCTCGGTGGTACCCGGCTCGAGAAGGCGCACGTTCGTCCGGACATGAACGTCACGCCGCTCGTCGACGTGGTGCTCGTGCTGCTCATCATCTTCATGGTGCTGGCACCCGTGATGACGAAGAGCTTCTGGGTACGCCTGCCTCCGCAAGACGACAAGGACGAGCAGCTCCAAGCCGCGAACGATCCCGACAAGCCGCTCGTGCTGCACGTGCGTGGCGACGGACGCGTGCAAGTGAATGGCGTCGATCTCTCGCACGACGAGTTGAGCGAGCGCCTGAATCGCATGTTCAATGCCAGGCCCGACAACGTGCTGTATCTCGATGCCGCAGACGAAGCACCCTACGGCATGACTTTGTCCGCCATGGATGACGCACGAGCAGGGGGAGCGAGCCCCATCGTGATCCTCACGAAGAAGCTCGAGTAGACCAGCGAGATCACTTCATGGACTTGCGTCATCGCGGCGCTCTGCCCGGGTTCGTGCTCGTGGCAGCGATGGTGGGATCCAGCTCCGCAAAAGCGCAGCCGGAGTCGCCGCCTGGAGCTCGCGACTATCGAGGACCGCAGGACACGGCGACCCCATCTGGGGAAACTCCGCCAGGAGAACAACCTGTTCCCGAACAGCCGGCACCCGCTCCGGCACCGGCATCGGCAGAACAAGACGAAGCGCCATCTGGGTTCGTCGTCGAGGACCTTACCGAGGACAAAGCCGCCCTCGAACGCGAGCTCAAACCACAAAGAGTCGAGGTCCAAGGCGCGCACGGTACCGTCAAGGGGCGCGTGCTCGATGCCACGACCGGCAAGCCGCTCGTGGGTGTCAACATCATCGTCGTCGCCACGAGATACAAGACTCGCACCAATCTCGATGGCAACTACGAGCTGCCGCTCCCACCCGGTCGCTACGACCTTCGCATCTGGTACGACGCATACGAATCGCGTCGAATCTCTGGCGTGGTGATCAAAGACAACGACACGCTGACCCACAACGCCGATCTCGAGCCGGCTGCGGGCGCCGTGCAAACCGTCGTGGTGGAGGCCAAGGCGAGGAAGGAGGGAGAGGCGGCGCGGCTGCTGCAACGCAAGCAATCCGCGGCCACGCGCGACATCATTTCTCGCGAACAGATCAAACGTTCGGGAGACAGCAGCGCTGGCACGGCAGCGCGACGCGTCGTTGGCTCCACCGTCATGGGGAACCGTTATCTGTTTGTGCGTGGGTTGGGCCACCGGTATGGAAACACGTTGCTGGATGGTGCAAGAGTTCCCGGCACGGAGCCGGATCTACGCACCGTTCCGCTCGACGTGTTTCCTGCGGGAGCGCTCGGGGGCATCAACGTTCAAAAGACCTTTACGCCGGACATGCCCGCCGACTTCGTCGGTGGCTCGACCCAGCTCGAAACGCGAGAAGCTCCCGAGAAGTTCGTCTTCGACGTGGGCGCGTGGATCGGCTGGAACACGGCAACGACCCATCGCATGATGCTGACGAACGGCGCGTTTCCAGGGCAAGACGCGTTCGCGTTCGGAAATCTCGTTCGCGGGATTCCGGGCAGCTTTCCATCCGACAAACCCGTGAGCAATACGTATCAGGAAGTTCCATTCGAGAACTACTATACACCGGAGCAGATCGAAACCTACGGCGAGGCCCTCCTTACCGACACGCGGGTGCGTCGAGGTATTGCTCCGCCAAACTTTGGCGTCAATGCGACGATTGGCCACACGTTCGAGCCGTGGCAGACGAGGCTGGGTGTCATCCTCGCCCTGGGATACGACGCAACCCATCAGACGATCCGAGAGACCATCAAGCGCCTGACCGCCTCGGACGAGGACGGTGACGGAGCGATCGAGCTGAACGCTGCGACTCCACGTGTCGACTTCAAGGGCAAGCGCACGACCTTCAATGTGTCCTGGAATGCCCTCGGGCTTATCAAGTGGGACCTGACACGCGATCATGCCCTGAGCTGGTCAACGCTCTACACGAGGGATGCCGATGACGAGACAAGAGAGCTCAACGGAGTATTGCGCACGAATACCGAAGACGTCTATAGGAACACGCGCATACGTTACGTGATGCGTTCCATTCTTTTCAATCGGTTCGGTGGAAAACACATATTCCGTAAAGCGAAGAACCTGCGCCTCGACTGGTTCGGATCGTACAGTCAAGCACGACGCGACGATCCCAGCTATCGCGACATGCTCTTTCTTCAGCGTGGGGACCAGTATTATTTCGATGTCGTCAGCTCGGGCCACAACATCTTCTTCGATCTGACCGACGATTCCGAGAGTGGCTCGGTGGACCTCACCTTGCCGTTCAAGCAGTGGTTCAAGCTCGATGCCAAGTTCAAGCTGGGTGTGTGGGTAGAGGGCAAACAGCGAGAGTTCCTCGTCCGTCGGTTTCGCTTCCTCGGGTTGAACCCGATGAACGTTCCAGTCGGCACGAGCAACATCATTGACAATGGGAACATCGGAGGTGGCGTGCCCGGACAGGAGGAAGCTTTCTTCGTGAAGGAATCCACCCGGACGAACGACAACTACGCGGGTCGCCAAGAACTATACGCGACCTATGCCATGGTCGATTTGCCGCTGGTCCGATGGATGCGCATTGTCGGAGGAGCACGCTTCGAGGCGAGCACGATCCGGGTTCGTCCGTTCGATCCATTCGGAGTCAAAGATGTGACCCAAGAACGTGGCCGTGTGCAGGACCTCGACGTCCTTCCCGGCGTGGCTCTCATCTTTCCCGCAACGGACGAGATGAACGTACGTCTGGCGAGTAGCCGCACGATTGCACGCCCCGAATTTCGCGAGCTCGCGCCCTTTCTGTTCACCGACTTTGTCGGTGGAGTAGACGTCACGGGTAATCCGAAGCTCGAGTCCACTCGCGTGTGGAATGCTGACCTTCGGTGGGAATGGTTTCCCACGGCGAGCGAGGTGGTAGCAGTGAGTGGCTTTTTCAAACACTTCCAGGACCCCATCGAGCGCGTGCTCAACTATCGAAACACGCGCGCTACGTTCGTCAACGCCCCGGGAGCGATCAACGTCGGTGCAGAGTTGGAAGGTCGCAAGAGTCTCGAATTCATCTGGAAGATGCTTAGAGACGTCTCGATTGGTGCCAACTTCGCGTATATTTATTCGCGCGTCCGACTCGGAGAGCTTCATACCTGCGAAGGCCTCGTGGGCCAGGCTCTCATCGACTGTGAGGAGGAGGTCTCCAGTGATCGATCCACGTCACGGGAGCGGCCGATGTTCGAGCAATCCCCGTTCGTCGTGAATACCTTCCTTGCTTACGAGAACGCCAAGTCTGGAACTTTCGTTCGCTTGTTGTTCAACACGTTCGGTCGCCGCATCGCGTTCGTGGGCTCGGGCGGATTGCCGGACATCTATCAAGAGCCCATTCATGGCCTCGATCTCGCTGTTTCCCAGCGGATTTACCGCGGCCTGAGCGCGAGCCTGAATGCGAGAAATCTGCTCGATTGGCCTGAGATTCGCCGGCAGCAGAACATCGTCGTGTACCGCACCAACTGGGGCACCACGATCAACGTTGGCCTGAACTACTCGTTTTGACAGGTTATCCACAACGAACGCGGACTTCCCACATTCATTGGCTTTTTTATTCTCCATTGTTGCACAGAGTTCACAGACTCGTCGCGGTCTTGCGCAGGTCAGCCGAGTACAAGGCCGCCAGAAGGAGTTCGAAAATGATGACAAAACTCGCTGGCTCGCTTCCTACGTATTTGATGGTCTGTCTCGCGCTTTCGGCCTGTAGGGGTCAAATGGAGGTCGAGGACGAGGACGGCGCCGACGATGACGGCGCCGACGATGACGCTACGGCGGAGGACACCGTAGATACCGGCACGGACGAGCAAGGCACGACCAGCCCGACGACGACACCGACGGAAGGCGGCCCGACAGACGACGGCCCATCAGACGATGGCCCATCAGACACAGGGGACAGCACTGCAGAGACAGGTACGACGGACCCAGATACGACCTCAGGAACCGAGAATGGGGACACCGGAGACCCACTCGATTGCGATCCCAACGCTCCCATCGAGATGGTGACGGCGGCCATCGAGGCCGACACCACATGGGATTGCTCCAAACGATACATCCTCACCACCGGCATCGCCGTACGTAACGCAACACTCACCATCGAGCCCGGTACACAGATCTTCGGGCAGGCGGGATCTTATCTCGTGGTCACCAAGACTGCAAAGTTGGAGGCCGAGGGCACGGCCGCCGATCCAATTGTGTTCACGTCCGCACAGCCGGCAGGCAGTCGCGTCCGCGGGGATTGGGGTGGGGTGCTCTTGGCGGGCAACGCTAAGATCAATATCGAAGGCGGCGTCGATGTAGCCGAGGGGCTCGTCGGAGACGACGCGCTCTACGGCGGAAACGACGACACACACGACTGCGGCACCGTTCGCTACGTACGCATCGAGTTTGCGGGTTTCGAGCTGACGATGGACAACGAGCTCAACGCGTTCACGCTCTACGCCTGCGGTACCGGCACGACGATAGATCACGTTCAGACCCACATGGGACTGGACGATGGTATCGAGGCATTCGGCGGCACCGTGGACATGAAACACCTCGTGGTGACGGGCGCGGCGGACGACAGCTTCGACTTCGACCAGGGATACACGGGCAAGACCCAATACGTGTTCATCCAGCAAGACCCGGCGCTCGCCAACTACGCTTTCGAATGGTCAAACCAGGAGACCAACTTCGATGCAACGCCACGTACCGAGCCATGGGCATCCAACATCACGGCCATTGGTGGCGGTGATGGTTCTGCCGAAGGCAGCAAAAGCGCTTGCGTCAAGCTAAAGGAAGGCGTGGCAGGCCACATCTACAACACCGTCTGTATGGGCTTCTGGCGCGAGCAGGTCGAGCTCACGGAGGAGGCGACGGAGATGCAAGCCGACGCCGGAAATATCGAGATCATGTACACCCTGTTCTTCGACAACGGCTTGGCGAACGAAGGCATGTCGCTGTACAAGACGAGCATGGGGTCGATGTTCGGCCTACAGGCGTTCGTCGAGGACGACGCGAACAACAATCTCTTCGGCATGGATCCGAAGCTTGGCGATACCACTTGGCTGAACGCCGACATCGAGCCCGCAACGGATTCTCCCCTCCTCGGAGCGGGCATGGCACCCTCGGATGCGTTTTTCGAGGCAACCGACTACATTGGTGCCGTCAACGACGCCGACTGGACGGAGGGCTGGACAGCCTACCCGGCCAACTGAAGACGCGTCATGAGAGGGTCGCGACCGCTCGCAATTGAGGTTAAGGCCCTCAGCACGCGTGGTCTCGGGGATGGATGCGTTTTCGCGTCCATCCTTTTCGTTTGCCTGTCGTTGACATCAAGTATTTCGCTGTTCGCTTGCGGATCTCCGGAGTCACCCAAGCACTCGACCCCCACGAACGAGCGTCCCCAATCCTCAACTGAAATTGCCGAGCCCAGTGGTCGAGCAGCATTCACGCCCGCGCAGCTCGATGAAGCACGACGAGACGTCGGAGACGATCCGTTCGAGCATGGGTTCGCGTCCATGGACGAGCTCGGCCGCGCGATCGTCGAAGGTCTGAACCACAAAGATCGTTCGGCTCTGGTCCGGGTTCTCGTGACGGAAGCCGAGTTCCGAACACGGTTGTTCAAAGCACTCGCCAATCACCCCAACGTGACGCAGTCGGGACCCGACATGGCGTGGACCCTCATGAAGAACGAAGGCGAGGACGACTTGGAACGTGCGCTCGCCGATTACGGCGGCCGCGAATTCAAGTTCGTGCGCTTGGAACCGAAAGCTGTCGAGAACAGACCAGGTCTCGTCATGCACCGCCGGCCGAGCCTTGTCGTCGAGACCAAGGATGGCCGCAAAGAAAAGCTGGTCATGCTCGGTTCGGTGCTGGACCACGAAACCACGCATACGTTCAAGCTGCTTTCCTATCGGGACACGCCCTGAAGGCTCCCCTTCCCAAAGGTTGTGCGGCGATTCTATCCGCTCAAGACTGGATCTCGTTGGGGTGCGATCGAAAACGATAGCCAACCCCTCGGAGTGTCTCGACATACTCGCCGGCGCTGCCCAGTTTTTTCCGGAGCCGCTGCACGTGCGTATCCACGGTGCGTGTCGTCACCCCCGATTGCACGCCCCAGACGTCGTGCAGCAAGGTATCTCGCGTCTGAACACGGCCCTTGCGACTGAGAAACGTCGTGAGCAGACGAAACTCCAGTGCAGTAAGCGCGATTTCTTCGTCTTCGACCCAGATGCGGTGGCCAGCCATGTCGATACGCAGGGTCCCGAACCTCACATCCACGATGTCCAGCTCGTGGGTCTCGCGTCGTCGCAGGATCGCTTTGACGCGCAACAACAACTCGCGCACGCTGAACGGCTTGACGATGTAGTCGTCGGCGCCGAGCTCGAGGCCGACCACACGATCGATCTCCTCTCCCTTGGCAGTCACCATGACGACGGGGATGTCACGGGTTCGCTCGCTCATGCGCAGCCGATGACACACCTCCGTGCCCGAGATATCGGGCAGCATGAGATCCAGCAGCACCAGGTCCGGACGAGGATCCTGGGACGCGAGCTCCAGCGCGCCTTTGCCGGTTGATGCCATCAGCGTGCGAAATCCCTCGCGGCGCAGGTTGAACTCCAGAGCGGCCACGAGCTCTTGCTCGTCGTCGACTACGAGGATGAGGCCGGACACGCGGGGAAGCTTCCGAGCACGCGGTGACAGGTCGGTGACAGAGCCGAAACATCGTCGCAAAGCCCGTCGTCGTTCCGAAGCCTGCGCACACGCGCACCCTCTGTTTCGCACGGCGGTTCCCACCGCGAGCGCGACTACAAGAGCGCTCTCGGCGAACTCTACGCAGGTTCTCCAGGAGTAAGCTCGCATGAATCGCATAAAGCCATGAGCACCGTGCCGCTCGCCGCAGCCGTATTCGTGAGCGCCATCTTCGCAGCCAACACAAGTCCGCGCCAAGGCGCCCGAAGGGAGCATCGATGCAATTGCAGGCCGCCTATCCAGTGATCGTCACCGACAAGATGGTCGAATGTCGTGATTTCTACGTGAGCCGGCTCGGCTTCGAAGTCGTGTTCGAAGCCTCGTGGTTCGTTTACCTGGCTTCGAGCGACAATCCCACGTTCGCCGTCGCGTTCATGACGTCCGATCACCCATCCACGCCGCCCGGGCCGGACAGGTTCAATGGCAAAGGCATGTTCCTGACGTTGCAGGTTGCGGATGCGGCCGTGCAATTCGATCGCCTCGAGCGTGCCGGTGTTTCCTTCGCCTACACATTGAAGGTTGAGCCTTGGGGACAAAAGCGGTTCGCGCTGATCGATCCCGCGGGCATGTGGGTGGACGTGGTCGAGCAGATCGAGCCGGCGGTGGGATTCTGGGACGAGTACACGAAAACCCACGGATGACGGGAACCGAGCCGAACCGAACCATCTCGGCCGACTTTCCGTTCGTACCACGCTATGGGGTGGTATGTTGATTCCGATGACTCGGATCGAGGGTGTCTTTGCAGGGCTGGCCGAGGCATCGGTAGACTACGTTCTTGTCGGAGGGCTCGCGGTCGTGCTTCGCGGTCATGCACGACTCACCGCAGACATCGACATCGTTGTCGATCTCAATCCGGACAATGCGCGTCGCGCGATTCAGGCGCTCACCCGGCTGGGCCTTCGACCTCGCGCGCCCGTCGAGGCCGCTCAGTTCGCGGATCCCGTGCAGCGGCGTCGCTGGGTGGAGGAGAAAGGCATGCGAGTCTTCTCGCTGTGGCACCCGAAAGACCCCCTTCTGGAAGTTGATCTATTCGTCGAGGAACCTCTCGAGTTCGCGGTGTTGCGTACGCGCGCGGATCGGCTCACCCTGCGAAACAGCAGTGTGATCGTGGCATCGATTCAGGATCTCATTGAGCTCAAACGCCAAGCGGGACGGCCACAAGATCTACTGGACATCGAAGCTTTGGAGGCCATCGTCGGAGGTGATGATGGGAACCAGGCGTGACGAACCGGACAACTGGGGCTCCTGGGAGGATACCGTCACTGCACAACGGCGCACTCGCGTACGCAGCACGCCAGCGCAGCGCTTGGAGTGGCTGGAGGAGATGCTCGAGCTCGCCTCGTGGAGCGGCGCATTGGCACGGCGTCGCGCACTCGAGGCAGCTCGCGAGGGGACGTGATCGAACGACGCACCTGGCACGTCACAGCCGAAGCCATACCTGGTCCATCCGCTGGTGCTCATCGGGCTGGGATTCCGCAGATTTTTTGGACAGGTTCGCTAGGCAGCACGACGAGTTGACCGACGATTTCTTCGAGTTGGTCCAGTCGGACCGTGCGGGCTGCGTCTATAGCATCTCCGCGAGCCGGGACAACCATGGGCTCGCCAAGCCCAGCCACTTGCCGTTTGCGGCGCAGCCAGGTTCCGGCGGAAAGTCTTGACGAAACAGGCCCCTGATGCCATCTTCTAGTTGTCGCTCCGACTTTTACAGGAATGGGACGACGTATAGTGGAAGGCTCCGTAACTGGGGCCTTTTTTCTTGGTATCGTAGCCCGTCCAGCATGGATCGCACAGCCGTCTTCGTCGATGCTGGCTACCTTTTCGCCGCCGGCTCCCGTTTGATCGCGAACGAAAAGCTCGCGCGCGGCGAGCTGCACTTGGACTACGACGCGGTCCTCGAGCTGTTCGGCGAGCTCACCCAGCAGATTACCGGGCTGCCGCTGCTCAGGATCTATTGGTACGACGGGACGGCGACCGGGCCGACGCCACAGCAGCTCGCGCTCGCCTATCGGCCGAGCGTGAAGCTGAGGCTCGGGTTCGTGAATCAGCAGGGCCAGCAGAAGGGCGTCGACTCCCTCGTCGTCACGGACCTGATCAACCTCGCCAGAAACCGCGCGATGGCGGACGCGCTCCTGTTGACGGGGGACGAAGACATCCGGGTCGGTGTCCAGCAAGCCCAGGAGTTCGGCGTACGTGTTCACCTGATCGGCATCGCGCCTTCGAGGGACAACCAGTCCGGATTCCTCGTCCAAGAAGCAGACAGCGTCCGTGAGCTCACGGCGGCCGAGGTGCAGACGTTTCTAAAGTGCGCCCCAGCTCAGGCCGTTTCGCCGTCTGCCGTCCTTCCGGTTCCTTCGAATGCAGCTCGCCCAGCGACGCCAACGACGCTCGACGGCGTAGCAGAGCGGATCGCCGGCGAGCTGATCCCCGAGGAGATGGAGGCGGTGCTCAAGGACTCCGTTGGTGGATCGGTCCCGTCGCAGATCGATCGACGCCTGCTGGTTGCCGGTGCGCAGGCGACGGGCGGCGTAGCGCTGACGCCGGAGCAAAAACGACGCGTGCGAATGGCGTTTCTGGATGCCTGCCGAAGGGCCGTCAAGAAGTAGTCCGAGTTCGCATCGTTCCGGAAGCCTGTCGTACGGGAGACCCCATGTACACCACCGTGGTCATCAGCCTCTAGGGACTCGAGTTCGTGCTTTGGGGCACTCGACCATCCGACATGGAGCAGTGCCTGTGGATGGCGACGCACGAGTTCGCGGTGTTGCGTGCGCGCGCTGATCGGCTCACATGCGAAACAACGGTGTAACCGTGCCAGAAACTCAATCCAAGCTTCCGAAGCTTCGTCAAAATCGTCCACGGAGTGAAAGGCCGACGGCGTGCCGGCCAAGCTGCGGGACCAGTACGACCGGGGAGAGGCGCCCGTCGTAAGCCCTGTCGTACGCACGGCCATAGCCGAGCAGGCCCGCACCGATGGCGATGCCCACGACCGAAATGTCGGTGACTCCAGCTTGAATCGCCTGCCGGGTCCATGCATCGTCCGACGATTCCTCGCAAAACGACAGCGTCAGCCCAGCAATCGCGTTGGCGCCAAACATGACCAGCGATAGGCCCATCGTGATCGCACCGCCGACTCTGAGCGAACGGGCATCGCGACGCAGGAGCTCGGCCTTGTCTTTGGCCGCATCGTAACGCCCGCGCAGCACGGCACCCGCCGAGGTCATCCCGACGCCGCCTGCCATTCCCAACGCTGCCACGCCGTGGAGCACGATACGGATCGCAGGACCGTGTGCACATCCGAATCCCGAGAAGTCGAACTCGGTCTGGTCGCCTGTCGGCTCGCTGGAATCCTTCGGCGGGTGACAACTTCCTCCAAACGCCCGAAAGATCGCCCATTGACCGCCGATGCTGGCCGCGGCGAGCAAGGCTCCGCCCAAGAACAGGCCGTTGCCGCGATGGCGGGGAAGCTTTAGCTTTAGCTTTGGCTTTGGCTTGTCTGCCGCGATCGAACGCGGTTTGGCGGGAAACGCCGGTGGCACCGATGCGGATGACACCGCAGGGGTGAGCACGGAGGTGGGCGATGCCACGCCTGACGGTGTTGGACCCGATGGCGATGTAGGCTCCTGAAGGGCGAGCGACGAAGCAAGCCATACGCTCCACAGACCCATGTTTGTCAGATCCCCGCCTCGGGGTGACGACTCGTCCCGCGCACAAGGACGGTCCATAGGCGTTCCAAGATCGACAATGCTCGCATGTTGCCGCTCCAGGCGTCCGTCATCGCGCGCAACGAAAGCCTCCCGATGGAGTATCCGTGATGGGATTCACCGGAACACGGAGCGAAGTTCTCAACATCGAGGTTGAATGTCCCCACGATCCGCCGCGAGCGATTCGGTCGTCGCCACGGACGGGCCCCACAGGATCCGGCCCGGGGTTTGTTGCATACGGACCGTACCAGTCCGCCACCCACTCTCGCATGTTGCCCAACATGTCCAAGACACCATAGGGTGAGGCGCCGGCGGGCCGCGAGCCCACCACGAAAGGGCCTTCGGTGCCGCAGCCCGGGACGCCCTCCTGATCATCGACCATGACCACGGTCTCGCACGATGGCAATGGCTCGTTGCCCCATGGATATTTGCGGGCGTCGGTACCTCGCGCGGCCTTCTCCCATTCTGCCTCCATCGGGAGACGGGCATCGAGCCAGGTGCAGTAGGCACTCGCCAGATCCCAAGTCACACATGCAACCGGTATGTTCGGCCGCATTTCAGGATCGAACGGCTTTGCACCCAAGCCACAGGCGGGTGGATCGCTGGGCGGTGTACAGGCCCCGGCGTCGACACATCGTGCGTAAGCCGCTTGCGTGACCTCGGTTCTCTCGATGAAAAACGTCGAAACTTCGACCTGTTGCAACGGCGCTTCTATGTCGTTGCATTCGGGATCATCGGCAGGCTCACACCCCATCCAAAATGGCCCGCCGGGGATCTCGACGAAGTTCGTCACGCAACGGTCGTCCTCGCATACGAGCCCCTTGTCACACGAACCTCCGGCATCACATGCGCATCCTTCTGCGCTCGGCGAGCAACCCGAGGTCGTGTCCTCGGTGCTGCCCTCCATGGTCGTACCATTCGTGGTGTGGGTCGTGGTGTGGGTCGTGGTGTGGGTCGTGGTGGCATCATCGTTTTCGGTCGTTCCTGTGGTTTCATCCTGCGTGGTTGTGCCTTCGGTGCTCTCACCTTTGGTGCTCGCGGTCTCGGTCGTGTCGGTCGCGATGGCGGTGTCGGAGCTCTCCGAACCATTTTCCGCGTCCTCGCTGCCACCGTTCGGGGACGAGCACGCGACGAAACTTACAAGAGACAAGGCGGTGTGATGGAAGCGCATGGTGTGCCTCGTCTATCGAAACAGCGAGCAAAACTCCGCAGGCTCGGGTTCCGTATTGCCCACACAGGTCGCAAGAACGCAATGTCCGGGCACGAACCCCGAGATGGCATCGCACTCGTAGTGGTCTGGGAAATTTTGAGCCAGGCAATCGTTCTTCGTGAGGCACTCGTTCTGACACTCGCCGCTGCTGTTGCAGCGTCTTCCGGAAGCCTCGCATTCACCGGGCACCATGTCGAAGCCAGTTTCTGGATCGTGGCATGGAGCGACTGAGATGCACTCTCCGTGGGAGAAGTCGAGGCCGCTATTTTGACACTTGCCGACACCGTTGTTCCAACCCATCTCGTCCCCACCCCAGCAAGCAAGGCCCCGCTCAAGTGAACAGTCGATGTCCATCGTGCAGGGGCACCCCAGCATGGTCTCGGATCCACATTCGAGACACTGCGGAAACTCCCCGATCCCGTTTTTACCAGGAACGATGCCGCATACGACTTGTTGAGAAGTGTCCGGTCCAGTGAAGTCGAGGCAATATTGACCGGGGCCTCGACCGAGGCCGTGGACAAGGTAGCTTCCGGCTCCGTCGGAAAAGCCGCCGTCTTCGGAAATATCGGCGAACGATCCGACATCGGCGCAGTCACAACCGTACTCTCCCGCCGCACCCCCGCAGTTGGGTTGGTCAGGCGGCTCTGGGGTCGGGAAACTCTGCTTTTGGACCTGCCGGCAGCCGAACCTGTCGCGGATGTCCTGGTCGATGTTCTCCGGGCGCTGCAGGTCCACGAATGCGAATTCATCCGAGACGTTGTGCTCGTCGGTGCGAAGGTCCAGCCGGATGGCTTGTGCGGGAATCAGCTCTTCGAGGCTCGGCACCCTCTCCTGGCAGGAATTGGGATCAGTGCGTTGGACTTCGCCGAGCACCGCTTGCGCCCAGCTTGCCGCCGACTGCTGCAGGCCAAAAGGATTGCCGGGAGGCGCCGGAAAATTCGGCAGGATGCACCCGTTGACGAGGTCCGGATCACTCAGCAGTGTGCCCACCAGTGCCGGATTAGGGTTGTTCGGGTCGATTTGGGCAAGCACAGGAAGAGGGAGATCACTCAGGTCCGTGCCTAGCTCGCACCATCTTCCCACCGCGCAAAGCCGGACCAAGGCCTGGTCGATCTCGGACATCGGGACCTTTTCGTCGGCTGCGATCACGGGAGTGAGCGACGCGATGATGGCCACGACGGGTCGTAGCCGTGCAACCAATCGATTGATCATCGCGGGCGGCAGACTGTTGAACGCGACGCCAAGCCACATCTTCAAAATGGTTCGAGTCAGCTCGTCTGCCTGCTCTGCTCGACCCCACACGACGAAGGTATCGAGGTCCCTTGGAGACAGCGCGTGTGTAGGCTGCGGGCGAGCACCAAAGGTCGAGATGCTGGCCCCGGGCGGACATGCATCGGACGACCCCCCGTCCGGACAGCTACTCCCCGTGAAGTCGAACGTCACACCGCCGTCATCGTCGATCGTCACGTCGGGACAAGCATCGAGGTTCGTGAACAGCGTCTCGTCGAGTGTGATCTTGCCCTGGAGGGCATCCGTGCCAAGGTTGTCGGGAGTGCAGCCTGCCCCGATTCCGATTGGTCCGACGAGGCCACAAACGAACTTGGCCAAACCATGAAGCACACCCCCCTCGCTGTCGAAACGCGCGTCGTCGACCGTGACCTTCACCCGAAAACGACCAGGGGAGGTTTCTTCGCAGGGAAACCGCAGGTCGAGCTCGATGCTTCCGAACAACACTTTGTTGAGCGTCGTCCCGCAGTGTTGGCCGAATCCATCCGAATCGATGCAATCGCCCGCGTCCACCAGCCCGTTACGCCCCTCCACGTCAGCGTCGAGTTGCAGCCGGTCGCCTGCACCGCGCAGCTCGATCCAGGGCGAAGGTTGCCGGTCACCGTGTGATGCGCAACTTCCAAAGTCGCAGTTCACGTCTTCAGAATTCGAGAACCCGAACAATGGCTCCGTGTCGCCTCCAGCAATGACGCGGCGGTAGTCGCAGTAGTCCTCGTTGGCGCAGCCTTTGCTGCGTAACGCCATTTGAACGCCGGTGATGCTCTCGAACCACTGGGCCAGCAACTCCGAAGAGAGCTCCAACGTTTCGAGCGCGAGATCGATGCGTCCATTCTCATCGATGCGCACGAGGTCTCCGAATGCCTGAAGTTGCGTGAGGCTCAAGCCCCACGACGCG
>Ga0187893_10002790_pt1 | contig 37334 bp, 21 predicted proteins | sample MA1701074metaG_FD_139574 | JGI IMG/M metagenome (GOLD analysis project Ga0187893, IMG submission 139574) | White microbial mat communities from a basaltic lava cave in the Kipuka Kanohina Cave System on the Island of Hawaii, USA - MA170107-4 metaG ... | reverse complement strand
TGGGGTCGGGGGTGGGGTCGGGGGTGGGGGTTAGGGAGAGTGGACAGACATGCTGGGAAAGCTCGTTCGGATAGGGGCCGTGGGGCTCGCGCTCGGCGCGGGGTGTTCCGAGCGCGCGGCGGGCGCGGAGAGGGTGCAGCCGGCGCCGGCGGCGGGGATCGAGCTGCGCTTGCCGGCCGGGCCCATGGACATCGAAGACTCGCTGCGTGAGGCGGGCGGCCGGTGCGGCAAGGTCGTCGTGCTCGACGAGGCGCTCCGTGGCGAGCAGATCGAGCTCTTCACGCCGGCCCGGCTCGACCGGGATACCCTCGTCGCGGTCCTCGACCACTACGGCATCCGGCTCGTCGAGGAGAAGATCGAGGGCCGGCCGATCTTGAAGGTCTACCTCGAGCGGTGCCTCGGACTACCTTGCCGGTTCTCCCACGGCAACTGCGCGGTGCTCTTCGGCTCCTCGCGCGACGCCGAGCCGCCGGTCGAGCCGACCTTCGCCACCGCTCTCCATGCGGTCGGCGCCGGCGACGGGCGCGCCCTGGAGGCCCTCGTCCTCGCGTGCATGAAGGCCGACCCGGCCCGCTGCGGCCGCGCGACCTACGTCGCGAGCAGCCGGACGCTCGTCATCACCGATCTCGCGCCCCGCCTCCCGGATCGCGTCGCCATGGCCTTCGCGCACGATGTCGCGCCGGCGCCCGGGCGGTGAGATGCGACGATTCGTCGCGTCCGGTGGGGGGCTTGGGGAGGAGGAGCCGGCATGATGGCGGCGGTGGCGTTCGTGATCGGCGCCTGGCCGATGGCGCCGGCGGTGGACCGGGACGTCGAGCGTTTCCGGATGATGCTGCCCGAGGGACCGACTCCGCTCGCGGAGATCGCCCGGGAGGCCGCGCGGCGCCTGGGCTGCGTCGTCGCCATCCAGGAGTCCCTCGAGACCGACGAGGTCCGCCTCGCGACGTGGGCGCGGGTCGACTTCGAAACGCTCGTCGCCGTGCTCGATGCGCAGGGCGTCGACGTGCACGTCGAGGCGATCGAGGGAAGGCGGGTGCTCAGGGCCTGGAGCCATTGCCGCCTCGGGCGCGTGCCCCGGGCCGACGATATCACGGTCGCCGTCCACCCGCTCCGTTCCGGCCGCGGGCCCGAGATCCGCGACGAGATCCGGGCGCGCATGATCCGCGACGACCCGCTCCGGCTCGGGAGCGTCGTCCACGTCGCGAGCGGCGACTCGCTCGTGATCGCGGACGTTCCGCGGGCGCTCGAACGGCATCTCGCGCTCGTCCGCGAGCTCGATGCCCCGGGGCCGTGGCTGGTCGCGGCGCTTTACCGGCCGCGGCACTGCGAGCCGATCCACGCGGCCGTCGCCTGCCGGCCGATCGCCGGCGAGCGCGCGCGGCGCGACCTGAAGGCGGCCGTCGTCATCGGCGACGCCGTCCTGTTCGTGGGGACGCGGCGGGGCGTCGAGTGGTGCCTGCGCGTCGCGCGGGCTCTCGACGAGCCGCCGGCGGCGGGGAAGTGAGCGCGTTCGGGCTCGCGCTGCTCGCGCTCGCGCTCGCCCTTTCCGCGGCGACCCTCGCCGCGTACGCGTGGACCGGCGTCGCGCCGATCACGGCCCCGCGCGGGGCGCGCGCGGCGGCGGTCGAGATGCTGCGGGCGGCCGCGGGCGAAGGCGGCCTCGAGGGGCGGACGGTGTACGACCTCGGGTGCGGGACGGGGGCCCTCGTCCTCGCGCTCGCGCGCGCCTTTCCCGGAGCGCGCGTCGTCGGCATCGAGCTCTCGCCGGTGCCGTACGCGATCGCGCGCGTGCGGCTCGCGCTCGCCGGCGCCGGCGCGCGGAACGCGCGCGTCCGCCTCGGCGACTTCTTCCGCGCGCCGCTCGGGGACGCGGCGGCGGTCGCGTGCTACCTCATGCTCCGGCCGATGGCGCGGCTCGAGCGGAAGCTCGCGGCCGAGCTCGCGCCCGGGACGCCGGTCGTCGCCGTCGCCTTCCTCTTCCGCGGGCGGCGGCCCGATGACGCGCGGCGCGTGGGCGGCGCCCTCTACCCGCTCGACGTCGCCCTCTACCGGTTCGGCGCGGCGGCGAGGACTTGACCTTTACGCGCCGCGCGCCGATCGGATAGGATCGGCGGCCGATGACCCCGATGCTCGCGCTCTACGTGGTCCTCGGCATCCTCGGCTACGAGGTGGTCCGCTACCTCGTCGTCCGGGCCGTGCGCTCGCGCCTGCGGCGGAGCGCGTGGGACTTCGTCGAGCGGCACCGCGTCCGCATCGACCCCTTCAAGTTCGGCGGGCGGCTCCTCATCCGGCACGAGCTCGCGAACGACCTGGAGATCGAGCAGGCCATGCTCCAGGCCGTGCGCGAGCGAGGCCTGACCCTCGAGCAGGCGCGCGACCTCGTGCAGGAGTGGATCGACGAGATGGCGCCGCGCTTCAGCCTCGCGACCTACATCAAGATCGGGACGCGAGTCGCCGCCGCCGCCCTCAAGACGGCGTTCAACCCGGTCGTCGACCACGAGAACCTGCACAAGGTCGAGACCGGCCTGCCGGCGGACGCCGTCCGCGTCTACATGATCAACCACCGGTCGAACTTCGACTACATCCTCGTCTCCTACGCGCTCCACCAGCGGATCGCGCTGTCGTGGGCGGTCGGGGAGTGGGCGCGCGTGTGGCCGCTCGAGACGCTGTTCAAGGCGTTCGGCGCCTTCTTCATCCGGCGCAAGTTCAAGGACCCGCTCTACCACACGTGCCTCCGCCGGTACGTGCAGCTCATCACGAAGCGCGGCGTCACCCAGGGCTTCTTCCCCGAGGGCATGCTCTCGCGCGACGGCTCGTTCAACGAGGCCCGCGTCGGGCTCCTCGACTACATCCTGCTCGTGAAGAAGGACCCCGAGTTCCGCAAGGACATCCGGCTGATCCCCGTCGGCGTCCAGTTCGACCGCGTCGTCGAGGACGAGATGCTGGTCGCCGAGAAGCAGGGCCGCGAGAGGCCGCCGACGGTGGTCGAGAAGCTCGTCTCCTTCCTCACGCTCACGTTCTATCGCTTCCCGCGCGCCGTCACCCTGAACCTCCTGCGGATCGTGCTCCGGCGCCCGTTCCGGCAGGGCTACGCGGCGATCTCGTTCGGCGAGCCGGTCTCGATCGACGCCTGGCTGGCCGATCACCCGGGCGTCCTCGACCTCGAGAAGACGGCCCGCCAGGCCGAGGTGAAGAGGCTCGCCCAGTCGCTCATGGACCGGATCGCGAAGGTCGTCCCGGCGACGCCCGTCCCGCTCGTCTGCCGCGCCCTCCTCGAGGGCGACGGCGACCCGTTCGCGGCCCCGGTCGCCCGCTCGGACCTCGTCGCCCGCCTGGGCGCGCTCCGCAAGCGGCTCCGCGCCGACGCGGTGCCGGTCATCGGCGGCTCGGAGTTCGAGGGGACCGCGGCCGCGCGGAGGAAGCTCGAGGCGACGACCGAGTCGGGCGCGCGGCGCCCCGAGCTGGCGCAGGTCGAGGGCGAGCTCCTCGAGACCGAGGAGGCCGAGACGACGCTGCGCCTCGGCGTGGACGTCCTGAGGCGGCGCCGGATCCTCGCCGCCGGGGACGGGCACGTGCGCCTCGAGCCCCTCGCCCGTCCGATCTACGAGTACTACGCGCGCTCGCTCCCGACGCTGCCGGCGCTCGGCGTGCCGGTGAAGGCGCCGGCCGGGGCGGCATGAGAGACGGGCTCTCGCGCCGGCCCGGGGAGCGCGGGTTTGACTCCGGGCCCGCTCGACGATAAGGTATCGCAATCATTCACCGGCCGAACCGAAGCGGGAGCGGGGCAACGCGGGCGAAGCTCCCCGAAAGGAAGAGGAAGTAGCGCTTGGCGAAGGAAGAGCCGATCACCGTCCAGGCCATCGTGAAGCAGGTCCTCCCGAACGCGCGCTTCCGCGCGCAGCTCGAGGGCGGCCACGAGGTCCTCGCCCACGTCTCGGGCAAGATGCGCCGCCACTTCATCCGCATCGCCGAGGGCGACACGGTCACCATCGAGCTGTCCCCCTACGACCTGACCAAGGGCCGGATCATCTACCGCGAGCGCTGAACGTCGCGGCCTCCCGGCCTCCCGGGCGGCGACGACCGCGCCTCGCGGCGAAGCGATGGCCGCGCTTCTCCATCCCGGCATCGACTCCCCGCGCCGCGACCCCCGAAAAAACAGTATTGACGTTCCCGGCCGGCTTGTGGTAATCGAATCGCGCAACAAAGGGGGGAGCGCGGGCCGGCGCAGTCGGTGGCCGCCCGCCTCAGGTCGACAAGCCTGACTCGCCGGATCCGCGGGCGTTCGGGGTTCGCCGCGGGTCCCGGCCGGACGCGTAAAAGTGGGGCCACGAATGCGCACGACACTCGTGGGGTGGGGGGGGGTCGCGGCGACCCTCGTGCTCGTTCTCGCGCCGGCGGCGGCGCTCTCGCAGCAGCCGCCCCGCCCGCCGCCGAGGCCGGGCGGCGCACCGCCGCCCCGGCCGGCTCCTGCGGCCGGCGCGTCCGAGCCGGCGGCGCCGTCGCCCGGGCCCACCGCGCCCGCGGCCGGCGCGGCCGACAAGCAGACGCCGCCCCGGCCGGGCGGCGGCCCGCCGCGCCCGGGCGGAGGCCCGCCGCGGCCCGGCACGCCGGACACGACGCCGGCGCCGACGGGGGACAAGGGCGCGGCGACGACGCCCGACTTCGTCGGCAAGAAGGAAGAGGCGGCGCCGAAGAAGGACATCCCGCCGATCAAGGTCGAGGAGGGCGAGGCGCCGGGCTTCGAGGGCCCGTCGGGCATCCGCTCGGTCCCGCCGCAGTCGGCGCAGGACTTCGTCCCGATCGAGGACCGCTGGCGCATCGGGATGCCGAGCTGGGACCGTTACCCGGGCGCGTCGTTCGAGCAGGACCACCCGTTCGAGCAGGGCGCGTGGTGGAACCCCTACTCGCAGAACGTGCTCAAGGGCGACTACCCGATCCTCGGGCAGGAGATCTTCATGATCCTCCAGCTCACGAGCGACACGCTCATCGAGGGTCGGTCCTTCCCGATCCCGGCCGGTATCAGCACGAGCGATCGGCGCGAGGAGGAGTTCTTCGACACCTTCGACCAGTTCCTCTTCAACCAGAACTTCATCTTCTCGCTCGAGATCTTCAAGGGCGACGCCGCGTTCCGCCCGAAGGACCTCGTGCTCAAGGCGATCCCCGTCGTCAACATCAACTACGTGGACTTCCAGGCGTTCAACGCCGTCAACATCGACGTCCGCCGCGAGGACGAGCGCCTCGACGGGCACGTGGGCGTGCAGGAGCTCATCTTCGAGTACCACGTCCTGGACCTGTCGCCCTACTACGACTTCCTCACCGTGATCGGCGGCATCCAGCCGTTCACCAGCGACTTCCGCGGCTTCCTGTACTCCGACAACAACCTCGGCGTCCGCGTCCAGGCGAACTACGAGTCGAACCGCTACCAGTTCAACTTCGCCTGGTTCCACCAGCTCGAGAAGGACACGAACAGCGGCCTCAACGAGTTCAGCAGCCGCGACCAGAACGTCTTCATCGCGAACTTCTTCTGGCAGGACTTCCTGTCGGAGCTGACGCCCTACCTCTTCGGCTACACCGCCCTCGTGAGCTGGCACTACAACCGCGACGACGCCGACACCCACTTCGACGACAACGGCTTCATCGTCCGGCCGTCGAAGATCGGCGCGGTCGCGAGCGAGCGCGGCGAGGTGCGGGCGAAGGAGGTGAACGTCCACTACCTCGGGTGGGGCGGCGACGGCCACATAGGCGTCGTCAACGTCAGCCACCAGTACTACTGGGCGATCGGCAAGGACGAGTTCAACGAGATCGCCGGCAAGCGCCAGACGGTGAACGCCCACTTCTTCGCGATCGAGGCGTCGATCGAGGGGCCCGAGGCGCTCGACCTCGACTGGCTCCGGTTCAAGACGTCGTTCATGTACCAGTCGGGCGACAAGAACCCGCGCAACAACACGGCGGCGGGCTTCGACGCGATCTTCGACAACCCCTTCTTCGCCGGCTCCGGGTTCAGCTACTTCCACCGCCAGAACATCCCGTTCGTCCAGACGGGCACGCAGCTCACGCAGCGCCTGAGCCTCCTCGCGAACATCCGGTCGAGCAAGATCGAGGGCCAGGCGAACCACGTGAACCCGGGCCTCTTCCTGTACAACGTGGGCGTGAGCGCCAAGGTCACGCCGAAGGTGTTCGTCGACATAAACGTCAACTACCTCCGCTTCGCCGAGACCGAGGTGCTGGAGCTGACGCAGGTTCAGGGCGACATCGACCGGAGCCTCGGCCTCGACTACAGCATCGGCGTCCAGTACCGCCCGCTCCTCACGGAGAACGTCATCATCACGCTCAGCGGGGCGGCATTGACGCCGTTCGCCGGCTTCGAGGATATATACACGAGCCAGACGCTCTATTCGGCGTTCGCGGCCATCACGCTGACGTACTGATTCGCGGTCGACGAGACGGGTGAGCTGACCTTCGAGTCGTGGGAAAGGCACTGGGGGAGAGGCGACCATGAGCGAACCGGTCGCAGCAAGCAACGCCAGAAGGCTTCGGAAGCCGGTCGTCCTGGGGTTGGCGGCCTTCGCCGCGGGGGCTGCGGCCCTCGCATCCTGCACGGTGAGCCCGACGGCTCCCGCCCGCATTCCCAACCCGGCCGAGATCGACCTGAACAAGCCGGAGTCGATCGCGAGCGTCGACAAGCGGACGTCGGGCTGCGTCACGTGTCACGCGGACCAGACCGACCCGCACATCGACTGGGCCGACCCGGCGAAGCCCAAGCCGGGGCGCTTCGCCAACAAGATCGGGTGCACGGACTGCCACGGCGGCGACGCCTCGGTCGTCAAGGCGGGTGAGCTCGGCAGCGGCACCTACGACGAGGCGAAGCAGAGGGCGCACCCGAAGCCGCGCTTCCCGAAGGTGTGGCAGAAGGACGGGAAGTTCACGTCGGCCACGCCCGAGCAGCTCTACACCTGGTGGACGAGGGAGTCCTGGGACTGGGTCCGCTTCGTCAACCCGGGGGACAACCGGACCGCGGCCGTGGCCTGCGGGACCGTCGGCTGCCACGGGACGGACGTCGAGAACCACGTCGTCCGGACCCAGAAGAGCATGATGACCCACGGGGCCATGCTCTGGGGCGCGGCGCTCTACAACAACGGCGCCTACCCCTACAAGGTCTACCGCTTCGGCGAGAGCTACAGCCCCGAGGGCGCGACGCAGCGGCTCCTCACGAACCCGCCGCCGACGCCCGAGGAGACGGCGCAGCACGGCGTGCTGCCGTTCCTCGACCCGCTGCCGCGGTTCGAGATCGGGCAGCCCTCGAACATCCTCCGCATCTTCGAGCGCGGGCAGCGGCGGCCGCTCCTCATCGGCCTCCCCACGCCCGGGCTCATCGGCACGGGTCTGGACGAGGAGCCGGGGCGGCCGACGAACCGCCTGAGCGACCGCGGCTACGGCACGAACAACCGCACCGACCCGGTGTGGCTCGGCCTCCAGCGGACGCGCCTCCTCGACCCGACGCTCAACATGCCCGGGACGAGCGACCACCCCGGCGACTTCCGTCACAGCGGCTGCTCGGCGTGCCACACGCCGTACGCGAACGACCGCGACTACCTGACGGAGCTCAGGCAGGGGAAGGACTCGCCCGCGAACCACAGCGGCCCGTTCGCGAAGTACGGGAACCAGGGCTTTAGCTTCCAGAAGGACCCGACGATCCCGACGAACGAGCAGGGGCATCCGATCGGGCACTGGCTCACGAAGCAGATCCCGTCGAGCACTTGCGTCGTCTGCCACATGCACCCGGGCACGCTCGTCCTCCAGACCTACCTCGGCTACATCTGGTGGGACCTCGAGACGGACGGCAAGCACTTCTGGCCCGAGCAGCAGGTCTACCCGACCGAGGCGGAGCGGCTGAAGGCGTTCGAGCACAACCCCGAGGGCTCGACGCCGAAGGGCAAGTGGAACAAGCGCGAGTTCCTCGACCAGACGGGGACCCCCGAGTTCAACAAGAAGCTCGAGAAGATGCAGGTCGGCGACTTCCACGGCCACGGCTGGGTGTTCCGCGCCGTGTGGAAGAAGGACCTGAAGGGCCGCCTGCTCGACAAGGACGACAAGGTCGTCTCGGACAAGGACCCCGACCGGTGGAAGAAGGCGGTCCACCTGAAGGACATCCACCTCGAGAAGGGGATGCACTGCACGGACTGCCACTTCTCGATCGACAACCACGGCGACGGCAAGCTCTACGGCGAGGTGCGGGCGGCGACCGCGGTCGAGTGCGTCGACTGCCACGGCGACGTCGACTCGCCGTCGAACCTCACCCTGTCGGGCAACGCGGGGTGGGACGAGCGCGACAAGATCATGACCAAGCTGAAGGACATGTCGAAGATGACGACGCCCTTCGGCAAGTCGCGCTTCGAGTGGAAGCGAAAGAGCAACCCGCGCGCGCGCGGGCGGCCCGGGCAGCCCGACTCGATCCTCGTCCAGAACTCGTCCGTGTTCCCCGAGCTGTCCTGGGTCGTGCCGCAGATCCGCTTCACGATCGACCCGTCGATCAACACGGACTACGACAAGGAGGAGAAGTACGCGCGGTCGCGGCTCGCGAAGACGGTCCGGCGCGACGGGAAGACGTGGGGCAACGTCCCGAAGGACAAGGACGACCTCGCCCACCCGTACGAGAAGATGGACTGCTACACGTGCCACACCTCGTGGATGGCGAGCTGCTACGGCTGCCACCTGAACATGCGCGCGAACCAGCGGCGCCCGGCGCTCCACTACGAGGGCGCCATGCAGCGCAACTGGACGGAGTACAGCTGGCAGACGCTGCGCGACGACCTCTTCATGATCGGCAAGGACGGGGCGGTGACGGGCAGCAAGATCCTGCCGGTCCGCTCGGCGTGCGCGGTGTACGTCGGGTCGCAGGACGGCTCCCGCCAGTGGGTCTACTCGCAGCAGCAGACGATCTCGGCGGAGGGCTACAGCGGCCAGGCGTTCAGCCCGCACTTCCCGCACTCGGTGCGGACGAAGGAGACGAAGTTCTGCCAGGACTGCCACGTGCTGGCGGACGGGTCGAACAACGCCACGATGGCCCAGCTCCTCCTGCTGGGGACGAACGCGGCGAACTGGCTCGGACGCTACGTCTACGTGGCCGAGGGCAAGGGCGGGTTCCACGCCGTCGTCGTCACGGAGCGTGAGGAGCCGCAGGCCCTCTACGGCAGCGGCCTCCACCAGCTCGCGTTCCCCGACCACTACAAGCAGTTCCTCGAGAGCGGCCGGAACCTGCGGTCGGTCACGGGGATCGGCGGTCCCAACGCGGGGCTTCCGGCGCACCAGGGCGCGGCCGTCGGCAGCGAGGTGCTGTCGATCTGGCAGCGCGGCGAGTACGTGTACACGGCGAACGGGAAGGGCGGTCTCAAGATCCACGACATCGCCCAGATCGACCAGAAGGGCTTCTCCGACCGGATCGTGTGGGCGCCGACGTCGCCGCTCGGTCAGCGTCTCGAGGTCGGCATGAAGTACGCGACCTCGGTCAAGGCGCCGACGACGCAGGGCGTCGACCCCGCCCGGGCGCGGAAGCCGGAGAACCTCGAGCAGCCGATCCACCTCATGTACGCCTTCCTCTACGTGACGGACCTCGAGGAGGGCCTGGTCCTGGTGCTCGTGGCGACGCTGCTCGACGGCGACCCGGACAACAACTTCCTCGAGAAGACGGTCGCCTTCAACCCCGGCGGCAAGCTCAAGGGCGCGGTCAACACCGCGATCGCGGGGACGAACGTCTACGTGCTCTGCGACGCCGGGATCGTGGTCGTGAGCGTCGAGAACCCGCTCCAGCCGCAGATCGTGGGCGAGCTCGCGCTCAAGAAGCCGAAGGCGATGGAGGTCCAGTTCCGCTACGGGTTCGTGACGGACGAGGACGGCGTCAAGGTCGTCGACCTCTCGGATCCGAAGTCGCCGAAGCTCGTCCCGGGCGCGCTCTACAAGCTCCCGCAGGCGCGCGGGATCTACGTCTCGCGCACCTACGCCTACGTGGCGGCCGGGCCCGACGGCCTCGTGATCCTCGACGTGGAGAGGCCGGAGGACCTGGGCAAGCTCACGTCCGACAAGGTGATCCGGTTCACCGAGGGCGGGATCAACGACGCGTACGACGTGAAGGTCGGCATCACGTACACGAGCCTCTACGCGTACGTCGCCGACGGCAAGAACGGCCTGCGCGTCGTCCAGCTCACGGACCCGGAGACGACGCCCGGGATCCACGGCTACAGCCCGAAGCCGACTCCCAAGCTGATCGCGACGTTCCCGACCGACGGGATCCTCGGCGGCGGGCCGGCGATCGCGATCTCCGAGGGCGTGGACCGGGACCGGGCGGTGGACGAGACGGGCAACCAGACGGGCGTGTTCGGCCGTCTCGGCGGCCGGCCGTTCAACAAGGAAGAGCTCTCGAAGATGTCCCGGATCAAGGTCCAGCCCCAGGCGCTCAAGGACGGGAAGTACGTCTGGTCGGCGAAGCAGGCCCCGGCCGGGCCTCAGGGCTTCGCGGGCGAGAAGCCTCCGCCCGGCCCGGGTCCCGGGCCGTCCGGCCCGCCTGGCGGTCCGCCGCGTCCGGGCGGACCGCCGCGTCCGGGCGCCGCGCCCGGCGGAGACACGCCCGCTCCGCCGCCGGCGACCCCGCCGCGTCCGGGTGGCCCGCCGCGTCCGGGCGGTCCGCCGCGTCCGGGAGCGGGGGCGGCGACGCCGCCTCCCGAGCCCGCGCCGCCGGCGCCCCCGCCCACGCCCGGGCCGCCGCGGCCGGGTGGGCCGCCGCCGCGCCCGCGGTAGCGAGCCGGTCGAGCAGCGGGAGGAGTCCCTGACGAACCTGACGCCCCGGTCCGAGAGGACCGGGGCGTCAGGCTTTTCCGACTTCCGGGGATGCGGTAACTCTTGGTCGAGGGACGCGCTTTCCGGATGAGCCGGAGAAAGAGCGAGAGAGCACAGAGGTCACAGAGGGGCCAATCCGGATGGACGCCTCCGTGTGATCCGTGTCGTGTCAAAGGGGCGACGTCGCCGAGCCTTGCTGCCCCGGAAGCGCAAGGCCGCCGGTCGTCCGTGCTCCGTCGATCTCGGGCGCCTCAAAACGGAGCGGCGCGGGCTCTTCGCCCGCGCCGCTCGCATTCTCTTGTTCTCGGGAGAGAGACGGCGACTACTGGACGCCCTTCACCCCCTTCAGGGCCGCTTCGAACGCCGCCTTGAACTCATCGCCGTCCGCGAAGCAGCCGAACATCGCGTAGATCCCGTTCAGCACGGGGTCGTTCGCCGGGTCGGCGGGCGGCACCTCACGCGCGTAGGAGGCGTAGATCGCGTAGAGGCCCATGCCCGTCTGCTCGCGCGTGCGACGGTTCGCGTTGGTCCCGGGGTCGCCGGCTATGGCCACGATCAAGGCCTTCGTGGACGCGGCATCGCGCTTGTGATCGGCCATCTTGCGCGTGAGGCCGCCCTTCTCGCCGGGCTTCTTCGCCCAGGCCGCGATCTCGCCCGCGACCTTGGCGACGTCCGCCCACTTCTTCGCGGCCATGAGACCCTGGAGACCGGCATCGCCCTCCATCTTGCCCTTGAGGGCATCGGCATCGGCCTTCTCGAGGGCGTGGCGCAGGACCACGTAGTGCCCCCAGAGCCGGTTGAAGGCGACCTGGACGTGCTGCTCCTGGTTCGGCGAGTCGTTGTGGCTCTTCTTGTCCCCGGCCGCGCGGAGCGAGAGCTGGCTCGCGGCCGACCAGAGAGCGCCGGCCTGGCCCGTCTGCCACGAGCGAACGCCGTGGAACGGCCCCGCGCCCGGGAGGCGCTCCTGTCCCGCGAACTTCTTGTCGTGGTAGTCGCGCCAGTGGGTGCTCACGACCGAGCCGTCGGCGCCGTAGAGCACGCGCAGCACCTCGCTCTGGCCGAAGAGCTCGAACGGCACGAGGTCGGGGTGGCCGGCGTCGATCTGGTGCGTGTCGATCGCGAGGTGGCACCGCACGCACTGCCCGGCCCAGAGCTCGAGGTCCTTGCTGTAGTAGATGCCGGACTCGTCGTAGAGCTTGTGGCTCGCGTCCTGCTTGTCCTTCTCGCCGCCCTTCGCCGCCCAGTTCTTGGGCGCCCAGTCCTTCTCGGTGTGCGGCTTCAGGTAGTTCGAGGCGGGACCGTGGCAGCCGTCGCAGCTCACGCCGTCCTCGGCCGAGAACTTGCCGCCGATGAGCTCCTTGTGGAGGCTCACCGGCGCGCCCGGGTTGGCCGCGCCGACGCCGTAGTCGTGCACCGAAACGCCGTGGCACGAGAGGCAGCGCGGGCTGTCCTCCGCCTTGTCCTTCGTCTTCTCGATCTTGTTCAGCTCGTTCATGATCTGGGCGGAGTGCTCTTCGAGGAGACGCTGCCACGCGTAGCTGTGGCGGTCGAAGACGGGCGGGATGGTCGCCGGGAGCTGATCGGGGAAGGGGTGATCCGCCTTCCAGGTCGAGTGCTCCTGGAGGAACGGCGGCTCGGCCCGCGGCTCGGCGGCCGAGTGGCAGCTCGACCCGGCGCAAGTGCTGGCGCCCTGGTACTTGGCCGGCGCCTTCGCGTCCGGGGGCGCGGCGTCCGCGCGGCGGACGAGGTCGGGCAGCAGGAGCGCGCCGGTCGCCACGACCGCGGCGGCCGGCAGGCACACCACGAGGGAAGCTTTGATGCGCTGACGCAAGCTGGACATGGCGCCCTCCGGGAATCAATCGGTCCAATGATGGGCTGGAATGGAACTCGAACGCGCACGAACGAGGCGGCCCTTCCCCCGGGGCCGTCCCTCCCGTGTATACCCCTGGTCCGTCCGAAAAGCAATGGCCATCCGGAGGCCTCGACCGGCGCGGATGGAGGACCGGGAGATGCCCGCCGCTTGAGCTTCGCGATCCTGTAGACACCGCTCGGGCCGGTTGTTATATTGCGCCGGCCGGGGCAGCCGCGGGCCTCGAGCGATCGCGAAGAGAGCCAGCGCGGACGAGCGCGAGCACCCGATGATCATCGATCCGTCCCACCGCAAGTGGATCTTCGTGACGATCCTCCTCCTCGCCATCTCGACGGGGATCTACGTCCCGTATCACGTGGGCTCGCTCAACGGGCCGACCGGGAACACGTGGACGGGCCTCGCGTACGGGATCGTCGGCTCCGCCCTCATGCTCTTCGTCGGCTTCATCGGCGCGCGCCGCAAGGTGCCGACGTGGAGGCTCGGGAGCGCCGAGACGTGGCTCAAGGGGCACATCTGGCTCGGCCTGCTCTCCTACCCGCTCATCTACTTCCACGCCGGGTTCCAGTTCGGCGGAGCTTTGACGGTCGCGCTCATGGTGATCTTCACGATCGTCATCCTGAGCGGCATCTTCGGGCTCACGGTACAGCACTTCGTCCCGCGCCTCATGACGACGCAAGTGCCGATGGAGACGATCTACGAGCAGGTCGACCAGATCGTCGCCCAGCTCATCGCCGAGGCGAAGGACGCGTGCACCAAGGTCTGCGGCCCCCTCACGGCCGAGGACGCCGCGAAGGCCGCCGAGGAAGCGAAGACGAGGAAGCCGAAGAAGGGTGAGAAGCCCTTCGAGCCGGCCGAGGGCTCGCCGCGCCTGAAGGAGTTCTACCTCCGCGTCGTCGAGCCGTTCCTCCTCGGCAAGGACCGGACGAAGCTGGCGACGAGCGCGCGCCGCAGCGCGCTCTTCGAGCAGCTCCGGATCGTGCTGCCGCCGCCGCTCCACGACACGGTCACGCACCTCGAGGAGATCTGCGAGGAGCGCCGCCAGCTCGCGGTCCAGGTGCGGCTGCACCACTGGCTCCACGGCTGGCTCTTCGTCCACCTGCCGCTCTCGATGGCCCTGCTCGTGCTGTCGGTCGCCCACGCGATCATGGCCCTCTACTACTAGGGAGCCGGCCCATGGACCAGCTCTTCATCCTCAAGGACAAGAAGCCCCTCGGTCGGCACCAGATCCGCACCGACGAGCTCATGCTCGGCCGCGGCGGCGACGTCGTCCTCGACTCGCCGACGGTCTCGCGCCGCCACGCCGTCGTCCGCTTCGTCAAGGGCCAGGGCTACGTCATCTCGGACCTCGGGAGCCGGTCCGGCACGAAGGTGGGCGGCCGGCCCGTCCCGAAGGAGCCGGGCAACGTCGGCTTGAAGAGCATGGACGTGATCGAGATCGGCGAGTTCGCGCTCCGTTGCATGTTCGGCTCGCCCGACGACCGCGGCGCGATCGAGGCGCGCGCCAAGCCTCTGCCGGATCCGAAGTCGCTCTCCGACACGCAGCCGCTCCCGGGGGCCGCGCCCGCCGCCGCGCCGCCGAAGCCCGCCGAGCCCGCGAAGGCGGCGGCCGCGGCGCCGCCGCCGAAACCGGCGCCGCCTCCGCCGCCGCCACCGCCGCCTCCGCCGCCTCCGCCCGCGGCGGTCGCACCTCCTCCGCCGCCTCCTCCTCCGCCGCCTCCGCCTCCGCCGCCTCCGCCTCCGGCCGCGCCGCCGCCGAAGGCGGCCGCGGAGGCGCCGAAGCCCGCGGAGGCGCCCGCCGCCGACGACAAGGCGGCCAGGGTCGCGGCCGCCAAGGCCGCGGCCGAGAAGGCGAAGGCGGAGAAGGCCGCCAAGGCCGAGGCGGCGCCGAAGCCGGCCGAGCCGGCGAAGCCCGCCGAGGCGAAGCCCGCCGAGGCGCCGAAGCCCGCCGAGGCGCCGAAGCCGGCAGCCGAGGCGAAGCCGGCCGAGGCCCCGGCCGCCGACGACAAGGCGGCCAAGATCGCGGCCGCGAAGGCCGCCGCCGAGGCGGCCAAGGCCGCCAAGGCGGGAGGCGCCGCCGCCCCGGCCGCCGGCGCCGCGGCCGCGGCCGGAGCCGCCGCGAAGCCCGCAGCCGCCGCCGCCAAGCCGGCTCCGGTCGCCGCGGCCGGGGCCGCGCGGGCCGGGCAGGACGAGTCGCTCCGCGAGCGGACGACGAAGAGCATCGCCCGGCGCGTCGAGCTGACGTACTACAAGCGCCTGCACACGCTGCGGAAGTGGAAGCGCCTCTCGTGGGTGATCGCCGGCCTGCTCGCCGGCATCTGGCTCACCGTCGAGGGCGTGCGCGGGAACCAGGAGATCTACTCGAGCGGCGCCGTCTCGACGCGCCACCTGGTGTTCGGAGCGGACTGCGAGAAGTGCCACGTCCGCCCGTTCTTCGACTCGGTGACCGACGTGGCCTGCCTCGACTGCCACGACGGCCTTCTGACCCAGGCCCAGTTCGCGGAGATCAAGGTCCCCGACGCGGCGGACCCGAAGAAGCTCGTCCGCAAGACGCCGCTCGACGCGCCGGCCTCGCTGCGCTGGCCGACGCACGGTCGCGTCGACGAGTCCGGGGCGGCCGTCCAGAAGTGGACGCCGGCCTGCGCCGAGTGTCACGTCGAGCACAAGAGCCACGAGGTCCTCGCCGACGGCATCACCGACCGCCACTGCACGCGGTGCCACGAGGACCTGACGGCCCACTCGAAGTCGAACTTCCTCGTGATCACCACGAACGGCACGAAGATCCGGTCCTTCGTCGGGAAGGAGAACGTCCACCCCGAGTTCGCGCCGCTCTCGGGCGCGACCGCTCCGCGGTCGTCCGCCCAGCTCGCACCCGACAAGGCCGACCGGGCGCGCACCTTCCTCAATCACTCGAAGCACCTGAACCCCGAGACGAACATGCCGGCCGACTGGAAGAAGCGAGTCGGGCGGTCGGCGATGGTGTGCGCGGATTGCCACCTGCCCGACGAGTCGCGCAACTACATGCAGCCGATCACGTACGAGCAGCACTGCCAGGAGTGCCACCCGCTCATCCTGACGGCCAAGCCGCTCAAGTACGACGGTCCGGGGGGGACCTACGAGTACAGCCCGGCCGACGCGAAGGTCCCGCACGGCGTCCAGCCGGAGCTCGTGCGTCCCTTCGTGCGCGGCTACGCCGACCGCTACCAGACCGACCTCCAGGCCTCGCTCGAGGCGTTCATCGGCCGCAAGGAGGTCGCGGAGAAGGAGCTCCAGGGCGAGGGCGAGGAGGGCGGCGGCGCCGCTCCGCCCGGCGGCGGACCGCGCCCGCCCGGGCCTCCGGCCGGCGGCCCGCGTCCGCCCGGACCGCCGACGCCTCCGGGCGGCGGACCGCGTCCGCCGGGGCCTCCCGGCGCTCCGGGCGGCGCTCCGGCGGCCGTGGCGAAGCCGAAGACCGCGAAGGACTGGATCGACAAGCGGCTCTCGATCTTCAGGCGCAGCCTCATCAACGCCAAGGACCTCGAGACCCAGATCTTCTCGTCGAAGGACGGCTGCGTCCGCTGCCACTTCACGCTCTTCGACGGCGCCAACCCCGTCGCCCCGGAGGAGATCGCCAAGAAGTGGCTCCAGGACCGGGAGTTCGCGGCGGCCCAGACGTACCGGGACGCGGCCACGAAGCGCTGGGACAGCGAGCTCGCGGCCGAGGGCGGCGGCAAGCTCCCGACCATTCCGCGGCCCGAGATCCCGGCCCGCTGGCTGCGTCACTCGGTCTTCAACCACGAGACGCACCGGGTGGTGAGCTGCCAGGAGTGCCACGAGGGCTCGCCGCAGAGCAAGCAGACGTACGACGTCCTCCTCCCGGGCGTGGCGCTCTGCCAGCGCTGCCACTTCCCGGGCGGCGCGCGGGCGGGCTGCATCGAGTGCCACCTCTACCACGACAAGAGCAACCAGCGGGACTTCGACGGGTCGGTCCCCGTCGACCGTCTCGTGCCGCCGAAGCCGGGAGCGAAGAAAAAGTAGGCGCCCGACAGGGCGCTTGACGGTCGGCGGGAGGAACGGTAACTTTCGCAGTACGCCTGGGCCGCCGCGCCGACGGGGGCCGGCGGTGGGGGAGTTCCGGTCAGGGGCCGGAAAGGGGAGACCGCGATGACCTCTCGATCCGCTCTGCTCAGCTTCGCTCTGGTCGCAGGCGTCGCGTTCGCGACGGCCGGTTGCGACACGGAGAACCGCCAGCAGAACGCCTCCAACTTCTGCCCGGGCGGCGTGGCGCTGACGACGGCCGAAGTGAACGACATCATCGTCAAGGTCGTCTCGCAGGCCCAGGCCGTGGGCGTCCTCGCCACGGTCGCGGTCACCGACCGCGAGGGCGAGGTCCTGGGCGTCTTCACGATGACGAACACGACCGTCGACGTGAACGGCGACGGCGTCATCGACGCCCTCGACAACATCCGGCCCGCGAACGTCCAGGCCGCCATCTCGAAGTCCCTCACCGTCTCGTACTTCCAGAGCGAGCAGGAGGCCTTCACGACGCGGACGGCGTTCTTCATCGTCCAGGGCCACTACCCGCCCGGGGTGCGGAACGCCGGCGGCGGGCCGCTCTTCGGCGTCCAGGACTCGAGCCTCACGTCGAGCGACAACCGCATCGGGGCTTACGACCAGAACGGCATCGCGGTCGGCGCCGGCATCAGCGGCGAGTTCGGCGGCGTCCCGCTCTACAAGAACGGGTGCCCGGTCGGCGGCGTCGGCGTGGACACGATCGACGTCCTCGTCAACCTGCCGCCCGCGCCGAACCCGGACAGCGCGCTGACGCTGCTCTCGCCGGTCCAGAACGACGTCGACGAGGCGCTGGCGCTCTCGGGCGCCGTGAACTTCGCGACCCCGCAGGTCATCCAGGCGACGAGCGTGTTCGTCGACGGGATCAGCTTCCCGTTCGTGGACACCATCGTCGACTTCATCCCGCCGGACGCCGCGCCCAGCGCCGCCGGCCTCCAGACGGCCGGCATCGGCGCGATCGACCCGCAGTTCCCGATCCGGGCGAGCCCGCTCGCGCCGGAGATCCGCGTCGACGGGCGCTTCGGCATCCGGCCGCAGACGCGCTTCACGGGCCGCGTCGTGTCGCGGAGCGAGTCGGACTTCAACACCCCGCCCCTCGGCAACGCCGGAAGCTCGTTCGTGAACGTCGACCGCAACGCCGCGATCGTCTTCGACACGATGCCGACGAGCGTGGACGGCGACCCGGGCTTCCGCTTCGAGAACGTGCCGATCGTGACGGTCCAGCAGGGAGTGCAGGTCACCCCGGTCGGCGCCGTGCCCGGCGAGTTCAACTTCCTGCCGATCGACGGCATCGAGCCGCCGCCGGCGGAGGGCGGGCTCACGTCCGCCGAGGTCCGCCAGATCATGGTCCAGGCCGCGTTCGGGGCCGAGAGCCAGATCGCCGGCATCCGCCTTCCGCGCGGCGTGCCGGTCAAGGTCCACATCGTCGTCATCGACCGCCGCGGGAACCTGCTCGGCGTCTTCCGCCTGAACGACGGGACGCGGTTCAGCTTCGACGTGGCCGTCCAGAAGGCGCGGACCTGCGCGTTCTTCAGCACGGACGGGACGCCGGCCGACACCCCGCAGGGACAGCCGCTGCCCCCGGTCGCGTTCGCCTGCCGGAGCATCGGCTTCCTCGCGCAGCCGTTCTTCCCGATCGGCCTCGACGGCGAGCTCCCGGGCCCGCTCGTCAACGTCCGCGACCTCGTGAACCGCGGCAAGGTCACGATCGAGGTCCCGCCGTCGCTGACGACGATCAACCCGCCGCCGCGGCCCCCGAGCGACGGGACGACGGACGAGAACGTCCTCCTGCCCGGCAACCAGCTCTTCGACGACTACGGCGGCGCGCCGCCGGCCGAGCTCGGCCAGATCCGCGAGCTCCTGGGCGAGACCGGCGGGTTCTACCTGCTCGCCGACCGGCCCGACGTGGGCTTCGTCTCGCCCGGCATCCAGGCGGGGATCCAGACGTTCCCGGGCGGGGTCCCGCTCTACAAGAACGGGCGCCTCGTCGGGGCGGTCGGGATCTCGGGCGACGGCGTCGACGAGGACGACCGGGCGGCCCACTTCGGGCACCTCAACTTCGAGCCGCCGCCCGGCATCCGCGTGGACGAGGTCAGCGAGGGCGCGATCGGGCAGGTCCTCACGGCCAAGGTCACGGTCCTGGTGAGCGCGATCCAGGCCCACCCGGATCTGCGGATCCGCAACGTCTACGGGCCGATCATCGCCCGGGAGAAGGACTTCGTCGAGAACCGCTTCAACCGGAGCCTCGGCGGCGTGCGCATCCCGTACACGAAGTTCCCGCGCAACCCGACCGACTTCTGACGGCCGGCTCGAGACGAGAAGAACCGCGGCCGTCCGGGCTCGATCGCCCGGACGGCCGCGTCGTTTCTGGCCCGGCGCCCGGTTCGCTCTTTGACGACCATCGCCCCCGGTGCTAACATCGGCAAGGGCGCCGATCGAAGCGGCAACCTTCTCGGTCGGGCGGGAGGTCGGGTAGTGAAGCCGTGAACTCGCTCCTCGTTCATCGCGGCGGCAAGTTCTTGTCCAAGGTCGACCTCGGCCTCGAGGCCGAGCTCGTCATGGGCCGGGCGAGCGCCAACCCGATCTGCCTCCCCTCGGATCACGTCTCGCGCAAGCACGCCCTCATCCGGCGCCGGGACGGGCGCTTCTTCGTCTCGGACCTCGGGAGCTCGAACGGGACGTCGGTGAACGGCCGCCCGCTCGGGGCGGGCGAGGAGCGCGAGGTCCGCGACGGCGACCGGATCGGCATCGACGAGTTCGAGCTCCGCTGCGTCTTCGCGCGCGATACGCAGCCCGAGAGGCCGGTCGTCGGGCCGCTGATCGCCGAGGTCCAGCAGGCGCTCGGGGCCCAGCCGGACCCGAGACGGGCCGCGCAGCGGACGTCCATCCGCGGGGTCGCGCCCCCGTTGCCCCCGGCCATCGACCTCCGGGAGACGGCCAGGCCGCCGGCCGCCCCGACGGCGGCGGCGCGCCCGGCGGCTCCGTCCCCGGTCGACTCGGCTCCGCCGCCGCCCGCCTTCCTGCCGCCCCCGCCGTACGCGTCGCCGCCGCCGGCGGCGGTCGCGTCCGGAGCGACGCCGTCCGCCACGTTCGCGCCGCCGCTGCGGGCGTCGCCGCCCCGGCCGGTCTCGAGGACGGAGCCCGTGCGCCAGGCGGCGCCCGCGCCTTCGCCGCCGGCCCCGCCGGCCCCGCCGCCCCCGCCGCCCCCGCCGCCCCCGCCGCCCCCACCGGCCCCACCGGCCCCACCGCCCGCCGTGGCGTCGCCGCCCGTCAAGCCGCCGCCCGTCGCGCCGGCGCCGGCCGCGCCGGCTCCGCCGCCCGCGCCCGCGCCCGCGGCCGCCCCGGCGGCGCCGCCGCCGTCGAAGCCGCACGCGCCGCCCGCGACGGTCAGCCACTCGCGCCCGCACGACCGCATCGTGCTCCCGACGGGCGAGAGCGCCCGCATGCTCCAGGAGCACGGGGAGAGGCTCTCGGGCGAGGAGCTCTCGAAGTACGACATCTTCTCGGACATCCCGGCGAAGGACATCGACAAGCACCTCGAGCGCTACGTGGAGGACCAGCCGCCGATCTGGCTCCGTCGCTTCAAGAAGGGCGACTCGATCTGCCGGCAGGGCGACTACGGCTCGACGGCCTTCTACATCACCAAGGGGCAGGTGGACATCTTCATCCAGACGCCGATGGGGCACGTGAAGTCGCTCAAGGACGACCGGGAGAAGAAGGGCTTCTTCGGTTTCGTCCGGCGCTTCGCGAGCGTCATCGCGCCCTCGAGCCAGGACCGGCGCGAGGAGGAGGAGCCGCGCCGCTACATCCCGATCGACGCGCCGATCCACCTGCCGCTCGACAACCCGGTCGGCCAGCTCGGCGAGGGCGAGCTGTTCGGCGAGATGACGTGCATGAGCTTCTACCCGCGCTCGGCGACGTGCGTCGCGGCCGCGGACGAGGTCTTGTGCCTCGAGATGCTCCGGTCCGTCCTCCTCGAGCTGCTGAAGCGCCGCTCGAAGCGGTTCAACGAGCGCCTGGAGAAGTACTACCGGGAGCGCGCCCTCGACGCCCACCTGCGCAGCGTGCCGATCTTCTCCGACCTGACGAAGGAGTTCATCGACCACCTGCGCCCGCGCGTCGAGCTCCTGTCCTACAACCCGGACGACGTGATCTGCGCGCAGGGGGACCCGGCCGACGCCTTCTACCTCATCCGCCTCGGCTTCGTGAAGATCTCCCAGCACCATCCGGGCGGCGAGCTCGTCCTCGCCTACCTCGGCCGCGGGCAGTACTTCGGCGAGATGGGGCTCCTCGCGGGCGGGACGCGGACGGCGACGTGCATCGCCCTCGACCACGTCGAGCTCGTGAGGATCCGCAAGGACGACTTCGAGCTCATGATGACGAAGTTCCCGGAGATCCGCGGGAACCTCTGGCTCGAGGCCGGCAACCGCCTCATGGGGCAGCGCAAGCGGGTCGACAACCCGTCGATGATCCCGCTCGACGAGTTCCTGCTCCAGGGGCTCATAAACGCCCAGAACGTCCTCCTCATCGACCTCGACCGCTGCACCCGCTGCGACGAGTGCGTGCGCGCCTGCGCGGCGGCCCACGACGGCGTGACGCGGCTCATCCGCGACGGCCTCCGCTTCGACAAGTACCTCGTGACGACGTCCTGCCGCGCCTGCACCGACCCCGTGTGCATGATCGGGTGCCCGGTCGGCTCGATCCGGCGCCGCAACAGCCTCGAGATCATCATCGAGGACTGGTGCATCGGCTGCGTGAAGTGCGCCACCCAGTGCCCGTACGGCAACATCAACATGCACCCGGTCGAGGTCCAGGTCGACGACCCCGAGCGCCCCGGCCGCAAGAAGGCCGAGGTCGCGAACGAAGGCAAGGGCAAGGCCGTCTGCTGCGACCTCTGCATCGGCTTGAAGGAGCCGAGCTGCGTCTACGCCTGCCCCCACCACGCCGCGATCCGCGTCGAGCCGCGCCGCTTCTTCGCGCCCGAGTTCGCGACCGAGACCGAGACGGATGTGGACGAGGCCGTCCGCAAGGCGCGGGCGGGGTGACGGCGCTCGGGATCGTCCGTCAGTCGGCCCGTGGCGCGCCGGGGCCGGGGGCGCGAGGCCGCTGGCACCGCGGGCAGTAGTGCGTCGCCCGACCGGCCACGACCGCGCGCGCGATCGGCGTCCGGCACCGCTCGCACGGCTCGCCCGTCCGCTGGTACACGAGCGGGCCGAGGCGGCGGGCGACGCCGCGCCGCCCGGCGCCGACGCGCTCCTGGTCGGGCGTACCGGATCGCCGGTCGACGGCGCGCGCGAGCACGTCGCGGACGGCGGCCGCGAGGCGCGTCGTCTCGGCCCTCGTGAGCCGGCCCGCCAGGCGCGCCGGGTGGACCCTCGCCTCGAAGAGCGCCTCGTCGGCGTAGATGTTGCCGACGCCGGCGACGAGGCGCTGGTCGAGGAGCGCGGCCTTCACCGGGCGCCGGCCGCGGAGCCCGCGCCCCAGCTCGGCGGCCGTGACGGCGAGACCGTCCGGCCCGAGCGCGGCCGTCAGCGCGCGCAGGCCCGCCGGGTCGACGAGGGCGATCCAGCCGAACTTCCGCTGGTCCTCGAACCGGAGGTCGCGGGGGCCCGACAGCTCGAAGATCGCGCGGGTGTGGCGGTCCGGGGGCTTGCGGACGACCCAGAGCTTGCCCGTCATCTTGAGGTGGACGCAGAGGGCGCGGCCGCCGTCGAGCCGGACGACGACCATCTTGCCGCGCCGCTCGACGCCCTCGATGCGCGCGTCGCGAAGGCCGGCGGCGAGGCCCTCGGGCGTCGCCCCGCGCACGCCGCGCGGCCAGTCCAGCCAGGCGAGGCGCCCGATCCGCCGCCCGCGCAGGCGCGGCGCGAGGTAGCGGACGACGTGCTCGACCTCGGGGAGCTCGGGCATGGCCTTGCGCCGGCTTGCTTCTACCGGAAGATCGAGAAGACCGCCCGGACGAGGCGCCGGATGATCCCCGGGCGCCCCGGCGGATGCTGGGCCGTGTAGGGCTCGGTCGACTCGACCTGCGGCTCGCGCCCCCCCCTCTCGATGGCGAGGGCGTCCACCTTGATCGCCTTCGATGGGCGCGTGTCGTCGTCGAGCATGCTCTGCGGGATGTCGCCCGCGGGGCCCGGCGCCGGGCCGATCCCGAGGCCGCTGTCCTCGATCTCGAAGCCTTCGAGCGGGCGGGGCGCGGCCGCGAGCGGGCGGGGCGTGGCCGCGAGCGGGCGGGGCGCGGCCGCGAGCGGGCGCGGCGGCACGACTCGCGGCTCGGCCGTCGGCGGCTCCGGCTCGAGGCCCTCGCCGGCCGCGCGCGCCCCGTCGGCCGGCGTGACCTCGACCGGCGACACGGCCGCGCGCGCGCCCTCGACCGGCGTGGGCTCGACCGGCGAGACCCGGGGGCCGCCCGCGGGCGCCGGGGCCGGCGCCGGGGCCGGCGCGGGGGCGGGGACGGGGACGGGGGCGGGGGCGGACGGCGGGAGCGTGCCCGCCCCGGCCGCGGATGCCTCGCCGGGGAGCCCCGCCGGCTGCGGCCCCGACGGCCGGTACGGCTTCTCCGGCCGCGTGGACACCTGGCGGAAGGCGGGCGTCCCCGGCACGGGCTCCCGGACCGCCTGCGTCTCCTCGGGGAAGGGCGAGGCGCGCCCGCCGGCGGTCGCCGGCGTCGGCGGAACGTCGGCCGGCGTCGCCCGCGGCGCGCCCCCGGACGAGCCCGCCCCGGCCGGCGGCGCCGCGGACACCGAGCCCGCGCCCGCGACCTCGGCCAGGGCGACCCCCGGGTACGAGGACGCGAGCGACGGGATCGGCGAGACGACCGCCCCGAGCGCCGCGAGCGCGTCCTCGATGGCGCGCCTCAGCTCGCCGGGCGTCGCGAACCGGTCGGTCGGGGCCTTCTTCAAGCAGCGGTCGACGATCCGCACGAGCTCGCGGGGGACGTCGGGCGCGACCGAGCTCACCGGCTCGGGCATCTCCTCGAGGATCTTCTTCAGGAGCCCGCGCGTGAGCGTGCCGGAGAACGGGCGCTTGCCCGTCGCCATGTGGTAGAGGGTCGCGCCGAGCGAGTAGACGTCGGCCCGCTGGTCGGCCTTGTAGGCGTCGCGCACCTGCTCGGGCGGCATGTACGAGAGCGAGCCGAACCCCTGGCCGGGGCGCGTCAGGTTCTCGACGCTCGACGCGCCGAGGCTCTTCACGAGCCCGAAGTCGCAGAGCTTCGCGTCGCCGCGGTCGTCCACGAGGATGTTCTCGGGCTTGACGTCGCGGTGGACGAAGCCCCGCTCGAAGGCGTGCTCGAGCGCCGACGCGACCTGGCGCGCGGCCGTCAGCGCCTCGACGGGCGCGAGCCGCCCGCGCGCGATGATCCGCTTGGCGAGGGTCTCCCCGCGCACGTACTCCATGGCGAGAAACGCGAACCCGGTGCCCTCGCCGGCGCCGTAGACGCGGACGAGGTTCGGGTGCCGGAGCTTTCCGGCCGCCTCGATCTCGCGCACGAACCGGGCGATCGTCTCGAGGTTGGCCGTCGGCCCCGTCGGGATCACCTTGATCGCGGCCTCGCGCTGGAGGAAGAGGTGCTTGGCCCGGTAGACCTTGCCGAACGAGCCCTGGCCGATCGCCTCGAGGATCTGGTATCCCGGGATCCTCGGCAGGGCCTCCTCGGCCGACTCGCCTTCCGCCGCCGCCCCGGCGTTCGCGGCCGCGGCCGCGGCCAGCCCTCCCGCCGCCCCGGCCCCGCCGCGGCCGACGCTCGTGCTGCCCGGGACGGCGGGCGCCGTCGCGACGCCCGGGCGCACGATCACGGGCGCGCCGGCCACCGCTCCGACCTTCTGAGGAGGCGCCGTGTCGGCCTGGGGGTCGGCGAGGGCGCGGATCCAGGTGTTGTCGCCGATGCGGATCTCGTCGCCGGGCCTCAAGACGGCCGACTTCTCGATCCGCCGCCCGTTGACGTAGGTCCCGTTGGCGCTCCCGAGGTCGACGACCTGGAGCCCGCCCGCGTCGCGCACGAGCTGACAGTGCCGCCGCGAGAGCGCCTGGTCGGCGAGAGAGACATCGGCGGCCCGACCCCGTCCGATGACGAGGGGCCGCCCCTCGGGGAGCTCGACGAGCCGCCCCGGCCCGGCCGTGGTGCCGATCTCGACGCGCATGCGCGGCCCGTCTTGTACCACGGCGCCGGCCGGTTCCGCAACGCGGGGGGGGCGCGGGCGCCCTGTCGAAAGCGAACAGGCCGGGCCACGCGATGCGCCGCGCATCGCCGCATCCGGCATCCCCACATCCCCGGTCCCCGTTCCCCTCCCCGGGGAACCCGGTTCCCGAGGGCCCCAGCCCCTCCCCTGCCCCTGCCCCGACCCGCCCTGCCCCTGCCCCTGTCCGAACCCCGGATCAGCGCGCGACGGCGAGGATCTCGCGCGCCTGGGCGTGGACGCGGCCGCCCGGGCGCGAGCGCGAGAGCGCCTCGCGGGCGCGCGACTCGGCCCCGCGCCGGTCGCCCGCCTGGAGGGCGGCGAGCGCCAGGTTCACGTGCGGCGCGGCCTCGTCGGGCGGCGCGAGCGCGGCCGCCTCGTCGAGGAGCCGGACGGCCTCGTCGAAGGCGCCGGGGGCGGGGTCGCCCGAGAGCATCAGCAGGGCGAGGTCGTTGCGCGGCCGCCACTCGCCCCGCCCGAGGTCGACGGCGCGCCTGAGCGCCGCCTTCGCCCGCTCGAGCCGCCCGGCCGCCTCCAGGATCGAGCCCAGGTGGTGGTGACCCTCCCAGTGGCCCGGCGCCAGCGCCACGAGCCGCTCGGCGGCGCGCGCGGCGGTCTCGAGGTCGCCGGCCGCCTGGGCGAACGTCGACAGGTTCCTGAGGGCGATCGCGTTCTCGGGCTCGACCTCGACCTGGCGCACGAGCGCGCGGACGGCCTTGCGGACGTCGCCCGCCCGCACGGCGATCGCGGCCAGCTTGTCGAGGGGCGCGCCGGCGCGCGGGAAGAGCTTCGCGGCGCGCTCGGCCACGCGCTCGGCGGCGTCGGGGCGACCCTCGGCGACGAGGATGTCCGCGAGCGTCAGGTAGGCATCGAGGAAGGCCGGGTTGGCGCCGATCGCCCGCCCCAGGGCCGCGGCGGCCGCGCCCGGGCGGCCCCGCTCCTGCTCGACGATCGCCAGGGCGTAGAGGATGTCGGGCGCGTCGGGCCTGGCGGCGAGGGCGCGCTCGAGCTCGCGCGCCGCCTCGTCGTTGCGGCCGAGGGCCCCGAGCGCCCGCCCGAGGTGGAAGCGCGCCGCCACGAAGCCCGGATCGCGCCCGGCGGCGCGCCCGTACAGGACGACCGCCGCGTCGGCGTCGCCCTTCGACTCGGCCACGACGCCCCGGTAGAAGAGGAGGCGGGGCTCGTCGCGGACGGCCTCGGGCGCCGAGTCGAGGAGGGCGGCGGCCTCGTCGAGCCGGTCGAGGGCGATCGCGATCCGCGCGAGGCCGACGAGCGACGCCGCGTGGTCGGGCGACCGCGAAAGGGCCGCGGAGAAGGCGCCGCTCGCCTCGCCCAGGCGTCCGGCCGAGAACGACTCCTCGCCCGCCCGGGCGAGGTCGTCGGCGTTGCTCCCCCGCCTTCCGCTCCGTCGTTCCGTCGTCACGCCCGTCTCGCCGGCTTGCCGGCCTCCGCGTCGCGCCTCTTCCTCGCCTCGCGCTCGATGCGCTTCATCGCTTCCCGTACGTCGATCTCCCCGATCTCGTGACCGTGCAGGTCGGGCGGGAAGAGCAGCGTCACCCGCGCGGCCTCGACGGGCGGACGCTTCCCCTTGAGCCCGTCCCCGTCCACGAGGAAGGCGACGTCGAGCCGGCCGCCCGTGAGCGCCTTCGCCGCCCGGGCGACGTCCACCTCGACCCCGACCGACGCCCCGGCGCCCACCTCGAGCGCCGCCCCGGCGTTGAAGCCGATCTTGAGCTTCCCCCTGTCGTAGCCGAGGCGGAGGCCCGCCTCGGCGCCGGCGCCCGCCCAGGCCTCGGCCGTCCCCGTGACCTTCACGAACTCGCCGAGGCCGACCGTGCCCGTGACGCCGGCCTTCGCCCCCGCGAAGGCCTTGCCGCCGGCGACGACGACGACGCGCGGCGGGGCGGCGGTCGCGGCGACGTCCGCCGAGGCGGTCGCGTGCGCGCCGACCTCGCAGTGCCCCTGGCAGCGCCCGTTCACGTCGAGGCGCTCGCCGCCCACGTGGGCCCCGGCCGTGCAGAACGCGCCGTCGACGTCGAAGCGGGCGCGCGCCCCGGCCTCGGCCCGCCCCTCGCCCGCGAGCCCGCGCCGGCCCGCCGTCGCCGTGCCGGTCGCCCCCGCACGAGCCTTGGCCTCGCCGCGGACGCGGGCGTCGGCGTCGAGGGCGCCCGAGCGGAACGCCGCCGCCGCCTCGCCCCCCCGTCCGACCTCCGCCCGGGCCCCGCCGGCGGCGCGGGCGCCCTCGCGGCCCGTGGTCGCGCGTCCCGCCGCCGAGGCGCGCCCGTGGCGGCCCTCGACGGACGCCACCCCGGCCCGGTCGACGGCCGCGAGCTCGGCGGCGACGGCCGCGAGCTCGCCCGCCAGCTCGGCCCGATCGACGCCGGCGCTCGCGCAGAAGCGGTCGGCGGCCGCCGGGTCCCGGCGGCGCTCGCGCTCGAGCCGCGCCCCCGTGCGGACGGCTTCGGCGGTCCCGGGGGCCCGGGCCGACGGCGCGGGGCCGCGCGCCGCGGCCGCCCCCGGCCCCGGGGTGGACCGCGCGCCGCCGCGCTTCTCGATCGCCGCCTTCAGCATGGATCCGGCGATCCGCCCGCTCGTCGAGCCCGTACCCGGGACGTCGTCGGTCGCCGCCGCCCGGGCGGCCCCGCGCCGCCGCCCGGCGCGCCCGGGCGCCGCGCCCCCGGCTGCGGCGGCCGGCGCGCCGCCGCTCTCGGCGCTCTCGCCGCTCCTCGCGCCCTTCACGGCCTTGAGCCGCCCCGACTTCCCGCCTTCCGGCTCGACCGGCGGCTCGGGCGCCCCGCCCGCCCCTCCCGGTCCCCTCACCCGACCGATCGCCATTCCCGCACCTCGCTGCAATGGAAGCGCGCATTATAGCGGGCGTGCGGGGCCCCGCCTATCAACGGGCGTCACGGCGGGCGTCAATGGGTGTTGAGGGGCACGAGGCGCAAGGCACGGCCCGGGCTGCGGGTCACGGGCTCGAGCGCGGGCAGGAGTTTGGCCGGCCACTTGCACGGGATCGGGCCGGGGAGGGCTCGGCATGCGGCGAAGGCTCGCGGTCGGGGTCGCGGGGCTCGTGGCGGCGGCGGTGGGGTCGGTGGCCCTCGCGGCGTGCGCCGGCGGGGGCGGGGGAGGGGGCGGCGGATCGACGCGCGGTCCGGCGGCGGCCGGGGGCGCCGGCGGCGCGGGTGCGGGCGCCGGCGGCACCGGGCCGCGCGTCGTCGTCGCCGACGGCACGGCGGGGCAGCGCCTGTCGCCCTTCCCCGACCGTCGCTTGATGACCGGCGGGCACGTGATGTCGACGCTGCCGGGCGTCACCGACCTCGAGGCCGGCTTCCGCGAGGAGCTCGAGAAGCTCGACGGGTTCGGCGTCTACGCGCCGATCGCGGTCACGTTCGACGGCGACATCGACGTCGCGACGATCGCCGACGCCAACGTCCTCGTCGTCAACGTCCAGGGGACGCGCGCCGGCGAGGTCGTGCCGCTCGACCTCGGGCGCGGCAGCTTCCCGACCGACTTCGGGCGCCCCGTCTCCTTCCACGGGCGCGACCCGCTCGCCGGCCACGGCGACCTCCTCTTCCCACCCGGGAACCCGGGATCGCACTACGAGGCGGCCTCGCGGACCGTGATCCTCCGGCCGCTCGTGCCCCTCGAGGAGGGCGCGACCTACGCGGTCGTCCTCACCGATGGCCTGCGCGGGGCGGGCGGCGGCGGGGCGGTCCAGGCCCCGAGCGGCTGGCTGCGGCCGACGACCCACGACGCGATCCTCGGCCCGGCGCTCGGCTCGGTCGCGCGCAACCTCGGGCAGATCGGCTACCAGTGGGAGTTCCCGACCGGGCGGCCGAGCGCGGGCCTGCGGCTGGCCGCGGACGCCATCGACGGCACGGGCCCGCTCGCGGCCGCGCTCTCGGGCCCGACGGCGCGCCCGCGCCTCGAGCGCTTCGACGACCTCCGGACGGGCTTCGGCGACGGCAGCCCCTACACGTTCGACGCCTTCGACTTCGCCGCCGTGATCGGCGGGCTCGCCGACCTCGCGCGCCTCGCCGGCCCGCTCCACCCGATCGCCAGGGACCTCGAGGCGCTCCTCGACATCCTCGACCTGTCGTGCGTCGATTACATTGCGACCGGCTCCGCCATCTGCCCGGACCTGCGCACGAGCCCGCGCGGCACGTGGGACCTCGACCCGGCGACCGCCGCCCCGGTGGCGGGGCGCGTCCCGTTCCTCGTCGTCGTCCCGCGCCCCTGCGCCGAGAACGGCTTCGCGCAGCCGCCCTACCCCGTGCTCCTCTACGGCCACGGGAGCCAGCGCTCGCGCCTCGACGCCGTCTCCGTCGCCGCCTTCGCCAGCCGCTACGGGTTCGCGGTGGTCGCGATCGACGTCGTCGACCACGGCCCGGACGACGCGCTCACGCGGCTGCCGCAGCTCGTGGGCCAGGCGGCGTCCGGCGACCAGGGCGTCGAGATCGGGGCGCGGGCCGCGATCATCGGGCTCGCGCTGGCGCTGAACGTGACCGTGAACCCGTTCGCCTCGGTCGAGACGCAGGCCCGCCAGCTCCTCGCGGGCGGCCCGCTCGGCCCGCTCTTCGCGGACGGGCGCGCGACCGACGTCGACGGCGACGGCTACACGGACTCGGGCCGGCGCTTCTTCACGTCCGACGTGCCACGCTCGCGCGACAACGTCCGCCAGTCGGTCCTCGACTTCATGAGCGTCCTCCGCGTCGTCCGCGGCCTCGGCGTCGACCTGAACGGCAACGGCCGCCTCGACCCGCAGGAGGGCGACCTCGACCGCGACGGCACCCTCGACTTCGGCGGGCCGGGCGCGGCCGCCGCCTACGTCGGGATCTCGCAGGGCGGGATCTGCGGCTCGGTCCTGGCCGGCACGGACCCGACGATCCCGCGGTTCGACGTCATGGTGCCGGGCGGCGGGCTCGTCGACATCGTGACGACGTCGACGCTCCGCTCGGTGACGGGGACGGTCTTCACCCAGGCGCTCGGGCCCGTCATCGTCGGCCAGCCGGACGGCGCGGGCGGCGCCTTCGTGGACGTCGCCGGCCACGGGCGTTACGGGCGGGTGCCGACCGCCCCCGGCGGGATCGTCTCGGCGACGAACCTCCGGATCGGGCTCCGCGTCGACGCGACCGTGGCGCCGGACGGCGGCTTCGTCCTCCACCTTCGGGCCGACCAGGGCGACGCCATCGAGGTCGAGTCGGTCGCGCCCGGCGGCGCCCTCCTCGGGGCCAGGATGTTCGCGGCCCCGACCTTCGGCCTCGGCCTCACGCGCTCGTCGCCCGACATGCGCGAGTACTTCGGCCTCGCGGCCACGGTCCTCGAGGGCGCGGACCCCGTCGTCTTCGCGCCTTACTGGCGCAACCCCGCCCCCGGGCGCGGGCTCGCGGACGTGCTGGCCCAGGTCTCGCTCGGCGACACGACGGTCCCGGTCTTCACGGGCGCGTCGATCGGGCGCGCCGCCGGCCTCCTCTCGCTGTCGCGCAACCAGCGGCTCGCCGCCGAGGGCGTGCTGCTCTCGGGCACGAGCTTCAACGGCGACCGCGTGCTCGGGGTCGAGTCCTCGGCCGGGGCCGGGATCCGGTTCCTCGGCGTCAACAACCACTCGGGCATGCTGGTCCCCGATCCCGGGAAGGGCTTCCCGGCCGTGCGCTACGCCGCCGCCGCCCAGCGCCAGGCCTTCGACTTCCTGCGGACGGGGCGGATCGACGACGGCGATGCGATCTTCGACGTGATCCTGAGGTAGACCGCAGGGCGCGCCCGCAGCGCACCCGGTCAGCGCGGCACGAACGTGATCGTCGTGAGGTAGATCTGCGTGCCCGCCGCCGCGATCTGGCCCTCGATCCAGCTCGGGTCGTAGCCGCCGAGCGGCGAGGTGTAGTTGGCGACGAGGAACTCGTTCGCCGAGAGGCGCGCGACCGCCGGGAAGGCGGTGTCGCCGCAGCCCGGGAGGTCGACGAGCGGGATGACGCGGCGCGTGGCGGGCTCGACCCGGTAGAGCGTGGTCCGCTTGAGGCGGAGCGAGTACGCGCCGAGGTTGTAGATCCGCTGGAGGTCGAAGGGCAGGTAGGCGAGCCCGCGGTCGTACGGGCCGCCCACGTCGCGGCGCGCGACCAGGTAGAGGTCGTCGCCGTGGCGGAACAGGCGCGGCGAGTCGTAGCGCTCGCGGTCGGCGCGCGCCGGGAAGCTCCAGCTCCCGAGGCTCCCGGCCGCCGCCGTCGCCACGTGGGCGCCGAAGCCGGTCGTGTCGCCGTCCTCGAGGCGCGTGACGGCGACGAGCCCGCCCGCCGGATCGAACTCGAAGCCGACCTCGGAGACGCCGCCCCGGTAGACGCGGCCGCCCGGCCCCGTGCCCGGGACGGGCGCCCAGGCGAGGCCGTCCGCCGACACCTGGAAGAGCACGTCGACGTCGGCCGGCCCGGAGAGGTTGTAGTGGCCGCCGCGGTAGGACGTCATCCAGGCGCGGCCGCCGCGCACCTTCAAGTCCCACGGCACCTCGCCCGCCTGGAGCACGGTCACCGCCCGGGAGAAGCGCCCGGGACCGAGGCGCTCGGACTGCCAGACGTGCTTCGGCTCGAAGGCGACGGGGTTCGTGCCGGCCTCGAAGTGGTGCAGGATCAGCCGGCCCCCGATGGACAGCAGGGACGGCTCGCGGACGTCGGCGCCGATCGCGACCTCGTGCTCCATCTCGAACGTCCGCCCGAGGTCCGTCGAGCTGACGACGAGGAGCCGGGCGTTGGCCGAGGCGAAGTGCGTCTCGTTCGTCCGCCAGGCGAGGAAGAGCCGCCCGTCGTGGAACGCGATGGCGCAGTTGTTGTTCGAGGCGTCGCAGCGCGCCGCCGCCGGCAGCGCGGCCGAGGGGGCAACCCAGATGGGCGGCGAGACGACGGGATCGTAGTCCCGGGTCGTGTCGACGACCCAGTCGTCGGGGTCGTCGCTCGGCGTCGCCGCCGGGGCGGGCGCAGGGGCGGGTGCCGGCGCCGGGGCGGATGCCCCCGAGCCCGCGCCGGACGGGCCCGGCCCGCCGCCCGTAGGGGGTGCTCCGAGGCCGCTTCCGCCCGACGAGTGGCGGCAACCGCTCGCAGCGATGAAAATAAGTAATGCATACACCGTCGCGAGGGTGGGGCGCATGAATGCGGATCTTAGCTCCCAAGAAACGGCCGTCAAGGCCATCGTCTTCGATTACGGCGGCGTGCTGCGCCGGGACGACCGCGCCGAGTTCGAGGCCGTCGACGAGGCGGCGGGCCTGCCGCGCGGCTCCCTCTGGACGGCGTTGCACGACATCCCCGAGTACCGTCTCTCGCGCGAGGGCAAGATCGACCTCGAGGCGTTCCGGACCGCCGTCCGCGCCCAGCTTGCGCGCGCGACGGGCCTCGGCGAGGCGCGGGCGAAGACGACGCTCGACGTCCTCGACCTCCGGCTCGCGGCGCTCCCGCCGATCGAGCGCGACATGCACGGCCTCCTGATCCTGCTCCGGGCCGGCGGCCGCGTCAAGCTCGGGCTCCTCACCAACGGCGGGCCCGGCTCGAGCAACCTCCTGCGCGACACGGGGGTCGCGGCCCTCTTCGACGACGCGATCTTCTCGGCGGACGTCGGGTTCGCGAAGCCCGACCCCGCCGTCTTCAAGCTGGCCGCGGTGCGCCTCGGCGTCGAGCCGGCCTCCTGCCTCGTGGTCGACGATCAGGCGCATCACCTCGAGGGGGCCCGGACCGCCGGCCTGCGCACGCACCTGTTCCGGCGCGGCGGCCTCGCCGACCTGCTCGAGCGGCTGGAGAAGGAGGGCGCGCTGCCGCGGGCCTGAGGCTATCCCGGGCCGGCGCCGGCGGCGCCCCGCCTCACGCGCACGACCCCGGCCGTCCCGTCGACCAGGACCTCGTCCCCGTCGCGGATCGCCCGGGTCGCGCCCTTGACGCCGACGACCGTCGGGATGCCGAGCTCGCGCCCGATGATGGCGGTGTGCGAGAGCAGGCTCCCCTTCTCGACGACGATCGCGCTCGCCGCGACCATGAGGAAGACCCAGCCGGGGTCCGTCATGGGGGCGACGAGGACCTCCTTCGCCACGGCGAGGCCGAGGCTCGGCTCGACGACGACCCTGGCCCGGCCCGTGACGCGGCCCGGCGAGCATCCGAGCCCGCGAAGCTCGATCGGGCCCGGGCTCGGGCTCGGGCCCGGGCCCGGGCTCGAGTCCCCCGCCGTCTCCGCCGCGCTCCCCACCTCGCTCGCCAGGAACGCGCCGCGCATCTCGATCCGCTCGGGGGGGCGGCGCGTGCGGAAGCGCGCGTACTCCTCGCGCCGGATGGCGACGAGGCGCCCGAGGTCGCGCGTCGCCCCGCCCCCGCGCACGGCGCCCTTCACCTCGTCGACCGTGAGGTAGTGGATGTCGTCTCGGTCCGCCAGGATCCCGCGGGCCTCGAGGATCCGGGCGAGGGCGCGGAAGATCCGCTTCACCAGGCCGTAGGCGCGCGTCCGCGCGAGGCGCATGTTCTCGCGGTCGCGCACGGCCTCGCGGCAGCGGCGGAGGACGCGCCCGAAGATCCGGCGCCCGAGCGGCCGCCCCGCGAGCCCCGAGGCGACGCGCCGCTCCGCCGCCTCGCGGATCCCGCGCTCGCGCGCCTCCATGGAGGCGACGTCCGTCGCCCCGCCGGCGAGGTAGTTCCGGAGCATGCGGACGAACGGGCGCGGGTCGTCGGACACGCTCGGCGTCTCGAGCTTGAGCTCCATGAGCGTCCGGTCGCCGTAGCGGTCGAGGTGGTCCTCGAAGGCGCGCCGGAAGTCGCCGAGCGCCGGGTCGCCGCGCACGGCCGCGAGCACGGCGCCGTCGTCCGCCTCCGAGGCGAGGAGCGCGCGCAGCCGCTCGTCCCGGCGCGCCCGCTCGACGAGCGCGAGCGCCGAGCGGACGGGCTCGACGCTCTCCATGCCCGTCTCGCCGCAGAGGAGGTCGTTGCGAAGCGCCTGGCCGTCCCCGAGGCCGTAGCGGACGGCGAGCTTGCCGAGGCCGTCGTAGAGCTGCTGGGCGAAGAAGTCGTTGACGATGGTGATCGCCCAGGGCTCGAGGAGGCGTCCCGCCAGGTCGTCGAAGACGTCCACGAGCTGGTGGGCCGAGAGCCGGTCGAGGTCGAGGCGGTTCACGCCCTCGCGGACCGACTCGAAGAGGGCCCGGAAGCGCCGCACGCGCACGCGGTGCGTGGCGTAGAGCCACGCCGCCTTGAGGGCGATGCGGACGAAGTCGGCGCGCCGGTGGAGCCGCTCGCCGAGCGAGGCGGCGGGCGGCGGCCGGCGCACGTGGCGGGGCTCGAGCCCGAGCGCCTTCTCCCAGGCGGGGAGGAAGGCCTCGAACCCGGGGACGAGGAGGTAGAGCCGGTACCAGTTGAGGATGGAGTAGTAGACGCGGCCCTCGACGAGCCCGAGCAGGTCCTCGTAGGCGGCCTCGTTGCGCCCGAGCACGCGCTCGGGGACGCCGAAGAGCCGCGACGTGGCCCGGAACGTCCGGCGGTAGGCGGCGCGCGCGTACGAGAACGTGAGCGGGAGGGTCACGCCCGGGAAGCTCTCGACGATGTTGGCGTTGTCGAACACCTGCAGCCCGGGCTCGCCGGGCTCGCCGGGCCCGCCAAGCTCGCCGGGCCCGTCGGGCGCCCTCCCCCGCGCGCCGAGGGTGGTGATCGGACGCGCCTGGAGGACGTGGATGCGCCCGTCGCCGTCCACCGCCCACTCGATGTCCTGGGGGCGCCCGTAGTGCGCCTCGATGCGTTCGCCGAGCGCGACGAGCGCCCGGACCTCGTCGTCCGAGAGCGCCGGGGCCGCGGCCTCGGCCGCCGGGACGTCCTCGAGGCGCGTCCCGCGCCCCTTCGCCCGGTCGAAGACGACGCGCTGCGCCTTCTCGGCGATCGTCCGCGCCTTGACGGCCCCCGTCGCCCGCTCGACGACGAGCTGGTCGGCGGCCACCTGGTCCGAGACGACGCCCTCGCCGAGGCCGAGGCCGGCCGAGATCACGGCCTCCCCCGTCTCGCCGTTCGTCGGGTTGGCCGTGAAGAGGACCCCGGCGCGCCGGCTGTCGACGATCTTCTGGACGATGACGGCCGCGCGGACGTCGTCCTCCGGGAGCCCGCGCGCCCGTCGGTAGGCGACCGCCCGCTCCGAGCGCGCCGAGGCGAGGCAGCTCCGCACGCGGGCGACGAGGTCCTGGCGCGGGACGTAGAGGTAGGTGTCGAGCTGGCCGGCGAACGAGGCGGTGGCCGAGTCCTCGGCGACCGCCGACGAGCGCACGGCGACGAGCGCGTCGGGCCCGAGCTCGCGGTCGAAGCGCTCGAGGAGCGCCGCCTCGAGGTCCGGGGCGACCTCGCCGCCGGCCTGCGTCGTCACGCAGAACCAGGGCGGGACGGGCAGCCCCGCCCGGGCGAGGGCGGCGAGGCTCAGGGCCTTGCCGCCGACGAGCTCGACCGTGAGGCCGTCCTGCTCGGGACCGGCGAGCCGCGGGGCGCCGCTCATGAGCCGCCCCGTCCCGCTCTCCCCCCGGGAGAGGACCGGGGTGAGGGTCGTCGCGCCGTCGCCCCGTTTGACCGCCCCGCGCGGCGTCCGCTATGCTCTCCCCCATGCCCCTGCCGCCCGGACCGCGCCGCCCGGCGCTGCTCCAGACCTGGGCCTGGATCCGCCGGCCGTGCGAGCTCATGGACTCGTGCGCGGCCCGCTTCGGCCGCATCTTCACGATCCGCTTCGTCCGCGGGCGGCGCTTCGTCCTCGTCGCCGACCCGGACATCGTGAAGGAGGTCTTCGCCGCCCCGCCCGCGACCTTCGACAGCGGCAACAAGAGCTTCGAGGCGTTCGCCGGCCCGGCGTCGCTCTTCGTCCTCGCCGGCCCGCGCCACGGGCGCCACCGCCGCCTCCTGACCCCGCCCTTCGTCGGCAAGCGCATGCGCGCCTACGGCGGGCTGCTCATCGACATCACGCGGAGCGCCCTCGCGACCGAGCCCGCCGGCCGCCCGTTCCGCGGCCACGAGCTCTTCGGGCGCGTCGCCCTCGAGGCCATCTTCCGCGCCGTCTTCGGCATGGAGGAGGCGGAGAAGCTCGAGGCGATCGCCGCCCTCGTCGCGCGGCTGACGGGGCCCTGGACGGCGCTGCTCGCGTTCCTGCCCGGCCTCCACGTGGACCTCGGGCCGTGGAGCCCGTGGGGACGGTTCCTGCGCCTGAAGCGCGCCTTCGACGACATCCTCCACGCCGAGATCCGGCGCGCCCGGGCGGACGCCCTGGCGCGGCGCCCGCGCGAGGACATCCTGGCCAAGCTCGTCGAGGCGAAGGTCGACGCCCGGAGCGAGACCGAGAGCCCGCTCGGCGACGACGAGCTGCGCGACGAGCTGACGACGCTCCTCATCGCCGGTCACGAGACGACCGCCGTCTCGCTCGCCTGGGCGGCGCGCCGGATCCTCGGCGACCCCGAGGTGGAGGCCCGGGCGCGCGCCGAGATCGCCGGGGCGACGGGCGGGGCGCCGCTCGCCGCCGAGCACCTGGCCCGCCTCCCCTACCTCGAGGCGTGCTGCGAGGAGACGCTCCGGATCCAGCCGATCGTCCCGATCGCCCCGCGCCTGCTGGCGGCGCCGCTCCGCGTCGGGCCCCACGACCTCGAGCCCGGCACGAGCGTCGCCCCTTGCATGTACCTCATCCACCGCGACCCCGCCCTCTACCCCGACCCGCTCCGCTTCCGCCCCGAGCGCTTCCAGGACGAGGCCGCGCGCCCGCCCCCGCACCGCTTCTTCCCGTTCGGCGGCGGCTTCCGCCTCTGCATCGGCCACGCTTTCGCCATCTACGAAATGAAGGCCATCCTCGCCACGCTCCTCGCCGAGGCCTCGCCGGCGCTCGCCCCCGGCGCCCCGCCCGCCGACGCCTACGAGCGCAAGGGCATCCTCGTCGCCCCGCGCGGCGGGCCGCCGCTCGTGCTGCGGGCGCCGAGCATCCGGACGCCGCCCCTCGCCGCCGGCGAGCCCCATCTAACGGCAAAGCCCCGTCCCTAGGAAGGAGGCGTCCGCCCGACCGCGCCGGCTACTTGAGCCGGGCCAGGAACGCCTGGCGCTCGCGCGCCGTGCGGCCCGGGATCAGGGCGGCGAACGGGTGGCAGGCGACGAGCGGGCGCCAGAAGTCCTGGCGCTCGTCGATCAGGTCGAAGAAGTCCGGGTTCGAGATGAGGTCGAGCGAGGACTCGGCGTCGCGCCCGGTCAGGATGGCCCGCCAGACCGAGGCCGGCGAGCTTCCGGAGTCGCGCGCCTCGAGCTTGGCGATCGCCTCGAGGGCGCGGGCGCGGGCCCGGGCGTCGGCGCGCGCGCAGCCGAAGCCGTAGCGGCACGCCTTCCAGCCGAAGCGCAGGCGCTCGGCGCGAGCGCCGGCGACGACCTCGTCGTCGGCGCCGGGGTCGTCGTCGGGGA
>Ga0187893_10002789_pt1 | contig 37342 bp, 40 predicted proteins | sample MA1701074metaG_FD_139574 | JGI IMG/M metagenome (GOLD analysis project Ga0187893, IMG submission 139574) | White microbial mat communities from a basaltic lava cave in the Kipuka Kanohina Cave System on the Island of Hawaii, USA - MA170107-4 metaG ... | reverse complement strand
TGCCGGCGCGCGCGCCGTCGAGCGCGGCCGCGGAGATGATCGCGACGGCTTCCGGGTGGTTGAGCTTGATGCCCTTCGCCTTGCGCTTGAGCGCGACCTCGGCGAGCATGTAGATCAGGAGCTTGTCGAACTCCCGCGGCGTGAGCTGCATGCGTCCCCCTGCCGCGCGTCGGCGGCGAAAGCGGAAATGGTCTGAGGAGTCGGGACCGGATGAGTGCCAAGGAACAGGACCGGGCGGGAGCGATGGTAGTACAGGTCCCGGAGAAGTTCATCCTGCTCGTGGTCGCGGCGTACGCGGCGGCGTTCGTCGCGTTCGGCGTGGCCGTGGACGGTCCCGCCGCCGTCGGTCGGGGTCTCGTCGCGATCATCACGACGAGGGATGCTCTGCTGACCGACTACTTCGGCATCGGCGGGATCGGCGCCGGCTGCGTGAACGCCGGGCTGCTGACGCTGTGCGCCTGCCTCGTCTACTACAGGGCGGGCGCGAAGATGACCGGTGCCGCGGTGGCATGCCTCTTTCTCGTGCTCGGCTTCGCGCTGTTCGGCAAGAACCTGCTCAACGTCTGGCCGATCGTCGCCGGCGTCTGGCTCTATTCCCGGTTCAAGGGGGAAACGTTCGCGACCAACATCAACACTGCCTTTTTCGGCCTCGCGCTCGCGCCGATCTTCTCCGAGATCCTGTTCAGCACGAGTCTCGCCCCGGCGGTCAGCGTGCCGCTCGCGCTTGCGACCGGCCTCGCCATCGGCTTCGTACTGTCGCCCGCCGCGGCCCAGCTCTTCAAGGCCCATATGGGATTCAGCCTCTACAACATGGGGTTCACAGCCGGTCTCGTCGGCACGCTGGTCGTCGCGTTGTACAAGTCCTACGGGTTCGCGCCCGACCCGGTGTTCGTCTGGACGACCGGGAACAACGCTCTCCTCGCGTCCTTCCTCGCCGTCCTGTTCGCCTCGATGATCGCCGTCGGGTTCTGGTTCGACCGGAGCGTACCGTCGGGGATGAGGAAGATCCTGGCTACCTCCGGCCAGTCGCCGACCGATTTCGTCGCGCTCGCCGGCTTCGGCCCGGCGCTCGCCAACATGGGCATCACCGGCGCGATCGGGATGACCTACATCCTGGCCGTCGGCGGCGAGCTGAACGGGCCGGTCATCGGCGCGATTTTCACGATCGTCGGCTTCGCCGCGTTCGGCAAGCATCCGCGGAACATCGTCCCGATCATGGTCGGCGTGTTCCTCGGTTCACTGGCGAAACCGTGGAACGCCGACGATCCGTCGATCCTGCTCGCGGCGCTCTTCGGGACGACGCTCGCGCCGATCGCGGGCCGCTTCGGCTGGCACTGGGGGATCGTCGCGGGATTCATCCATTCGTCCGCGGCGCTGAGCGTCGGTTCGGTCCATGCCGGGCTCAACCTCTACAACAACGGCTTCGCCGCAGGCATCGTCGCCTCGGTCCTCGTGCCGGTGATCATCGCCATCCAGTCGCGCACCCAGCCGGGACGCGAGCCGCCGGGGCCGTCGGGCGCCGAGCGCGCGGCGACGAAGGACGGCAAGTGAGCGCGGAGTGTTGACGGTCCGGCCGCGCGAAAGCTAGTCTCGGCGCGACCATCAGGGGGGACGGCAATGCAGCTTCGCTTCACGCTGCGCGGAGCGGGGTGGGTCGCCCTGTATCTCTTCTTTGTGCTCGGCCCGCTCTTCGCGCTCCTGGCCGGCCGGCTTCCTCCCGCGCGCGGCTTCTGGACCGAGTTCGGCGCCGCGATCGGCTACGCCGGCCTCGCGATGATGGGCCTGCAGTTCGGCCTCACGGCGCGCTTCCGCTACGTCACCGAGCCGTGGGGCGAGGACGTCATCTACCACTTTCACCGGCAGATCTCGCTCGTCGCCGTCGGCCTGGTCGTCGCGCATGCGGTGATCATGCTGGCCGCCCGGCCGGACCTGTTCGCCCTGCCCGGCTCCATTCACGAAGTGCCGTGGGGGGCGGTCGCCGCGTTCGTGGCGCTCCTCTCGCTGATCGCGCTGGTGGTGACCGCCCTGTGGCGGGCCGAGCTGCGCATCCCGTACGAGGCGTGGCACATCGCCCACATCGCGCTCGCGGTCGTCGCCGTCACCGGCGGGCTCCTGCACATGGTGGGATGGGCCTTCTACCTCACCGATCCGTGGAAGCGCGCGCTCTGGATCGGCCTGACGGTCTTCTGGATCGCGTTGCTGCTCTACGTGCGGATCGTCAAGCCGCTCTTCATGCTCCGGCGCCCCTATCGCGTCGCCGAGGTGCGCGCGGAGCGCGGCGACACGACGACGCTCGTGATGGCGCCCGACGACCACCCGGGCTTCGGCTTCCGCCCCGGCCAGTTCGGCTGGCTGACGCTGTGGTCGAGCCCGTTCAGGATCACCGGCCACCCGTTCTCGTTCTCGTCCAGCGCCGAGGCGCCGGGCGGCCGCGTCGAGATGACGATCCGCAATCTCGGCGACTTCACCAGCGCCATTCCGAAGGTGCCGTCGGGGCAGCGCGTCTACCTGGACGGCCCGTACGGCGCGTTCACCATCGGCCACCCGGCGGACATGCACGTCCTGATCGCCGGTGGGGTCGGCATCACGCCGATGATGAGCATGATCCGCACGCTCGCCGACCGCGGCGATCCGCGGCCCGTCATCCTGCTCTACGGCAGCAAGGACTGGGAATCGATCACCTTCCGCGAGGAGCTCGAGGCGGCGAAGGCGCGGCTCAACCTGACGGTCGTCCACGTGCTGTCGGATCCACCGCCCGGCTGGACCGGCGAGCAGGGGCGCATCACCGCCGAGGTGTTCAGGCGCCATCTCCCGCCGCCGTACGCCGAGCACGAATACTTCATCTGCGGACCCGGCCCGATGATGGACGCGATCGAGAACGCGCTCGGCGAGCTGCACGTGCCGATGGCGAAATACCACTCCGAACGCTACAGCTTCGTCTAGGAGGACGACCGATGCGCCGCCTGCTCGCCAACCGCGTCGCCTTCGCTACGGGGGCAATCGTGATCCTGATGGCGCTCCTCTTCGCGCTCTCGCGCGTGGCCGGGTAGGGGCGACGCACACCGGTTCTCAGGCGCGCCCCACGAACAGCGGCCCGGCGCGGGCGATATCGGCTTTCGAGAGACCGAGCCTGCGCGCGAGCGCCTGCCAGCGGCTCACGGCGTCGAGCACCCGGTCGACGATGGTGCCGGCTTCCCTGTCGTCCAGGCGATAGAAGCGCGCCGTTTCCAGGACCGTCGCGAGGTTCGGCGCCCGGCGCGCCTCGTCGAGGGCGAGCTCGTGCTCCGCCTTGGCGAAGGACGGGTTCAGGTCGAACGCCGGCGCAAGCCGCCAGCCCTCCGGAGAGCGCAGGAAGCCGTGATTGCGCAGATGGTCGTCCCGGTTCGCGACCGCGACGTTGAAGACGACGCGGCCGAAGAGCTCGCGCAGGTCGGCTTCGATCCGCTCGGGATCGCCGTGCGATGCGACGAGCTCGGCGATGTCGAGATAGCTCGCCTCCTCCCGGTCCCGCCGGCCGAGGAGCGCCATCGCCGAAGCGAAGAACACGCGCGTGGAACCCGTCCGGTCGAAGCGCCGCGCGAGGTACGTGAAGTGGCCGCGCCCGATCCGCTCGAGGCGTGCCACCGGTACCTCGAGGCCCGCCGCGCGGGCGAGCTCGTGGAGGAGCATCTCCCACAGCGCGACGTCGTAGTCGTCGTCGGCCGCCGGGAACTTCGCGATCCACAGGCTACCGTCGGCGTCGGTCAGGTTCGCCTTGGGTCGTGCGCCGCCGAGCGAGGCCCCGGGGGCGACGAGGACCTTGAGCCAGGCCTTCAGCTCGTCCGGGTCGTCGAGGTTCCTGCGCGAGAGCTCGTGGGCCACCGCCTGCAGCTCCGCGAGACGCGCGACCGGTGGCGCGGCGAGCGCCTCGCTCGCGATGAAGGGGCCACCCGTGAGCGCACTGAAGCGCAGCGCGCCCATGCGCGTCACGTCCTGGACACCGCACAGAAAGTCCCAGGGGGCGAGCTCGCGCGGGGGGCGTCCTGCTTCTTTCGCTTCGATGAGCTCGCGCCGGCGCATCAGCATCTGCCCCCAGCGGTCGGGGCACGAGTCCATGAAGACGCCGAAGTTCGACTCGGCCGGATAGAAATCCCCTTGCGCGAGCGAAAGCTCCGGGTCGAGCTGGAAGGCGCGGCCGCTCTCGACCCAGCTCGCCTCGTAGGAGAACCGCACCGCGCCGCGCGTGCCGCGCGCGAGCGCGCCGACGCGCGCGAGCGGCCCGAAGCGCGGATCGTCGAGCCAGACGGCAAGACCTTCGTCAGCGCGCTTTCGCGCCATGGCCCTTCTTCGCGGCGCCCGCGACCGCGCCCGGTGTCCCCTCGGGCGGCGGGGCCGGACCCGATACGTGCCGCTTCGCGCTGCGCGGTGCGCGGCGTCGCGGGGGCAGGGCCTCGTCCTGCAGCGAGCGCCCGAGCACGTCGTCCTTGGCGATCAGGGCGATGTCGCGCTCGAGCCCGAGCACGCGGAGTACCTGGACGTAGCTCCCCATCGTCACCGCCGGGTCGCCCGACTCGATCTTGTAGAGCGTTGGGCGCGAGATGTCCGCCCGGACGCATACCGTCGTCATCGAGAACCGGCGGCGCAGCCGCGCGTCGCGAAGGCGCGTGCCGAGCGTTCGGAGCTCGGCCGCGGAGCGGGGATAGAGCGGCGAAGGCTTTCCGGGCATAACGGAAAGCATTTTAGCCATTTTTGCGTGATTTTGTAAAGAATAGTTATCGTTATATCAGCCGCGAAACCCGGGTCTGCACGGGTGCCGCGGGCCGTTCCCAGCCCGGGAGGCAGCGATGCGCCGCTCGTTCGCCGATCGGCTGGTTTTCACCGCCGCGGTGGGGTGTCACTCGCGCCCTCACGCGTGGCGGGTTAGCGAACCCGCCGGAACGTCCCCGCCGGCTATACGCAGGTCGCGAGCAGCAGCGCCGGGCCGAGGGTAAGGACCGTGGTCACGAAGGCGGTGATCAGGGTCCAGAGAATCACCCAGTGCAGAAACGAGCCGGTCGGGCCAAGGGCGGGGTCCGGGCGCGTGTTCGTGTACTCGCGCCACAGCCAGCCGATCACTGCCAGGTGGACGAGCAACGCTGCGCCGAGGCCGAGTCGGAGCGCGCCGGCCGGCCAGCCGAAGGCGCAGCCGAGCGCATGCAGGGCATAGGTGAAGACGAGCGCGCTGCACCAGGCGCCGTAGCCCGCGACGAGGAGCCAGAGCCGGCGCGGCGGAACTGCATGCGCGCTCACGGGGTTACCCTCGCGCTGAAAGCGCGCTCGGGGTTCGCCCGAGACGGGGGAGGGGCCCTGTCTTCCCTCCTGGGGGGCGGCCCGGCGGGGCTCATGGCCGCGCCCCGAGCATCGTCACGAGCGACGGCAGCGCGAGAACGAGGCCGATCGCGATCGCGCCGGTCGCCGCCGAGTAGTCGAGCCAGAGCCGCGTCAGGCGAAGGTCGACGAGGCGCTGCGGCGACACGCGGCCGGCCGCGATGCGCAGGACGTTGCTGACCAGGAACAGCAGCCCGACGCCGGCATGGAACGCGACGTAGCCGAGCAGCGCGGCGGCGGTCGCGCCGAGCGCGTGCTCCCGGGGAGACGGCGCGATGCCGGCGATCAGGACCACGGTCGCGACGATCGCGCCGACGAGCGCGAGCGCGGCGAGGCCGATCCAGCCCTGCGGCGCGCGGCCGCCGGCAAACGCGTTCAGCGAACCCCGCGCCCCGGCCGCGGCGACGACGAGCGCGGCGACGGCGGCGAGCGCAAGCAGGAAGCCGGGTTCGGGCGCCGCCGCCGGCGGCCAGTTCGGCGCGGCGATCCAGAGGTAGAACGTGCCGAACACGAGCGAGGTGAAGAGCGTGCCGTCCGCGATCAGCGTGAAGACGAGCCCCCACCACGGCGGCGTACCCGTCGCCTCGGTGTGCGGCGGCACGCTCACCCCATGGCCGACCGGCAGCGGGCCGTAGTCGCGCGGGAGGCCGGCGCTCTGGGCGCCCCACACGAAGAGGCCCGCCACCACGAGTCCCGCGCCCAGCGAGAGCCAGTAGGCCTTGAACAGGAACCCCAGCACCACGACCGCCATCGTCAGCGCGGTCCAGAGGGGCAGGTAGGTCGCGCGCGGCAGCACGATCAACTGATCGGGCGCGCCCGTCGTCATGTGCACGCCGAGCGTCTCCTGCCAGCCGTTGCGGGTGAAGCCGAGGTAGCCCTCGCCCCGCGCCAGCGTCGGCGCGAGCGCAGCCGGGGCGACGCGGTCGTCCCGCGAATCGAACTGGGGGACCGAGGCGAAGTTGTAGGGCGCCGGCGGCATCGGCATCGCCCATTCCAGAGTGGCCGCCTGCCACGGATCGCGCCGCGTGCGTCGCCCGTAGAGGAGCTGCACCAGCAAGTCGATCACCAGCAGGCCGAAGCCGATCGTCATGATGAAGCTGCCGACCGAGGCGAGGAGGTTCAGCCCGGTCCAGCCCTCGTCCCCGGTGTAGGTGAAGATGCGCCGCGGCATGCCGAGCAGCCCGACGAGGTGCATCACGAGAAAGGTCAGGTTGAAGCCGATGAAGATCAGCCAGAACGCCGGCACCGACAGCCGCTGCACCGCGGTGCGCCCGGTGAGGAGCGGCAGCCAGTAGTACAGCGCCGCCAGCAGGGGGAAGGCGAAAGCGCCGCCGGCGACGTAGTGCAGGTGGGCGACGACGAAATAGCTGTCGTGCGCCTGCCAGTCGAACGGAACGATGGCCAGCATGACGCCGGTCAGGCCTCCCATCACGAAGACGAAGAAGAACCCGAAGATGTACAGCATCGGCACGTTCCAGCGCGGCCGCCCGGAGGCGAGCGTGCCGAGCCAGGCGAACATCTGGACCGCGGTCGGCACGGCGACGATCGCCGTGCTGGCCGAGAAGAAGCCGAGCGCGAGATGCGGGATGCCCACCGTGAACATGTGGTGCACCCAGATGCCGAAGCTCACGAACGCCAGGGCGATGATCGCGACGACGATCGCCCGGTAGCCGATGAGCGGCCGGCCGGCGAAGACCGGGATCAGCGTCGACAGAACTCCCGCCATGGGCAGGAAGATGATGTAGACGTCGGGGTGGCCGAACAGCCAGAAGAGATGCTGCCAGAGCAGCGCGTCGCCGCCGCGCGTCGGATCGAAGAACGGCAGCCCGAAGGCGCGCTCGATCTCGAGCAGGGTCGAGGCGAGGATCAGCGGCGGGAAGGCGAGCAGCATCATCGCCGAAGTGGCGAGGATGTACCAGCCGAAGATCGGCATCCGGTCGAGCGACATGCCCGGGGCGCGCATCTTGAGGATCGAGACGGTGATCTCGACCGCGAAGCTCAACGCGGAGATCTCGACGAACAATATGCCGACCAGCCAGATGTCGGCGTTCACGCCGGGGCTGTAGGTATTCGAGGAGAGCGGCGTGTACATGAACCAGCCGCCGTTGGGCGCGACGCCGAAGAGGAGCGACCCGGTCACGATCGAGGCGCCGAAGAGATAGCACCAGTAGGCGAACGCGGTCAGTCGCGGAAAAGCGAAGTCGCGTGCGCCGAGGATCTTCGGCGTCAGGTAGACCGCCATGCCGTCGAGCATCGGGATGACGAACAGGAACAGCATCACCGACCCGTGCATGGTGAAGACCTGGTTGTAGGTCTCCGGGTCCATGAAGGCCGACTGCGGCGTCGCGAGCTGGACGCGCGTCAGCATGCCGAGCAGGCCGGCGATCACGAAGAACACGAACGCCGTGACCATGGTGCGCAGCCCGATGACGGAGTGGTTGACCGAGGCGAGGCGTTGCAGGCCCGGCCCGGTGGCCCAGATCGCGACGAGCTCGCGGTGGAGCCGCAGGGCGCGGCCGCTCTGCTGTCTCGCCGTCGCGCTCACTTCTTCGCCTCCGTGCCCGTCCCGGCATTCGCCAGCGCGTCCGGGAACTCCGCCGCCGGATGCGCGACGACCTCGAATCGCATCGTGGCGTGTCCGATGCCGCAGAACTCCGCGCAGAGCCCCGCGTAGCGTCCCGGCGCATTGGCCTGGATGCGCAAGACGTTCGTGCGCCCAGGGATCGCGTCGATCTTGCCGGCGAGGCGCGGGATCCAGAACGAGTGGATGACGTCGCGGCTCGTCACCACGATGTCGACGGGCGTGCCGGCGGGAAGATGCAGGACCCCTGCGGTCCGCTTGCCGCCGTGGTCCGGATAGTGGAAGGACCAGCCCCATTGCTCGGCGCGGACCTCGATTCGCGGCGGCGTCGTGCCCGGGAGCGGCAGGAGGCGCTCGCCGACGACGAGCCCGTAGGCCACCAGCGGCACGAGGACGACGGCCGACAAGGCGAGCCCGCCGAGCGCGACCCAGCGGTGCGGCGGCACCGACGCCCCCCAGCCCGGCCACAGGAATGCGGCCGCGAAGAGCACCATGACCAGCGCGAAAAGGACCAGCGCGCCGGCGAGCATCACCCACCACAGCGTCGCGATCGACGCCGCTGCGGGCCCGGAGGGATCGAGCGTCGAGAGCGGTCCGCTGCAGCCGGCGAGCGCTCCGATCGCGCCGATGCCGAACGCCACGGTGCTATGCTGCGCGTCATGGCGAAGGCGCACGACGATCCCGGCACGCAAGTCCGGAGCCCCGTCGTCCTGGAGATGCTCCGGCTCGACGTCGGCTCCAAGGTCGCCCTGGTCGGGCATCCGCTCCACGTGATGATGGTGCATTTCCCGGTCGCGTTCGTCATGGCGACCCTCGGCATCGACCTCTTCTACTGGTGGTCGGGCGACGAGTTCTGGGTGCGGGTGGGCGTGTGGTCTTCGGGCTTCGCGTTCTGGTCCGCGCTCGCCGCGAGCGTCGTCGGGACGGCCGAGCTCGTGCTCGTGCGCGGCATTCGCCTCCTCGAGGCGAGCTGGTCGCACGCCGTGGCGGCGATGACGCTGCTCGCGATCACCGGCGCGACCTGGGGCGAGCACCTCTTCAAGCCCGAGCTGATCCTGCCCCACGGGCTCGTCCTGGCGGCGCTCGGCTCGGTGATGGTGGGTTTCGCCGGCTGGCACGGCGGCAAGCTCGTGTTCGATCACGGCGTCGGCGTGCTGGTCAGCCCGAAGATCTGACGGACGAGCGGCGCGAGGGCGCCGGGCTCGAACAGGCCCGGGGCGAGCTCCGCGGAGTCGATGGCGGGCTTGGCGAGCACGACCCAGAGGATCCCGACGATCAGCACGAGATAGGCGCCGGTCAGCGCGACGCAGGATCGCGACCCGAACCGGCCGTCGGGTTCGAACACGCGCACCGCCACCAGGCCCGCGACGACGTGCAGCATCACCATCGCGCCGACGAGCACCATCTTGAGCGTGAACCACTCCCGGAACGTGCTCTGCAGGAAGATGAGCGCCGTCCCGCTGCCGATCGCCACGAAGGCCGCGGGCGAGGTCATCGCCACGTAGACGAACCGGGTGACCCGGTGCAGCCGGTCGAGCTCCGGCCCGACCGCGAGGAGCCGGCGCTGCCAGAAGAGATACGGCAGGACGAGAAGCCCGCCCGCCCAGAGCGCGATCGTGGCGATGTGGACGAACTTGAGGAGCGTCGTCACCGCGCCTCCGCGCGCGACCGCAAGCTCGACCAGGCGAGCCAGAGTCCCATCCCGAGGTAGGGCAGGATCGCCGGCACCCACATGAGGAGCCCGGCGAGCTGTTGATCGGCGAGCGGGCTGAACCCCCACGCGACCGAGCTTGCGAAGTGCACCGGGTAGAGCGGCTGCGGCGCAAAGACGATCAGCGCGCCGAGCAGCCCCATCTGTCCGATGGTCAAGGCGAGCGCGAGCAGCGCCGGACCCGGCTGCGTCGTCGGCGCGAGGATCGCGCGCCACAGGAGCCAGGCGCTGCCGAGAAGCGACCCCTGCATCAGCCAGTAGGCCGGCACGCTCGCGAGGCCCCACGCATAGGGCCCGGGCGCATGCCAGAGCCACAGGATGACCGCATGCGCGCCGACGAGCACGGCGAGCGGCGGCGACCCCAGCCGCCGCAGCGGAACGGCGAGCGCGAGGAGCGGCGCGACGCCGGCGACCAGCAGCACGTGGTGGAAGACCCGCGCCGAGAACAGCGCCGAGGCGAGCGCGCAGAGCGGCGAGACGAAGACGAGCACCGCGAGCGCGATCGCCCCCCAGCCGGCGCGGGCGTCGGCGGCACGACCGCGGCCGACCAGGACCGCAGCCGCGACGAGCGCCGCGATCAGGAACGGATCGGCGTTCCAGCGTGCCCAGAGATCGTCCGGAATCGCCGCGGGGCCGCAGTACGCGATGACGAGGTCTCGCATCGGTCGCCTCCCTCCTGGTTATTGCTCTTGCGCGAGGCGCGCGAAAGGCCGCCAGAGTAGCAAAGCGGGCCGACTCTCACACAGGCACGGCGAACGGCACCCGGTTGTTGACGCTCCGGCGCTCCGGAAGCTAGTCTCGGCGCCAAGAACGACTACAAGGGGGCAGGCATGGGCACCGCGCTCGCCCGCTTTCTGGGGCTCGCCGCGCTCTGGATCGTGCTGATTCGCAGCGTGCAGCCGGCCGATCTCGCGGTCGGCGCGCTGACCGCGGCCGCGGCGACGTGGGCGAGCCTGCGCCTCCTTCCGCCGGATGCCGGGCGCGTGCGGTTCCTCGCGCTCGCGGCACGCCTGCCGCGATTCCTGTGGCAGTCGGTGCTGGCGGGGATGGACGTCGCGCGCCGTGCGCTCGCGCCGGGCATGCCGCTCCGCACCGGTTTCGTCCCCTATCGCACCGGTCTCCCGCGCGGCGCGGCGCGCAACGCGTTCGCGACGGTCACGAGCCTCCTGCCCGGCACGGTGCCGGCCGAGGACGACGCGTCCGGCATCCTCTATCACTGCCTCGATACCGCGCAGCCGGTCGCCGAGCAGCTCGCGACCGAGGAGCGGGAATACGCCAGGGCGTTCGAGCCGGGGAAGGGCCATGGCTGAGTTCCTCGTCGCGGCGGCCGGCTTCGTCCTGCTGATGGTCGCGCTCGGGCTCGTGCGGATCATGCGCGGCCCCGGCGACGCCGAGCGCATGATGGCCGCGCAGCTCCTCGGCACCGGCGGCATCGCCGTGCTGCTCCTCGTCGGCGCGGCGACCGGAATGGGGACGGTGGACGTGGCGCTCACGCTCGCGCTGCTCGCGGCCTTCGCCTCGGTCGCCTTCTTCAAGAGCGCGACCGACGCGCCCGCCGGCGAAGCGGGCGATCGCGGATGAGCCTCGTCGACCTCTTCACGGTCGTCGCCGTCGCCGCCGGCGGGTTCTTCTTCCTCGCCGGCACTGCCGGGCTGCTGCGCTTCCCCGACGCGCTCACGCGGCTGCACGCGCTCACCAAGGCCGACAACCTCGGGCTCGGGCTGGTGATCCTCGGCCTCCTGCCGCACGTCGACGGCGCGGGCAGCGGGCTCAAGCTGGTGGCGATCTGGCTCCTCGCGCTGCTCGCGGGCGGCGCGGTCTCCCAGCTCATCGCGCGCGCCGCGCGCCGCCCCCGTCCGCCGGCATGATCGAGGCGTTCAACGTCGGGCTCGCGCTCCTCGTCCTCGCACTGGCGGTCTGGACGGTGGTCGCGCGCGACACGTTCGCCGCGGCCGTCGGCTTCGTCGCCTACGGCATGCTGCTCACGCTGGTGTGGGTGCAGCTGCAGGGCGTCGACGTCGCGCTGATCGAGGGCGCGATCGGCGGCGGGCTGACCGGCGCGATGCTGATCGCGGCGGCGTCCCGGCTGCGGCCCACGGAGGCCGCGGCGCGCACCGAGCGTCCCGGCCGCGCGATGCGGCTCGCCGCCGCGCTCGTCGCGATCTGCGTCACCGCGGCGCTCGCCGCCGCCGTCCTCGCGCTCCCCGATCCCGCGCCGACGCTCGCGCGCGCGACCGCGGACAACCTGCCGGCGACCGGCGTCGGCAACCCGATCACCGGCGTGCTGATGGCGTTCCGCGCGATGGACACGCTGCTCGAGTCGATCGTCGTGCTGTTCGCGATGATCGGCGTGTGGTCGCTCGGGCCCGACCGCGTGTGGGGCGGGCGGCCGGGGCGTCTGCACCGCGCCGATCCCGACGGCATCCTCGCCTGGCTCGCGCGGGTGCTGCCGCCGGTCGGGATCGTCGTCGCGCTCTACATCTTCTGGATCGGCGCCGACCACCCCGGCGGCAAGTTCCAGGGGGCGAGCATCCTCGCGGCGATGTGGCTGCTCGCGGTGATGGCCGGCCTCGCCGACGCGCCGCCGGTCAGCCGGGCGTGGCTCAGGTTCGTCCTGATCGCCGGCCCGATCGTGTTCATCGCGATCGGCGCCGCGGGCGTGTGGACCGCCGGCGCCTTCCTCGCCTATCCGGACGGCCTCGCGAAGCCGCTGATCAAGGTCATCGAGTGGGCGCTGCTGCCCTCGCTCGCGGTGACGCTCGCGCTGATCCTCGCGGGCGCGCCGGAAAGGCCGGAGCGATGACCGATGCGGCGACGCTGTTCGGCCTCGCCGCGGCCGCGCTCGTCGGGCTCGGCGTCTACGCCCTCATCGTCGACCCGCAGCCGCTGCGCAAGATCCTCGCGTTCAACGTCGTCGGCAACGGCGTGTTCGTGCTGTTCGGCGCGGTCGCGTACCGCGGCGCGGGTCTCGGCTGGGGCGGCGACCCGGTGCCGCAGGCGCTGCTGATCACCGGGCTCGTCGTCGCGTTCGCGGCGAGCGCGCTGGCGGTCGCGGTGCTGCTGCGCCTCTTCGACGAGACCGGCTCGGCGACGGTGGCATCCGACGCGCCGGACAGGGCGGATGCCGGCAAGGCGTAGCGGCGGCGCCCGATGACGCCGCCGCCCGGCGGGCTCCTGCTCGTGGCCGCGGTGCTGGTGCCGTTCGTCGGCGCCCTCGTCGGGTTCGCGCTCGGCGGCCGCAACGCCCAGCGCGTGGCGACGGTCACGATTCTCGCCGGCGCCGGCATCGCGATCGGCATCGCGACGACGATGTCGCGATCCGGCGAGGGGCTCGTCTACGTCCTCGGCGGCTGGTCGCCGCCGCTCGGCATCGCGCTGCGCGCCGACGGCCTCGCGCTCGTCATGATCCTCGCGGTCGCGGTCGTCATCCTCGGCATCGGCGTGTACGCGCGCGCCGATTTCAGGACGCCCGATGGCGTGCGCGAGGCGCGTGCGCCGCTCGTCTTCTGGACGCTGCTCCTCGCGATCTGGGGCTCGCTCAACCTCGTGTTCGTGAGCGGCGACCTCTTCACGCTGTACGTCGCGCTCGAGCTGCTCACCTTCGCCGCCGTGCCGCTGGTGTCGCTCGACGGCAAGGCCGACACGCTGCGCGCCGCGCTCCGCTACCTGCTCTACGCGCTGCTCGGCTCGGTCTTCTACCTCCTCGGGGCGGTGCTGCTCTACGGCGCGTACGGCACGCTGGACATCCAGCTCCTGTCGGAGCGGATCGGCCCCGACCCGGCGACGCTCGCGGCGGCAGCGCTGATGACCGCGGGGCTGCTCGCCAAGACCGCGCTCTTCCCGATGCACCTCTGGCTGCCGCCGGCGCACGCCGGGGCGCCGGCCGCGGCGAGCGCGGTGCTGTCGGGGCTGGTGATCAAGGGCTCGTGGTTCCTCGTCGTGCGGGTCTGGTTCGACGTCATGCCGGGCGTGGTGACGGCGCCGTCGGCCGAGCTGCTCGCGGCGTTCGGCGCGGGCGCGATCCTGGTCGGCAACGTGGTCGCGCTGCGGCAGGAGCGGCTCAAGCTCCTGGTCGCGTACTCGACCGTCGCGCAGATCGGCTACCTGTTCCTGATGTTCCCGCTCGCGTTCGACGCCGCCGCCGGCGCGCTCGCGCGCGGCGGCGCGCTGACCGGCGGCATGCTGCAGGCGATCTCCCACGCGACGGCGAAAGCGGCGATGTTCATGGCGGCGGGGCTCCTCTACCTCTCGCTCGGCCACGACCGGATCGCCGGGCTGGCCGGCGCGGCGCGCGCGCTGCCCGTGACGGTTCTCGCCTTCGCGCTCGCCGGCATCGCGCTGATGGGCCTGCCGCCGAGCGGCGCCTACGCCGCGAAGAAGCTCTTCTTCGCCGCCGCCGATGCCTCGGGGCAATGGTGGTGGGAGACGGTGCTCGACGTCGGCGGCCTGCTGACGGCGAGCTACGTAGTGCTCGTGCTCGCGCACGCCTTCGGCCCGGCCGCGAGTCCGGTCGAACCGAAGAAGCGGGTAGCACGCGTCGCCGAGCTCGCAGCGCTCGCGCTCGCGCTGTGTTCGCTCGCGATCGGGCTCGCCGCCGACGGCCTGACGGGCATGCTCGAGCTCTCCGACCTCTGGTCCGCCGTGCTGACGATCGTCGTCGGCGCGGTGCTCGCCGCCGCGCTCGCGCGCGACCCGCCGCCGTCGCTGGCGGCCTTGCGCCCGCTCCGTCACGCGACGGTGCCGCTCGGCGGAATGTTCGTGGGACTCGACGGCGTGCTGCGGCAGTGGCCGGTCGCGGGGCTCGCACTGATCGCGGCGGCGATCGCGTTCGGCGCGGCGATGGTCGCGGGCGGTTGAGCGCGCCGGGCCGCCCCGAGCGCGAACCCCGGGCCTCTTCGGCGAGGGGTCGGTCAGCGAGCGCGTCTCACCGCTGAAACGCGCGTCGGGGTCGACGCGCGTTCCGGCTATCGGCGGCAAGGGGGAGGCGGTAAGATGCCCGCCGCTGCATCGCCGCATCCTTGCCCGTTGGGGGTCGTCCCGTGCCTGATTTTCAGTTCCAGGCATTCCAAGCATTCCGAGCCGCCCTGAATCCCGTTCGCTCGGTGGCGCTGTGCGTGCTCGCGCTCCTCGCGGTGCTCGCGGGCTGCCGGCGCGCGGAGGAACCGCCGCCGCCCGAGGTGCGCCCGGTGCGCACGATGACGGTGATCAAGCTCGCTGCCGGCCAGACCGTCTCGCTCACCGGCACGGTGCAGGCGCAGACCGAGGTGAACTACGCCTTCCGCATCGACGGGCGGATGATCGACCGCCCGGTGCGGGTCGGCGACGCGATCCGGCCCGGCCAGCTCCTCGCGCGGCTCGACGCCTCGAACGAGGAGGCCAGCCTCGCCTCGGCGCGGGCGCAGCTCGCGAGCGCGCGGGCGCAGGCGGTGGAGCAGCGGAATAACTTCAACCGGCAGAAGACGCTCCTCGAGCAGCGCTTCATCTCGCAGGCCGCCTTCGACCAGATCACTGCGAACCTCCAGAGCGCCGAAGCGAACGTCACCTCCGCGCAGTCGCAGGTCGAGCTCGCGCAGAACCGGGTGAGCTACACCCGCCTCAGCGCCGACGCGCCGGGAACGGTGGCCGCGGTCGGCGCCGAGCCGGGTGAAGTCGTGCCGGCCGGCCGCATGGTGGTGCAGGCGGCACGCAAGGAAGGGCGCGACGCGGTGTTCGACGTGCCGGCGCAGATCAAGGACCGCGCGCCGGCCAACCCCGACATCACGGTGGCGCTGACCACCGACCCGAACGTCGCCGCGAAGGGCCGCGTGCGCGAGGTGTCGCCCCGCGCCGACCCGGTGACCGGGACCTTCCAGGTCCGCGTCGGCCTGATCGATCCGCCCGCCGGTCTCCGCCTCGGCTCGACGGTGACCGGCAACATGAAGATGGACACCGCATCGGCGATCGAGATTCCGGGCTCCGCGCTGGTGCGCCAGGGCGGGCAGACGGCGGTGTGGATCGTCGACACGAAGACGAGCACGGTCTCGCAGCGGCCGATCAGGGTCGCGAGCCACGACGCCGACCGGGTCGTGATCGCCGGCGGGCTCGAGCCCGGCGACGTCGTCGTGACCGCCGGCGTCCAGGCGCTCCACCCCGGCCAGAGGGTGCGCCTGCTGGGGGCCGCGAAGTGATCGGTCCGAATCTTTCGGAATGGGCGATCAAGCGGCGCTCGCTGATCGTCTACTTCATGATCGCGGCGATCGTCGCGGGGACGATCTCGTTCCTGCGCCTCGGCCGCGCCGAGGACCCGGTCTTCACGTTCCGCACGATGATCGTGTTCGCCGCCTGGCCGGGCGCGACGATCGAAGACACGCTCTCGCAGGTCACCGAGCGCATCGAGCGGAAGCTGCAGGAGACCCGGCACCTCGACCGGGTGCGCTCCTACACCACCGCCGGCGTCACCACGATGTTCGTCGACCTCAAGCAGTCGACGCCGCCGGGCGAGGTGCGCGGCGTCTGGCAGCAGGTGCGCAACAACGTCGGCGACATCCGCGGCACCCTGCCGCAGGGCACCATCGGCCCCGGCTTCAACGACGACTTCGGCGACACCTACGGCATCATCTACGGCTTCACCGCCGACGGCTTCAGCCACCGGGAGCTGCGCGACTTCGTCGAGGACACCCGTTCGCGGCTGCTGCTGGTGCCCGACGTCTCGAAGATCGAGATCCTCGGCGCGCAGGACGAGAACGTGTTCCTCGAGTTCTCGACCGCGCGCCTCGCCGGCCTCGGGCTCTCCTACTCGGCGCTGCTCGCGCAGCTCCAGGCGCAGAACATCGTGCGGCCGGCCGGCGTGCTGCAGACCGGCGACGAGCGCATTTTCCTGCGCGTGTCCGGCGGCTTCGACTCCGAAGAGGACATCAAGACGGTCAACCTCGCGGTGGGCGACCGGCTGGTGCCGCTGCGCGACATCGCCACGGTCCGCCGCGGCTACTCCGACCCGCCGCTGCCGCTCTTCCACGTGAACGGGAGGCCTGCGATCGGGCTCGCGATCGCGATGCGCGACGGCGGCGACATCCTGGCGCTCGGCGCCAACCTGAAGAGAGAGATGGCCGAGGTCAAGGCGAACCTGCCCGTCGGCATCGAGCCGTTCCTCGTCTCCGACCAGGCGGTCACCGTCGACCTCGCCATCAACGACTTCATGACCTCGCTCTGGCAGGCGATCCTGATCATCCTCGCCGCGAGCTTCGTCAGCCTCGGCGTGCGCCCCGGCGCGGTGGTGGCGCTCGCGATCCCGCTCACGCTCGCGATCGTGTTCGCGGTGATGGAGATCGCCGGGATCGATCTGCAGCGCATCTCGCTCGGCGCGCTGATCATCGCGCTGACCTTGCTGGTCGACGATGCGATGACGACGGTCGACGCGATGATCCGGCGGCTCGCCGCCGGCGACAGCAAGGACGCCGCGGCCACCTTCGCCTACCGGACGCTCGCCGCGCCGATGCTCATCGGCACGCTCGTCACGATCGCCGGCTTCGTGCCGATCGGCTTCGCCCGCAGCTCGGCCGGCGAGTACACGTTCTCGATCTTCGCGGTGGTGGCGATCGCGCTCGTCACGTCCTGGCTGGTGGCGGTCATCTTCGCGCCGGTCCTCGGCATCGCCATCCTGAAGGCGCCGAAGGCGACCGGCGGCGAAGAGAAGCCCGGCGCGCTGATGCGCGCGTACCGGGGGCTGCTCGTCGGCGCGATGCGCGCGAAGTGGCTGACGATCGCGGTGACGATTGCGGCGTTCATCGCTGCGCTGTACCTGCTGCGCTTCGTGCCGTCGCAGTTCTTCCCGGCGTCCGACCGGCCGGAGCTCGTCGTCGACCTGACCTTGCGTCAGAACGCGTCGATCTACGCATCCGAGGAGACGGCGAAGCGGCTCGAGGCGGTGCTCGCCGGGGACGCGGACATCGACCACTGGAGCACCTACATCGGCCGCGGCGCGATCCGCTTCTACCTGCCGCTCAACGTCCAGCTCGCCAACCCCTTCTTCGCGCAGGTGGTGATCGTCGCGAAGGGGTTCGCGGAGCGCAAGCGCGTGCAGGACCGGCTGGAGAAGGTGCTCGCCGAGGAATTTCCCGACGTGGTCGCGCGCATCGCGCCGCTCGAGCTCGGGCCGCCGGTCGGCTGGCCGGTGCAGTACCGCGTGAGCGGGCCGGACAAGGACGAGGTGACCAGGATCGCGCAGCGCGTCGCGCAGGTGCTGGCGGCGAACCCGCAGGCGCGCCACGTCAATTTCGACTGGATGGAGCCGGCGCGGCAGCTGAAGCTCAGGATCGACCAGGACCAGGCACGGAGCCTCGGCGTCAGCTCGGCGACGATCGCCGCGGCGCTGAACGCCTCGATCGCCGGCTCGACGGTGACCCAGGTCCGCGACGACATCTACCTCGTCAACGTCGTCGCGCGCGCGGTGGACCAGGAGCGCGCGGCGGTGTCCACGCTGCGCTCGCTGCAGCTGCCGATCCCGGGCGGGCGCATGGTCCCCTTGAGCCAGTTCGCGAGCCTCGAGCCGGGCGAGGAGTATCCCCTGGTGTGGCGCCGCGACCGGGTGCCGACGCTGACGGTGCGCGCCGACACGGTTGCGGGCGTCCTGCCGGACGACGTGGTGGCCGCGCTCGAGGCGCCGATCGCCGAGTTCGCGAAGACCCTGCCGAAGGGCTACCGGATCGCGCTCGGCGGGATCGCCGAGGAGAGCGCGATCTCGCAGGCGTCGGTGTTCGCGGTCGTGCCGCTCATGATCCTGCTGATGCTCACCGCGCTCATGCTCCAGCTGCAGAGCTTCCGCAGCGTGTTCGTCGTGCTCGCGGTGCTGCCCCTCAGCATCATCGGCGTGGTGCTCGCGCTGCTCGTCTTCAACCGCCCGCTCGGCTTCGTCGCCATCCTCGGCATCCTCTCGCTGCTCGGCATGGTGGCAAAAAACGCGGTGATCCTGGTGGTGCAGATCGAGACCGACCGCGCGGAGGGCAAGAGCGTGTGGGACGCGGCGATCAGCGCGGCGAGCTCGCGCCTGCGGCCGCTGACGCTCACCGCGTTCTCGACCGTGCTCGGCCTGATCCCGATCGCGCCGACGGTGTTCTGGGGGCCGATGGCGTTCGCGATCATGGGCGGGCTGCTGATCGGGACGCTGCTGATGCTCGTGTTCCTGCCGACGCTGTACATCACCGTGTTCGGCGGCAAGCGGGGCGAAGCCCCGCCGGCGAGGCAGCCGGCGCCCGCAGCGGCGTGAGCGGCGCGGATGGGCGCGATCGCCGACCCCGGCCGCACGGCGCAGCCGCGCGGCGCGGATGCCGGCCTGCCGCCCGGGACCGAGCGCATCGAGATCCAGCTCGGCGAGCTGAAGCAGCTCTTCAACTCGATGGACCCGGCGCCGTTCCGCAGCCGCGACCTCGACCCGAACGCCGAGGCCTACATCGTCGATTGGGCCCGCGAGCTGCGGCGCGACTCGCCGCTCGCGCTCGTCGTGCGGCTGTCGCGGCAGGCGGCGAGCCCCGAAGACGCGGCGGCGCTGCCGCAGGCGGTGCACGATTACTTCGCCCACGCCGCGGACGCGAGCCGCGCGCGGCTCCGGCGGCTGCTTCGCATCGGGCGCGTGAGCCTGCTGATCGGCCTGCTCTTCGTCGCCGCGGCGATCTTCGTCGGCGACCGGGTCGGCGACCTGGTGGGCAGCTACCAGTACGGGAAACTCATCCAGGAGAGCGTCGTGATCGGAGCCTGGGTCGCGCTGTGGCGGCCGCTGGAGATCTTCCTGTACGGGTGGTGGCCGATCCTGGGGGAAGCCAGGCTCTTCGACCGGCTCGCCTCCATGACGGTGCGCCTCGTCGGTGCGGAAGGGAGCTCCGCATGAAACCTCGAGTCCCCCGCCGCGCCGCGGTGCTTTCCGCTGCTTCCCCGCTCCACTTCTTCGCCGGCGTGATCGTTGCCGGCGAGCTGCGCGTCGACGACCCGGGCGGCAACCTCCTGCGCAAGGTGGACTACGACCCGACGCCGTTCGTGGGCGCGACCTTCCCCGCGCGCTTCTGACTCGTGCGACGAGCGGTCCGGGACCGGTGATCCAGCGCAGCGTCCGGTCCGTCGCCGGCACCTGGCTCGCCGGGTTGCTGGTGCTGCTGCCGCTCGCGCTCACCGCGGCGGTGCTGCTCTGGGCATTCAACCTCGTCAACCGCCTCGTCGGGCCGGGGAGTTTCGTCGGCGGGCTCTTCGCCGCGATCGGCTACCCCTTCTCGAGCAACGAGGGCCTCGCGTACGCGATCGGCACGCTGTTGCTGATCGCCGCCCTCTACCTGCTCGGGCTCGTGGCGCAGCTCGGCCTCAAGGGGCCGCTGAAGCGGCTGGCCGACGTGACCCTGCGGCGGATTCCGCTCGTCGGCAGCCTCTACAGCCTCGCCGACCGCTTCGTCGGACTCCTCGACCAGCAGCAGGAGGCGGATATCCGCGCGATGAGCCCGGTGTGGTGCTTCTTCGGCGGCGACGGCGTCGCGGTGCTCGGGCTCGCGCCGAGCCCGCAACCGGTCGCGATCGACGGCCGGCAATACCTCGCGGTGCTGGTGCCGACCGCGCCGGTGCCGTTCGGCGGCGCGCTGATCTACGTGCCGGCCGAGTGGGTGCGCGCGGCCGACATCGGCGTCGACAAGCTCACCGCGATCTACGTATCGATGGGGATCACCCCGCCGCCGTCGCCGCGATCCTGACGGGAGCGGGCGCGCGCGCCGGAGCCTCGAAAGTCAACCAGAAAGAAAGGAACCCAGAGCATGCTGCACGTCGACATTCCCTCCCGCTCGGACATCGAGCGCCTGATCGCGGTGCGGGCGCCGGCCTGCGTGTCGATCTACCTGCGCACGACACCGGTCACGCAGGACGCGCAGAAGGACCGCATCGAGCTGAAGAACCTCGCGCGCACGGGTCTCGACCAACTGCGCGCGAACGAGGCCGACAAGCGCGCGGTCGCGGCCATCGAGGAGGCGCTCGACGACCTCGTCGACGACGACGAGTTCTGGCGGTTCCAGGCGAACAGTCTGGCCGTTCTCGCGACGCCGGAGGCGACGCGCACGTTCCGGCTCGCGAGCCGGCTCGAGCCGATGGTCGAGGTGTCCGACCGATTCCACGTAAAGCCGCTGCTGCGCGCGATGACCGTCCCGCAGACCGCGTTCGTGCTGGCGCTCGCGCAGGGCGCGGTGAGGGTGGTCGAGGTGTCGGCCGACCTGCCGGCGTTCGAGGTCGCGGTGCACGGCATGCCGAGGGACGCGGCGAGCGCGGTGGGCAAGGCGTCGATCGCGGATCGCTCGCCGAGCGGGCGCATCCAGGGCGGCGAGGGCCAGAAGGTCCGCCTGCGCCAGTACGCGCGCCAGGTCGACCACGCGCTGCGCGACCTCCTCGGCGGGCGCGAGATCCCGCTCATCCTCGCGGCGAGCCCGCCGCTCGACGCCATCTTCCGCTCGGTGAACACCTATCCGCACCTGGCGGCCGAAGGGATCCGCGGTGCCACCGAGCGCCTCAGCGACGCGGAGCTCGCGCAAGCCGCGCGCGGCGTGCTCGACGCGCTGTTCCGGGCCGAGCTCGAGCGCGTGCGCGGCCTGTTCGCAGCCCGCGCCGGACAGGGGCGAACCACGACCGACATCGCGCAGGCCGCGCGCGCCGCGACCTTCGGCGCGGTGGACACGCTGCTCGTGGACATCGACCAGGTCGTGCCCGGAACGATCGACGACGAGGGCCGGGTCGCGCTCGACGACGGCGCGCCGTCCGCGCGGACCTACGGCGTGGTGGACCAGATCGCCGCCCGCTCGCTCGCTGCCGGCGCGCGCGTGCTCGGCGTGCGGCGCGGAGACGTGCCGGGCGGCGGGAGCCTCGCCGCGATCCTGCGCTATCCGTTCTGAGCGGCACCGGGATCGGCGTCGACCGGCTGATCGCGCTTCGCATCTCCATGGGGATCACTCCGCGGCCGTCGCTCGCGCCCGCGAGATACAATGCGGTCGGGATGCCCCGGGAGGGGGTGCAGTCAGAGTGAGCTGAAGGAACGTTCATGGCCAATCCGGTCAATCCCAATCCCGTCAATCGATACTGCGTGCCCGCGCTCGAGCGCGGGATCCGCATCCTTGCGCTGTTCGAGGAGAAGCGAACGAGGCTCTCCGGCGCCGAAGTCGCCCGCGAGCTGCGGGTCCCCCGCGCGAGCGCGTTCCGCCTGCTGCGGACGCTCGAGCAGCTCGAATATCTCCAGCGGTCGGAGGACGGCGGCTATCGCGTCGGGCCGGCCGCCCTAAATCGGCACGGGCCCGGCTGACGAGCGGAAACCGCTCCGGGTGGCGCAGCCGAGCGCCGCAGCCGCGCCGGGGTCCGCCGCGGCGAGGGCGGCGAGCAGGAACGGAACCGCGCGCCGCATCGCCGCTAGCGCCGGCGCTCGGCGAACGCTTTCAACGCGAGCCCGGTCGCCTCGAAGCTGCGCCGGACCGGGCCGTCGAGCGCCCGGCGCACGAACGGCACGAGCAGGCCGCGGAAGCGCTTCTCGTGGACGAGGCGCGAGCGCGCCGCGCCGAGCGTCTCGACCACGAACCGCTGCTCGCCGACGAGGCCCGGCAGCCGCGCGCGCAGTCGCAGCTCCTTCGGCGGCCGGAACGTCACGATGAGCGGCCGCAGCCGCACGACCCTGCCGCCGTCGGGCCGGACCTCCGCCGTCAGCTCGGCGCGCCGCGCCGGCTCGCCCGCGACCTTCGGCATGAACGGGTTCCACTCCGGGTAGCGGCGGAAGTCGGTCAGCACCTGCCAGACGCGCTCGGCCGGCGCGTCGATCTCGATCAGCGCGAAGAGCTCGGCGAAGAGCATGGTCAGGCCGTGCCTTCGATCATCGGTGCCGCCTGCGCCGCGGGTGCGCTCGCCGGGACCGGCGCGGCCGCGGGGCGCGCCGCCGCCGCCGCCGCCGCGCGCGCGGGCGCGGCCACGCGGAACCACGCGGCGTAGAGCGCCGGGAGGAAGAGCACCGTCAACGCGGTCGCGACGACCAGGCCGCCCATGATCGCGACCGCCATCGGACCGAAGAACGCGCTCCGCGTGAGCGGGATCATCGCGAGCACCGCAGCGGCCGAAGTGAGCACGATCGGCCGGAAGCGGCGCACGGTGGCCTCGACGACGGCGTCCCACGGCGCGTGCCCGGCGCGGATGTCCTGGTCGATCTGGTCGACGAGGATCACGGAGTTCCGCATGATCATGCCGGAGAGCGCGATCGCGCCGAGCATCGCCACGAACCCGAACGGCTGGTTGAAGAGGAGCATCGCCGCGGTCACGCCGATCAGCCCGAGCGGCGCGGTCAGCACCACCATCGCCACGCGCGCGAAGCTCTGGAGCTGGACGACGAGCACGGTCAGGACGACCACGAGGAAGAGCGGGAACCCCGCCGCGACCGACTTCTGCCCCTTCGCGCTCGCCTCGACCGCGCCGCCGGTCTCGAGCAGGTAGCCCGGCGGCAGGCTCGAGCGGATCGAGGCGAGCGCCGGCTCGATCTGCGCGGTGACCACCGGCGCCTGCACGTTACCGTACACGTTCGCCCGCACCGTGATCGTCGGCAGGCGATCGCGGCGCCAGACGATGCCGTCCTCGAAGCCGTAGGAGATCGTCGCGATCTGCGAGAGCGGCACCGAGCGTGCGACCCCGCCCGTGCGCACCGGCAGCGCGAGGTCCTGGAGGTACGTGAGCTTCGCCCGCTCGTCGCCGGCGCCGCGCATCAGCACCTCGATCAGCTTGTCGCGCTCGCGGTACTGCGTCACCGTCAGGCCGTTGAGCGAGGTGTTGAGGAACGTGGAGAGGTCCTGCGACGAGAGCCCGAGCAGGCGCACCTTCTCCTGGTCGATCTCGACCTTGATGACCTTCGCCTTCTCGTCCCAGTCGAACTGGACGTTCGAGACGTTGGGGTTCGCGCGCATGCGCTCGGCCACGCGCTCGGCGAGCCGGCGCACCGTCGGGATGTCCTCGCCCGACACCCGGAACTGCACCGGGAAGCCGACCGGCGGCCCGTTCTCGAGCCGGGTGACGTTTGCGCGCAGGCCCTGGAAGTCGCGCTCGAAGAGCGCGATCAGACGCGCCCGCAGCGCCTCGCGCTCCTTGCTGCCCTGCGTGAGGATCACGAACTGGGCGAAGTTCGCGTTCGCGAGCTGCTGGTCGAGCGGGAGGTAGAAGCGCGGGCTGCCCTGCCCGACGTAGCTCACGAAGCTCTCGATGCCCGCTTCCGCGCCGAGGACGCCCTCGAAGCGCTTGACCACGTCTTCCGTGGCCGCGAACGACGAGCCCTGCGGCAGGCGCAGCTCGACGAGCAGCTCCGGCCGGCTGGAGGCGGGGAAGAACTGCTGCGGCACGAAGCGGAAGGCGAAGACCGACAGGACGAAGAGGGCGGCCGTCGCGACGAGCACGGTCTTGCGGCGTGCGACGCACCATTCGACCGCGCGGCGGAGCCTCCGGTAGAACGGGGTCAGATAGACCGCGTGCTCACGATCGACGCCCGGCGGCAGGTGCCGCTCCGGCGCGCGGGCGAGCCGGGGGGCGAAGCGGCCGGCCAGCCGCCGCAGCCACGAGGCTTGCGCCGCCCCGTGCGCAGGATCGGGCAGGAGCTTGTAGCCGAGCCAGGGCACGAACACGACCGCCGCGACCCACGACACCGCCAGCGCGATCGCGGTGACCTGGAAGATCGAGCGCGTGTACTCGCCGGTCGAGGAGGCCGCGGTCGCGATCGGCAGGAAGCCGGCGACCGTCACGAGCGTGCCGGAGAGCATCGGCATGGCGGTGCTCGAGTAGGCGAAGCTCGCCGCGCGGAGGCGGTCCCAGCCCTGCTCCATCTTGGTCGCCATCATCTCGACCGCGATGATCGCGTCGTCGACGAGCAGGCCGAGCGCGAGGATCAGCGCGCCGAGCGAGATCTTGTGCAGCCCGATGTCGCCGACGCGCATGAAGAGGAAGGTCGCGGCGAGGACGAGCGGGATGGTGAGCGCGACCACGAGGCCGGTGCGGAAGCCGAGCGATACGAGGCTCACCGCGAGCACGACGACCACGGCTTCGGCGAGCGAGCGCACGAACTCGCTCACCGAGCGCTGCACCGCCTGCGGCTGGCTCGTCACCTGCACGAGCTCGAGCCCGACCGGCAGGTCGCGCCGCAGCCCTTCGACCGCGCGGTCGAGGTTGGCACCGAGCTCGATGATGTCCCCGCCCTTGACCATCGAGACGCCGATGCCGAGCGCCTCCTTGCCCCCGACGCGCATCTTGGGCTGCGGCGGGTCGGCGTAGCCGCGCTGCACCTTCGCGATGTCGCCGAGGCGGAAGAGGCGGCCGTTCGCGCGGATCGTCGTCTCGCGGATCGCCTCGACCGAGTCGAAGTCGCCGGTGGTGCGGAGGAAGATCTTGTCGCTCGGCGTCTCGAACGCGCCGGCGGGCGCGATCGCGTTCTGCGTCGCGAGCGCATTGACGATCGTCGGCACGTCGACGCCGAGCGTCGCGAGCCGCGTGTTCGAGAGCTCGATGTAGACCTTCTCCTCCTGCTCGCCGAAGAAGTCGACCTTGGCGACCTCGGGCACGCGCAGGAGCTGGGCGCGGATCCGGTCGGCGTACTTCTTGAGATCGGCGTAGGAGAAGCCGCTGCCCGCGAGCGCGTAGACGTTGCCGTACACGTCGCCGAACTCGTCGTTGAACGACGGGCCCTGGATGCCGGCGGGCAGGGTCGAGCGGATGTCGCCGATCTTCTTCCGCACCTCGTACCAGGTGTCGCGCACCGCCGCCGGCGGCGCCGAGTCCTTCACGTTGAAGAAGACGAACGACTCGCCGGGCTTGGAGTAGCTGCGGAGGAAGTCGACGTTCGGCGCCTCCTGCAGCTTCTTCTCGATCTTGTCGGTGATCTGCTCCTCGACCTGGCGCGCGGTCGCGCCCGGCCAGCCGGTGCGGATCACCATCACCTTGAATGTGAACGGCGGGTCTTCCGACTGGCCGAGCCGCGCGTAGGAGAGGACGCCGGACAGGGCGAGGACGATCATCGCGTAGAGCACCACCGTGCGGTGCGCCAGCGCCCATTCCGAGAGGTTGAAACGCTGCATGGTCGTTCTCCCGCGTCGCCCGCGCTAGCCGCCCGGCCGCACGGCGGCCTCGAGCGCCGCCCGCGAGCGGGGGCTCGCGAGCGTTTCGCTGAGCACGCGGACGGTCTCGCCGGGGACGAGCTTGTGCACGCCGGCGGTGACCACGACCTCGCCCGGGCGCAGGCCGTCGCGGACGGTCACGCCGTCCTCGCGGTAGGCGCCGATCGCGACCGGGCGGAGGTTCACCCGGCTCGTGCTCGGATCGACGACCCAGACCGCGGGCTTGCCGTCGACCTCGGCGAGCGCGGTGAGCGGCAGCGCGATGACATCGCCCGTTGCCCGATCGCCGATCGCGACGTTCGCGGTCATGCCGAGCCGCACCGCCGCGTCGGGCTCGACGAACGAGATCTTCGCGGCGAAGGTGCGGGTGGCGGGATCGGCATTGGGCGCGATCTCGCGCACCCGGCCGCGGTAGGGCCGGTCGGGCGCCGCCCACACGGCGATGACGATCCCGTTCGCGTCGCGCAGCTCGCCGAGCCGGGTCTCGGGCACGCTGATCGCGACCTCCTTCTCCTCGGGGCGCGCGAAGCGCATCACCGCCTGGCCGGCGGCGACCACCTGCCCGGCTTCGACGTTGACCGCGGTGATCACGCCGTCCGACTCGGCGACGAGCGTCGTGTACGAGGACTGGTTGCGCGCGACCTGCGCCTGCGCGCGCGCCTGCTCGAGGCGCGCCTTCGTGGTGTCGAAGGTCGACTGGCGGGCATCGAGCACCGCCCGGCTCACGTACTGTCTCGCGTGCAGGTCGCGGTAGCGCTCGAGCTCGGCCTGCGCGAGCACGTGGTCGGCTGCCGCGGCGGCGAGCTGCGAGCGCGCCGACTCCACGCCGAGCTGGGCGTCCTGCGGATCGAGGCGCGCGAGGCTCTCGCCCTTCTTCACCGTCGCGCCGACGTCGACGAACCGCGCGACCACCTTGCCGCCCACGCGGAAGGCGAGGTCGTTCTCGTAGCGCGCGCGCACCTCGCCGGAGTAGACGTTGGCGCCTTCGGCGGGCTTCGTGCCGGCGACCTGGGCGATGACCGGGCGCGGGGCAGGCGCTTCGGCTTCCGGCTTGCCGCACGCTGCGAGCGCGGCGGCGAGGACGGCGAGGAGGAGGGTGCGGGAACGGGACATGGCGAACTCCGAATGCGTTCGGGAGGCAGAATCGGGCGCGGGCAGCGGGGGCTTCACCGCGTGCGCACGCCGTCGAGGAAGACGTCGACGCACATCGCGAGGTAGCGCTCGGGGTCGAGGTCCTTCGGCATGCAGGGCGCGAACGAGTGCCGCCACAGCACCTTGAGGATCAGCGGCCCGAGCAGGACCTGCACCGCGTAGTCGGGGTCGACCGGCCGGAACTCCCCCCTCGCGACGCCAAGCTCGAGCGCGCGCGTGAACAGTCGCTTGCCGCGCACGATCACGTTGTCGTGGTAGTACTGCGCGATCGCGGGGAAGTTGCTGGCCTCGGAGATCATCAGCTTCGGGATGCCGCTCAGCTGCGTGCTGCCGAAGAGCCGCCACCAGCCGTTCACGAGCTCGCGCACCAGGTCGGACGCGCTGCCGCTGAAGTTCTCGAAGATCTGCTCGCCCTCGGCGAGCACCGGCACGACCGCGCTCTGGATCACCGCCTCGAAGAGCTCCTCCTTGCTGTCGAAGTAGAGGTAGAGCGTTCCCTTCGACACGCCGGCGCGCGCGGCCACGTCCTCGAGCCGGGTGGCGGCGAAGCCCTTCTCGACGAAGAGCTCGAGGGCGGCGGCGGTCAGCTCGCTCGGGCGGGCGTCTTTGCGGCGCTCGAAGCGGGGCTCGGCCTTGGAGATCGGGGTATCCATAGTGTGGGGTGGTGCGTGGATCTGACTGACTGGCCGGTAATATACAGATGACTGACGGGTTAGTAAAGAGAAAACCACTGATGGCCTCATGAAGCCACTTCCGGGTGATCGAGCGCGCTGGAACCGGGTCCCCGCTGCCGGGACGAACCCCGACGAGAGGGCGGTCGAGCCGGACGGGGAGGCGTCGCGCTCGAGGACGAGCACCTCGGCGCCCGCCTCGCGCGCGGCGAGCGCCGCGACGAGGCCGCAGGCGCCGGCGCCGATCACCAGCACCGGAACGCGGAGCGGGAACGCCGCGCGCGCGTCGAAGAGAACGGGCATCGTCAGACGCCGACGAGCGCCGCGCCGATCACGCCCGCGGAGTCGCCGAGGGCGTGGCGCACGATCGGCGTCTCGAGCGAATCGCTGAAGACGCGACGCCGGACCTCCTCGACCCCGCGCCCGTACAACTCGTCGACGTTCGACAGCCCGCCGCCGAGCACGATCACGTCCGGGTCGAGCACTGCGATCAGGTTGGCGAGGGCCTGGCCGAAGCGGGCGAAGAAATCGTCCATCGCGGTGGTCGCGGCCGCATCGCCCGCGCGCCAGGCGGCGACGATCTCCTGCGCCCGGCGGCGGCTGCCGGTGCGCTCGGCGTGGCGGTTCTCGAGCCCCGAGCCGCTGAGGAAGGTCTCGACGCAGCCACGGGCGCCGCAGTAGCAGGGCGGGCCCGCCGGGTCGATGACGGTGTGTCCCCACTCGCCCGCGATCGACTGGCGGCCGCCGTGCACCCGGCCGTCGACGACGATCCCGCCGCCGCAGCCGGTGCCGAGGATCGCGCCGAACACCAGCCGGTGTCCCCGGCCGGCGCCGGCGAGCGCCTCGGCGAGCGCGAAGCAGTTGGCGTCGTTCTCGAGCGCGAGGTCGCGCCCGAGGCGCTCGCGGAGGTCGCGCGCGACCGGCCTGCCGTTGAGGCAGACGGTGTTCGAGTTCTTGAGGAGGCCGGTGCGCCGGGAGACCGCGCCCGGCGTGCCGAGGCCCAGCGTATGGGGCGCGCTGCCGGCGGCGCCGGTCATCCGGCGATACAGGCGCTCGACTCCCCCGAGCACCGCGTCGTAGTCGGAGGCGTCGGTCGGCACGCGCTCCCGGAAGAGCTCGCCCTCCGCGCCGTCGAGGATGACGCCTTCGGTCTTGTTGCCGCCGAGGTCGATGCCGAAGCGGAGCATCGCCCGCTTCAGCGGTCGGCCGCCTCGCCGAGAACGGCCGCCCGGAACCGGGCGCGCAGCGCCGGTCCGTCACGCGGCGCGAGCTCGATCGGCGCCGCGGTCGGCGCGACCTTCACCGCGGCGAAGAACGGCCCCGGCGCCTCGTACACCGCGCGCGCGAGCCGCTCGAGCGCTGCCTGCGTGCTCGCGGTTTCCGCGTGCGCGAAGCCGCAAGACCGGGCGACGCCCGCGAGATCCACGCCCGCCGCGGTGTGCGTGCGCTGCATGCCGGTTTCGCCGTAGAGGCCGTTGTCGATCACCACCACCGCGAGGTTCGCCGGCCGCCGCGCGCCGATCGTCGCGAGCGCGCCGAGCCCCATCAGCATCTCGCCGTCGCCGGTGAGGACGAGGACGCGCCGCGCGGGCTGCGCGAGCGCGAGCCCGAGGCCGACCATCGCCGCGCCGCCCATCGCACCCCAGAGGTAGAAGGTGCGCGGCGAGTCGCCCGCGGCGTAGGCGTCGTAGGTCGTCGAGCCGAGGCCGGTGACGGCGAGCGCGTCGCCGCGGCCGGCGAGGAGGCGGGCGGTCGCCGCGCGGCGGTCGAGAAGGCTCACCTGCGAAATACCTTCGCGCCGATCGCGCGCTGGCCGATCAGCACCGCGACCATCCGGGCCGAATCGAACGCGAGCACCGAGCCGGCGCGCACCGTCTCGACGATCCGCTCCGGCTCGTCGGCGCGCAGCACGATCGTCCCCATCGCCTCGAGCACCGCCGGCGTCGCCTGGCCCATCGCCACCTGCCAGGGGTTGAACTCGCCCCATTCGCCGCGCATCGTCACCAGCATCAGCAGCGGCACCCGGCACTCGGCCGCGAGCGAGAGCATGTTGATGCAGTTGCCGACGCCGCTCGATTGCAGCAGCAGCACGCCGCGTTCGCCGCCGAGGTACGCGCCGGCGAGCAGCGCGACGCCTTCCTCCTCGGTCGTGAGCACGGTCGCCTTCAGCCCGGGATCGGCGTGCGCGAGCTCGATCAGCCGCTTGTGCCCCGCGTCGGGGACGTAGGCGACCTGCTTCACCCCGGCCTCGACGAGGAGTGCGTGCAGCGCTTCGGGCCAGCCGGGCATTGCGCGCGCGCTAGCCGGGCAGCCGCGCGGCGAGCGCCGGCGCCGCGCGCGCGAGGTCCACGCCCGGACGGCCGGCGAGCGCCATCAGGAGCCGCCACGCGGCCGCGAGGTTGGAGGAGACGAGCGGGATCGCGAACTCGGGGCCGGCCGCGGCGATCGCATCCACCGTCGCCATGCCGGTGCCGGCGAGCAGGACCGCGTCGGCGCCGCCGCCGTCCACCTGGCGCAGGGCCGCGACGACTTCCTTCGTGACGAGGCTGTAGGCGCGGAACTCCTCGCCGATCGCCACCGTCTGCACCACCCGGATGCCGGCGCCCTGCCAGTACGCGACCGAGCGCGCGGTGAGCCAGGCCGGATAGGGCGACACGAGCGCGATCCTCCGCGCGCCGAGCGCGCGCAGCGTATCGAGGATCGCGAGGCTCGCCATCTCGACCTTCGTCCCCGCGGCGGCGGCGAGCGACGCGGCGAGCGCGCGGTCCTGCGCCTCGCCGAGCGCGTAGGCGGGGCCGGTGCACGCGACGAGGATCGCATCGAGCGCGAGCGCACCGAAGCTCTTCACCGCGGCCGGGTAGTGCGCGGCGTAGGCGTCGGTGCGCACCTGCAGGTCGCCGGCGATCACCGGCAGCCGGGTCGCGTACAGCGCGCACTCCGGCGGCAGCAGGCGTCGCAGCTCGGGCTCCACCGTCGGGTTGGCCGGCGGGACGACGACGCCGATCCGCTTCGGCGGGTCGCTCGGCTTCATCGCGCGGGTGGCGCGCTTGGTGCGGGGCGTTGCCATGGCGGCGCGGGCCTACGGCGTGAGCTGCCCGCCGTTGATGTGCAGGACCTGCCCGGTCATGTAGCGCGCGGCGGGCCCGAGCAGGAAGAGGATCGGCCCGATCACGTCCTCCGGCGTCGCGACCCGGCCGAGCGGGATGTTCTTCACGTAGGCCGCGAGGTCGATCTGGGAGGCGGCGCGCTCGTCGCTCCGCCCGGTGCCGCCGCGCAGGAACGCGGTGTCGACGGCGGTCGGCGCGATCGCGTTCACCCGGATCGCGGGCGCGCATTCGATCGCGAGCGAGCGCGTGAGGCCGAGCACGCCGGCCTTCGCCGCCGAGTACGGCCCGAAGCCCGCAGTCGAGCGGATGGCGAGGCCCGAAGCGGTGTTGACGATCGACGATGCGCTGCCCTGCGCGAGCAGCGGCAGCGCGGCGCGGGCCGCGAGCCAGGTCGAGCGAAGGTTGCCGGCGATGACCTCCTCCCAGTCCGCCGCGCGGGTGTCGGCGAGCGGGATGCGATCGCGCGCGAAGCCGGCGAGGTTCACGAGGCCGTCGAGGCGCTGCCAGGCGCGGCCGAGGTCGGCGAATGCCGCGGTGACGGCGGACTCGTCGGTGGCGTCGAGCGCGATCACGCGCACGCCGGGCGGCGGGGGATGGCGCTCGATCGAAGCCGGCAGATCGAGCACGGCGACCTCGAGCCCGTCGGCGAGCATCGCCGCAACGAGCGCGCGGCCGATGCCGCCGCAGCCGCCGGTGACCGCGAGCCGCGCGCCGGCCGGGGGGCCGAGGCGAGCGATGGCCGAGGGCGTTGCCGAGAGGGCGGGCGCGGGATCGGAGCGCGGCATTGGTCGGGCCCGGCGGGGAGCGGCCGGCGGGAACTCCGCTTGTAATATGGCGGACACTAAGTGAGCGGGCAGGATGCGTCAACCGTGAGCGCCGAGGCGTGCGTGCTGATCGCGGGCGGAGGCCCGGTCGGCCTCGCTTGCGCGCTCGTGCTCGGCGAGGCGGGGGTGCCGGTACGGCTCTTCGAGGCCGGACCGGACGTGGTCGAGGAGCTGAGCACCCGCGCACCGCGGGCGTGCACGCGCGGCTAGAATGGCGGCGAGCCGCGCCGGACGCCCACGGCAGCGGTCGCCCGGCCCACACGAGGAGGAACACCATCATGAGGATCGCGCGCGCATTGCTCGCGGCTGCGCTCGCCGCCGCTTCGCTCGCTGCCGCCGCGCAGGAGCTCCGCCTCTCGACCTTCGTGCCGCCGGTGCACGTGATCTACCGCGAGATCCTGACGCCGTGGGCGCAGGAGGTCGCGAAGGCGACCGGCGGCGAGGTGAAGGTGACGCTCTACCCGTCGATGCAGCTCGGCGGCAAGCCGCCGGAGCTCTACCGCCAGGCGGTGGACGGCGTCGCCGATCTCGTCTTTACCCTGCCGGGCTACACCTCCCCCGCGTTCCCGCGCACGCAGATGATCGAGCTGCCCGGCCTCAAGCCCGACGGCGTCGCCGCCACCAACATGATGTGGGACCTGCTCGACCCGTACCTCCTGCCCGAGTACCAGGGCACGCGGGTGATCGCGCTCTGGGGCGCCGAGGACGCCGGCCTGATCTCGCGCGCGAAGCCGATCCGGTCGCTCGACGACCTGAAGGGCATGCGCATGCGCGCGCCCTCGGCCGCGCAGGCGCGGCAGCTCGAAGTGATGGGCGCGGTGCCGGTCGCGATGCCGATCACCGAGGTGTATCCCGGCCTCGAGCGCGGCGTGATCGACGGCGCGATGGTGCCGTTCTCGACTATCGTCGACTTCCGCCTCGGCGAGGTGCTGAAATCGATCACCGTCGCGGGCCCGGTCTTCGGGCGCTCGTCGTTTCTCGTCGCGATGAACCAGAAGAAGTACGACTCGCTCTCGCCCGCCGCGCGCGCGGCGATCGACCGCCTGTCCGGCCGGGGCCTGAGCCTCAAGGCGACCGAGGTGTACATGACGCGCGCGACGCAGGGCGTGGACGGCGTACGCGCGAAAGGCGAGGTGGTGCAGCTCTCCGCCGCCGAGCAGCAGCGGATCGCGGCCACCCTGCGGCCGATCATCGCCGACTGGGTCAAGGAGTCGGAGGCGAAGGGCATCCCGGCGCGGGAGATGCTGAAGCGCGCGGGGTATGCGCAGTAGCGGGCGCGCCGCTCCCGGACCCTCACCGCTGCGCAGCGGCGGATCGCTGCCGCGCAGCGCGGCCTAGCGCGCCATGCGCGTGCTCCGCGCGCTCGCGCTCGCCGCGGGCGCGGTGCTGCTCGGCCTGCTCGCGCTCGTCCTCGTCGACGTCGTGATGCGCTACGTGCTGCGGCTGCCCTTCCTCGGCGCGTACGAGATGACCGAGATCGCGATGGTGCTGATCGTGTTCCTCGGGCTCGCGTACTGCGGCGCGACCGGCGGGCACGTCGCGGTGGACGTGCTCGCGCCGGTCCTCGACCGCCCGGCCTTGCGCTGGGTCGCGGTCGCGACCCATCTCGCCGGCGCGGGCCTGATGGCGCTCGTCGCCTGGCAGACCGCGCGCTACGCCATGGGCTCGATCGCCCGCGGCGAGGCGACCAACATGCTGAAGATCGCGAAGTACCCGTTCGAGCTGGTCGCGGCGGCGGGCATCGCGGTGTTCGCGGTCGTGCTGCTCGCGCAGGCCTGGCGGGCCGCGCGGGCGCCGCGCCCGGCGCCCGGTCCCCGATGAGCCCGACCGCGGCCGGCATCGCCGGCATGGCGGCGCTGCTCGCGCTGCTCTTCCTCCGCATGCCGATCGGCATCGCGATGGCGCTCGTCGGCGCGGCCGGCATCGCGGTGCTCAATTCGCCGGACGCCGCGCTGAACGTCCTCGGCTCCTACCCGTACTCCTACGCCGCCGTCCAGGCGCTGAGCGTCATCCCGCTCTTCGTGCTGATGGGCAACTTCGCGGCGGTATCGGGCATGAGCCAGGACCTGTTCGCCGCCGCCTACGCCTGGCTCGGGCACCGGCGCGGCGGACTCGCCGCGGCGACGATCCTCGCCTGCGCCGGCTTCGCCGCGCTGTCGGGCTCGTCGGTGGCGTCCGCCATCACGATGGGCCGCGTGACCCTGCCCGAGATGCGCCGCTACCACTACGACCCGCGCCTCGCGACCGGCGTCGTGGCGGCGGGCGGCACGCTCGGCATCCTGATCCCGCCGTCGACGGTGCTGGTGATCTACGGCATCCTCACCGAGCAGTCGATCGGGAAGCTCTTCCTCGCCGGGTTCCTGCCCGGCCTCCTGCTGACCGCGCTCTTCCTCGTCACCGTCGTCCTCGTCTGCGGCGTGCGCCCGGACTTCGGGCCGCCCGGTCCGCGCACGCCGCTCGCCGGGCGGTGGCGGGCGCTCGGCCGCGCGGGGGCGTTCTTCGCCGTGCTCGTCGCGACGATCGGCGGGATGTACGCCGGCGTCTTCACCGTCACCGAGGCGTCCGCCGTCGGCGCCGGCCTCACCCTCGCGCACGCGCTCTGGCGCCGCAAGCTCACCTGGCCGCTGCTCGCCGATGCGCTGCTGCAGACCGTGCGCACCACCGCGATGGTGTTCCTGATCCTGATCGGCGCGCACATCTTCAGCCCGTTCCTCGCGCTCAGCCGGATCCCGGTCGATCTCGCGAATGCCCTGACCGGGATGGCGCTCGCGCCGCTCGCGGTGCTCGCCGTGATCCTCGTCGCCTACATCCTGCTCGGGATGTTCCTCGAGGGGTTCGCGATCCTCGTGCTGACGGTGCCGATCGTGTTCCCGATCGTGCTCGCGCTCGGCTACGACCCGATCTGGTTCGGGATCTTCATGGTGATCGTGCTCGAGATGGGGCTCATCAGCCCGCCGGTCGGCATCAACGTCTTCGTCGTCAAGGGCGTGGCCGAGGACGTGCCGATGGGGCAGATCTTCGCCGGCATCCTGCCGTTCTGGACGGCGATGATCGTCTGCGTCGCGCTGATCGTCGCCTTCCCGCAGATCGCGCTCGTCCTGCCGAACACGATGATCCGCTGAGCGCGGATCAGGGCCGCTCGTCGTAGCGCTTTCCGGCGGCGAGGATCTCGGCGGTGCCCAGCAGGCGCTGCAGCTCGTCGAAGTCGATCATCCGCCCGCGGTACGGCGTGGTCGTGCCGTGCGCCTTGAGGCTCGCGTAGTACTCGGTGAACGCGAACGCGGCGGCGCGCGCGGTGCCGCCGGGGAAGATCGCGATCGCGAAGCCGAGCCGTTCCAGCTCGGCGACCGGCAGGACCGGCGTCTTGCCGCCTTCGACCATGTTGGCGAGGAGCGGCGCGCGACCGGCGAAGCGCGCGGTGGCCGCGCGCATGTCGGCCTCCGTGCGCAGCGCTTCGACGAAGAGCACGTCGGCGCCGGCGGCGAGATAGGCTTCCGCGCGGTCGAGCGCGGGCGCGAGCCCCTCGACCGCGACCGCGTCGGTGCGCGCGACGATCAGCGTGTCCGCGCGCGCGCGCGCGTCGACCGCGGCCCTGACCTTGCCGGCCATCTCGGCCGCGCTCACCAGCTCCTTGCCGTCGAGGTGGCCGCAGCGCTTGGGCAGGCTCTGGTCCTCGAGCTGGATCGCCGCGGCGCCGGCGCGCTCGAGGCGCTGCACCGTGCGCCGGACGTTGAGCGCGTTGCCGAAGCCGGTGTCGGCGTCGACGATCAGCGGCGCCGCAACCCGCTCGGCGATCCGCGACAGCGTCTCCTCCAGCTCGGTCGCGGTCACGAGCCCGATGTCGGGCCGGCCGAGACGGGCGTAGGCGACGCTCGCGCCGGAGAGGTAGAGCGCTTCGAATCCCGCGCGCTCGGCGAGCAGCGCGGTGAACGCGTCGTAGACGCCGGGAGCGAGGACGGTTTTCCGGGTCGCGAGCCGTTCCTTCAGCGTCATGCACGCTCCTTCGCCAGGCGCTTCTCGAGCTGCGCGAGCAGGCCGCCGTCGCTCACCAGCGCCGCGAGGTGCGGCGCGATCGGCTCGCAGGCGAGCGCTGCGCCCGTCGTCAGGTTCTCGATCCGTCCGGCGGCGGCGTCGAACCGGATCGCATCGCCCGGGCGGATGCGCTTCGCCTCCGGGCAGGTGAGCGCGAGCAGGCCGACGTTGAAGCAGTTGCGGTAGAAGAGGCCGGCGAAGCCCGGCGCGATCACCGCGGCGACGCCGAGCGCCTTCAGCGCCGCCGGCGCCTGCTCGCGCGAGGAGCCCACGCCGAAGTTCCGGCCGCCGACGACCACGTCGCCCGGCCGCACGCCGGGCGCGAACGCCGGGTCGACCGACTCGAGGACGTGCCGGGCGATCTCCTCGATCGCGAACTTCATGTACTTCCCCGGGGCGAGGACGTCGGTGTCGAGGTCGTCGCCGTAGACCCAGGCGCGGCCGGTCACAGCATCTCCCGCGGGTCGGCAATGCGGCCGGTCACCGCGGCGGCGGCCACCGTATAGGGCGAGCCGAGGTAGACCTGCGACGAGGCCGCGCCCATGCGGCCGCGAAAATTGCGCGCGGTGGAGGAGATCGCGACCTCGTCCGCGCCGAAGCGCAGCTCGCCGTAGCCGGCGCACGCGCCGCACGCGTTCGCGAGCAGCTGGCCGCCGGCCTCGAGCAGCGCCGCGAGCGTGCCCTCCGCGCGCGCGGCTTCCTGGTCGCGGAGCGAGGCCGGCGCGACGAGGAGGCGCACGCCGGGCGCGACGCGCTTCCCTTTCAGCACGCGCGCGGCCATCCGCAGATCGGCGAGCTTCGCGCCGGTGCAGGCGCCGATGTACGCGGTGGCGATGCGCACGTCGCGGTACTCGTCGACGGCGCGGCTGTTTGCCGGGCTGTGGGGCGCCGCCACCTGCGGCGCGAGCGCGCCGGCGTCGAACCGGTGATGCGCGGCGAGCGGGGCGCCGGCGTCCGTCCGCCAGGTCGCGGTGTCCACGTCGTCGTCGGCGACGCCGGCGGCGGCGAGGTAATCGCGCGTCACTGCGTCCGGCGCAATGAGGCCCGCCTGCCCGCCGAACTCCGCGGTCATGTTCGCGAGCGTCATCCGCTCCTGCATCGGCAGGCGCTCGACCGCGGCGCCCGCGTACTCGACCGCCTGGTAGCCGCCGCCGTCCATACCGAACCGGCCGCAGAGGAAGAGCATCACGTCCTTCGCCGCGACGCCGTCGCCGAACGCGCCGTCCCACCCGACGAGGATCGTGTGCGGCACCTTCAGCCAGATCTCGCCGGTGACGAGCACGCCGAGCATCTCGGTCGCGCCGATGCCGAACATGTAGGCGCCGAACGCACCGCCGGTCGGCGAGTGGCTGTCGCCGCCGACGACGAACATCCCCGGCCGGAGATGGCCCTGCTCGGGCAGCACGACGTGGCAGATGCCGATGCCGTCGTAGAAGCGCTTCACGCCGGCGTCCTTCACCCACTCGCGCGCGGTGGCGAGGATCCGCTTCGACTCGTCGTCGTTCGCCGGGAGGTAGTGGTCGGTGATGACCACCACCTTGTCCGGGTCCCAGACCTTCGCGCCGAGCCGCTCGAGCATCGGCTTCACGCGCCGCGGGCCGCCCGAGTCGTGCATCATCGCGAGGTCGACCCGGCAGGTCACGATTTCGCCCGGCGCGACGGTCGCGCGCCCGGCCGCGCGGGCAACGAGCTTCTGGGCCAGGGTCTGCGTTGGTGTCTGCGGCGCGCTCATTCCGGCTTCGCTCCGGAGAACTTCACCACCGGCGCCCAGCGCTTCACGTCCTCGCGCACGAAGCGCGCGAACGC
>Ga0187893_10002786_pt1 | contig 37374 bp, 31 predicted proteins | sample MA1701074metaG_FD_139574 | JGI IMG/M metagenome (GOLD analysis project Ga0187893, IMG submission 139574) | White microbial mat communities from a basaltic lava cave in the Kipuka Kanohina Cave System on the Island of Hawaii, USA - MA170107-4 metaG ... | reverse complement strand
GTGGGAGCGGGAGGCGACGCGAATCCAGGTCTGGCGGGACAGCGCCCCGGCGGTCTCTGACTACTGGCTCACGGGGTCGGGTTTGAGCTCGTTCCGGTACGTGGGGAGCCGCTACCGGAGCTTCGGGGGGCGCATCTTCTACAGCTGGGCGCACAACGATTACCTGCAGCTCGGGATCGAGCTCGGACTTCCCGGCCTCGTTCTCCTCGCCTGGCTCGGCGCCGCCGCGATCCGCGCGGCCCGGAGAGTCCGGAGGGACCTCGAGCCCGACCGATCACTCCAGGGACTCCACGCGGGATTCGTGAGCGCGGTCGTCGCCGTGGCGCTTCACAGCCTCACCGATTTCAGCCTGCACCTTCCGGCGAACCTGGCGCTCGTCGCCGTCCTTCTGGGAGGGATGGTGGGAATGGAGCGAGAGAAAGATCGCTGAGAACGAGTCTGCTCAGCGCGGCGGGCTCGCTTCGTCGCCTCCGGTTGCGACCACGACTCCCGCCGCCGCCGCGGCCGCGCCTCCGCCCACGATCAGAACCGCGCCCGCCGTCGTGCCGACGACCCCGCCCGCCGCTCCGCCCGCGAGGCCGACCGTGCTCAGGACGCCCAGGGAGTTCACGAACCCGGTGATGCCCAGCGCGGAGAACCCCGGTGGGACGGCGGCGGCACCGGGCACGGTCGCGCCGACGATGATCTCGGGCTCTCCCTCGAACCAGGCGGGAGCGCCTCGCCGCCGGCACTCCTCGGCCGCGATCACCTCGGGGGCATACTCCGGAGTCTGGAGGCTGTCGAACTCCGTGTCCACCGACTCCACGTAATAGATGATGCGCTCCGTCTCCGGACCGGGCTTGGGGAGAATGGCCTGGAAGTCGTCGATGGTCGGGTGCTCCTTCGTCATCTCGACGTAGTAGAAGTCGGGGTACTTGTCCGAGCGGAAGTAGACGCGCGACGTCTGCACGAAGGCGCCCGGCCGGATGGCGGCGTCCACCTGGGGGTAGTGATCGTGGGTGAGGCACTCGATCCCGGAATGCTCGATTCCCTCGGGCGTCGTCTCTGCGGGCGCTCCCGCTGCCGGTTGTTCCTGGAAGTCCTCCGGCAGAAGGAGGCGATGGGGGCCGATGGTCGCGACCCGCGCTTCCTCGACGAAGCCAGAGCGGCATTCGGGGCGCACGGTGGCGGATTTCTTGGCCGTGTCGAGCACGAAGCAGCTTTCGAGGATGAAGGGCATCGAAACCCGGAGATCCATGCGCTCCTTCACCGGGATCTCGAGCGCGCCGGACTTGAGCGTGAACGCGTACACGGCGGCCGGCGTGTCCCGGACGACGTAGGTCCCGGAATCGTCGGTCACGGCCTCGAAGGACTCGTCGGCTCCGACGGTGCGGACCCCGACGGTGACTCGAGGGAGGAGCTCCCTGGTCTCGAAGTCGTAGACTTTGCCCGCGATCGTTCCTCGAACGGACGTCGCAGACCAGGCCGTCCCCTGGAGGAGTCCGGCCATTGCGCCGACGACGAAGAGCCGTTTGGAGTGGGTGTGCCTCATGCTTGCCGTTCTGATGACGGGCCGTCAGCCCATCCGCACGCGATCGTCCTCCCGGGGATACCGCCCGTACTCGTAGGAGTAGTGACTGTGGTAGTAGTACTGGGCGTAGTCCTCGAGGTTCACATCGTTCAAGACGATTCCCGTAATCCGTCCGTTCACCCTCGCGACGGCTTCGATGCTCTGGAGCGTCGCGTGGCGTGACGTCGCGCCTGCGCGGGCGACGAGGATCACCGCGTCGCAGCGCGTCGAAAGGAGGTGCGAGTCGAAGACGGGGAGCAGAGGCGCGGAGTCGAGGATCACGAAGTCGAAGTGCTCGACGCAGTTCGCGAGGATCTTCTCCATCGCCTGTGAGGCGAGAAGCTCGCCGGGGTTGGGGCTCGCTGGCCCGGCCATGAGGAGAAACAGATTCGGGATGTCGGTCCTCATGATGCACCCGTCGCCGAGAGGCTTCTGTCCGGTGAGAACGTTCGTGAGCCCGACCCGGTTGCGGTAGTGGAACACGCGGTGGAGCTTCGGATTCCGCAAGTCGCCGTCGATGAGGAGGACTCTCTTTCCGAGCTGCACCAGGGCGCAGCTCAGGTTGCTCGAGACGAACGTCTTCCCGCAGCTCTTCTCGGGACTCGTGACGAGAATCACCTTCGGGACCGAGCCCGGCGTCGAGAGGAGCATCGAGCCGCGAAGGAAGCGGAAGCGCTCGGAAAGCGTGTTCCGGTTCTCGGCGAGCGCGGGATTGCGATCGTAGAGCGTCGGAAGATAGCTCGAGCGCTTCGAAGCCATGGTGTCTTCGAGCGCCTGCGATTCCACCCGCGGCTCTCCCGATAGCTTCCGTCCGATCTGGGCGAGAGCGGGCTTGTCGCCGTAGCGTGGAATCATCCCCAGATAAGGGAGCGGGACGTAGCGCTTGAGATCCTCGACCGTGTGGATCGAGTCGTCCCAGTGATCGATGAGGTAGGCGGTCGCGACCCCGAGGACGAGGCCGAGGAGCACCACCATCAGCATCCGGCGCTGCGACCCGGGCGCGTAGGGACCAGAGGCCACCTCCCCACGCTCGATGACCTTGACCTTGACCGGCTGCCGCTCCCCCAGGTCGGCGGTGAGGTCCGTCTCGGAGCGCCGCTTGAGCAGCCCCTGCAGCATCTGGCGCTGGTTCTCGAGCTCCACCTTCACCTGCTCGAAATCGGCGGTCGCGAGCTGCAGGTCCTGGACGCTCGACTTCTGCTCCTCGAGAGAGCGCCGAACGAGAGTCTCCCGATCGAGAGCCTGCTGATAGGAGACGCGGGCTTCCGCCACGATCTTCCGCGCCTCGTCTTTGACCGTGTCCTCGAGCGAGCGCTCCACTTCCGCGATCGCGCTCTTGACGCGCTTCATCTCGGGCCAGTCCGGGCCGAAGGTCGAGGACATCTCCTCCTGCTTCTCGATGAGCGCCAGGCGCTTGCGCTCGATCTCCCGCACCGCGCTGCTGTTGCGGACCTCCTCCATGCTTCGTGGATCGGCACGGGAGATGCTGCGGTATCTGGCTTCGGCGGCAGCGCGCTCCGACTCCGCTTCGGTGAGCTTCAGGTTCAGGGTCTCGAGCCGCTGCATCACGATGTTGTCGCTTCCGCTGTCTCCCATCACGATCGCCCGTGTCCGGGAGGCATCGCGCAGAAACTTCTCCTTCTCCATGATGTCCCGCCGCAGCTTTTCGACCTCACCCTCGATGAAGTCGCTCGTGCCGCGGGCGAGCCCGGACTCGGAGTCCACGTTGAACTGGATGTACTGCTCGACGAGGGAATTGACGAGGCTCGCGGAGAGCTCGGGGGCGGGAGTCACGAAGCTCACTTCCATGAGCTGCGTTTTCTCGATCCTTCTCACGTCGATCATTCCCTGGACCGACCGGGCGATTCCCTGCGCCCGCTTTTTCGGGTCATCGTCAGCGCCCGGCGCGCCTTTGAACTGCTTGTGGTTCCAGAGGTCGAGGTCGTCGACCACGCGCTCCGCGAGGAGGCGGCTCTTGACGATCTTCTCCTGGGTGCCGTAGAGGTCCGCCATGCCCCGCGTCGGGTTCACCATCACGTCTTCGACGAGGTTGATCCTCTCCCAGTCGATCTGGATGAGCGCGACGGAGCGGTAGACGGGCGTTTCCAGATAACGCGACAAGGCGCCGAGGAGCCACGTCGCGAGCGCCACCGCCACTGCCGCCCAGCGGTGTTTGAGAAGCGTGAAATAGACCTCCCGCAGAGTCGCCCCGGGATAGAGCTCCGTGTACTCGAAAGAGTCCTGCGAGCTGGGCTCGTTCATATTCGTGTACGGCGCGGAGTTCGGCTTCAAAGTGAGCGATATTTCGGCAAGATTCGGAACGCCTGCCTGGTACTTTCCTTCTGAAGGGGTTTGGAACGCTAGGGATATCTTGTTGATTCATATTGTACGCGCAAAGGGCGTGCAAGCAAAGCGCACCCCCCCTCCCGCGGATCTGCGGTAGGATCCAGCCCCTGGGGAGGGCCTCGACAAATGAATCGCCGGCGCTTTTTTCAGGTTTTTTCGGGAGTGGCCGTGGCGGCGCTCCCCGCCCGATGGGTTCCCGCCGCGCTCCGGAGGATCGGGGTCGTGGGCGGGGGCATCGTCGGGGCTTCCATCGCCTATCACCTGGCGCGCCGCGGCGCCGAGGTCACGCTCTTCGAGAAGACGAAGCCCGCTTCCGGGGCGACCGCGAACTCCTTCGCCTGGATCAACGCGACGTTCTCGAAGAAACCCCGGCACTACTACCAGCTGAACCGGCTCGCAGCCCTTGGCTATCGGCACCTCGAGCGCGAGCTCGGGGGCGACCTCGAGGTGCAGTGGGGTGGAAGCCTCGAGTGGTACCACGAGCCGGAGCGCGCGAAATGGCTCCGGCAGCAGGTGGCTTCCCACCAGAGCTGGGGCTATCCGACGAGGCTCGTGGGCATGGAGGAGTTCAGGAAGCTCGAGAGGAACGTCGAGCCCGGCGACGTTTCCGCCGCGTCCTGGAGCGAGGAGGAGGGGGACATCGACCCGGTGCGCGCCGCGGAAGTGCTCGTCGACCACGCACGGAGACAAGGGGCGCGCGTGGTGTTCCCCTGCGAGGTGACCGCGATCGATCAGAAGTGGGGGAATCTGACGGGAGTGCGCACGACGGCCGGCGATTTCGAGCTCGACGTAGTGGTGGTCGCCGCTGGAGTCGACACCGCGAAGGTCGCGGCGATGGTGGGCATCGACGTTCCTCTAGTCGAATCGCCGGGCGTTCTCGCACACACCAAGCCGGGGGAGCGTGTCATCGACCGCGTCGTCCTTTCTCCCGGGGCCCACATGAAGCAGAAGCTCGATGGACGGCTGGTGGCGGGGATGGGTTTCGGGGCCGCACCCTCGAACCTGGGCACCGAGGAGGAGGGGCAGAAGGTCCTCGAGGCCGGGCGCAAGTATCTCCCCGCTCTCGCGAACCTCTCCCTGGAGAAGGTGACGAGGGGGTTCCGCCCTCTCCCCAAAGACGGGTATCCCGTGATCGGATTCCCCGAGGGAGCTCCGGGCGTCTACCTCGCGGTCATGCACAGCGGGGTCACTCTCTGTCCACTCGTCGGACGGTTAGCGGCCCTCGAGATCCTCGATGGGGTCGAGGTGGATCTGCTGGCGAGCTACCGGCTTTCGCGGTTCGATTCTAAGCGAAGCTCCTGATATCATCGATGCAAACACACAACACGGAGGGGGGAGGGGATCGTTGAGCGCAGTCCGTGGTCTCCGGATTTGTCCGAGATGTGGACGAGCCCTGGCGCATACCGCGAGAGCCTGTTTGTGTGGGGCGCCAGTGTCTGGACAAAGCGGCGGCTCGAGCGTCTCGGTAGCGAAGCTCCTGCTCATCGGCGCGCTCTTCGTCGGTGCATCGGGCTACATCGCGCTCACTGCTCTGCGCGCCCCATCACTCCGCGTCGAGGAACCGGCTCCGGTGAGCGAGGCCACGGGCGTCTCGCCGGGGGAATCGCCGGCCGACCTCGAGGACACCATCGGGCAAGCGATTGAATCGGTGGTCTCGATCCTCTCCGATGAGGGGCGGGGGAGTGGGTTTCTCGTGGACCAGGAGACGGTCATCACCAACCACCACGTCGTTGGCGGCGCAGCGACGGTTCTCGTGAAGCTCTCGAACGGGAGCGCTCTCAGCGGAACGGTCGAGCGGATCGCCGAGGGCCATGACCTCGCCCTCGTGCGACTCGATCGGGAGCTCGCCGACCGGAAGAGTCTCGAGCTCTCTTCCGTTTCTTCCCTCCGCGTGGGACAGGAGGTCTATGTCATCGGCTCGCCGATGGGTGTCCTCGAGAGCAGCGTCACGCGAGGGATCGTGAGCGCGATCCGGCCGTTCGAAGGCGCAACGCTGGTGCAGACGGACGCCGCCATCAACCCCGGCAACAGCGGTGGGCCGCTCCTCGATCGCTCCGGGCGAGTGGTGGGCATCGCGACGATGAAGGTCGCGGAGGGGGAATCCATCGGGTTCGCCGTCGCCGCCGATCACGCCCGCGAGCTGCTCGAGGGGGGAGGCCGGGCGGCTGCGGAGGTCGCGGTCAGTCCTTCCTCCGGGCTCGCGGAGTCTCTCGGCGCCACGTCGGCACCCGCGTCCTCGCGCGTGGAGACCGAGCTTCTGCAGGTGGTCGAGTCCGCCCGCCCCCAGTTCGAGGCTCTCGCCCGAGCGGTCGCGTACTGCCCCGACATCGCCCGGGATTTCGAGGGCAAGAGGGACGATCAGGTGCTCATGGGGCTCGGAAAGATCGTTCTCGAGTACGTCGATCAAAGGCGGGTCTTCGCGACCAACGAACGCCACATCCCGGATTGGAACCGGATGTCGTGCCTCAAGGGAGCGGAGAGCACGATCGCGGCGTGCTACCAGACCGTCTCGACCTACGACGAGCTCTACAAGAGCTACCTGAGCGACGCCGCGCGGCGGGGAGAAAGCCCGCGCCTCGCGCGCCAGTTCCCGGAGATCTAGATGCGATTGGGGATAGGGGATAAGACCTAATCCCGCCCATTCCCTTTGGTCTTTTTCTTCGGGTACTCCGCGAACAGCCCCTCGACCGCTTCGTTGATGAGCTTCTCCGCCTTGTCCGGTGTCCCCATGGGGTACGTGCCTTTGCCCTGCCAGACGACGAAGCCGGATTCAGCCTCGACGAGAAGGATCTCGAGGCTCACCTGCTCCTCGCGATCCAGCTCCACCTGGACCTTGAGGTCCGTCGGGTCCCAAACGGAAGGTTTCTGGCTGGAGTGGGTGAGGACCTCGGTGCGGCGCTCCGCTCGGTAACGGATGAGGAGGTCTGGCTTCACGGTGTCGAGCCGATAGCCGAGCTCCTTCATCTGCTTTTGAATCGCGCCCACCAGGCGAATGTGGTTCGCGAGGTTGACGACCGCCACCTGGTCCTTGCTCCAGTGATAGGTGGAGTACTTCGATAGGTCCGGCTTCGCCTGGCCGAAGTCCAGATTGCGAAAGTCCGGGGTCGTCTGCCCGGCGAGGGCTGCCATCCAGGTCCAGAGCGCGAGAGCGAGTCCGGAAGTCTTCAAAGAACACGCCTCTTCACAAGCACAGTCTCGTCTCGCTTACCGACAATGTCAACGAGGGGACCCCAGGAATAATGTATGCACTCAATCTTGTGATTGCCTCACAATTGCCTTGTTCTAGGTGCATGGAAATGACTATGATACTGCCATGACAATGTGGAAACCCACACTCTCCAATAGAGAACAGCCTCTTTACCTCGCCATCGCCAACGCAATCGCGGAGGACATTTCGAGCGGCAAGCTGGCGGACGGCGAGCGCCTCCCGCCCCAGCGCGATCTCGCGGACGAGCTCCGCGTCGCGCTCACCACCGTCACGCGCGCCTACACCGAAGCGGAGAGGCGGGGGCTCGTGAGCGGAGAAGTCGGCCGGGGGACGTTCGTGCGCCGCATGGAGACGTTCGGGCTCCGGCGGGAAATGCCGGGGGGGGCGGCGCTCGATCTCACGGTGAACAACCTTCCCCCGTACGCGCTGAGCCGTGAGCTTCTGGAGAGCGCGTCGAAGCATCTTTCGAACGGAGGCGCCTCTCCTCTCGTCGATTACCTGCCCCACGCGGGACACCCTCGGCATCGCGCGGCCGCTGCGAAGCTTCTCAAGTCTCTGGGCGTCGCGGTGCCGTCCGAGAACCTGCTCCTGACCGCGGGAGGGCAGCACGCGATGGCGGTTACCTTCTCGACCATCGTGAACCCTGGCGACCTCGTTCTCACGGATGAAGTGACCTATAGCGGAATGAAATCGCTCGCGAACTTCCTTCATCTCCGCCTCCGCGGCCTCGCGATGGACGAGGAGGGGATGCGCCCGGACGCTCTCGAGGCAGCGCTCGCAACCACGGACGCGAAGGCGCTCTACTGCATGCCGACGCTCCAGAATCCGACGTCGGCGGTGATGTCCGAAGAGCGGCGGAAGCAGATCGCTTCCCTCGCCGAATCCCATGGCCTCGCGGTCATCGAAGACGACAGCTACGGCTTTCTGCTGCCGCGCCAGAGACCGCTTCGGAGCTTCGCCTCCGACGCCTCGAAGTTTTTCTACGTCACCGGCACCTCGAAGGCCCTCGCCCCGGGCCTCCGTGTCGGCTTTCTCGTTTCCCCTCCGGCCATGGTCGATCGACTCGCGGCGTCGTTGTCCGCGACGACGATCATGGCACCGCCGCCGATGGCGGAGGTGGTCTCGCGCTGGATCGAAGACGGTACCGCCGAGCGCGTGATGGAGTGGAAGCGCACCGAGATCCGCGCGCGGCATAAAATCGCCGCTTCCACCTTCGCGCGCTTCGAGCACCACGCCCATCCCGCGAGCCCTCACGTCTGGCTCACCATCCCCGAGCCCTGGGGCGTGCGCGATTTCGTCGCCCAGGCCCGGATGCGAGGGGTTCTCGTCTCGCCGGCGGAAGACTTCATCGCCGCCCGCTCCACGAGCGCTCACGCCGTCCGCATCTGTCTCGGTCCGGTTCCGGAACGCGCGCGGCTCCAGAGCGGTCTTGCAGCCGTGGGCGACATCCTCGCCCGGTCTCCGGCGCCGTACCAGGCGCTGGTCTAGCCGCGCTCGCGCCTGAGGCCTTGCGCTCGCTCGCAAGCTGATCTACCGTTGCCCGCCATGGCGAATCGATCGGTCGTCTACCGCGGTCCTTGGCCCGACATTCCCATTCCCAATGTCCCGCTCACCGCATTCGTGTTCGAGGGGGTCGAGGGCCGCGCGTCCAAGACCGCGCTCATCGATGGCGTCACCGGCCGGACGATCTCCTACGGGGAGCTCTATCGGGCCGTCAGCCGATTCGCGAGGGGCCTCTGGGATCGCGGATTTCGGAAGGGAGACGTCTTCGCCGTTTACTGCCCGAACGTCGTGGAGTACGCGGTGATCTTCCACGGCGTCGCCTCGCTCGGCGGCACCGCGACGACCATCAACCCGCTCTACACGCCTTCCGAGCTCGAACGGCAGCTCAAGGACGCGAAAGCGAAGTACCTCGTCACGACTCCGGCCTTCCTCGCGAACGCCCGCGAAGGATCCCGGGGCACGGCGGTCGAGGAGATCTTCGTTCTCGGGGAAGCGGAAGGCGCTTCACCCTACGACACCCTGCTCGCCAATGACGGGGACCCTCCCGAGGTCGACATCGATGCCGCGAACGACGTCGTAGCCCTCCCCTACTCGAGCGGGACCACGGGTCTGCAGAAGGGAGTGATGCTCACCCACCGGAACCTCGTGGCCAACCTCATCCAGATCACCGAGGTGTACAAGGAGGACACGCGCCCGAACGACGTCGCCGTCGGCATCCTTCCCTTCTTCCACATCTACGCCATGATGGTGATTCTCAACTGGATTCTGCGCAACGGGTCCTCCATCGTCATCCTGCCGCGGTTCGATCTCGAGCAGTTCCTGACCGCGCTCGTCAAGCACCGCGTCACCATCGCGCACCTCGTCCCGCCGATCGTGCTCGCTCTCGCGAAACATCCGATGGTCGACAAGTTCCCGCTGTCGCTCCGCTGGGTGTTCTCGGGCGCGGCGCCCCTGGGGCAGGATCTTTCGGAAGCCTGCGCGCGCCGGCTCGGCTGCCTCGTGTTCCAGGGCTACGGACTCACCGAGACGAGTCCCGCGACCCACCTGAGCCCGCCGGATCATCGGAACCGGCTCGGCTCCGTCGGTTTTCCGGTGCCGGGCACGGAGTGCAAGGTCGTGGACCCTGCGACGGGGGAGGCGCTCGGCCCGGGAAAAGACGGAGAGCTCTGGATGCGTGGTCCACAGGTGATGAAGGGTTACTTGAATCAGCCGGGAGCGACAGCCGCGGTCATCGATGCCGACGGGTTCTTCCACTCGGGCGACATCGGCCACGCCGACGAAGACGGGTACTTCTACATCGTCGACCGGCTGAAGGAGCTCATCAAGTACAAGGGAATGCAGGTGGCGCCCGCCGAGCTCGAAGCGCTCCTGTTGACGCACCCCGCGGTCGCGGACGCGGCTGTCATCCCCGTCCCCGACGAGGAAGCGGGGGAAGTGCCGAAGGCGTTCGTGGTGAAGCGCGGCGAGGTGACGGAAGACGAGCTGAAAGCGTTCGTCGCCAGCAAGGTCGCGCCCTACAAGAGAATCCGCATCCTCGAGATGGTGGAACAGATCCCGAAGTCTCCGTCGGGAAAGATCCTGAGGCGGATCCTCGTCGAGCGCGAGCGCCAGAAACGCGCTTAGCCGCTACTTCGGCAAATACCTCTTCGGGAACTGGGCGATCACCGTGTACGCTGGATCCACGATGTTCGCGACCGCCGAGACCGCGAGCTGGCCGAGGAGGGCATAGGCGTCGAGCCGGTCGAAGCCGTAGTCCTCGACCAGCCACTCCACGAGCTCCACGTGCGCGAGCCGGAAGGCGTCGATAAGCGGCCGCGCGCTCCCGGCGACCATGATGTAGCTCTCGTCCTCGAGCCGCGGCCAGTCGATGGTCTTTCCCTTGATGACGTCGAACCGGAGCTCCACGTCCATCGACGTCTCGAGGCCCGTTCCCCCCACCTCTCCCTCGCCCTGCTTCGCGTGTCCGTCGCCGAAGTACACGTAGGCGCCGTCGTGGAAGATGGGAAGGAAGACCTTGGTCCCCTCGCGCACTTCGGGGGCGTCCATGTTCCCCCCGAAGTCGCCGGGCCAGAGTCCGGCGAAGGCCTCCTCGCCTCGGGGCGCGACTGCGACCCTACCGAGCATCGGCGCGAGCTCGATCTCGATCTCGCCCATCGTGCTGCCAGGCAGCGTCGTCTTTCCCGTCATCCGCTCGCGGTCGAGACTCCAGACATAGCGACGCTCGGGGATGGGGTCGGCGAGAAAGCGCACCCACTTCTCTCCGGCGAGACCTCCGAACGTGCCCGAGACCTGGGACGCGGCAAGGTCGTGGTTGGGCCGCACCTTGAGCACCTCGACCACGAGCGTGTCCTTGGTGGTCGCCCCCTCGATGTAGAACGGCCCCACTTCCCCGGGGAAGGCGCCGCCCTTCTCCGTGTAGTACGGCCCCATCATCGTGTTCGAGACGAGGATCGTCCCCGGCTTCAGCCGCAGGACCGGCTCGCGCACCGCGAAAGTTGGATGCCCCACCTCCGGCTTGAATTGGACGCGCTCTTGCGCGGGGATACTGACGGCGCCGGCGGCGAGGGCGAGGACTGTCATGAAGACGCGCATGAGGTTACTCCTTACTTCCTGGGTTTTCGCTGAGACAGAAGCCACGGAATGAGCTCTTCCTCCCAATACGCTTTGTCCCAGGAGTTGTGGGCGACCCCGGGGTACTCCGTGTAGCGCACGTTTCCGCCGCGGGCCTTGACCGCTTCCGTGAGGTGGCGCGACTCGGTAACCGGGACTCTCGGGTCCGCGTCACCGTGGAACGCCCAGATGGGGATCTTGGTCAGATGGCTCGCGGTCTCAGCGTACGGGTCCTCGGGATTGATCGAAAGCGGGTGCCACGGCGGCGCCGAGAGGTATCGCCGGCTCGCGACGACGCCTCCGCAGACCGGGACCAGAGCCGCGAATTTCTCGGGGTACTTGTACCCGAATGCCCAGGTCGCGTAGCCTCCCATCGAGAGACCCGTGAGGTAGACCCGCTCCGGATCCCCGTGGAACTCCTTCATCGCCGCGTCGAGAGCCGCGAACGCCTGGGCCTCCATCTCCGCGTCTCCCCACCACACGCCCTCGCTGCATTGGGGCATGACGACGATCGCGGGGAAATCCTTCACCTCGCGAAGCCGCGCGGGGAGACCGAGGTCGGTTTGCCGCTCGCCGTCACCACCCCGCTCTCCGGCTCCGTGGAGGAAGAACACGACGGGCCATTTCTTCGAAGACGTGTAGCTCGCGGGCACGTAGACCTGGAACTTGTAGCTCACCGAGTTGACCTCGACCGTGCGGTGGAGAAATCCCGTCTCCGGTGCCGGTGCGAGAGCGAGGGCATAGAGAAAGATTGTCCAAAGCATCGCGCCGTATCTTAGTACGAGATTGAATCGGCGGGCGCGTTCGGCGGAGAATCGGCCATGGCAAGAAATCTGAGCGATCTCCGGCAGGAGCTGGGCGCCATCGATCGGAAGCTTCTAGAGCTCGTGGCCGAGCGCGCGCGGCTGGCCTCCGAGATCGGAAGCGTCAAGCGGGCAATCGGCGCCCCCGTGCGGGACTTCCAGCAGGAGCGCGAGGTCGTCGAGCGCGCGCGGGAGACGGCGCTCCGCTTGAAGCTCCCCCCCCGCCTCGCCGAGGACCTGATGCTGCTCCTCATCCGCTCGGCGCTCGCGGTCCAGGAGCGCGACGAGCTCGCGTCCGGAGGCGGCGGGACGGGGAAGAGGGCTCTGGTTCTCGGGGGCGCGGGCAAGATGGGCCGGTGGTTCGTCCAGTTCCTCGGCTCCCAGGGATTCGAGGTCGAGGTCGCCGATCCGGACTGGCGTGAGGTTGCGCTCTCTCACGAGCTCATCGTGATTGCGGCACCTCTCCTCGCGACGAACGAGATCCTCCTCGAGATGGCAAAGAATCCGCCGAAGGGGCTCGTCTTCGACATCGGCTCGCTCAAGAGCCCCCTCCGGGCGGGCCTGAAAGCGATGGCGAAGGCCAAGGCCCGGATCACGTCCGTGCACCCGATGTTCGGCCCCGATACCGATCTGCTCTCGGGCCGCCACGTGATCTTCGTCGACGTCGGCGTTCCCGAAGCCACCGAGGAGGCGCAGGCGCTCTTCGCCTCGACCCTGGCGGTGCGGGTCTCGATGGACCTCGAAAGCCACGACCGTCTCATCGCCTACGTGCTCGGCCTCTCGCACGCGCTCAACATCGCGTTTTTCACCGCCCTTGCCGAGAGCGGGGAAGCGGCCCCGCGCCTGGCGAAGCTCTCGAGCACGACGTTCGACGAGCAGCTCGCGGTCTCGAAGAAGGTGGCAGGAGAGAATCCAAAACTCTATTTCGAGATCCAGTCACTCAACGACTACGGGACCGAATCCTTAACCGCTCTCCTCTACGCCGTCGAGAGGCTCCGTTCGGTCGTGAGGGCTCAGGATCAGGCCGGCTTCGCCGCCCTCATGGAGCGCGGGCGGGAGTACTTGAGCTTCGTCGCGAAGCGCGATCAGCAGTAGCTCGGGTCGAGCGCCTTCGCTTTCTCGAGCATCGAGGCCGAGTCCTCGGGAAGGCCTTCCGCCTTGTAGACCGTCGCGAGAAGGCCGAAGTACTCGGCGTTCCGGGGGTCGAGCTCCGTCGCCTTTCGCAGGCACTCCTCGGCTTCCTTGAGCCAGTTCCGGTTCTTCATGAGCCCGATTCCGAGCAGGTGGTGGTACTCCGGGCGCTCCTCGTCGAGCTCGATCGCTTGGCGCGCGAGCTGGATCGCTTCCCAGTAGTTCGCGGAGGCGTACGCTTTCTGGCCGAGCTCGAAGAGATCCCGCGCGTAGCGCGCGCGGTCGAAATCCGGCTTCGATTTCGGAACGCGCCGCTGCGGCGGAGCTCTGGCCGGCGCCGCTTCCTTCTTCGGCTCCGACAGCGCCGTCATCGCCTCCGTCGCCGCCGCGCAGACCTTCGAGAGCTTCTGGCTCGAGGCGGAGTCGAGCACCTCGGGCTGGGAGTCGGGGTGGAACCGCTCGATGAGCTCGAGGTAAGACTTCTTGACTTCGGCGGAGGTTGCCTCGGCGGAGATGCCGAGGAGCTCCGGATAGCGCTTCTCTCCCGCGAGCTCGAGGATGCGCTCCATTTCCTTCGCGAGAGCGCTATCGAGCCCTTGAGGTTTCGTCCGCGCGCCCCGCCTCCGAGTCGCCGTGTCGCTCGGTCTCAGCTCGGGCGCCGCTCCCGCCTCTCCCCACGCGAGAAGACCCTTCTCGATGAGGTCGGCGATGGTGGCCGCGACCTCCGCCTCGGGGAGGGGCGAGAGCGCGAGGATGTCGCGGGCGCGGGAGGCCCCGTCGATACGCGAAAGGATGAAGCCCTGCGCCGGCGTCAAGCTCATGTCGTGGAGCTCGTCCGAGAGGCGCGTCGCGAACTTGAGCGGCCGCTCCTCTCCTTTGAACCGCTGCAGGGTCTCCTCGGTCGCGACGACGCTCTTTACGGGCTCGGCCGCGACATCGAGCGCTCGGAGCGCCGCCACCAGCTCCGTCGCCGTCGAATAGCGCTCCGCCGGCTCCTTCGAGAGCGCGCGCTTCAGCACGTCCTCGAACACAGGCGGGAGACCGCGGGACTTCCACGCCTTGGACTTGAACGGGTCGCCGTTCACGATGTTGAGGAGGACGCCGGTCAGGCTTCCCCCCGAGAAAGGCTTCTCTCCCGCGGCGCACTCGAAGAGAACGCAGCCGAGGGAGAAGATGTCCGTGCGGCCGTCGACGTCCTCGCCCTTCGCTTGCTCCGGAGACATGTAGTCGGGGGTGCCCACCAGGCTTCCGGACATCGTGAGGTGCGTCTGTCCGTCGGATTTCGCGATGCCGAAGTCCGTGATCCTCGCTTCGAACGAAGGAGTGATCATGATGTTCGCGGGCTTCACGTCGCGATGGATGATCTTGTGCTCGTGCGCGTACTGGAGGGCGCTCGCCACCTGCGCCGCGACGTCGATGGCGATCGCGAGCGGGAGCTGTTCGGATTTGAGGAGCGACTGGAGCGTCCGGCCCTCGATGAACTCCATCACGATGAAGCCGGTCTCGGGCGTGAAGAGAATGTCGTGGATGGTGACGATGTGCGGGTGGTGGAGCTGCGCCGCGACCTGCGCTTCGCGGATGAACCTCTTGTTGAGCGCCTTGCGGTGCTCGGGATCGACGGTGGTGTCGAGCCGGATGCTCTTCACCGCGACCGGCCGGTTCAGAAACGTGTCCTGGGCGCGATAGACGGAGCCGAACGCGCCCGTTCCCAGGCGCTCGACAATCTCGTAGCGCCCGCCGGGCATCTGCTCGAAGCCGTTCGCTCGAACTTCCACGCCAGAATGCGTAGGCAAGAAACGTGCCGTTGGGGTCGCCCCCGTCACCAAGCCGAAGTAGTGCGAGGACAAAGAGTTCTCCGTCTGGCGCGCCCGAGGCTGGGGGGATTCGCCCGCACACGCTGCCAAATCTCCGTCAGAGCCGGTGCAGGCTGCTGAAAGCGCGTCCGCAGCCTGCGCGAGCGGAGCGAGCCCGGCGCGAATGCGCCGAGAACTCCGAGGCCGCGGGGGTGGGGTCCCCGCGGCATTGATGCACTGGATGATATATAAGGAGCGAACATGGGTCCGGAGAGCCTCGACCGGGAATCGCTGTCGCGTCTGCAGCTCGATCGTCTCCGCTCCCTTGTCGAGCGCATCGCGCGAGATGTTCCTTTCTACCGCGAGCAGCTTTCCGGTGTCTCTCCCGGTGACATCGATTCTCTCGACGTTCTCTCCGAGCTTCCGTTCACCGACAAGAAGACGCTCCGCGACCAATACCCCTTCGGGCTCTTCGCCGTCCCCCAGAGGGAGGTCGTTCGCATCCACGCCTCGAGCGGCACCACCGGAAAGCCCACCGTCGTGGGCTACACGCGCGCCGACATGGCGCTCTGGGGAGAGGTCATGGTCCGGACCCTCCGGGCTGGCGGAGTCACGGAAGACGACGTTCTCCACAACGCCTACGGCTACGGACTTTTCACCGGGGGCCTCGGCTTCGGCCACGGGGCGGAAGTCCTGGGGGCTTCGACGGTCCCCGTCTCCTCCGGCAACACCGCACGACAGCTGATGCTCCTTGAGGACTTCGGGGCTACCGTTCTGTGCGCGACCCCGTCCTACGCGCTCGTCCTCGCGGAGGCCGCCGAGCAGGAGGGCATCGACATAGCCTCGCGTCTTCGGCTGCGCGTGGGGTTCTTCGGCGCCGAGCCCTGGACCGAGGCGATGCGCGAGGAGCTCGAAGGACGGCTCGGGCTCGAGGCTTTCGACGTCTATGGACTGAGCGAGGTCATGGGCCCCGGCGTCGCCGTCGAGTGCGCCGAGCACCGCGGGCTCCATATCCAGGAGGATCATTTTCTTCCGGAGGTAATCGACCCAGACTCCGGCAAGCCCGTTCCCGGAGATGGGGAGGGGGAGCTGGTGTTCACGACCCTGACCAAAGAGGCGCTTCCCCTCCTTCGCTATCGGACTCGCGATCGCGTTCGCCTCACCCGCGAGCCCTGCCCCTGCGGGCGCACCACCGCCCGGATGAGCAAGGTCCAGGGCCGGACGGACGACATGCTCATCGTGCGCGGGGTGAACGTGTTCCCTTCGCAGATCGAGGAGGCGCTCCTCGGGGTCTCGGGAGTGGCGCCCCAATACGTGATCCTCGTCGATCGGGGAAAAGATCATCTGGACGATCTCGAGATCCTCGTCGAGCCGACGCCGGAGGCGGAAGCGCGGGGAGAGTTCGCTCTGAAAGAGCTGCAGCGGCTTGCGCAGACCCGCGTCGAATCGATCCTGGGAATCCGCGCCCGGGTCGAGGTCGTGCGCAGCCGCGGGATCGAGCGCAGCCAGGGCAAGGCGGCGCGCGTGCTCGATCGCCGCGAGAAGTCGTGAGCTATACTTCGACCCGAATCTGAGGGAGGGCTTGACCATGGAATTCAGGGGCGATCGATCCTGGAGCTGCTATCCGGCGGGCACGGCTTCCGCGAGGCGCGCGTTTCTTCAAGCGCTCGCGGCGGCGGCAGCCGGCGTCTCGATCTCTCGGCTTGGATTCGCCCAGGATGGGGCGGGCGAGCCCCTTCCCGATTTTCCCGTGGGAGGCTTTCCCAAGGGCGCGGTGCGGCTGAACTTCAACGAGAACCCCCTCGGGCCCTCGCCGAAGGCGATCGCCGCCGTTCTCGAGAACGGCCTTCGCGAGTCGAACCGCTACAACCTCATCGATCCGCTGATCGAGCGGATCGCGCGGCGGCACGACGTCGAGAAGAAGAGCGTCCTCGTGGGCTGCGGCTCGACGGAATTCCTGCAGTTCGCTCCCTGGGCGTTCTTGAAGGATGGGGGGAACATCGTTCTTCCGGCTCCGACCTACGGCTGGTGCGGAGGAGTCGCGAGGTCGATGGGGCGCGAGGCCGTCGAGGTGCCGCTCGGCCCCGAGGGGACCCTCGACGTCCCGGCGTTGAAAAAAGCGATCACCCGCGACACGCGCATGCTCTACATCGCGAATCCCAACAACCCGACGGGCGCGGGCCTCCCTCTCGACGAGGTCGCCTCTCTCGCCGAGGCGCTACCCGAAGGAGCGATGTTCCTGGTGGACGAGGCTTACAACGATTTCCTTCCGGAGGGGAAGACCGCCATCGACCTCGTGAAGAAGGGAGCGCCGGTGCTGGTCGCGAGGACGTTCTCGAAGGGGTTCGGGCTCGCGGGGCTGCGCCTCGGCTACGCCATCGGCCCGGATGCGGTCCTCGATACACTCAAGAACGTTTGGTGGGGCGATCTCGGGGTCAACACCGCCGTTCATGTGGCCGCGCCAGCCGCCCTCGACGACACCGAGCACGTGGCCCGTTACGTGCGGACGATCGACGCAGGCCTCGAGCAGTTGAAGTCCGGCCTCGTCAAGAAGGGGTTCAAGCCCTACCCGCACCGCGCGCCGTTCTTCATGGTGGACGTGGGGAAGACCGCGCGCCCCCTCGTGAGGTCGCTCCAGGAGAAAAACGTCTACGTACGAGACGGAAGCGCATGGGACATGCCCACGTTCCTTCGCGTATCGGTGGGAACGGCAGAAGAGAACGAGAGCTTCCTCCGCACGCTCCACGAGCTCGCCTGATTCGATGCTCGAAGCGTTCCTCTCGGAGCTCGCGGGGTGGGGAGTCGGGGGGATGGCTCTCTTCGCGGCCCTGAGCGGGCTCGCCGTCGTGTTCTTCTTTCCGGGCTCGGTGGCCATGACCGCGTCGGGGGCCGCCTTCGGACTCACGCGCGGCTTCATCACCGCACAGGTGGGGGCGATGCTCGGCGCGGGTCTCGCGTTTCTCGTCTCCCGTTATCTCGCGCGGCGCCGGGTGGAGCGCTGGGTTTCCTCGAAGCCGGCGTTCGCGGCGGTCGATGTGGCGATCGGAAACGAAGGCTGGAAGATCGTCCTTCTCACGCGTTGCTGCCCGCTCTTCCCCTACATCTTTCAGAACTACGCTTTCGGTCTCACCCGGGTGAGCTTCTCTCACTACGCACTCGGCTCCTTCCTCGGTCTCGTGCCCACCACGCTGATCTTTTCGTACCTGGGCTCCATGGGCAGGAGCGGGGCTGCGGCCGCGACGGGGAACGTGTCGACGGCCGGGCTTGTCCTTCGCGGCGTTGGACTTCTCGCGACGATCGCGGTCGCGGTTTATATCGCCCGGCTCTCGCGCCGAGCCCTCGCGAAAGTGGGAGTTTGATCCAGAAGTCGTTTCCCTTCGGCATCCAACCGGAACTCTCCGAGCTTACCCGCGACGAGCGCGGCCCGGACACCGCGAACCGGCTTCTGCTTCATGGAGCGCGGTACCACGATCGAAAGTCCCTCTTCGTCTCGCCGGATCTCGGGGAGATGCCCGACTGGCGCGGCGACCGGATCTCGATTCGCATCGCCCTCGCGCTCCGCGAGGATCTCCACGTGGGACCCGGCGACCAGGTTGGCTTCCTTATGCCTCTCTCCGTCCGTTGGGCCCTTCTGGAGCGCGCCGTCTGGGGGCTCGGTGCGGTGAGCGTACCGCTCTCGCCGGGATCCGATCGCGCCCTGAAGGCCGTCTTCTCCGCCGACTCGGACTGGGACGCCCTCTTGGATCGCGGCGGAGTTCTCGACACTCCGGAACGCGCCTCCTGGTTCCGCGCGGCCGCGCGCGAAGTCCCGCCGGACGTAGTCGCATCGATCGAATCGGGCGCCGAGCTGCGTCACGAGGAGTGGGTGCTTCGCATCGAGCGATTCCTCGCGCGGTTCCCTCCCGCGCGGGGACGGCGAAACCTTCTCGCGATCGGGAAGCCGTGGGTCGCGGCGCGTGCCTTGATCTACGCGGGTTGGGCGGACGGGCTCACGACCGTCGTGTTCGGCTCCGAGGACCCTGCCGGTGGAACCGACTGCCGCCGCTTTGCTACTCTTTCCGACGTGAGCGGAGGGTCTTGATGGGCAGTGCTGTTTCGGAAACTCTCGCCCGAGCGGCAGGCATGGCCTGGCAGGCCTTCCAGGCGGTGAACCAGAGGATTCCCGAGAGCCCCTCCATCCATCCGAATTGGGCGCCGGGACCGCTCCCCAAGAGCCGGGAACGCACGCAGCCGCCCCTCGGTTGGCCTCGAGAGACGGACTCCCTCTGCCCCGGCTGTGTCGTCGAGGTGAGAGAGGCGATCGTGCGGGGCGAGCGCGACCTGAGCGAGCTCCTGAAGCGGGGAACGGCGGAGATTCCGGCCTCGATCGTGGAGGAGAACGGCCGCATCGTCATTCGCAAGCGCTGCGCGAAGCACGGCGCCTACGACGATGTGCTCTCGATCGATCCGAAGCTTTCCGCTCTCCTCGAGAGCCGGTTCTACGGGCGGGATTACCGAACGTCCGAGGACTCCCACCTCCATCGGCACGGCTCGTCGACGATTCGCTACGGCCGGGGCGCGGTCCTGACGCTCGACCTCACGAACCGCTGCAACATGATGTGCAACCCCTGCTTCATGGATGCGAACCAGGTGGGCTACGTGCACGAGCTCACCCTCGACGAGATTCGAAGGGTCCTCGACGACTCGATCTCGTTCAAGCCCCGCCGCCAGCTCTCCGTGCAATTCTCGGGAGGCGAGCCGACCCTCTCGCCCCACTTCCTCGACGCCTGCCGGTACGCGAAGGACCTCGGCTACTGGAGCGTGCAGGCGGCGACCAACGGCCTCCGCTTCGTACTCGAGCCGGAGTTCGCGTTCCAGGCGAAAGAGGCCGGGCTCAACATGGTCTACCTCCAGTTCGACGGGGTGACGAACGAGGCCAACGGACACCGCCAGGTGAAGAACCTCTTCGACGCCAAGAGGCTCGCCATCGAGAGGATCTTCGAAGCGGGAATGGACATAACGCCGGTCACGACCGTCGTCAACACGGTGAACGAACGTCAGGTGGGGCCCATCCTGGATTTCGTCATCGATCACTCGGACGTCATCGGGGCGATCTCGTTCCAACCCGTCTCGTTTACCGGCCGCGACGAAGACATCTCCGACAGCGATCGCAAGCGCATGCGCTACACCGTCTCCCACCTCGCCCACGATCTCTCGCGCTACTACGACGGAAAGCTCGACGTATACCGCGACTGGTTTCCCCTGGGGGCGCTCGGCGGCTTCACGTGGCTCGCCGATCACCTCCGCGGTCCGGAGACCGCGTTCGGAGGGCTCAACTGCTCCTGCCACCCGAACTGCGGCGCGAGCTCGATCCTGGTCGTGAACTGGCAGACGCGGGCGTGGACGCCGCTCACCGCGTTCTTCGACGTCGAGGGGTTCCTGCGCGACGTGAACGTCATCACCGACACCGCCCGAGGAGTGTCCATTTCGAAGCTCCAGGCCCTTCTCGCCTTCATCCGCAACCTGACTCCGAGCGCGATGCCGGCGGGGCTGACCGTCCCGAAATTCCTCAAGCTCGTCAATCGCAAGATGGGCGCCACCATGAGCTCGTCCGTGGAAGAAGACGAGTGGAACATCGTCTGGGTCGGGGGAATGTGGTTCCAGGACCTCTGGACTTACGACTTCCGCCGGACGGAGATGTGCGTCATCCCCTACGCGACGCAGGAGGGGGAGATCTCGTTCTGCGCGTACAACACCGGAGTCGGCTGGCGGAAGATCGTGGAGAACATGCACATGGTGGCCGAGACGCGCGACTGGTTCCACGAGAAGGGCCGGCACGCCATCTACGCCGGCAATCGAGCCATGCCTCTCGGGCCGCGCGAGATTCCGCTCCCGGTGGTGCAAGGGCGCCGCCGAGAGACCATTCCGCACGCCGGCGTGGCACAGCTCGTCTCCTCCGGCTGCGCCTGCCACGGCGGGGAGTAGCGCCCTCGCTTACGGAACCCGAACGCAGTCGCCCGTGTACGCGATGCGCGCCCCGCCATCGATCATCTCGAAGTCGCTCACCTGGATGGCCTCGAGCTCGCGCGAGCCGAGGAGCCCGGACCATTTGGCGGTCGTGAAACGGTCGCTTTGCGCGGTGAGCGCGACCTGTCCGCCGTCGGCGAGAAACATCCCGTAGCGCTGGAGGGCGCGGGCGACGACGCGGGCGGCTTCGTTGGGAAGACTCGAGAGCGGGTAGTCGGACCTGAGGCGGAAACGCGCGCCGTACGGCGGGGCGGGCGAGGGTGCGCTCGCGGCGCCGGTCGAGTGCGTGGCGGGGTGGACGTAGACCCCGTTCCGGATCCGGCTGTTCGGGAGAATGAAGCGAATGGCGTGGGAGATATCGCCGCTCGCGACTTCGTCCGCGTTGAAGAGAAGAGGCGCTATCGGATAGCCCGCCGCGTCCGCGCTCGTGCAGTTCTCGCCGCGGCCCGAAGGCCCGTAGACCCGGGACATGTCCCATACCGCGAGGCATCCCCCGTAGAACGTGCCGCCGAGGATGTTGGCCCGCCACATTTCGAACAGGCGGTTCTGAGACCTCTGCGCGACGATGAGATGGCAGTCCCCGTCGCTCTCGCACTCGTAGCCGGTCTCTCCTTCGAGAGCTCCTCCCGGCGGAACGGGCACCGGATCGAAATCGCAGTCGGGGCTGTAGTGATCCGAAGTGGGGATGAAGGAACGAAGCGGAGTGGAGGAGCTCGCGGTCAAGACCTCGATCGAGAAATCGATTTGCATCCGCCCGAGACCCCAGCCTCCCGCATTCTGAAGCCAGGTGATGGCCTGCGCCGACTGCGGATCGAGCGGGGAGGCGCTGACATCCTGATACCAGATGGCTCCGCGCGGAAAGTAGTCACTACCGCCGCCGAGCGACAGCTCTACGGTGAAGGTCCGGCTCGGGCTCCGCCGTCCGGCCCCCGCACCGTTTCTGGCCTGCACCCACCAGGTGTATTCGCCGCTCGAGAGGGTCACGCTGGGCGTGACGGCGCAAGCCTCTCCGGCGCAGACCGCGGCCGCTAGGTACCATTCGCCCACGAAGGTCCCCGAGGATCCGTTCACCTTCAGGTAGTACTCGATCGCCGTGCTCACCGCCGTCCACTGGTAGGTGGGCTGAGCCGTGGTGATGATCCCGGTAGGGGCTATGAGCGACGGCGCCCGCGGGCGCGCGCGTGCGCCCTGGAGAGCGACGGTAAACGTCTTCGCGGCGCTCCACGGTCCGACGCCATCCGGATTCTTCGTCTGGACTTTCCAGGTATGCGTCCCGGCGGTGAGCCATTGCGCGGGTACGACGGAGCAGGTCGTCGCGTTACAGACGTCGGCCGCCGAATACCACTGCTGAAAAACGCTGCGCGAGGGTCCGCTCACCCAGAGGAGGTACTCCGTCGAGGTGCCGACGGCATTCCAGACGTAAGCGGGTTGGGCCGAGGCACCGGTTCCCCCGGGGGAGACGAGTGTCGCGGACGGCGGCGGGCCGGCAAATCCGAGACTCGGGAAAAGCACCAGCCCCCAAACGTTCCTCACAGGGTCACGCTCCGGATTTTCGGGATAGGCCACGTGTACCACGGAAGGGGCCGCGCAGGTCGTGACCGGCGTCACCACGCGGCGAACAAGAGCGAACGCTAGATTTTAGGCCGCTCCCGAAAGGCGAGGATCGCCTCACACCACCGGGCGGTTGCGAGAAGCCGATCCTCCGCGAACGGCCCGGCGACGAGCTGAATCGCCAAGGGGAGCCCCTCGGCCGATAGACCGCTCGGAATCGCGATCGCGGGGAGGCCCGCGAGACTTCCGGGAACGCACAGCCGCGGGTCGCCCGTCGAGTCCAGCCCTTTGGGCGCAGGCGTCGGTGCGACGGGCAGAAGGAGAGCGTCCAGCCCGGCGAGAGCCCGAATCAGATCGCGGCGGAACTCTTTCTGAATTCTCAGTGCGCGCGCGTACTCGACGCCGGAGATCTTCAGGCCGTCCTCGACGATCCCGCGGATGAAGGGCCGGTAGGAGTCGGTGTTGCCAGCGAAGCGCTCGCGATGATAAGCCGCGGCCTCGACGCGCATGATGAGCGCGTGCGCATCCTGGAACACCCCGGCCGATTCGGGGGCTGGGACCTCTTCCATGGCAGCGCCTTGGCGGGCGAGAGACGCGGCGACGGTGTCGAGATGGCCGATCGTCTCCACGCTCGCGATGTCCCCATAGAGCCACTTCGGGATCCCGAGGCGAGGAGGCCTCCCGTCTTGCATCATCACACGGACGAAGTCGGCCGTGGGGGCTGTTGCCGATGCCGGGTCGGCGTCATCGTGTCCCGCGAGCGCTCCCAGCGCGAGCGCCCCATCCGCGACGCTCCTTGCGAAAACGCCTACGTGATCCAGGCTCCAGGACAGGGGGGTGACCCCGGCGGCGCTGATTCTTCCGTGCGTCGGCTTGAGACCCACGATGCCGCAGTAGGCGGCGGGACGCAGCACCGAGCCCCCGGTCTGGGTCCCGAGGGCGAGGGCCATCATGCCGGAGGCGACTCCGGCCGCGGAACCGCTCGAAGAGCCACCCGGCGTGTGCTCGAGGTTCCAGGGATTCCTCGTGGGCGCGGGATCGCCGGAGGCGAACTGCGTGGTCGCGGTCTTGCCCACGATCACGGCGCCCGCCTCGCGGAGCCGGGCGACGCAGGTGGCATCCGCCTGGGGCCGCTCGTGGGCGAACTCACCCGAGCCATTGGTCGTCGTCATGCCGGGGACGGCGATGATGTCCTTGATGCCCACGGGAACGCCGTGGAGGGGCCCGCGAAACTCGCCCCGGCGGGCCTCGGCCTCGAGCGCTCTCGCCGTCGCGTGCGCTCCCGCGCGATCCACGTGCACCCAGGCGAGGACCGATGGCTCCACCTGGTCGATCCGTTTCAGGCAGGCCTCGAGGATCTCGACGGGCGAGAGGGAGCCGTCGCGTATCTTCCGGGCGATCTCGGCGGCCGTCAAAAAGTACACGTCAGCCTCGCTTCGCGTCGGCGCCGAGAACGCGGTCGCTCCCAGAGCGAGACCGGTGGTGAGAAACGATCGTCGATCCACAGGCGCACCTCCTTGCCCTTGTCTCCCTGCCACACGGCCGATAGACTGGCATCATATGAGCTCGGCTGCAAAGGGGACGATGACCAAGGAAGAAGCCCGAGGTTGGCTCGAGAGGTTCGAGGCGGCCGCGGAAATCGACCGGCTCGCGGAGAAGGCGCGAGGACCTCGCCCACAGTGGTCGATCGAGAGGTCGCTTTCTCTTATCGAAGCCGCCCGGGCTGCCGGGTTTCTCTCGCCCGCCGCGCTCGCCACTCGCGAATCCGAAGACGAAGCCGTGCGCCGCACCTGGGACAAACTGCGCGCCGGGCTGCGGAAGTGACGGGACAGGCCGCTCCTGGTTTTCTAGAGGCTCTTCAAGAATTCCGCGATGCGCTCGTCGAAATAGGCGCACCCTTCACGTTCATCGGAGGAGTCGCCGTCATCGCCAGGGGAGTTCCACGGCTGACGGTCGACATCGATGCGACCGTCAAGGCTTCGGCGATCAAGGTCGAGTTCATTCTCGAAGTGCTTGCTCGGCACGGAATCGTTCCCCGAATAGAACAGGCGATAGAATTCGCCCGCCAGCGACAGGTCGTCCTCGCTCGACATGACGCCACGGGAACCGATATCGACCTGAGCTTCGCCTATCTCGAATTCGAGGAGGAAGCCATTCGGTCAAGCGACGAAGTCGACTACGCAACCGTGAGGATTCCCGTCGCTCGGGCGGAAGACCTAATCGTCTACAAGATAATCGCTTTCCGCCCTCGCGATGTCGACGATGCCGAAAAGCTCCTCAATCTTCACGGAGCGGCCATACGTGTTGCAAGGGTGCGTCGCCTCGTCCGTCAATTCTGTGAGGTGCTGGAAGACGACGAGCGCCTCCGGACCCTGGACCGTCTCTCGAAACGATCAGGCCTCCTCCCGACTCGCTGAGACTCTGCCTTCACCCGAGCTCCCTCCACACCACGTCCGCGAGCGCCGCGTCCTGGGCACCTACTCCCGTGAGGTCGCAGACGATGAGCTCATTTCCCTCCCGACCCGGAAGGCGTCCGATGACGATGTCGCCGAGCTCCCCGTAAACGTTCTTCTCGGAGAAGCGTCCTGCCTCGAGGGCGTGATGGATCTCGCCGAGCCTCGAGCACTGGGAAAGCTTGTCAGCGACCACCTTGTCCGCCCGCTCCAGAATCTCGACTTCGATCTCCTGCTTGTCCGGCCCGTCGGAGCCGACGGCGACGATGGTGGCGCTGGGCTTTACCCATCGCACCTCGACGATCGGTTTCCGCGCCGGGGTCACGGTGACGATGAGGTCGGCGTCCGCGAGCGCCGCTTCCGCGGAGGAAGCTGAGGACACGTCGATTCCGAGCTCTTCCTTCATCTCCCCCACGTATCGGGCGCGGCGCTCGGAGTTCGGGCTCCAGGCGGAGACGCGCGCCGGCCTCTTCACGCGTGCAATCGCCCGGAGCTGATAGCGAGCCTGAGAACCGGTTCCGATCATGGCCAGCTTGTCGATCCGATCGGGCGCGAGAAGCTTTGCCGCGAGAGCACCGGCCGCGGCGGTGCGCAGCTCCGTGAGATAGGCGTTGTCGTGGAGGAGGAGAAGCGGAAAACCAGTCGAAGCGTCGAGCACGAGAACGAGACCGGAGCTCAAAGGAAGTCCGCGCTCGGGGTTTCCGTAGAACCCCGAGGCAATCTTGATGGCGAAGATGGGGGCACCTCTCAGCCATGCGCCTTTCACATGGACTTCGCCGCGCGTCTCGGCGAAGTCGAAGCCCATCGGCGGCGGCTGGACGACCCCTCCTTCCGCGAGCGCGCGAAAGGCGCGTTCCACCGCGGCAAAAGCGTGACTTTCACGGATCCCCTCCCGGAGCGCTCGTTCCTCGATGACGCGCATGTGGGGGATTTTACCCTCGATCGTCGGGGGGGAAAGGACGCGGCGGGGAGCACGGAAGCGGCACGCGTCTTCGAGCTACGTTTCCGGCTCCGTCGTAACGGACGAGAAGTTGGCGCGCAAACGCGCCGGCGGGTTCGGTCGTCCGTTACGATGGAGTGTTGGGCGCATGCGATGAAGGGGAGGCGGTAGGCGGGCGGACCTCCAACCGAGCCTGGTCTGCCGCCTCCCCCGACTCCGACTTCCCCTCAGTCTCCCGCCCTCACGTCAAAGCAGTAGAGCGTGTCCTGATCCCGCAGGTAGAGCCGCGCGTTCGCGACCACCGGGTGCGACCACGTGGGCGAGCCGCTCGTCTTCAACTCGAACCGTCCGAGCTCGCGATAGCCGGCGCGGGTCGCTTCCGCGAGCCCCGCGACGCCGTTCTCACCGAAGAGGTAGAGGCGGCCGTCGGCGACGATGAGCGAGCCCTTGCCGACGCTCCGGTCCCGCCACAGCACTTCGCCGGTCATGAAGTCGAGAGCGGTCAGGATGGCGCTCGAGAAGCCATAGAGCGTGTTCGCAACGAGGACGGAGCTCGCGTGGTGGTTCTTCATGTCCTGATGGAAGTACACCTCGCGAGCCGTCATCCCCGAAGCGCCTCCCTGGATCTCGAGAAGTGCGCAGCCTGTCCCGTAGTCGGAGGACACGAAGACGAAGTTCCCGCGAACGATGGGCGTCGCTACGTTTGCCGTGCGGTTCGACACGCGGCGATAGCTCCAGAGAACTGAGCCGTCGTCCACGCGCGCTCCCACCACTCGTTCCCCCGTGAAGAAAACGGCCTGGCGGACTCCGCGGATCTCGGCCACGACCGCCGAGGAGTAACCCGCTTCGTCGCTCTCCGCGGCCCAGAGGGTGGAGCCGTCGTCCTTGCGAAGCGCGACGAGTGAGCCCCCGCGTCCTCCGGCGTTGACCAGAACGCGGTCGGAAAGAACGAGCGGCGATTCGCTGATCCCCCAGCTGATGTTTCCCGCCGAGAAGCGCTCCAGGAGGTTCACGTGCCATACCAGCTTGCCCGTCGCGGCGTCGGCCGCGACGAGGTCGCCATTTCCGCCGAGGGCGTACACTCTCGTCCCATCGACGGTCGGGGCGCCCCGAGGCCCATCCCCGCGGCTGTTCTCATAGCGGCGTCCGATCCGCGCGCGCCAGATCTCCTTTCCCGTTCGCACGTCGAGGGCGATGAGGTACTCGATCTCGCTCGAAGCACCGAGCGTGAAGATGCGGCCTCGATCGACGGCGACCGTCGAGTATCCCGCGCCCAGGCCCGTTGCCTTCCAGAGAAGGGGAGGACCACCCGGGGGCCAGCTCGGGAGAAGTCCGGTCTCCTGGGAGAGCCCGTCGCGGTTCGGGCCGCGCCACTGCGGCCAATCCTCGACGGGAGCGGCCGAGATCAGGAATGCGAGAAGAACGGTTGCGCCCAGCATGCGCGTATTCTAGCGCGCTCTAACGCAGCTTGGCCGCGACGCAGACGGGGCAGTCCGCGCTCGTGAGGGACTCCGGCGGCTTGGGGTGGAGAGTGTTGTCGAGCTGCCCGCGGTCGCCTCCGAGCCGGTGATAGAGCTCGCACTCGCGGAAGTACCGCTCGTCCGCTTCCTCGATGGGCTCGAAGTAGAAGTACGCGTATTCTCCCTCGAACGCGGATAGCGTTGCCCGGAGGTCCTCGTCCGCCCGCCCGACCCGGGTCTCCTGAGTGCGATCGTAGGAGAGCACGAAGACCCCTGGTGAGGCAGCGGGGATCTCCCTTTGGATCACGTCGGCTCTGAGCGGGAAGGGTGGACCTTCTCGCTCCTCCTCACGCGCCATCTCACGAGCCGGATCCCGGGCCGGCGGCGGGAGCGGTTCGGGCCGGGGCTCTTCCACGAGATCCCCGAGGTCCGCGGGCTCCGGCGGTCTCGGCTCGGGAACGGGAACCGCCGGAGCGACTTCGCCCCGCAGCAGCTTTTCGATCGTCCCCCGCGCGTCGTTCGCGAGGTCCACGAACCGAAGGCCGTACCCGGGCGGAAGCCCTTCGCGCCTTCCCACCGTTCCCCGGTTCTCCCACACCACCACGGCGTCGGCCTCGACCCAGCGCTTTTCCTGACGGAGGACGATGGAGAGGCGCACCCGCGCCTGGGGGAGGAGGTACAGGGGGGTCGCGACGTAGGCGCCGGTCATGGAGAGGTTGAGGAGCCGGCCCTTTCCGCTGACGAGGAACGAGCGGACCCCGACTGGGATGCCATCCTTGAAATCGACACGTCGCGGAGTTCCGCTCGTCATGGGGCTCCGGTCATTGTGGCAAAGAATGGGGGAAAAAGAAAAAAAGCCCGGGCCGCGCGAGGCGACCCGGGCTCGGACCAAACGTCTTAGTAGTCGCCCATGTCTCCCATGCCGCCCGGCATTCCGCCGCCGGCCTTCTTGTCTTCCTTCTCGGGAATCTCGGAAACGAGGGCCTCGGTCGTGAGCATGAGCCCCGCGATGGAGCTCGCGTTCTGGAGAGCGTAGCGAACGACCTTCGTCGGGTCGATGACGCCGGAGTTCACGAGGTTCTCGTACTTGCCCTTCGCGGCGTTGAACCCGTTCTCTCCCTCGAGCTCCCGCACCTTGTTGACGACGATCGAGCCCTCCTCGCCGGCGTTCTGGGCGATCCAGCGCATGGGCTCTTCGATGGCCTTCGCGACGATGCCGATGCCGATGCGCTCGTCCTCCCCGAGATCCTCCTTCTTCTGGAGCTTCTTGAGGACCGCGCCCGCGCGCAGGAGCGCCACACCGCCACCGGGGACGATGCCCTCCTCGGCGGCAGCCTTGGTCGCGTGCATTGCATCCTCGACCCGGGCCTTCTTCTCCTTCATCTCGGTCTCGGTCGCGGCTCCCACCTTGATGAGGGCGACTCCGCCCACGAGCTTCGCCAGCCGCTCCTGGAGCTTCTCGCGGTCGTAGTCGGACGTCGTCTCCTCGATCTGGGTGCGGATCTGCTTGATGCGGCCCTCGATGTCCGCTTTCTTTCCCGAGCCCTCGACGAGCGTGCTGTCTTCCTTGGTGACGATCACCTTCTTCGCGCGGCCGAGGTCGTTGATCTGAAGGTTCTCGAGCTTGATCCCGAGGTCCTCGAAGATCGCCTTTCCGCCGCACACGATGGCGATGTCCTCCATCATGGCCTTGCGGCGGTCACCGAAGCCGGGCGCCTTGACGGCGCACGCCTTCAGCGTGCCGCGGAGCTTGTTCACCACGAGCGTCGCGAGCGCCTCGCCCTCGACGTCCTCGGCGATGATGAGGAGGGGCTTCCCGGACTGGGCCACCTTCTCCAGGACGGGGAGCAGGTCCTTCATGTTCGAGATCTTCTTCTCGTGGACGAGGATGAGCGCGTCTTCGAGAACGCACTCCATCCGCTCGGGGTCGGTCACGAAGTAGGGAGAGAGATAGCCGCGGTCGAACTGCATTCCCTCGACGATCTCGAGACTGGTCTCGAGCGTGCGGGCTTCCTCGACCTGGATCACTCCGTCCTTGCCGACCTTCTCCATGGCCTCGGCGATGATGCTGCCGATGGTCTCGTCGCCGTTCGCGGAGATGGTCCCCACCTGGGCGATCATCTTCCCCTTGACGGGCTTCGAGAGCTTGTGGATCTCGTCGACGACGGAGACCACGGCGCTATCGATGCCGCGCTTGAGGTCCATGGGGTTGCTGCCCGCGGCCACGTTCTTGAGGCCCTCGCGGAAGATGGCCTGGGCGAGAACGGTCGCGGTGGTGGTGCCGTCGCCCGCGACGTCGGACGTCTTGGACGCGACCTCGCGCACCATCTTGGCTCCCAGGTTCTCGATCGGATCCTGGAGCTCGATCTCCTTGGCGACGGTGACGCCGTCCTTGGTGACCACCGGAGAGCCGAACTTCTTCTCGAGAACGACGTTGCGGCCCTTGGGGCCGAGAGTGACGCGGACGGCGGTCGCGAGCTGGTTCACCCCGCGAAGGATCGCCTGGCGCGCGTCCTCGTGATAGACAATCTGCTTTGCCATGATTCTACTTTCCTCCAGAATTTGTTATTCGACGATTCCGAGTACCTCGTCCTCCTTCAGGATGAGGTACTCCTTTCCGTCGAGTTTGACTTCCGAGCCCGAGTACTTGCCGACGAGCACCTTGTCACCCACCTTGACCTCGAGAGGGACTTTCTTGCCATCCTTCAAGATCCGGCCGGAACCGACGGCGATGACTTCGGCGGTGAGCGGCTTTTCCTTCGCGCTGTCCGGGATGATGATGGAGCCGACTTTCTTCTCCGAATCCTCGTCCAGCCGCTTGACGACGATGTTGTCCTTGATGGGTTTGATCTTCATTTCTGACTCACTCCTCCTTGGTTGCCAACTGAATTGACTTCATCCGCTGATGGGGATCTGCCGGCCCTTTTCGCTCGCCCGCTTGGGCAAGGTGACCGTCAGGACCCCTCGTTTGAACTCCGCTTTCACTTTCTCGGCGTCGACGCTCGCGGGAAGCTCGAACGTTCGATGGAACGGGCCGTAGGATCGCTCCATACGAAGGAACTGCTTTTCACTCACCTCTTCCTTGAGACGTCTCTGGCCGCGAAGCGTGACGCGATCCTCGTCGATGCTGAGCTCGATGTCGCTTTGCTCGACCTCGGGAAGCTCGGCCTTCAGGATGAGGCTCTTGTCCGATTCGTAGAGATCCACCGCAGGAGACCAGGCTCCGGACGACGAGAGCTCACCCTCGGAATGACTTCGGGACAGCGTCTGGTCGATGATCCGATTCATGCGCTCCTGAAGAGACAGAAGCTCACGCACAGGATCCCAGTGAGCGATTGGCATTGTTCGAAACTCCGCAAGACTTAGCACTCGCCGCTTTCGGGTGCTAACAGCCGGGGATATTAGGCAAGTTTGTTAGCTTCTGTCAAGCACATAAATATTAGCTGAACGAGCTAATATTTTGAAACAGCTAGAACCGCCTTTTGAATCTTGGAGATGGCGGCAGCGACCTGGCTTTGGGAGACGTCCCGATGGAGGACGGCGCGGACCCGGTCCGGGCTGTACCCGAGCATATGAACGCCTTCCGCATGGCAACGCTCCACGAAATCGAACGGCGAGAGGGTAGTGACGCGGAAGCGAACGATGTTCGTCTGAACGGACGAGATGTCGATGACGACGCCTGGGAGATCCCCGAGAGCCGAAGCGAATGTTCGAGCGTTCTCGTGGTCTGCGACGAGGTCCTTCCGATGGTTCTCGAGAGAGTAGAGTGCGGCCGCGGCGAGTACACCCGCCTGTCGAAATCCGCCCCCGAACATCTGCTTGAAGCGTCGTGCCCTCTCGATGAACGGGGCGGGGCCCGCGAGCGAAGAGCCCACGGGGGCGCCGAGCCCCTTGGAGAAGCAGACGCTCACCGTGTCGAAAAAGGAAGCGTACTTCGCTTCTGGAATCCCCGTCGCCGCCGAAGCGTTCCAGAGTCGCGCCCCATCCAGGTGCAGGGCGAGGCCGCGGCTTCTCGCGGCGCGCGCCACTTCCTCGATGCGCTCGAGGGGCCAGATCGTTCCGCCCCCTCCATTATGAGTATTCTCGACGGCCACGAGCTTCGTCGGGGGAGCGAGGGTCTTCGGGCTGAATCGGTGGGGGACGCGAACGGCGCGAAGGACGTCGTCTCCGGTGAAGATTCCGTTCACTCCGGGAAGTCCGCGCACCTGGATTCCCGAAAGCCCCGCGGGCGCGCCGCCTTCACTGACGAAGATGTGGGCGGATGCGTCGGCCAGGATTTCGTCGCCGGCCTCGGTATGGGCGCGGAGGGCGACCTGATTGCTCATGGTGCCCGTGGGCATGAAGCACGCCGCCTCCTTGCCCAGGATCTCGGCCGTTCGCTCTTCGAGCTCGCGCACGGAGGGGTCGTCGCCGTAGACGTCGTCCCCGACTTCGGCCGCAGCCATCGCCCTTCGCATCGCCTCCGTCGGACGGGTGACGGTGTCGCTTCTGAGATCGATCATCGGGGAAGTCTACCGCAGCGCGATCGCTTGCGCTCCACGAAGAGCGGTGAAAGAATTCGGCATGCGGAAAGAGCTCCTCTCCCGAAGCCGGCGTGCCCTTCTGAAGTTCCTGGCGCAGAGCCCCGCTCTCGCGTTCGTTCCCCAGTCGACGTACAAGTTCGCGGGAAGGGGCGACGGTCCCATCGCCTCTCCCGATGAGGCGATCAACGTGTTCGACTTCGAGGTCGTCGCTCAGAAGACGCTCGATCCCGCGCACTGGGGCTACCTCGCGACCGGCACGGACGACGACGGCACCATCCGGGCGAACCGCGACGGCTTCTCGAAGTTCCAGCTCCGGCCTCGCCGCCTCGTCGACATCCGCGCGATCGACACCACGACGGAGATTCTGGGAGCGAAGTGGTCGTCGCCCATCGTGCTCGCTCCCACCAGCCGCCACAAGATGTTCCATCCCGACGGGGAAGTCGCGGTGGCCCGCGGGGCACGGGCGGGAGGCCATCTCCAAATTCTATCGACGGCAACTTCGACCGGCGTCGAGGAGGTGATCGAGGCGCGCGGCGCCCCGATCTGGTATCAGCTTTACGCCGACTACGACTGGGAGACCACGCGCGCTCTCGTGGGGCGCGCGGAGAAGGCCGGATGTACCGCGGTGGCGCTGACCGTAGACCTCCATGGGGGGAGCAACCGCGAGACGGTGAAGCGATTCTCGAGGCTCGACACCCGCGATTGTTCCGCGTGCCACCCGAGTGAGTTTTCCGACATAGTTCGCATGAGGCCTATGTACGACGGGATCGAGGTCGAAGGACCAACCAACTACAAAGAGGGCTTGAGCTGGGACTTTGTGCGGAAGCTAAAGGATGCGACCTCGATGAAGGTTTTGATCAAGGGCATCGTCACCGCCGAGGACACTCTGCTCGCGGCCGAGAACGGCGTCGACGGGGTCATCGTTTCGAACCACGGCGGACGAGCGGAGAACAGCATGCGCGGCACCATCGAGTGCCTCCGTGAGGTCGTGGAGGCCGCCTCGGGCCGTACGGCGGTGCTCATCGACAGCGGCTTCCGCCGCGGAACGGACGTTTTCAAGGCGCTCGCGCTCGGGGCGGACGCGGTGTGCGTGGGAAGGCCTTATCTGTGGGGTCTCGCGTCCTTCGGGCAGCCGGGGGTCGAGGCAGTGCTCGACATCCTTCAAAAAGAGCTGGTCATGGTGATGAAGCAGATGGGGACCACGAAGATCGCGGACATCGGCCACTCATCGATCGTCGAGAGATCGATTTAGAACGACTTCGCCTCCCTTCATGACCAGGACGATGTCGCGAAGCGCGGAGACGCTCCGCGCCGGATCGGAACGGACGGCAATAACGTCCGCGTACTTCCCCGCCTCGAGGGTCCCGATGTCCTTCTCGACTCCGAGGAGGCCCGCGGCCTCGACGGTCGCCGATCTCAGGGCCGCGAGCGGCGTCATTCCCGCCTCGACGTAGTACTCGAGCTCGCGAACGGTCGCCGTCGTTCCGTCGTTCTCCTCGAACGGGAACTGGTCGGTCCCGAGGCCGATCGAAACCCCTTCCTCGATTGCCATGCGAAGGGCTGCGAAATGGCGGACACCGACGGACTTCACCCGCTCGAGATACCAGGGGGGTGAGCCTACCCTCTCGAAGAATGGCATCGTCTTCGGCTGGCTCACGACGATGGTGGGGACGAAAAACGTTCCGTGCGCTTTCATCTCGCGGAGCACGTCGCGAGTGAGGAAATAGCCGTGCTCGATGCAGTCGATTCCCAGGCTCACCGCCGTCGACGTGGCCTGGGGCGAGCCAGAGTGGGCCGTCACTTTCACCCCGAAGCGGTGTGCCGCGTCCACCACCGCTTCGATCTCGTCCTCGGTCATGAGCGCTTCCGCGATGTCTCCCTTGGCCGTCGCGATTCCGCCCGAGATCGCGATCTTGATCCAGGTGGCGCCCGCCGCGATCTCGCGGCGCACGGCCTTCCGGAGCTCGAACGGTCCGTCAGCGGTCTCGCCGTCCGCGCCGTGACCCGCGGTGATGTCGACCATTTCACCGGCGCTCTCGATCCGGGGTCCCTCTACCTCGCCTCGCTCGATCGCCCGCTTGAGGGCGATATCGGCATGGCGCGCGTCTCCGGGAAGGCGGATGGTGGTCACTCCCGCCTCGAGAGACTTCCGGGCGTTCGATGCCATCCGTAGAGCGAGCTCGGCATCGGTCTCGTCCGCGAGCGCTACCTCCATCTTTCCCGGCAACACGAGGCCCAGGTGAACGTGGAGGTTCACGAGACCGGGGAGAAGGTAGAGGCCATCCGCCCGAAGGACCGCCGCCCCCGCCGGGACCGTTTCTTCGATCGCGCGGATGCGCTCCCCTTCGATGACGACGACCGCGTTCGTCAGGTGAGTGCCCCCTTCGAGGTTCACGAGAGTCGCGCCGACGATGGCGGTCGTCGCCAGGAGCGGAATCATGCCCGCACGGTGCTCCGGAACTTCTCCATGAGGTAGGCGCCGGCTTCGACGGGAGGATACTTGGCGGCCTCGCCGATTGAGCGGATCTCGGCATCCCAGTTGGGGAGATGGAAGAAAGCGATCGAACGGCGGCGCTTTTCGGAGCCGGCACACCCGCAACGATGGACGGTCGAAACCCAGCGATCGTTCGACCACCGCGCCATGAGGTCGCCGATGTTCACGATGAACGCTCCTTCCTCGATCGGAACCGGCTGCCAGTACCCGTCGGGGTGCCGGATCTCGAGGCCGCGCGAGCCGGGCTCGGCGAGGAGCACGGTGAGGCTTCCGTAGTCGCTGTGGGCTCCGGCGCGGAGCTGTCCCGGCGCCGGAGGGGAATCGAGAGCCGGGTAGTCCAGGGCGCGAAGCGCGCTCGCATGGCGGTCGATGGCGTAGGCGAAGAAGTCGGGAGGGAGCTCGAGGGCGAGGGCGAAGAGAGAGAGAATCCGCGCGGAGAGCCCTCCCATCTCGCGGAAGTAGCTCCGGAAAACCTCTTCGAGCCTCTCCGGCTCCCGGGGCCAGAGTGTCGGGGCCGCGATGAATCCCTGGCTCTGGTCCCAAGCCTTCGCCTCCCACGTCGACTCGGGACCGATGCTGAACGTCTCCTTCAAATCCGGGGGCGTCGTCTCGCCGCGCGAGGCCGCAAGCGCTTCTTTCGCGAACGGCGCGTAGCCGTAAGGGTAGCCGGGACACGGCATCGCGACCCGCATCTTCTCGTCGAGCGGAAGATCGAAGAACTCGCCCGAGACGCTCCACATGTCCTTCAGGAGCGCCTTCGCGACACCGTGCCCGACAGCGGCGAGAAACCCCGTCTCGCGGCAGATGCGGTCGACTTCCCGTGCGGTCGCGGCATCGGTCCGCGAGACGTCGACGACGGGAAAAGCGATCATCTTCTCAGTGCATCAGTGCCGCGGGGCGGAACCCCCGCGGCCTCGGCGTGTCGTCGGCGCGCAAGCGCGCCGGCTCGCTCCGCTCGCGCAGGGTGCCGATTCATTTTTCAGCACCCTGCTCCCCCATCACGTCCGACCACATCGCGATGGGATTCCGGAGAGTTCCGATGCCCTCGACGGAGCACTCGGCGATGTCCCCGGGCTTCATGAAGACCGGAGGCACCCGGGCCATTCCCACACCGGAGGGGGTGCCGGTCGAGATCACGTCGCCCGGCTTCAGGATGATGTTGTTGGAGACGAAGTGCAGGAGCTCGTCGATCGAGTGCTGCATGAGCTCGGTCGAGGCGTCCTGCATTCTCTTCCCCGAGAGATCGAACCAGATGTGGAGCTTGTGCGGATCGGGGATGAACTCCTTGGGCACGATGAATGGCCCGAGAGGCGCGAAGGTATCCGTGCTCTTCCACACCAGCCAGTCGGAGCCGTAGCGATTGTCGCCGCGGCCCTCGCGGTCTCCCACGTCGTTCATGAGCGTGTAGCCGAAGACGTGCTCGCGCGCCTTTTCGATCGGCACGTGGCTCGCGGGCTTTCCGATGACCACGGCGAACTCGCACTCCCAATCCATCTGCTCCCTCTTGGGCTTCATCAGGATCGGAGACTCGTGTCCGATTACGATCCGCGGCGGCTTGAAGAACAGGTACGGGTTCTGACGCCGGTCAGAGGGCTTGCGCTCCCAGAAGAACTCCATGGATTTCGGCGCGTCGTCGATGGCCCTCGAGTCGGACATCTGGGCGGGAGTCCCGGTGGTCATCTCCTCCGCGTGGGCCCAGTAGTTCAACGCGGCGGCCAGGATGACTCCCGGCTCGACCGGGGGGAAGACGTGAAGACCTTTGAGGTCGTGGATGTAAGCGGGCCGATCGGGGCTCTCGAGGTCGTCGAGGAGCCGGTCCACGATGGCGTGGATCCGCTCCTTCAGCCCGTACTCGTAGCGGGCGATGAGGTCCTTCATGTCCGCGGGCATCGGAAGCTTCACCCACAGGGGTTCGTGCCGCTCGAGAGAGGCGTTCGCGCGCGCGAGATCCACGACGTAGCGATCGCGGAGCACGATGCCGAGGAGCTCCTCCCCCCGGGACTCGAATGTGCCGAGCTTGAACGGCTCTGCCGAGGGAGCCGCGAGAGGGGCGGTAGCGAGCGAGAGGGTGATCGCGAGGATCGTTTTCTTCATCATCGCGGGGAAAGCTATGCCGGAGGGGAAGCCGGCGTCAAGGAGCGGCGGGAGAGGCGACCTTCTGGCCGGGGAGGAACGGTGGCATGGGGAGCCCGAGGGAGTCGGCGATGGCGCGAAGCACCTCACCCTCGCCGACGGTGATGGTCGCATCGAAGGCGCTCGCGGCGATGAGTGCCTTCATCACATCCTTCTTCAGTTTCGGGGAGAGCTTCTCGAGCCTCCCGAGGGAGTCCCTCACGCCCAGGAGCCCCGCCTGCTCCAAGGGGACGAGGGAGAGCGAGAGCCCGTTCAGCTCCTTGGCCCCCTGGGCGAACGCCCGCTTCGCGGTCTCCGGCTCCCGGTGACCCGCGTGGACGACGGCCGAGAGCACGACCGCGCATTCCTTGCCGAGTGCCGTAAGCGCGTAGTACTCGACGGCCGGGGGACGCGACCGCGTAAACGAGGGCTCCAGATGCCGCTTCAAGACGTGGGTCAGCGTGTACTCGAAGAGGTCGATCTGCCGATCGGCCCGGACGAAGCTCTCGACGTGCTTCATGAACTCCTGATACTGCGCCGTGGACAGCCGGCGGAGCGCGGGAAGCGCGAGGTCGAGGAGAGGAAGCCGCACTTCGCGAGCGGTCGTTTCGAGAAGTTGCGCGAGCGCCTGGGTCTCGCTCTGGAGGAGGCCGTCTCCGGCTGCGACCGCCTGGAACTGCTTCTGGCGAACGTCGGGCTCCCGCGCGGTGAGGAGGGCGAGGACCACCGCGCGCGCCGACGACGGATCATGGACGGCGGTGCGCACGCGCTCCGGGATTTCCGAAAGGAGCTTCTGGGCGTAGTCGAGGTGGGCCTGGTCCAGGGTGCCGATGAGGGCGGTCAGATAGACGGGAAGTGCGGTAAAGAGCTCCGCCCCGCGCTTCGCGGCTCT
>Ga0187893_10002785_pt1 | contig 37380 bp, 26 predicted proteins | sample MA1701074metaG_FD_139574 | JGI IMG/M metagenome (GOLD analysis project Ga0187893, IMG submission 139574) | White microbial mat communities from a basaltic lava cave in the Kipuka Kanohina Cave System on the Island of Hawaii, USA - MA170107-4 metaG ... | reverse complement strand
GTGTTTGCGTTATCGGCGAAGCACGACCCATTGGGCTTATCGGAGGTAGGGAGAAGAAAGTACGTCTACGCGGGTGAGGTAATGCTGGCTTTGCTTTTCATGCACATTCGGCTGACGATGCCCTGGCTCTTTACCGGGTTCTTCGAGAGATACTGGCCCCTGGTGGTAATGGTGATTGCGTACCTCGGCGTGGCCACCAGCGAAGCATTGCGGCGCCGCGAGGTTCTGGTACTGGCTCATCCGATCGAACGCACCGGAGCATTCCTGCCGCTGCTACCGGTCATCGGTTTTTGGATAGTTCAATCAGAGGTTGATTACTCCGCGTTACTGTTTGTTGTGGGCGGCGTGTATGGCTTGCTCTCGATCCTGCGGCGATCTTTTATTTTCGGAATCCTGGCTGCGGTTGCGGGCAATGGCGCCCTCTGGTATCTGCTCAATCGCACGGACAATTATCAGTTTCTCCAACACCCGCAGCTTTGGTTAATTCCGGTGGCCCTCTCCGTGCTGGTGGCGGCCTATCTCAACGAGGACGACTTTACAGAAGATCAGATGGCGGGCATTCGTTATATGTCTCTGGTGACGATCTATGCGGCATCAACAGCCGACATCTTCATCAACGGCGTGGCCGATTCGCCATGGTTGCCGCTGGTCTTGGCGGCGCTGTCCCTTGCCGGTGTTTTTGGCGGCATCATGTTTCGCATCCGCGGGTTACTGCTACTCGGCTGCGTGTTTCTGCTAATCGCGATTATCACGATGATCTGGTATGCGTCGGTGAATCTCGGCTGGACCTGGCTGTGGTATGTCGCTGGAATTGCGACCGGGGCGACGATTATCTTCATGTTTGCGGTTTTGGAAAAGAAACGTGCCGAAGTGCTACGGGTAGTTGAGGGGTTTAAAGATTGGGAGCGGTAGTTTTCGATTAAGCCGCCCCAGCTAAAGTTGGCGTCGAGTGCCACCATACGATCCACTACGAGACCCGAAACAGCCGATGAAACATTTTCGGGTTTCGTTGTCATTTTGTGGATCAGGAAAGTTCTCTAGTATACTCACGAGCGATTGAGAGAGCCTCACAATGCACTTTGAAATCATCGGGACAATTGCGGAGATTGAAACCATTGCGAGTGGACGTTCAATTCGCGTTCTTCCCTTGCTCCAGAAGCGGTACGGTAAAGGGCGCTGGAGGAAGTTGAAAGGGGTTGCCAGTGTCCGTCTAGCTAATGGTAGGATTCGGATCGCAGAACTGCACTGGTACGAGGCTCATGGGATAGGCCGGAAAGAAATCAAACGAAAAAGATACCTTGACTAAGGCGATGAAGCGGCGCAAAAAACCAGCTTGGAAATTCGCAGTTTGTATTAGTAACACTGACTATCCGGCCTCGTTGGAGGTACATAAGATCTATCGGGTGTTACCGGACGACGACGCTGCGTCCGATGGGGATCTCCGCGTGATTGATGAGAGTGGCGAGGATTACTTGTATCCGGCGGACTATTTCGTTTTTCTCGAACTGCCAAAAGCAGTAGAAAAATCTCTATTACGAGCTGCATAAGTCATGATTCAACGAACTAGAGTGATTGTCCCATTATTTTTGTTCTCAATTGCATGTCTCAGCGCGACCCTCACGCACTCTTCAGCTCAACACGGATTTCGCGTCCAGGAGTACGAGGAATTTCACGATGTCTTGCACCCGTTGGAGCATGAGGCGCTGCCTCACAAGGATTACAAACGCATCCGTGCTCAAGCAAATCTACTAATTAAACGTGGCCGAGCGATCGTCCGGGTGGGTCTGCCGCAGGGAACAGCGGAAGAGAAACAGGAAGAGTTTAAGATTGAGCTGAAGAAGTTCGACGAAGCTCTGACAAAGTTTAGAACCGCGTCCCGGACCGGAACGAATAAACAACTGACGACTTCCTACAGCGCCGTTCACGATGCTTTTGAAATGCTGGCCGCAATGCTGCGATGAGACGGTTTCGAATTGTCTGAATTTGAATACCTGACAATGTTCTGGATGAAGAAGTTCACAGTCTTCACCGCAACATTGCATACTCAGTCAGCCTCATAACGGCGGTAATACTGAAAATGGATTATCACTGGAAACCCATCACTCAACTCTCCAAGATAGATCAAGCGACGGATCTGACAGATCTAGATTCCTTGAAGTCTGCTTGGCTTGAGGCAAAGGGCAAGTTAGCCGAGTCCAGCGCAGTTAATCTAAAAAATTTTGAAGAAAGGCTAGCGAGGCAATGGAGCATCGAGACTGGAATTTTGGAACGAATCTACGATCTGGATCGAGGAACTACTCGCGTGCTCGTCGAAATGGGATTTTTGGCCGATCTCGTTGAACGGTCTAGCACAAACCGAGACCCCAATGAACTAGTAGAGATACTGCGAGATCACAAAGCCGCGGTCGATCTGGTACAAGACTACGTTGCCAACTCGCGTCCACTTTCCGTTGGGTTAGTTAACGATTTGCACGCGGTGCTGACGAAACATCAAAACACAGTTGATGGCGTCGATCAATTTAATCGCACCGTCTCGTTCCCGCTGAAGCATGGCGCCTTCAAAGAATTGCCCAACAACCCCACTCGGGATGACGGGTCAGTACATGAATATTGTCCGCCCGTCCACGTTCGTTCAGAAATGGATAATCTTGTTGACTGGTACAACGAATATGGAAACGTTAACCCAATTCTCGTGGCAGCTTGGCTGCACCACAGATTTACCCAGATTCATCCTTACCAGGATGGCAATGGCAGGGTGGCTAGAGCGCTGGCTAATTTGGTTTTAGTCAAAAGCGAACTCTTTCCAGTGGTGATAAATCGAGATCAACGTCCTCAATACATCGAAGCATTGGAAGATGCTGATGCTGGAAATCTTAAACCTCTTGCCAGATTGTTCGCTGAGATCGAGAAGAAAACCATACTTGAAGCAATTAGTCTACCTCCAGACAGCGAACCAGAGTTGTCAACAGCCGTTCTTGACGATGTCACTAATGCCATTGGTTCGAAGCTAAAGAGAAGAAGGGAAGAAATACGGCAAAGACTTAGGAGAGTGAACTTAGTGGCGGAAAATCTCCAGGAATCGCTTCTTGAACACATGCGAGACCTCGCCCACAATGTAGTTGCTCGATTAAACGAAAGCGCTGATCTACATGCTGGTATTCAAGTCCTCGGTGGCGGACCAGATCAACCATACAACGGTCAACCAACCGAGCACTGGTACCACTTTCAAGTATTTAAAACTGCTCACGAAACCAATCAGCGGGTGAACTTTAATGAAAACCACTATTTTGTGCGGACGAGAATTTCCGCAGAGGAGATTCCGTGGCTCACCTTTGTAATATCTTTCCACCATGTGGGCCAGGAACTCTCCGGTGTGATGGAAATCACCGCATTTGCTGAGATTCTGTATCCGCGAACAGAAGAAACAGCCTCCGAGACGGATCAAGTAAAGTGCATGGACAAACCTTTCACATTAACCCACAACGACGACCCGGCAGACCTGCGCCACAAATTCTTGGACTGGGCAAACGAATGTTTCACGTTGGCTGTGAAGAGTTGGGGTGATGTACTCTAAGCAATTCCTTTTTGCTTCGTTAGGTTTTTGGTGTCTATTACTCTCATTACTTCTCGTCCAGTTTTCGTCCCGCATTCAAATTGTCGAAATTCAGGATTGCATTGAACACCAGGAAGTAACTCCCTCTCGTCTGGCCGCGCCACATTGGGTTATTTGAGAAGAGCACGATGTGGCCCTGACCCGACGGCACATCCACAATCATCGGATGCTGAGCTATCTCATCGCCGCCATCCAGCAATCCCGAAACAAACAAATCTTTGTTGTCCGCGTAACGGAAAACAACTCGCGGACGCAACTCGGGCGGGATGACATTGATTGGGTTACGGCGTTGCTCGTCGGTTAAAGGCACCGCCTGCCAAGCCTCCGCAGTCGGAGGCTCGGGGGCTTCGACCGGCGGACGGCCCTGTACCGTGTCCGGATCGTCGAGGGTGCCGCGTCCCGTGGCGCGTTGCTCCTGGCGCGGTCGCCCACCTCCTCCGCGTGCGAAATTACTCACATTGAAAATCGGGCCATTGAAGCAGTAAATCGGGAGCGTATCGCCATAGCCATAAGCAATCGGGCTGGCCGCATCCACAACTTTCGAGCGCAACACGACTCCGATAGCTTTAAGCCGGCTCGATCTCGCGATCGAAAGCCCCGGTGTGAAGCCCGCCGTCACTACCAGGTCAGCCGTGTCCATTGTGACCATTAACAACCCGCCCTGCTGCGTAAACTTTTGCAGGTTCATCAAGCCCGAATAACCCAGGCCCGGGCGAATATCGTCCGTTGAATCAATCTTGCCGAGGTTCGGAGTCACGGAGGTCGTCTTCCAGGGAATCGGATTGCCCCACATTGGCAAGCCGTTGATGATCCAGGCCGCGCCCCGCCCGACAGGAGCGAAAACTATCACATCGTACTTGCGCCTCAACTCGGGATCTTTCGCAACGTCCTGCGTGCTGATGTAATCGAAAGGCACCCCTAACTGATCGAGCGGCAGACGCCACCAGCCTTCATCCTGGGTGCTTAACCAGGTGTGCATCAAAGCGACCCGAGGTGCTTTAACCGGATGCGTCTTCACCGTGGGAGCAGTATCAACAACGGAAACCTGCAAACCAAGATCGGTTGCCGCTTTCTGGATGTCTGCGAGGTTGGCTTTCCGGATGATGAACGAGCCGCGATTGAATTTTCGTCCAGCGGCCTCAAACGGCTCTTCCGCCGCCTCAAAGGCCACGTCTTTCAGACGATAACGAAACGATACGAGACTGTTGTCGGCATTGTGATTAATCAAAAAAATCGAGCCATTGCCACTGATCAGAGCCGGGGCACGAACTTCACCGCTGACGCGCTCCATCGCTGCGTTCAGAACTTTTACGTCAGTAACACGGACGACCTGAAGATTACCCAGTTCACCCATGGTCCAACCCGTATCGTCATAAACATCCTGCTGCGGATCGTTTGGGGCCCAGTACTGGTGATCCAGCAGCGCATCGGCAATGCGGCTGTAGGGTTGGTCCATGCGCACGATGTAACTGCCTGCGGGAAAAGTACGGTCTTCGGTTTCCTTCTTTTGGGTTGCGGGTGCTGGGGAAGGCGATCCGGTCGCTACTGCTCCCGGTCCTGACGGTGACGCTGACGGACTAGCCTCCGGCGACCCCGTTGGTGATGGCGATGGACTGGGGGACGACTCGGCGCCCTTTTTTACTTTAAGGGTGACTGTCAGCGGTGCGGTAGCGCGATGAATTTCGCACCCCTGCGCCTGCAGCGTCCGCAGTAAATCCGCCTGCCCGCCCGGGCGTGGATCGTCCGCTGGAAAAACATAAGCCGCCGGACCCTCGTTCTTAGGTTTGTCAATCGAGCGTTTGCTCTTCAAATAAAAGTTCTTGAGGAAGAGCTGGCGATTGTTGCTGAAGTGATGAAGCGTGGTCAGGAGGGCGGTTTGTTGGTAGTTATTGTTGTTGCGCTGCGACCATTTTGCTTTTGGCAGCGGCGGATTCTGGCGATACCAGGTGCGGGAATACTCCGAGGGCGAAAGGGTCCGCTCAACCGTGTCGGCGCCGGCGTTACCGAACGTTTCGTAAAGGCGGCTGATGCCATTGTGAGTCGCGGCAATGAACATGAGATAACCGGGCGACCAGGTGTCGAAGTCACCGTGGGCAAACACTCCCGGCATGCCGAACTTGGTCATTTCCGATACGTTGTGCCAGCCGATCATCTGCCATTCATCGGTCAGAATCGGATCGACCCAGGCATTATATGGACCAGTGCCAATCGTGTTGTCGTAGAGATAAGGAACCGATTCATGCAGGTCGTGCAGCACCTGCGCCTTCCACCCGATAAAGGTATTGAGCACGTTGCGGGTGAGCTTTAATGAAAGGCCAATGGCGTCCCGGTTGTTGTCATGGGCCACGTAATGGCCCCAGTAGATCAGGGGCGGCCATGATGAGTTTGGATTGGCCAGGTGCCAGTTATACACATCGACCATGCGGTCGCGTCCATCAACCTCTACTACGGGCGTGATCAGCGTGACCATGTGGTCGCGAATTGCGCGGACATACACGCTTTCGTCTACCGCCAGGCGATAAGCAAGCTCCATCAGCGCGGTGGGCGAGCCCGTCTCCGGCGAGTGAATGGCGCCCGTGATGTAGTAAACGGGAAACGAAGCCGCGACCAGCCGATCGGCTTCGGCCTCGTCCATATTAATCAGGCGTGGATCGGCTAATTTGGCAAGACGCGCGCGGTTCTCATCGAGCTTGGCGAGCAGACTCTCAGAGGCGATCGCGACCGCGATCATCTCGCGGCCTTCTTCGGTGGTCCCGATTGAAAAGACTTTCACGCGGGGACTGGCTTTTTCCAACATCCGCATGTAGCTATAGACCTCGGAGGCATAAGGCAGCTTTCCCGGCGCCCCGGCCACGTCGCCCAAAACGGCCTTCGGAGTCGGCACGTTTGGCGAGGCCGGAAGGTAATCCGTCAACGGCGAGTTGAAGAACTTTTCAGTCGTATACTCGCGAATCTTGCGCGTGTACTCTTCATCAATTGGTTGATTCGGATCGCGGCCCGGCTTTACCTGGGCCTGGGTTGGCATGACTGAAAGAGCGGCGAGTAGCGCCAGAAAGAATATCGGCCGCGCGCGAAAATTTGGATTCATATGGGTTCCCTTGAAGGTGGAACAACTGTTTGCTTGCCGATTCGAAGATAGTTCCGCAGATCGGACTCTGCGGCGATGCAAATGTCCAGAACTAGCTTGGGTAGAAAGCACCAAGATGAGAAAGAAAGCTTTTAAGCTAAAGGAAGGGGTCAAGTCAAATGTGACGCGCGCAGACTTGTTACTTATTGGGAGCGCGATTGCCGGGAGCGCGCTCCCAGTAATTAGGTGACGCTTTCGCACGTAATTGAGGCTAGCCGAATCGCTAAGTGACGCTGGCAAAGGTAAGCGGGCGGGGACGCCCGCGCTCCCAGTAATCCCGCGCTACCAGTACAGGTGACCGTTTGTAAACAAATCACCGAGCTAATAGAATTGCTTCGATGCTGTCAGTGTCTCAGCGGTGATTTATTCGGCGGGAAAATTTAACCACGGAGACACGGAGGGCATGGAGAAATCCGATTGTGATAGAGAAGATGTCAGATCGCGAAGCCACAGATCTAAAGACACGCGCTCAGCCTCCCGAAGAGACCACTCCAATCCAAATCAAGCCTCTCGCAAAATCCGCGGGCGGGATCCCGGCAATTGTCGCAACTGTTAAAAGCGCCTGGAGCGAAATGGGCGCGGCCCGCGGATTACGCACATTGCTCAAGCTCAACCAGCAGGGTGGATTTGACTGTCCCGGATGCGCCTGGCCAGAGCCTGACGACGAACGTTCGCACGCCGAGTTTTGCGAAAACGGCGCGAAGCATGTGGCGGATGAGGCCACCACCAAACGCGTGACGCCGGATTTCTTCAAAGACTGGAGCGTGGCCGACCTTTCCGAGAAATCCGATTATTGGCTCGGCAAACAGGGGCGCATAACTCATCCCATGGTGCTGCGTGCGCGCGCTGCCCATTACGAGGCGATTGAATGGGACGAAGCGTTCGATCTGATCGCCAAAGAATTGAATGCACTTCAGACTCCAGACGACGCGATCTTCTACACCTCGGGACGCACCAGTAACGAGGCCGCTTTTCTTTATCAGCTCTTTGTGCGGCAGTTTGGCACGAACAATCTGCCGGACTGCTCCAACATGTGTCATGAGTCAAGCGGTTGGGCGCTAACCGAAACCATTGGGGCCGGGAAGGGAACCGTCCGGCTCGAAGATTTCGAGTTAGCCCAGGCGATCTTTGTTATCGGTCAAAACCCCGGCACAAACCATCCCCGCATGCTCTCCGCGCTGCAGAAGGCTAAGAAGAATGGCTGCAAGATTGTACACATCAATCCGCTTCCCGAGGCGGGCATGTCCAGGTTCAAACATCCGCAGGACGTGCTTGGCTGGCTGGGCAGCGGAACTCAGTTGGCCGATCTTTTCCTACAGGTACGAATCAACGGCGACGTGGCGTTGTTGAAAGGGATCATAAAAGAGCTCCTGGACGAGGAGGATCGCCGGCCGGGAACGGTTCTGGATCGGGAGTTCATTGAAAACCACACGAACGGTTTTGCAGAATTCGTTGCCGCCCTTCCACAGGCGCATCTGGGAGATATTATCGAGCAGTGCGGCGTGCCTAAAACAAAGATGGAAGAGGCTGCCCGGATCTTTATCGAATCAGAACGCACGATTTTTTGCTGGGCCATGGGTCTCACTCAGCACAAAAACGCGGTCGCGAACATTCAAGAGATTGTTAACCTGATGCTGTTGCGTGGACAGATAGGAAAGCCGGGCGCGGGACTCTGTCCGGTGCGGGGCCACAGTAACGTTCAGGGCGATCGCACAATGGGAATTTCTGAGCGTCCTGCAGCCGCATTTCTGGATAGGTTAAGCGCCGAGTTTGGATTCGAGCCGCCCCGAAAACTTGGGTTGGACACCGTTCATGCGATTCAGGCGATGCATGACGGCAGGCCCAAGATTTTCTTTGCGCTGGGCGGCAACTTCCTTTCAGCCACGCCGGACACTGAGTATACGGCCGACGGCTTGCGCCGGTGTCGCCTGACTGCTCACGTTTCCACGAAATTGAACCGAGCGCATTTGATAACCGGGGAGCAGGCGCTGATCCTGCCGTGCCTCGGTCGAACCGAAATCGATCAGCAGGCGACTGGAGCACAGTTTGTAACGACCGAGAACTCGATGGCCGTAGTTCAGGCGTCGCGCGGTTTTCTGCCGCCTGCTTCGCCTCATCTTCTCAGCGAACCGGCGATCGTGGGCCGTTTGGCGCGGGCAACCCTCTCAAACCGCACGGCGGTGGATTGGGAAGGGCTGATCGCGAACTACGACCGAACCCGTGACCACATCGCTCGAGTCGTCCCCGGCTTTGAAGACTACAACCAGCGCGTGCGCCGGCCTGGCGGTTTCTATCTTCCCTGCCTGCCACGCGAGCGCGTGTTCAAGACACCGAGCGGGCGGGCTGAGTTTACCGTTCACGACTTGCCTCGGCACAACCTGCAGCCGGGCCAATTCCTGATGATGACCATCCGCAGCCACGATCAGTTCAACACCTCAATCTATGGGCTCGACGATCGCTACCGCGGTATTCATAACGGCCGGCGCGTGGTATTACTGAATAAGGTGGACATGGGCTTGGGGGGCTTTAACGAGGGCGACTTGGTTGACTTGATTAGCCACTTTGAAGGTGAGGAGCGGATAGCGCAAAATTTCACCATAGTGCCTTACAGCATTCCCCGGGGCTGCGCGGCCACTTACTTTCCGGAGACAAACGTTCTGGTTCCGTTGAGGAGCATTGCGGAAAAGAGCCATACGCCGGCGTCAAAATCAGTGGTGATTAGTATCAGGCGCTCGGCCGATGGCCGGCAGGAATTTGACTACGATGGCGTGTAGTCAGGTTCAGAGCTGAGATTGGGAACAAACAACAGAGAATATGACATTCGAGCTGGCGACAGTGGAAGCGACCTCGAAACCCGAGTTGTATGCGGGTTTGGCGAGTCAGTTGCGCAGCCTGTTCGAAGGAGAGCGGGATTTCATTGCCAATGCCGCAAACCTGTCATCACTCCTTTTTTATTCTTTACCAGATGTGAACTGGGCGGGTTTATATTTTCTTAAGGACGATCAGCTTGTGCTTGGGCCATTCCAGGGGAAGCCGGCCTGCGTGAGACTTGCAATGGGAAGCGGCGTTTGTGGCACGGCGGCCCAGCAGCGTCAAACCATTATCGTTGACAATGTGCATCAATTTCCCGGACATATTGCCTGTGACAGCGCTTCAAATTCCGAGATCGTTGTGCCCATTGTCAATAACGGTCTCTTGATCGGAGTGGTTGATCTTGATAGTCCATCATTCGCGAGATTTGATGACGAAGATGCGCAAGGGCTGAACGAGTTAATTGGGATTTTCGTCGATTCAACCAGCATGTCTGAACTACTTGAATCCGACAGTAGATGACTCATGATCACAGTTCGCAAGGCCGAAGAGCGCGGCCACTTCAACCGCGGGTGGCTCGACACTTATCATACTTTCTCCTTCGACCGCTACTACGATCCCAATCACATGGGATTTCGCAGCCTGCGCGTCATCAATGAAGATCGCGTGCAGCCAGGCCGCGGTTTCCCGACGCACTCACACCGCGACATGGAAATCATCACTTACATCCTGGAAGGCGGGCTCGAACATCGTGACAGCATGGGAAACGGTTCGGTTATCCGCCCGGGTGACGTGCAGCGAATGACCGCCGGGATGGGTGTGTCGCATAGCGAGGCGAATCCCTCGCCCAGCGAACCGGTACATCTGATTCAAATCTGGATCTTGCCTAATCAGTTGGGACTTGAACCCGGTTATGAGCAAAAATTTTTTTCGGAAGATCAAAGGCGAGACCAGCTGTGTCTGGTTGCTTCTGACGACGGCCAGTATGGCTCGGTCACTGTACATCAAGACGTCGCCCTCTACGCTAGTAGGCTGGACAACGGCAGTGCAGTAACCCATCTACTGGCTCCGGATCGGCACGCGTGGGTCCAGGTTGCCCACGGGAGAGTTACTGTCAATGGTCAGACCCTGAATCAGGGTGACGGCGCGGCGATTAGTGAAGAGGCGAACTTGCAAATCGCGGGACTCGAGGGCGCGGAGGTTCTGCTGTTCGATTTGGCTTAATCGAGATGCTGATAGGTCTTATAGGACCTATAGGACTTATAGGACTTATAGGACTAATAGGACCTATAGGACTAATAGGACCTATAGGACTAATAGGAATTTAACACTTGAATCCCAATTGGCATCGCATGTACTCTAGAGCGCGACTGACAGCTTTAGTGATTTTTTGCTTGACCCCCTTACCAGTGCGCGCCAGTTCCTCTCCGGAAACATAGAGGCCACCTATTGTCAGGATTAGTTGAACAAGTCGGGATTCACGGCAATCTGAACACGATGAGTGTCGCGGACCTGCTCCAGTTTCTGGCGGTGGGCAGAAAAAGCGGCACGCTGAAGTTCAGTCACGGTAAGGTTATCAAAGGGATCTATTTCGAGGACGGAATCATTGTCGGCTCGATCACTAACGATCCGACAGAATATTTGGGTCAAGTTCTTATCCACTACGACAAGATCACGGAAGATCAACTCCAGGCTGCGATGGAAGTACAACGCACGAGCGGCGGCAGGCTGGGGCAGATTCTGGTGACGCAACGCGTTCTCAAAGCAGCGGAGGTAGTTGAGGTACTCGAGATTCGAACGTTGGAGATAATCTACGATTTGTTTCTCTGGAAGGAAGCGCATTTCGAGTTTTTTGTCGAAGGCCCGTTACCGCCTGATTTCACACGCGTTTATGTCGAGCCCACCAGGGTAGTCATGGAGGGTGTTTACCGGGCCGACGAAATGGCGAGGTACCGGACTTTGATTCCATCAGATCGTACTTTGATGGAACTGGGGCCAGGTTGGAGCTCATCGTTAGGCATCGAAAAAGAAACCCAACAGCTTCTCTATTTCCTTGAGAAGCGCATGTCGGTAGCTGAAATCTGCTACAACATGCACACGTCCGCGTTTTCCGTTTATGCCCAGCTCTACGATCTGCTCAACAAAGGATTGGCTCGTGTCGCCGGCGAGTTGCCTGACAAACCCGATCCCATCAGCTATATGCCTGAGTTGCCGGAGTCGGCGTCGGAGTTGCTGTTGCTGGCCCGCGACGAGTTGAATAACAACCAGGCTGAAAGGGCTGTCTCGTTAATTCAAACAGTGTTAGCTCGAGAGCCGAAAAGTGCGACTGCCCAAAGCATGTTGGTCGACGCTGAAAGAAAGCTCATCGAACAAATTTATTCGACGATGCCGCCGAACGGCGTACCAAAAGTAGTGGTCACGCCCGTGGATCTGCCGACGAAGGAAATCGGACCGCAAGAGGGATTCGTGCTTTCCCGCATTAACGGCCAATGGGATATCGAATCAATTCTTTCCATCTGCCCATTTCGCGAAGCCGACAGCTTGCGCATGCTCAAAACCCTCCTCGACAACGGGATCATAGGCTTTTGATTAATTTAAGCCTTGATTAGCCGTTCAACACGTTTCCAATCGAAATCTGCCATACTCGGGATGAATTGTACGCCGAACCCACTATTTGGCAGGCAATAGACCACTTCGCCCTGGACTTCAATAGGTTCTTCAGCCGGCAGGTGGATCCTGAGATTAACGGTTTCCCCCAGTGAAATTCGGGCAATCGCAACAATGAAGCAACCGTTCTGACTGATGTCGCTGCTTCGCGACAGATGTCTGCCTGATGATCCTTCCCAAGTCACCTCGATTAGGGTAGGCGCACGCACCTCTCTTCTTCGATCGTCTGTCATAAACTTACCTCATGGGCTCAAGGGGGGGTGCTGTGGTTCTGAGTTACTTTATGTGTTTCCTATCGGCCGCTCCCTGCTATTTTGGGCTCAGTGCTTGCTTCCGTCTTTTCTTTTTCATCTCCTGACCCAACCGACGGCTCGGGCTTCTCGCCGAGGACCACCCGCAGACTATGAGTCTGACCATCGTCGAAGAGCAAGATCTCGCCGGCAGGCTGGTAAGCGCCGTCAAGCTCGACCGAGGCGACCCCACGATGGATGGCCATCGGATTTTCGACCTTGATACGGTACGTAGTTCGCCCGCGCCGATATGTGATCTCAAACTCACGCCACCAGCGAGGGATACACGGAGCCACCATCAATCGATCGCCGCGCAACTTGAAGCCGAGTATGGACTCCAGTCCAGCTCGATACATCCAACTGGCCGAGCCCGTATACCAGGTCCAGCCGCCCCGGCCAGTGTGGGGCGGTACGGCATAGATATCACCCGCGGCTGCGTAAGGCTCTACTTTGTATTTATGGAGGCCTGCGCGTGTCGAAGCGTGGTTAATCGGGTTGAGGAGCGAAAATAGCTCGCCTGCGCGTTCGCCATCGCCGAGCATGGCAAAGGCAATAAGAGTCCACAAGGCGGCGTGCGTATACTGCCCGCCATTTTCGCGGACTCCGGGAACGTAGCCCTTGATGTATCCGGGATCGAGGCTTCCTTTGTCGAACGGCGGCGTGAAGAGGATGACCAGCCCGTCGCCGCGCCGGATGAGGTACTCTTCGACTGCGGCCATTGCCCGTACAGCGCGATACGGTTCCGCAGCTCCCGAGATAACTCCCCACGATTGCACGATTGAATCGATGCGGCACTCCTCATTTTGCACTGAACCCAGCGGCGTGCCATCGTCAAAGTAGGCGCGCCGGTACCAATCTCCGTCCCAAGCTTGCCCTTCGAGGGCTATCTTCAAATTCTGTGCATGGCGTCGATAACGATCCGCACGAGCCACCTCGCCCCGCAGATCGCAAAACGGCGAGAAGTCAATCAAGGTATTGTGCAGAAACCAGCCCACCCAAACACTTTCGCCGCGTCCGAGATGGCCGATTCGATTCATGCCATCGTTCCAGTCCCCGCCGCCCATGAGCGGCAATCCATGCCGCCCGACTCCCATGCTGCGTTCAAGTGCGCGCACGCAGTGCTCAAAAATTGTGCCCGTTTCCGAGGACACGACGGGCTGCATATAAGACTCATGTTCGTCCGGGCCGAGCAGCGGAGCTTCGAGGAACGGCGCCTCTTCGTCGAGTACGGAGAGGTCGCCGGTAACGTTGATATAGAACGAAGTAACATACGGGAGCCAGATGCGATCGTCAGAAAAGCGGGTCCGCACTCCGCGGCCGGTCGGAGGATGCCACCAGTGTTGTACGTCCCCTTCTTTGAATTGACGATGGGCGGCGTTGATAATTTGGGCTCGCGCAGTCGCGGGACTGCTGTAGACCAGCGCCATCACGTCCTGCAATTGATCCCGGAAGCCGAACGCCCCTCCTGATTGATAAAAGGCAGAACGAGCCCAGACACGACATGACAGTGTCTGATAAAGCAGCCAGCGATTCAACATTGTGTCCATCGCCAAATCTGGCGTTTTAACTTCGATGGTTCCGAGCAACCGATCCCAGTAATTAAGTACGCCCTCGAAGGCTTCGTTAACGCTGACCGGATTGAGGAAGCGTGAGATCGTTTCCTCGGCCTCTTCGCGGGAACTGCCCTCGCCCAGCAGGAAGATGATCTCGCGGGCCTCTCTTGGCCCCAGCTCGATCGGAATCTGCTGCGCGGCGCAAGGATCCAGACCCGCGCCATCCCGGCCCGCCAGGGAAACCCGCCGCAGAGCAGCGGGCCGCGACAGTAGTCCATTCCGACCGATAAACTCTTTGCGGTCACACGTGACGCTGGAAACTTTTTCGTTGGTGGCCACGAAGGCGACCCGGTCCGCAAACTCGTTGTTAAAAGGGTTACGAGCAAAAATTCTTCCGGTTTGCGCGTCGATCTCGGTAATGATGTAAGGGGCGGAGTGGCTGCGATTAACGCCCAGCACCAACTCATTGTAATGCGTAATCGACAGCCGCCTGCGACGCTCAGTGCGATTGCGCACTCGCAAAAGCGATATTTTGACTCCCGCCTGAAGTGGCACGAACACCAGCAATTCTTGCACAATCCCGTGGCTGGTGTGTTCAAAGACTGTATATCCCTGGCCGTGACGGATGGTATAAGGTTCCTTTTCGCGAATTGGCGCAGGTGTCGTTGACCAGACCGTGCCGGTATCTTCGTCGCGCAGATAAATTATCTCGCCGGGAGGATCGCTCACGGCATCGTTAGACCAGGGCGTCAGCCGGTTCTCGCGGCTGTTTACCGACCAGGTATAGCCGCCGCCCGTTTCGGTCACCTGGAACCCAAACTTGTTTTCGTTTGCGATTATGTTGGCCCAGGGCGCGGGTGTCCATTGATCTTCTCCGAGCACTACCACATATTCGCGTCCCCCCTGATGAAACCCGCCGAGGCCGTTAAAGAAAGCCAAGTCCGGTAAGGCCACGGTTGGCTCGGGATAAATCTGCGAGGGCAAGCGTGGCACAAACAACGGTGGTAATTGCTCCTCGACGGTTGACCTTTTGAGTTGATCTTCAAACGCTCCTCTTTCCGTAACGATGACGGCCCGAGCCACCGCATGCAACAGAATCCGATCGGCCTCGGGCATGATGTCAGCCCGTCTCAGAAAGATACCGCCGGGCTTATCCTGGAGAGCTTGCAACCCACTGGTGCGAATCAGCGTTTGGAGCTCCATTTGGAGTTCCTGAACGTAGCTGGCTGGGTGGTCGTTGAGGATGACAAGGTCAACGTTGAGGCCCTTGTAATGCAGGTACTCATGTCCGCGCAGTATCTTTCGCACCATCGGCAGATCTTGCAGCCGGTTGATGCGAACGAGCAGGATGGGAAGGTCGCCACTGATTGCGTAAGGCCAAAGGTTGGATTGCGCCTTGGTATTTAACGCCAGCACGTGCGGCCGTGGACGCAGCGATGGATCTGAGTAGATGATGCGCGCGGCCAGGCGCTGAAACAAATGCGCGTCGTCGGCGTCAAGTCTCAGGTGGCTCATCTCAACCTGGGCTTTTGTCCAGGCCAATCTTGATTCGCGTTCGAAAATGCTGGGGTCGTGATACTTGTCCGCGAGCATCATCGCTTCGTCGCGGGTATTGGCAATGGCAGTGCTAAAAGAAATGCGGGCCGTCTGGTTCGGCTTTAGGCGAACGCGGCGTCGAAGACTGAAGACCGGGTCGAGCACCGCTCCCACCGTATTCGAAAGGGGACGTTCTTCCATGACCGCCACGGGATCGGCTGGCGTATGGCCACGGCCAAGAAAACGGCCGCGATCAGTTTCGTATTGAACGGCGCCCAACGTTTCGCCTTCGGCAACCACAGCGTGAACGGCCCAGATGGGCTGGTCCGTATTTGATCGGGGACGGCGGCGGGCCAGCAAGGCATTCTCAACCGCGATGAACTCTGTTTCGATAAAGAGATTGCTGAATGCCGGGTGCGCGGCATCAGCCTCGGGTGGCGCCAGCACGATCTCTGAGTAGCTTGTGATCTCAACTTCCCTGGTGCGCAGTGAGTTGTTGGTAATGGAAACACGCCTCACTTCCGCATTGTCTTCCGCAGACACGACGACTTCCGTATGCGTGATTAATCCAGCGTCGCTGCGCCAGAAATCGGCTTTGTCCTCTGAAAACGCAACCTCGTATGTTTGTGGCCGTCGCTGCACCGGCTGATGGCCGGCGGACCAGACCGTCGCGCTGCGGACATCCCTCAAATAGATAAAGCAGCCCCAATTGTCTCTCGTTACATCTTCGCGCCAGCGAGTCACAGCGTTCCGTCCGCAGGTCGAGTAGCCGGCTCCTGCAGTAGTGACCATCACGTTGTAAGTGCCGTTGGAAAGCAATTGCGTCCGCGGCGTTTCGAGATCTGCAGTATCGTAAACGCGGGTGATCGCTCCCGGCTCGAGTTCCATCACTCGGCCCGTTAGCACCTCTTCCGATCTGGGATGCGCTGCGGGAACTCCAATTGGGATTCGTTCCTGTAGCAATAGTTCCGTAGCCCGAACGAGCGGCTCGGCGTGGAATCGCTTCTCCATGCGGCCGTCTTGCAGGGCATTCACGAGCGATACCAGGCTCATCCCCTGGTGATGAGTCATGAAGGCTCGAATCAGGACGCGCTTCTGGCCCTGCGGCAGTCTCTCTGCCGTGTAGTCGATCGATTCATAGAAGCCATAAGTCGCCAGCGCTCCCTCTCTCTCCAACGCGCGCAGATTGTTCAGAGCTTCCCGAGGACTGATCATTGCGGCCAGCATTGTTGCGTAAGGGGCAATGACCAGGTCTTCGATCAACCCCCGCTTTAATCCGAGGCCCGGCACGCCGAATGGCCCATACTGGTAGTTAAAATTCAGGTCGCGCACGTTATAGGCAGACTCAGATACTCCCCAGGGAACGCCGCGTTCGTGGCCATACTCGATCTGTCTGGCCACCACCGAACGAAAACTTTGATCCAATAGCGTACTTTCAAAATTGCGCATTATGAGGAGCGGCATGAGGTACTCGAACATCGTGCCGGTCCACGAGATTAGCGCGCGACTGCCGTCCACCGTTGTTAGTGGGCGGCCCATGCGAAACCAGTGTTCCTGGGGCACATCTCCTTTGGCAATTGCGACAAAGCTCGCCAGACGGGCTTCAGAGGCCAGCAGGTCGTAGAAAGAGTTGTCCGGGCGCAGCTCGGACACGTTGTAGCCGATGGTAAAAACCTTGCGCTCGTCGTCCAGGAGAAAGTTAAAATCCATCTCCTCGAAGATCTGATCGCATTTCCGAGCCAGATTGCTCAGTCTGGACAGTAAATCTTTTGCAGCGCTGGCCGCGTCTTCGATGGCCGTGGTGATCCGAGCGATCACCGTGCCCGAGCTTTCCCTAGCTGGGTTAGCCTCCGGTGAGGACTCGGTAATGGCCGCTTGCAGTGCCGCAAGTTGGACTAAGGCGTTGTCGGCAAGTTCCGGTAGCTCCTCGAGCGTAGGAACACGATTGAGAAGCCTCGCCAGTTCGAGCCACTGGCCCGCCACCGGCTCTCCCAAGGCGGCTAGTTCGGTATCAAGTAAAGAAGTGTGTATCGATCCCCAGGGCGTTAGGGTATTAACGTCACGAGCGAAGGAGTTGGCCTGCTGACGCAAAGCTCCTAACCACCAACGCAACTCTTTAAACCCCTCCACGCCATGCTCAAGCGACAACGCTTCTACAATATCCGCAATCTCTGCCGCACTTTTTTCGATTGAGTTAAAAAGCACGAACCAGTCCGCCAAAGGCTTTTCAGAGTCCGTAGCGAGCAGCGATTTGCAAGCTTCAATTTCGCCGCGCAGTTGTCTGACCGTGACGACTTCAGTTCGTTGCCGGATCGCGCTCAATCTTCCCACCTGTTCGCTGATCGCGTTCATCGTATCGTTCAATCCTTCAAGCACGCGATGGTCAAGCAGCTTTACGTCAGGCATTTCAACGCAAGCCTGCTTGAGGCCGATGAGGCTGCCGGCAAGATTGCCGCTATCCACGGTGGAGATGTATTGAGGCGTGAGTGGCTCGAGAGTCCTGGTGTCATACCAGTTAAAATAATGGCCATGCATCCTGGTCAGCCGATGCAGCGTCGCGAAGGTCAGCTCTTCGCGCTCAACAAATTCGAACGAGCTGATGTAGCCAAAGTCATGCGCGGCAACGGTGGAAACCAGCAATAAGCCGATATTGGTAGGTGACGTGCGATGAGCGATGACGGGCTTGGGATCTTCTTGAAAATTATCGGGAGGCAACCAGTTGTCTTCGGCCCCGACAAAAGTCTCGAAGAAACGCCAGGTGCGGCGAGCTACCAGGCGCGCGAACCGAAGATCAGTCTCGGTTAGTCTCGCCGGAGTTGTGGTAATCGGCCGGCTGATCCAGTACGCCACGAAAGGCGATGAGGCCCAGATGATCAGAAACGGGGCCGCGACAGTTAGTGATTGGGGACGTAAGAAAAAAATACCAACGGCAGCGGTAATTGCGAGCAATTGTCCCGGCAACATGAACCATAAAAACGAAGCCAAATCATGCCGTGCTTTGCTCTCAGTCTGGGCCGCAGTCACCCACTCGAGCAACCTTCGCCGCGAGATCAAATTTCGATAAATGGTGCGGACAATAGCATCGAGCATCAGATAAGCCTGATGCGTGAGAAATACCAGCGAAAGTGCAACCTGCGCACTGTTGGTTCGGATGTCGCCCCAGATGCTCCAAAAATGGCTGGTCCACGGAATTCCACGTGGATGTATCAGGAGACTGGTGGTGACGTGCATATAAACCGGAAAGGCGATTGCGATTATGGCGAAGAGCGTCCAAATCCAAATCGAACCGGGGAAAATCGTCCAGGCCGCCACTAACCAGATAAACAGCGCTGGAGCAACTAAACTGCGTCGTAGATTGTCGAGAATCTTCCATTGCGAGATAAGCGGCAGAGGGTTACGCACTTTGCGGCCGGTCGAGTCAGGTACAAAGGTAAAAAGCCAGCGGAGAATTTGCCAGTCACCACGCGTCCAACGGTGCAGCCGCTGAGCATAAGTATCATAGTAAGCGGGATAGTCATCGAGTAGCTCAATATCCGTGACCAAAGCGGTGCGAGCATAAAGCGACTCAAAGAGGTCGTGGCTCAACAGCGAGTTCTCGGGTACTCGGCCGGACAGAGTTGCTTCAAACGCGTCGACGTCGTAAAGGCCCTTCCCGGTATAGTTTCCTTCGCCAAAGAGATCCTGATAAACATCAGAGACTGCAGTGGTGTATGGATCGATACCGGTGTTGCCGGAAAAGATGCGGGCAAACTTCGAGCGCGAAGCACTCTCGAGGGAGATGCTGACCCGTGGTTGGAGAACGCAGTAACCACGAGTGACGCGATTACTGTTTGGGTCAAGTTGAGGCCGGTTGAGAGGATGAAGGGTGGTGCCGATGAGTTTGCGCGCCGCGTCGCGAGGTAACTGGGTGTCAGAATCGAGGGTGATGACGAAACGCACTTGGGAGAGCAAGGCGTTATCTGCCGTTTGGACCATGAAACTTGTGTCGCGTGCGCCCCGCAGAACTCGATTAAATTCGTGGAGTTTCCCTCGTTTCCGCTCCCAACCCATCCATTTGCTTTCCTTAGGGTTCCAAAGGCGCTGTCGGTGAAACAGATGAAAGCAGTTTAAGCTGTCCTTGCTGTAACGCCGGTTCAATTCATCGATGCCTCCCAAGGCCCGATCAAGAATGAACGCGTCATCAGCCGTCTCTTCCGCATCGGCGTCCGCGAAATCTCCCAGCAGCGCGAAATGAATATGCTCATCCTGATTCGCGAGGAAATGGATTTCAAGCTTTTCCAATAAATCGCTGACGCTTTGCTCATGGGAGAAAATAGTGGGGACTACAACCATCGTTCGGGCGTTTTCACCAATCCCACGAGAAGTGTTCATTCTCGGCAGCAGCCGTGGCCGAAACAGGTGAGTGACGTCCCAGTTCAGGATGCTCAGTGCCAGATCGCTTGCCGGTATCAGAGCCAGGAAGAAGGTGATGGCCATGAACGTTCGATCCGCGCCGGCTTGATACATTAGGAAGATCAATACGGCGATGATCAAAGAGGTAAGCAGCGCCAGCGTGTTTAGATAAGTAAACGTCGGATGGCGCAGACACCAGCGGCGTAATCTCTCGCCAAAACGCGGTCGATAGCCAAAAGCGGCCTCCAACTGAAGCAGGCCGTCATCGATCAGGTGGTAACCGACGTGATTCCGAGGAGCGGAACTCTCGCCATCCCTGGCGGCCGCAGAAGCCATCTCGACCGCGGCTTTGGCAACCTCCAACTCCGTGAAGAGAGTCCGCTTGCTGATCCTTTCGACAACGTGACGGTAACGATCACGCGTGGCAAAATCCATTTTCAGATAAGCACCTGCCGGATCCTTTCCCAGCAGCGGATCGATCAAACTGACGCTCTCGAAAAAGTCGCGCCAATCGAGCGTCGACAGCAGGCGCATACTCGTGATGATATTGCCGACCGTGACCTGGGTGGCGGCCTGACGTTGATGCTCGCCATGAATGATTTGTTCGATGGTTGTCCGCTGCCGCGCAAGCTGCTTTTCCAACCACTCAAATACCGGCATCACGGCCGGGTCTTGTTCCCGGAGCCTTTGAGTGAGTTGCACCACAAAGGCTTGAGGCGCCTTCTCACGCTTTCCCAATCGCTCTGAGATTGTATTGACCAGCGCCGAAGGCTGGCGCGCGGCGAGTTCCAAAAGCTTGTCTGCAAGCTTATCGGCTTGTTCGCGCTCTTCGCGGGCTACCACGATTTGAACGCCAAGCCGCCGCAGGTTTTCGACCAATGCTAATCGCAGCGTGATCGCCACGGCCCAGATCTCGCCAATTGTCAGCGGCGCGACCGTTTGATACGCGGCAATGAACCGCCGGAGCGTGGAGGTATCAAGCCGGCTGTCAGTATGGGCAATCAGCGCCAGGGCGACCGCGTAGATCCGAGGATGGTCTTTTAGCTCGCCGTCTGCGAGTTTAGGTAGTTCGTAGTAGTACTTCCTTGGGAGGTCTTCACGGATCTCACGGAGTTGCTCTTCGACAATGTGAAAATTGTCAACCAGCCATTCGGCGGCCGGCGAGATCGACTGGCCGGTCCGGATCGCTTCCACCAGAGCGCGATAGGTAGCTATGAGTTTGCGGCCGTTGTCTTCAACTCGTGGGAGAAGACGCGCGCGGCCCTTCTTCCTCACGATTCGGTGCTCGCGGGCCAGCGTGTGCGCGTATTGCTCAAGACGTTCGACGCTGAAAATTTCCGCCCGGATCGGCTGTTCGTCGGCGTAATCCGAAATCTTTCCTGCCAGTGATGCGAAAAAGTCAGCCATAGCCCAAAACAACGGCCCGCTACACCTCGATGATGGCGGTAAATTACAGTCAGCAAGGCCAGTTGAAATTTTGCAGTTAGAATATCACGGATCAGATTGACGTTGATTAACCCCGAGACATCCTAAGTTCAGCAGTTTGCCCTTTCGAGTTTGCGGCTTCGTCTCGAAGGGGCGTCGTTTATGTCAAATTGATAGGCGGCTTCTCAGATTGACTGTTACCGGTCAGATCAGAGTCCTGGAAACGCCGGATCGAAAAAAACTTTTCAACTAAACTCCCTCTAACACACCTCAACAGCTCAGGAATACGGCTTGCTCGTTGGGCGCAAGGCAATTGGGTGATCCGCCTTTATCCGGCGAGGCCGGCCCGCGACAGCGGGTGAGTCGAGACCAAAAATGAGCCAGCCCAGCCTCAGGAACTCTTACATGTGGTCAATCGCGGCAGCAGGCGCGCTTGTTAGCACTTTCTGCGCCTATCGATTGACTTTAGAAAGACTCGATTCAAGGTTCGGGTTTCTCTTACTGATCACGATCCTGATCGGGTCGCGAATCACGGTTCAGATCCCCAAGGCAAAAGGACACATTTCCGTCTCTGACACCTTCGTCTTTCTCACCATGCTCATGTTTGGCGGGGAGGCGGCCGTATTGCTTGCCGGCATTGAAGCATTCACGGCCACCATCCGTTTCAACAAGCGGCCGATAGTAGGCTTGTTCAACGCCGGGGTAATGTCTTGCTCAACCGGGGTCACTGCCGCGATCGTGCATTTCGGCTTTGGACCTCTGACGAAACTTCTGGAAAGTCCCTCGCATAACTTCGTCGTGGCCCTGAGCGTGATGGCGTTGTTGCAGTACTGTCTTAACAGCGGCTTGGTGGCGGTGAGCGCTGCTTTGAAACTCGATCAGCCTCTGTGGGCCACCTGGCGAGCAAACTTTCTCTGGACATCCATTACCTATTTTGCCGGCGCGTCCACGGCAGGATGCATCGCCCAGGCGATCGAACGAGTGGGCTTTTACGCTCTGGTCGCCACCGCGCCCATCATCGCCATCATCTATCTGACCTATCGAACCTACCTGAGGACTGTAGAAACCTCCGCAGCGCAAGCGGACCAGGCAAAACGTCACGTCGAAGAGCTGAATCGTTTCATCGCCGCTCAGGAGCGAATCAGTAAGGCTCTGCAGGAGAGTGAGGAGCACTTTCGCACCGCGTTCGATTATGCGGCGATCGGAATGGCACTGGTTTCACCAGCCGGACGGTGGCTTCGGGTAAACCGATCACTCTGCGAGATCCTGGGCTTCAGCGAGGAGGAATTTCTGGCGAGTGACTTTCAGGAATTGACCCATCCCGACGATCTGGGTGAGGATCTGGCCCATGTTTATCGCATGCTGGCGGGGGAGATCCTGACCTGTAAGCTCGAGAAACGTTATCTTCACAAACATGGCCATGATGTATGGGCGCTTACAAGTGCCTCACTGGTGCACGATGCGCAAGGCCAACCGCTTCACCTGATCTTCCAAATCGAAGACATCACCGAGCGGAAACGCGCCGAGGCCGCGATTCACGCTCTATCGCTCGTGGACGAGCTAACGGGACTTTATAATAGACGTGGCTTTCTCGCTTTCTCTGAGCAGCACCTCACTTCAATCCAAAGAACCAATAAGAATTTGATGGTTATTTACGCCGACCTGGACGATTTGAAGCAGATCAACGACTCGTATGGTCACCAGGAGGGTGATCGGGCGCTGGTGAAGACCGCTGAAATCCTGAGGGAAACCTTCAGGTCCTCAGATGTGCTTGGTCGTCTGGGCGGTGATGAGTTTATGGTGTTTGCTGCGGTAGAGCCCGATGGTGGCGTTGAATCAGCTCTCGCGCGCTTGAATTTCGGGCTTGACAACTATAATGCGCTGAAAACAGTTCCATATAAGCTGTCCATCAGTGTTGGTCTGGCTATCATGTATCCCGACGGAAACGAGTCGGTCGAAGAATTAATGGCCAGGGCGGATCAGGCCATGTACCAGAATAAGCGAAAACGAAAGCTGGCCTTCGAACCACCAGTAACTGAGCACCGGGCTGAAATGGCAGCTTACCAAGCTAACTAAAAGTTATAACTCGAGGGTCAACCATCCGGCCGCCGTTCGGACGAGCGGAGGTCAAGTTCAGGGACTTCTGATCTGCTTCATTCTGCTCCGCTGAGTCATTTAAAAGCTAATTTGGAACCCCTCACTTGTTTGGTTGCGGCTTAACCCTGGGCGCCGATGTAAGACCTGGCTGATGGTTTTGTAGTATGCTCCGCGCTCGTTATGGACGCTGCTGCCGAACCAAGGCCCGACCACAACACTGTCGACACTCTTCCAAAGCAGCGTTGGCGAGCCCTCACGCTGCTGTCCATCGCTGAACTGCTCGGAATGTCGCTCTGGTTTAGCGGCTCGGCCGTGGTGCCGGCCTTGCGCGAGGAATGGAGTCTTAGCGACGCAAGCGTGAGTTGGCTAACCATTTCTGTTCAACTTGGCTTCGTCGTCGGTACCTTGCTCAGCGCGTTCCTGAATCTTCCCGACATCATCAAGGCGCGGTACCTAGTCGCGGCAGCCGCATCCGCCGGCGCCCTGGCGAATTCGGCTTTTGCGTTTTACGCGGATGACGCCACAGTGGGAATAGTCTTGAGATTTTTGACGGGCATGTTCCTCGCCGGCGTCTATCCTCCGGGGATGAAGATCATGGCGACTTGGTTTCGCCGCTCTCGGGGGATGGCTCTCGGAGTGCTGGTAGGCGCGCTGACACTGGGTAAAGCATCGCCTTATTTGATCAACGGTCTGGGCAGCGCAAACTGGCGCCACAATATTTTCTTTAGCTCGTTGTTGGCTCTCGTGGGCGCGCTCATTGTTCTTTTCTTCGTGACTGATGGGCCTTTTGGCATGGCCGCTGCTCGCTTCGACTGGAAGCAGGTCATTCAAGTGTTCCGGAATCGTGGAGTGCGGCTCGCAAATTTCGGATACTTCGGTCACATGTGGGAACTCTACGCGATGTGGGCCTGGACGCCGGTGATGATTCGCGCCAGCCTCGCTGCCCAGGGAAGCCCAATGGACTTCGCCGAAATTTCCTCATTCCTGGTTATTGGTTGCGGCGCCATTGGGTGTGTGATGGCCGGTTTGATCGCCGATCGAATCGGCCGCACGGTGGTCACTTCGTGGGCCATGGTCATTAGTGGCAGCTGCTGTCTGTTGATTGGCTTCGCTTACGGAGCGAATCCGGTGCTGCTTTTGTTGGTGGCCGCGATCTGGGGGGCAACCGTGGTAGCCGATTCCGCCCAGTTCTCAACTTGTGTGACCGAACTGGGAAACCCTCAATACCTTGGGACGGCGTTGACTATCCAAACTTGCATCGGGTTCCTGCTGACGACGATTTCGATTGAGTTAGTTCCGCACTTCGTCAAAATTGTGGGCTGGCGCTATGCCTTCATCATGCTCGCGCCCGGGCCGCTATTGGGGGTGGTCGCCATGCTGCGCCTCCGCGCCCTGCCGGAGGCGGTGAAGATTGCCCACGGCCGCAGGTAAAGATCGTTTGCCATTTTCCATTTCTCGTTTTTCATTTACCATTCGCGAAAAATTTATCTTCGCTACCAGGCAAAATGAAAAATGGGTAATGAAAAATGAGAATTGGGAAATGAACACAGAACTAAAAGACCGGGTGCGCAAGATCATTCGTCTGCTCAAGCGCGCCTATCCGGATGCGAAGTGCACGCTGAACCATTCGAACGCGTTTGAGCTTTTAATCGCGACCATACTCTCCGCCCAGTGCACCGATGAGCGCGTCAATATCGTCACTGCGGATCTCTTTCGGAAGTATCGGCGGCCGCAGGATTATCTCAACGTGTCCGAAAAGGAGTTGCAGGAAGACATTCGCACCACCGGTTTCTTTCGCAACAAAACCAGGTCGATCCAAGCCACCAGCAAGATCCTCAGCGAAAAATATTCTGGCCGCGTGCCGGAGACGATTGAAGAGCTGCTCGAATTACCTGGGGTGGCACGAAAGACAGCCAACGTTGTTCTCGGTAATGCGTTTGGAGTGATCTCGGGAATCGTGGTTGATACTCACGTGACAAGGTTGTCGCGGCGGTTGGGCCTGACTAAAGAGAAGCACGCGGAAAAGATCGAAGGGGATCTTACGAAGATGGTGCCGCGGAAAGACTGGGTGATCTTCTCCCATTTGCTGATTGCTCACGGACGCAGGATTTGCAAAGCCCGCAATCCACTCTGCTCTGAATGCACGGTCGAAAAGCTCTGTCCCTCGTCGTTCTTGAAGACGGGAGTTATTCCGGGAAGTTGAATTCAACGACAAACTAAAGTTTGTCGGACATACCGCTAGCGCATCGCTCGGAAGGCCGTTACAATGGCCTCGCTTCAATAACCCTAAGGAATGAGAGAATGGCCACCTTTCCCCGATAAGAGTGGCTGACTAAGCGCCCAGTGTCTTTGCTCCGGCATTTCCGCATCATTTCGTCCATCACGAGCCAACCACGGCAAATGCCCGTCCTTGCTTTCAAAGAGCACGTTATTGGGGAGGCCTGCTGAGCTTTGAGCTACCGGTTTCCCTGGCACCGTCTGACGGACGAGCAATTGCTTGACATGCGCATCTGCGACCTCCCAGTGAAAATCAAGGGTTCCTTCCTGGAAAATCACATCAAACGCCTCTACAGCGAGCTCAATGGCCGCGGCATTCGCTTTAAGCCCCACGTCTGGTTGTCCGAGGAGTGGTTTTCACCTGACGGCGTTCCCGGCATTGCCATCCCTTTTTACCTGGCTCATCCGCGCCTCTTAAAACTCGAGCGCAGGCAGATGCTCGAGGTCGAGGGTGGCACGGACGCCGATTGCATGCGCATCCTCCGGCACGAGGCCGGTCATGCGCTCGATACGGCATTCCGGCTGCACTTCAAGCGTCGCTGGCGCGAGCTGTTTGGTTCTTTTGCCAAGCCTTATCCGGATTTCTATAAACCGAGACCCAAAACCCGCAACTACGTCTTGCACTTGCGGGCGTGGTACGCGCAGGCACACCCGGCGGAGGATTATGCTGAGACGTTCGCCGTTTGGTTAACGCCGGGCTCGCGCTGGCGACGGCGGTATAAGGGCTGGCCGGCGCTGCGTAAGCTGGAATATGTCGATGAAGTGATCAGCGAGCTGGCGGGAACCAGGCCGCGAAACCGCAACCGAAACAAGATCGAGCCGCTTTCGGCCCTCAGAATCACCCTGCGCGAACATTATCGTCGCAAGCGTGAAAAATATGATTTTGATTGGCCGGATATTTACGACCGCGACTTGAAACGAATTTTTTCCGACGACCCGCGCCATCGCTCAAGACCCAGCGCCGCGACCTTTGTGCGCAGCGTGCGGCGTGAGGTGCGCCAGATTGTCGCGGACGGAACCGGCGTCCACCAGTACACGATCGATCATGTTCTCCAAAACATGATCAACCGGTGCAAGGAGCTGCGGCTGCGAGTCGCCACGCCGGTGCGCCAAACGCGCCGCGGGGTAATGATCGTCCTGACGGTCCAGGTAATGAATGTGCTTCATTCCGGTTATCATCGCATTGCCGTATGACCTCTGAAACAAAAAAGAAGAACCAAACGAGCTTCGAGCCCAAAAAGAAGCTGCGCATAATTGTCCTGGTCCACGAGAATCTGGTTCCGCCGGATTCGCTCGATGGTCTCAGCGATAAAGACAAGATCGAGATCAAAACCGAATACGACGTCACCTCGACTCTCAAAAAGATGGGTCATGAGGTTTATCCGGTCGGTCTCTACAATCAGTTGAATGTGATCGGCAATGCTTTAATGGAGTACAAGCCTCATATCGCTTTCAATCTGCTGGAAGAGTTTCATGGCTATCCGCTTTACGACCAGCACGTCGTCAGTTATCTGGAACTGATGAAACAAGCCTACACTGGTTGTAATCCTCGTGGTCTGACGCTGGCTCATGACAAGGCGCTGACGAAGATGATCCTCGCCTACCACCGGCTGCAGGTTCCTAACTTCGCCGTGTTCCCGATAAATCGAAAAGTCAAACGGCCTAAGCGTCTAACTTTCCCCTTACTGGTGAAATCTATTAGCGAAGAGGGGTCGGTCGGGATCGCCCAGGCTTCCGTGGTACATGATGACGAGAAACTCACGCAGCGCGTCGAGTTCATTCACCGGCAAAACAAGACTGCGGCCATCGCGGAGCAGTACATTAAAGGCCGAGAGATTTATGTCGGTCTCATCGGAAATCAGAATATTCAGATGTACGCGCCATGGGAGTTGGTCATGGAGAAGTTGCCCGAAGGCGCCGAAAACATCGCTACGCTCAAGGTGAAGTGGGATCCCGCATATCAGGAAAAGGTCGGCGTCGTGACGCGCGCCGCCGAGCTAACCGCGGAGCAGCACAAAACGCTCGAGCGGCTGTCGAAGCGAATCTACCGTTATCTATTTCTTAGCGGTTACGCGCGCCTTGATTTTCGGATGACCGAAGAAGGCCAGTTCTATCTGTTGGAAGCCAATCCCAACCCCCAAATTGCCTGCCATGAGGATTTTTCAGACTCCGCCGCACATTCAGGCGTACCTTACGATCACCTGCTCCAAAAGATCATCACCGTGGGCTTGAACTACCACGCTGCCGGCGAGGTAACTTAAGACTCAGGAATCAAGCCTGAATTAGTCTTATCTTTTGGTCATCAGGACTAAAAAAGCGAGACTTGCCCAATGACCATCGCGCTCACATTACTTTTCGCTCTCAATCTCTATCTCCAGATCGCCCGCGCCCGCGTTTAGCTCAAGCGAATTAGTGGCCCAAGTCCGATAGCTTTTTGAAACTCTCAGTGATTCTCTTCATCAACTTCAGAGTTTCGCTTTCACCGGGCCGGAAAACCGATCCACTTGAATCCACACGTACTCCAAGGGGCGAAATTCCTTCACATTGACCGCCTTGTGTTTTGTCATAAGACAATAGGCCCATCAGTACATCTGCGCCTTCTTACTCGCCAACTTTTTGTGACTTCTTTTGGTGCGCATTGATTGAAGAAATTGTGAGTCGTCACAAAACAGTCACATTGCCTCTTGTGCCGTTCTGTCTCCCTCGCTAGACTCCTCCCCAGCTTTCGGAAGTGCCCCCTCACTCAAGAAAGAAATACAACAAATCGAATAGGAGAAGGTAGATCCTTCTATGCTTCTACGTAAACTGTTCCCCTGTGCGCTCGCCGCCTGTCTGATCGTTGTTCTCTCCGCTCAAGCCCTGGCCCAAAGTTTTGAAACTCGCGAACGTCAAGTAGCGCCCCAGATGGCTGCAAACGGGCCGCTGCCCTCAACAGACCAGCCGGTGATTATTTCAGAAGCTGAGCCTGAAGATTTAAATCTTGCCGCATTAAAGACTGTCACCAGTCCGGCAAGCCTCAGATTTGAGCAATTAATCTCCTCGGCAATCGATCAAAAGTTGGGCGCACGTTACCGATGGGGTGGTACCGGCCCCGCGGCCTTTGATTGTTCAGGATTTGTTTGGAGCACTTTCCACTCGGCGGGAATAAATTTTGAGCGCGGCAGTGCCCGAACTCTGTGGGCTCGTTTTGCGCCGCCCGCTCCGGAAGCTAATTTCAAGTTTGGCACGCTGGTCTTTTTCAGCGGGCTAACTCACGTCGGTATCGTAGCCGACGAACACGGTTTCTATCACGCTTCGCGCCGGAACGGCGTCATCTACTCGCCTTTCAACGATTACTGGCTGTCGCGCATAGATGGTTTTCGGCAGGTGCCGTTGGCGGCGCCGCTTGAACTGGCCAAGTCCCGGGTCGATTAACTCTTTACAGCTTCGAGACAAAACCAGCGCGGTGCTCTTCATCAGGAGCATCCCAGACGACTGCGATCTTGTCGATGGCGACAAAACACATTTTTTCGTCGGCGTCTTTCAGATGAAGCACTCCCGTTTCGACCTTGATGACCTCTCCGCGAATACTGGCGGAGCCGCCGCAGTACAAATCAATTTTCTTGCCAATGAGTTTTGAAAGCAGCTCTTGCATCAGCCCACTATTCTCTGAAAGTAATCTTCACCAGCGGTAAAACGTCCGGGTCGTCTTGTTGCTCTCGTTCATACTGCAGCATATCGTAATACACACACCTTTTTGCGTCCGGGTAGTTGCGACAAGCCTCTGGCCGGGCTTCGTAAATCCGGCAGCGGCGCGTCTGCGGATGCAAAAACGTGCAAGCCTGCCCAAGTATCGGGTCGGCCTTGCGCCTCAACACCCGTTCGTCTTCGTACATTCGCGTATATCGCAGGACGGCAATTTCGTAAGTCACCCCGAAGTGCTTCGCCAATCGGTTGATATCACGTTTGCCGACCTGAACGCGCTCGTAGATCGCGCAACAATAGGCGGGACACTTCGAGCAATCGTAGCTCGTCTGTGGACGCCCGTTCAAAGTGGCCTTACTCATAAGAATTGATCAACCCTCTGACTGATTCCAGTTCAACGCCGGCCCGATTTTTTGTATTCCGCTTGCAGCAGATTCATGAACTCATCCCGACGCTCATAGAGTCGCCTGGGCTGGCGCGGCGCATGCTTCGCTAAAGCATAAGCGGTGATGATTGGGAGCGCCACTGTCGCATCAATATAGCAGACAACTGCATCGGGCAGGCGATCAGGATCGACTTTTCCCCAGGAAACAGCTTCGCCGGGCGTGGCGCCCGACAGTCCGCCAACATCGGGCCGCGCGTCAGTTATCTGGAGAAAGTAATCGTGGCCACGTTCGTCGATGCCCAGAACTTCCTGAATCTGGGGCTCAGTCTGGAGCAGAAAGTTCTTTGGCGAGCCCCCGCCAAGGATGAAGACTGCTGACAGGCCGCGCTTCTTCCTGCCTCGGCCTGAATTGCTCTTGATGGCATTGCGCTTTGCAGCCAGCACAATGGCCGCGGTCTCGTTCACGTCGAGCGAGGGATCAAATACCAATTTACTGCCTTGCAGAGCTTTAGCGGCGACGTTCATGCCAATCGATGAATCGCCGGGAGACGAAGTGTAGATCGGCACGGCATATTCATAGGCCACAGCCAGCAATGACTTTTCTTTCAATCCCAACTTGCGCTCGCGTTCATGAACGTAACGTCCGCAAAGGTAATGAAATTCGGCGGTCGACATCGGCCTTTGAAACTCATCTGCCTCGATGGTCTTCCGGAAAAAGGCATCGGTATCGAGCAGCACCGAGTAGTCGAAAAAGATGTCATAGATCCGCACCACTTCTTCTTCTCGCAGCACGACGTCGGAGATGTGCGAGCTGCCCTGATGCATTGAAAGCCCGATGCCAAAGTGTGTGTCGTGATAGAGATTCGCGCCCGTTGAGACTATCCAGTCCACGAAGCCGGCTTTAATCAACGGAATCAGGGCCGAGATACCGAGGCCGGCAGGAGTTAAAGCTCCGGTCAACGAAAGTCCGATGGTGACTTCCGGCTCGAGCATCCTCTGCGTGAAAAGCCGGCAAGCTTCACGCAGGCGCGCGGCGTTGTAAGCCAGAAACGCTTCATCGACCAGGTCAGGCAGGGTGGTGGTGGGAGTTATCGGCGCCGGATCAATTCTTTTGCCGTGCAGAAACTTACTTTTCTTCTTTGCCATAGGTAACTAAACAGGTAACCGATTCGGTTGAGAAGAAGAGCCACAGATCATCACGGATAACCACCGATCCAAAAACTTTTGAAGAGTACGCTAACTGCTGCCGATAACGGTTTTTCTAATCGATTCTGATCCGTGTCAACCGTGTAAATCTGTGGCTCTTAACTCAGCCCTTTTCAGGCGACGCCTTTTTCACGACCTCAACCCAGTTGGTATTCTCCGAGTTTCCATTCGTGTCATCACTGCCGGACCAAGAAAGCGATTAAACCTCGGTCGACACAGCAGCCGCGGCCGCAGCTTCCAGACACTTGCCACACAAGCAGCCGGCGTAACGATCGCGCAGCTCAGCGCGCTGCTCATCGCTAAGCTTGATCTCGGAACACCAGCAGCCCCGCAGCGTTGCGCCGCAGGTAAAGTCTCCGCCGCACGCCGCGCATCGGGACGGCTCGCGCCAACGCGATGAAATAACTGCGGCAAATCGCTTCAGACCAGCTGACATTTTAATTGCTTTGAGATCCGTCGCTTCCGTTAACTTCCAGAGCCCGCTTAACCCGCAACCGTCCAATGCGGCGATCATCGGCCTCCAGGACTTCAACCTCAAGCCCGCGAAACGTCAGGTGCTCACCCGAACGTGGAACTTTTCCCGATTCGTTGATCACGAGTCCGGCAATGGTCGTGAAATCGTCGTCTTCGATCTCCACATCGAAGAGCTGCTCGATCTTCCCAATCTCAGTCGATCCGAGCACGTCATAGCTACCGTCGCGGTGTTCGACAATCTCTTCCGCCTCGCCTCCGATATCTTCGTCTTCTATCTCACCGACAATTTCTTCGAGAATGTCTTCGACGGTGACCAGTCCGGCTACTCCGCCGTATTCGTCAATTACCATCGAAAGCTGAACGTTGGCCTTTTGCATCTCCTCGAGCAGTTCGGCTATCGGTTTGGTTTCAGGCACGAAATATACCAGCCGCACCAGAGGCGCGATCGCCTCGTCTTCTTTTCCTTCAGCCCAGCTTTGTAAGAGGTCGCGCACGTAGATCAACCCCTCGACATTGTCGATCTGATCGCGATAGACGGGCAGGCGCGAATACTTGGACTCGATAATCAGATCCCTGGCCTCGCGTCTGGTCGCGGTCGCCGGCACGGCCACGATGTCCGGCCGCGGAGTCATAACTTCGCTGACCCGCGTGTCTCCAAACTCGAGGATGGCATGAATCCGCTCGCCTTCTTCTTCTTCGAGAATGCCCTCGGCCTCGCCCACGTCGATCAGTGCCTGGATGTCGTCCCCGTTATCTTCTTCCTCCTCTTCCTCGCCTTTCTCGGGCGCTGGTTCTTTGCGGCGCGCGCGCCCGAAGAGCCGATGGAAAGGATCGGAAGCAAACGCCATCAAGGGCAGGAACGGCCGGATCGCCGGCAGCAGAAATAATAACGTGGCCCTTGGATCGCGCGTCGAGATCAGGAGCGGGATGAGTTGGCGAAAAATTCCTGCGAGCACGAGGCCAGCCACCAATCCCACCAGGACGAATCTGGGATCGGAAAAGACAGAGAGAGAGATGGAAGTAATGAGGACGGCCACGACGACGAGGAGAATCTGAATAGTTGCGGAAAAGGCGAAATTAAATCGTGGCCGATTCTCCAGGGCCTGCTTCAAAAACTCCGCCGTGCGGGTTTTAGACTGCTCTTCGGCCTCGGTGATGAGGCGTCTAAGGCCGACGTCGCTCAACTGGCCAAAGGCCATATAGACCGTGGCTAGCAATGTCAGCGCCAATAAAAAGAGGAAAGTGAGCGCTATTTCAACTTGCATTTGCTAGAGAATGGTAAATGGTAAATGGTAATGGCACAAGAGACGGTCTTTGGTCTTTGGTCTTTGGGCTTGGAACTTTGTACTGGAACTTGGAACTTGGTACTTGGAACTTGGTACTTGGTACTTGGAACTTTGTACTTGGAACTTTGTACTTGGAACTTTGTACTTGGAACTTTGTACTTGGAACTTTGTACTTGGAACTTGGTACTTGGTACCTTGTTTGTTGATGCAAGTTTGAACGCCAAAAGTTCAATTCAAAGCCATAAGTTCTAACTCCAGAGTACAAAGCACCAAGTACAAAGCACCAAGTACAAAGCACCATGTACAAAGCACCAAGTACAAAGCACCAAGCCCAAAGCCCAAAGACCCAAGCCCAAAGCCCAATTTCAAATATTAAGCTTCCTTCGCAACCGCAATTCCAATCTATTCATCTCGCCATCATCAGTTTCATGATCGTAGCCGCAAAGGTGCAACAGCCCATGAAGGATCAATTGCGCGATCTCCCTTTCGAAGGGAAGTCTGTTTTGTCTCGCCTGAATGACCGCACGGTCGACTGAAATAGCAATATCGCCCAGGTTCGGTTGCGCGGCTGGCTCCACGGCAACTTTCGCGGCCGGGAATGACAAGACATCAGTGGCTGTATCGACTCCGCGGAAACGTTTGTTGAGCTCCTTTATCTGCCGATCCGAAACGAAAGCAATCGTAGCATCGCCCTTATCTTTGCCAATTGCCTGAACCGCTTTCTCGCTGAACGCCTGCCAACGTTCACAGTCCATCTTTCTTTGCCGCTGCCGGCTAACTACCTCAATCATCGTGCGATCTAACAGCCCTCACAGTTAGCTAAATATGACCCTTTTTCGAATGATCCTCATAGGCTCTGATAATCATCTGGACCAGCTTGTGCCGCACCACATCTTTTTCGGTGAAATAAAGAAATTCGATGCCTTCAAGATTCGCCAACACGCGTTCTGCTTCGATTAAGCCGCTGCGCTTGCCCATCGGAAGATCCACCTGGGTGACGTCGCCCGTAATCACCGCCTTTGAGCCAAAACCGATGCGTGTCAGAAACATCTTCATCTGTTCGCTGGTTGTGTTCTGAGCTTCATCCAGGATGATGAATGCGTCGGAGAGCGTGCGGCCGCGCATGAAAGCCAGCGGCGCCACTTCAATCACGCGTTTTTCCAAAAGCTTCGTAACCCGTTCGTAATCGATCAGATCAAACAATGCGTCGTAAAGAGGCCGTAGGTATGGATCGACTTTGTCTTGCAAATCTCCGGGAAGAAAACCAAGCTTTTCACCGGCCTCAACCGCAGGCCGCGCCAATACGATCCGATTCACCTGTTTCTGCATCAGGGCCTGCACCGCCATCGCCACCGCCAGATACGTCTTGCCAGTGCCGGCGACGCCGATTCCAAAGACCACGTCCTTCTCCTGAATGGCCTGGATGTACCGGCGCTGGTTTAACGATTTTGGGGCCACCTGCTTTTTGCCCGCAGGATTGAAGCGCGACTTCGTAAAGTAATCGCGCAAACTAAAGGCCCGATCCTCCGCGATCTGCGCAAAAGCTTCGCGCAATTCCCGGTCGCTAAACGGCCGTCCTTCGGTAAAGAGCTCGGCAAAATCTTCCAGGATGCGCTCCGCGGTCTCGACATCCTTGGGGTCGCCGTCGATGGAAACGTCCTGCCCGCGGGCGTTGATGTGTACGTCCAGGAGCGACTCCAGATACTTGATGTTCTGGTCGTGAACGCCGAACAGCGTTTCCAGTCCCCTTGGCGGAAGCTCAATCTTCTTCAATAACACTCTCTTTCACTGTTCGATTGGCGTGATGGATGGGGTCACCGCAGAGGGTTGGAGTTGGCGAAGATAATTCGGCATATAAGATGACTTTGGCACGCTACTACAGGGCTCGCGCGGTGTCAAATAGGAACAGCAGAACTTGGTTCTTCGAACTTTGAACTTTGAGTCTCAAAAGTTAACCCGTTGCCCCGGTTTACCATCTACCCTGTTGCCCAGCAAGGCTTGACACTCATAGAATCGGCCCCTATACTCCGTCACTTGCGCGCCGGCTAGGGATGCTCTAAGTGAGCAGTGAGCAGTGAGCAGTGAGCAGTGAGCAGTCGGCTGGCGACCGGGCGACAAACTAAAGTTTGTCGGACACAATAATCGGGAGTTTTGGATGCCAAATCATAAGTCAGCAGAGAAACGGGTGCGCCAAAGCGAAAAGCGGAGACAGATCAACCGCAGCCATCGCACGCGTCTTCGAACTTCAATTAAAAAGCTGCGTGGAGCGCTTACTTCGGCCGATGCCGGTGAGCTGAAAACGCTTCTGCCGGAGACGATTTCGACAATTGACAAGGCCGTGCAAAAAGGGGTGTTGCACAAGAACGCAGCGGCTCGATACAAGTCGCGATTGACCACCAGAGCCAATCAAGCCGAAGCAAGCTGACCTTCGGTAAAATTTTGCTGTTACAACGGGGCGGACCATTCATTTGGCCCGCCTCGTTTTTTTGGACCACGGTGGATGAGGTCATTCGACAGGCGGTAGCGGGTCACGTCGTAAGCTTCTATATCGAGGACCCACCCACTACCGCGCGGTGGTACTGACCTCATGACACGGCAGCCGAAGTATTACACAGTCTCGGTATAGCGTCGGGTTCATCTGCGCCCTATTTCCCACTGCTTTAAGAAAGGAGACAACAATGGATGGACATTACAAGCAACTAAGCGATATCGAAGCCGTGGTAACAGGCTTCGAGTCATGCACCACCGCGAAAGACGATTTCAGCCATACCAGTCATCTCACTGTTGCAGTGTTCTACCTTTACCAGTTGAACGAAGCCGCCGCGACCAAAAAAATGCGCGCGGGCCTTTTGCGTTTTCTTAATCATCACGGCGTCGGACAGGCTAAGTACCACGAAACGCTGACGATTTTCTGGATCAAAATCCTGCGCGCATTTCTGGTTCAGTTGGACTCTCAGGCTAGTTTGTTGGAGATGACCAACACGAGTCTGGAACGGTTTCACCATTCCCGCTTGGTGTCTGAATACTACAGTGAAGAACTCCTCAGGTCGGATGAGGCCCGCACCAACTGGATCGAGCCGGACTTGAAGGCTATACGAATGTCCGACAAACTTCAGTTTGTCGCTCCCCCGCACGAGTGAGGCTAGGGGAACGCGACAAACTGAAGTTTGTCGGACATTGTCTACGCGGTGAGCTCGCACACCAGCATCTCGAGCTGGAGCTGCGCGCCCTTGGGTCCGCCGCCTCCTACTGAGGTCTTGATTGCCAGATCGGCCGCCGCAATCAGCTTGAGCCCGCGCGCGATCCCTGCCGCGTCCGTTCGTTGCAGACTGGCGAGAAACGCGTCGCGTTTGAAGAACGGCATTGGCGTCACGCGAAAAACATCGTCACGCGACCCATGCGACAAAGCCTCTCTCGCCAGCGCCAAACGGTGATAGTTTCCGGCAATCGCTCCCAGCAGCATGACCGGCTGGGAACCGCCCTCGAGCAATCGGTGCAAGGTTTCCAGCGCGCGCTTGCGGTCGCGAGTGATTAGGTGATCGCCCAGCTCAAAGTTCGATAGCTCTCGCGAGCGGGCAATCAATTCATCTACCATCTCGAGGGTGATGCGTCCTGTTGTGGCCGCCGCCGAGGCGAGTTTCTCCAACTCGGAATAAAGCGTCTGAACATCCGTGCCGACCAGCGTGACGAGATCGCTCAAGGCCCGCTCATCACATTCGACTTTTAGTTCCTTCAAACGTGATTTAATCCAGGCTTTGGCCTCGCCATCCTTCAACGCGGGAAACTCGACCACCTGGCTCTGTTCCAGTAAAGCCTTGGACAGCTTTTTGCGCTTATCGAGATCTTCCGTGTTGAAAATGACGACGCTTGAAGGAGAGGGATTGTCGATATACCGGATGAGCGCCTCTTCTTCCGCTTCTCGAATCTTGCCGAAGTCGGTAATCCGGACGACGCGCCGATCAGACATCATCGGCAGTTGGTTCGCTGCGGCGACTGCATCCAGGGCTCCGCCGCTCAGGAGGCTGAAACTCGATTCATTGAACTCGCGCAGCAATGTTTCACTCAGAGCGGCGTCGGTGATTGCGTGGGCAGCTTCACCGCGCAGATAACCTTCGGGGCCAACCAGCAGGTACACCGGCGAGAACTTTCCTGATTTAAGAGAACGCTGGAGGTCGAGGCGAGAAAAAGCGCTCATTTCTTTTGGCCCGTTTCGACCGCATTGATCAGAGTGGAGACGATGCTTTCCGCGAAGCTTCGCGCCATGCGTTGTACCGCTGGGTCCTCTTCGCTGAAGAAATTGCGCGGATCGTTGGCGAACTCGTATTCGCCCCTGAACACAAAGCTCTGGTTGTCGTACAGCACTTTGTTTTCGCCCTGGTCGCGAACCGTAACGGCCGCCTCGATCGTCACTTCAAAGATCCGGGCGCGGCCTTTGTCGTCCAGCAGCACGCCGGCAAAGTAGAAGTTCTTGATCACGCCTTCGATGACTGCGTCCGCGCCTTCGCGAGCGCCCTGAACGCGCAGGCCGCGGCCCCGGCGAATCAACTCATCGACCAC